>Ga0194132_10006786_pt1 | contig 17544 bp, 17 predicted proteins | sample TA2KigOf80mmetaG_FD_148612 | JGI IMG/M metagenome (GOLD analysis project Ga0194132, IMG submission 148612) | Freshwater microbial communities from Lake Tanganyika, Tanzania - TA2015054 Kigoma Offshore 80m | ecosystem: Environmental > Aquatic > Freshwater > Lake | place: Tanzania: Lake...
GCGGCGTTCCCGGGCGCCACCGTCGAGGCGGTGCGCCCGCGCGCGCGCGCCGCCGGCGAAGCCGCGGCCGAGGCCGATGAAACCGACGTCGCACCTGCCGACGACGACCACAACGATGGAGACGACGCCCCATGAAGAATCTCGGCCAGCTTATGAAGCAGGCGCAGCAGATGCAGGCCAAGATGGAGGAGATGCAGGCCAAGCTCGCCGCCATCGAGATGACCGGCAGCGCCGGCGGCGGCATGGTCTCGGTCACCGTCAACGGCAAGGGCGAGGTGCGCCGGGTCAAGATCGATCCGGCGATCGTCGACAGGAACGACGTCGAGATGCTGGAGGATCTTCTCCTCGCCGCGTTCAACGACGCCAAGGCGAAGGCCGAGGCGCATGTCGCGACGGAGATGGGCAAGCTCACCGGCGGCCTCAACCTGCCGCCCGGCGTGAAGCTCCCGTTCTAGAGGCGGCATGGCCGTCTCCGATCTCGATCGCCTGATCCTTCTGCTCGCCAAGCTGCCCGGCCTCGGGCCGCGCTCGGCGCGCCGCGCCGCGCTCCAGCTCATCAAGCGGCGCGAGGCGCTCCTCGAGCCGCTCGCGGCCGCGCTCGCGGCGGCGGCGCAGAACGTCCGCGTGTGCTCGATCTGCGGCAATCTCGACACCATCGACCCGTGCGGGATCTGCGCCGATCCGCGCCGCGACCGCGCGCTCCTGTGCGTCGTCGAGGACGTCGCCGATGTCTGGGCGCTCGAGCGCTCGGGCGCCTATCGCGGCCTCTATCACGTCCTCGGCGGCACGCTGTCGGCGCTCGACGGACGCGGGCCGGAGGAGCTCCGCATCGCCCCGCTGATCGCCCGCGCCGGCGCCGGCGGCATCGCCGAGGTGATCCTCGCCACCTCGGCGACCGTCGAGGGCCAGACGACGGCGCACTACATCGCCGATCGCCTCGCCGGCCTCGCCCCCTCGGTGACGCGGCTCGCGCACGGCGTGCCGGTCGGCGGCGAGCTCGACTATCTCGACGACGGCACGCTCTCGACCGCGCTCAAGGCCCGCCGCGCGGTCAGGTGAGGGGGCCGACCAGGCCGACGACCGCGCCCATCATCAGCGTCGCGAACAGCCCGGCGATGAGCGACTTGGTGCCGAGCGCGACGATCTCCGCCCGCCGCTCCGGCGCCATCGCGCCCATGCCGCCGATCATGATCCCGAGGCTGCCGAAATTGGCGAAGCCGCAGAGCGCGTAGGTCATGATCAGCCGGCTCCGGTCGGTGAGCGCCGCGGCCGGCAGCGCCTTCATGTCGAGATAAGCGAGAAGCTCGTTGAGGACGAGCTTCGTTCCGAGGAGCGATCCCGCCGTCGCCGCCTCCGACCACGGGATGCCGATCGCCCAGGCGAAGGGAGCGAGCACGATGCCAAACAGCCCCTGCAGCGTGATCGGCCTTTCGCCGGCCGGGATCAGCGCGAGGACGGCGTTGACGAGATCGACCGCGGCGACGAGGACGAGCAGCATCGCGACGATGGCGAGGAGAAGCTTGAGCCCGTCGAGCGACCCCGCGGTCAGCGCATCCATCGTGCTCGCATGGTGCGAGCCGGCCGCCGGCGCGATCCGGTCTGCCTCCTCGTCGCGACGGCCCGGCACCATGACGAGCGCGATCGCCACCGCGGCCGGTGCGCTCATCACGCTGGCGACGAGGAGATGGCCGAGCGGATCGGCGACGACGCCGTCGAGGACGCTCGCATAGAGCACCATCACGGTGCCGGCGATCGAGGCCATGCCGCCGACCATCACGATAAAGAGCCCGCGCCGGCTCATCGTCCGGAGATAAGGCCGGATCAGGAGCGGCGCCTCGACCATGCCGACGAAGATGTTGGCGGCGGTCGCGAAGCCGACCGAGCCGCCGATCCGCATCGTGCGTTCGAGCGCCCAGGCGAAGGCGCGAACGACGATCGGCAGTATGCGCCAGTGGTGCAGCACCGCGCTCAGCGCGCTCACGACGAGGACGAGCGGCAGCGCCTGGAAGGCGAGGATGAAGCGCGCGCCCGCATTGGTCTCGGCATAAGGCGGCGGACCGCCGCCGAGATGGCCGAACACGAAGGCCGTGCCTGCCGCGGTCGCCCGTTGCAGCGCCGCGACCGCGTCGTTGAGGACGACGAAGACCTCGCGCACGCCCGGAAGCCGCAGGAAGACCACCGCGATCGCGATCTGGAGCCCGATCCCGATCGCAACCGTCGTCCACGGCACCGCGCGGCGGTTCTCGCTCATCGCCCAGGCGAAGAGAAGGATCAGCGCGATGCCGATGACGCCTTGGAGGCCGCTCACGATCGCGCCGCCGCGCCCTCGAGGCGCGCGAGCCCGTCTTCGAGAAAGCGCGACAGCCTGTTCTGCCCGGCGAGGAGGAGGAGATCGCCGTCGGGCGAGACGCGCTGCGCCTCGGCGAGGAGCGCGTCCCAGTCGGCCGCGGTCTCGCCCCGGTCGGCGCGCCCGAGCCACATCAGCGCGACCAGAACGCAGCACTCGTCGGGCGTGAACCGCTCGACCTCGACGAGGAGGGCGCGCCGGGTCGGGCTCTCGTAGTACATCGCGAGCGCGGCGAGCCAGCGGCCGGCATCATCGCGGTCGGTCGTCGCATCGGTCGTCGCGGCGATCGCCTCGGTCATCGCCTCGACCCGGCGCGCCGCCTCGATCAGGCGGCGGACGCGCGCGCGGGCGATGCCGAGGGCCGCGGTCACGAACGGTCGGCGAGCGCGCGCGGCGCTGCCGGCTCGCCGGTCACGTCCTCGGCCTCGGCCTCGATCGTGGTCCCGACCTCGACGATCTGGTGCGCGGCGATCTGGGTGGGGAGCGCCTTGGCGGGCCGCACGCCGAGGGCCTCGAGCTTGCGCGTGCGCGGCAGGAGGCGGCGGTTGACCGAGCCGGCGAAGGCGACGAAACCCTCCGCCGTCAGGCGGAGATTGCGGCCGAGCTTCTCGGCGTGGCCGAGGACGAGCCCGATCTGGTCGAGGAGCGCGCGCGTCTCGGCGACGATGCGCTCCTGGTTCTCGAGCTGGCGGCCATAGTCGATGTCGATGCGGGCGAAACCGACGAGGCCGGCGAGGCCGGCCGGGCCGATCGGGATGATCGCGGCCGCGGCCGCCTTGCGGTCGAACTCGGGATCGACGGCGCGGAGGGTCTCGAGCGCGCCTTCGTTGGGGACATACATGACCGAGAGGATGCGCCGGATCTCGGCGCTGCGCCCGGCCTCGCGGTAGCTCGCGACGATCGCCGCGCGATAGTCCTTGGCGGCGAGCGCGCGGAGATGGCCGTTCATGGTCGCTGCGAAGGCGGCGCGGAGCTCGGCGGCCTTCTCCTCGTCGTCGTCGGCGGCGGCGAGCTCGAGCACGAACTTCGACGCCTTGCTGTCGATGACGAGGACCGAGTCCGACGGCAGGAACACGACCGCGTCGGGGCGGAGCCGCCGCCCGTCGACCTCGTTCTGCACCGTGTACTGCATCACGAAGTCGCGGCCGGCGGCGAGGCCGAACGACTTCAGCGTGTTCTCGAGCCCGATCTCGGCGAAATAGCCGGCGCCGCCCGGGTTCGACAGCGCGTTCCACACCGTGTCGACGGTCTGCTGGTTGGCGCTGACGACGTCGTGAAGCGAGGCGACCTTCTGGGTCACCGACTCGAAGCGCTGGGCGAGCGCCTCGGTCGTCTCCTTGACGCGCTCCTCGGCCTCCTTCTTCGCCGCCTCGTTCTCGCGCTTGTGGTCGGCGAGGAGCTTGTTCGAGAGCTCGGTCGCGGCCGCGAGCGTCGCCGCCTTGGCGCCGTCGAGCGCCTGGAGCCGCACGGTCTCCCAGTCGGCGAGGCGCTTTTCCATCGCCTGGCGCTGCTCCTCGGCGCGCGCGCGCTCCGTATCGGCCTGGTTGGCGCGCAGCTGAGCCCGCTCGCGCTGGTCGATCGCCTCGGCGAGCTGGTGCCCGGCCCGGTCGGCGCCCTCGCGCGTCGCCGCCTCGCGCGTCTCGGCCGCCGCCTTGTCGGCGAGGGCGCCCGTCATCCGCTCGCGCCCCTCGGCCGCGAGGCGCTCGACCTCGCCGAGCCGGAGCCGCAGATCCGCCGCCTCGGCGGCGCGGGCGCAAAGCCGGGTATAGAGGACCGCGACCGCGATCACCGCGAGGGCGAGCGCGGCGGCGAGGAGAAGCGGGACGGGATCGTCCATCGCGGAAATCCGCCGGTTGCGCCCCAAACCTAGCACAGCCCGGCGGAATCGGGCCGGCCGCGCGGCGGGCGACCCTTGACGGGGACGGACGAGGGCAATACGTACTCGCCCTGGACATGGCCAAGCTCTCGATCATCGTCGCGCCCGACCGGCGCCTCAAGCTCAAGTCCGCGCCCGTCGAGCGCGTGGACGCGGCAGTGCGCCGCCTGATGGACGATATGCTGGAGACGATGTACGCCGCGCCCGGGATCGGGCTCGCCGCGCCGCAGGTCGGCGTCACCCGGCGCATCATCGTCGTCGACATCGCGCGCAAGGGCGAGGCGCCGGCGCCGCTCCGGATGGCCAACCCGATGCGGCTGTGGACCTCGGACTCGTCCGTGGTCTACGACGAGGGCTGCCTGTCGCTGCCCGAGCAGTATTCGGAGGTGCGCCGGCCCGACCGGGTGCGCGTGCGCTACCTCGACCACGACAACGCGACGCGCGAGATCGAGGCCGAGGGCCTGCTCGCGACCTGCATCCAGCACGAGATGGACCATCTCGACGGCGTGCTGTTCGTCGACCACATCTCGGCGCTGAAGCGCGGGATCATCCTGCGCAAGCTCGGCAAGGCGAAACGGACCGACGCGCTCGCCGGCGCGTGAGGCGATGGCGCGGCTCCGCCTCGTCTTCATGGGGACGCCCGAGTTCGCGGTGCCGGCGCTCGCGGCGCTGGTCGCCGCCGGCCAGGACATCGCCTCCGTCTACGCCCAGCCGCCGCGGCCCGCCGGGCGCGGGATGGAGCCGCACATCAGCCCCGTCCACGCCTTCGCAGCCGCCCGCGCGATCCCGGTCCGGACACCGCAGACGCTCCGCGATCCGGCCGAGATCGAGGCCCTCGCCGCGCTCGGCCCCGACGCCGCCGTCGTCGCGGCCTATGGGCTGATCCTGCCGCCCGGCATCCTCACCGCGCCGCGGCTCGGCTGCATCAACATCCACGCCTCGCTCTTGCCGCGCTGGCGGGGCGCGGCGCCGATCCAGCGCGCGATCGAGGCCGGCGACGCCGAGACCGGCATCACCATCATGCAGATGGACGAAGGGCTCGATACCGGCGGCATCCTCCTCGCCGAGCGCGTCGCGATCGGGCCGGCGACGACCGGCGCGCTCCTCCATGACACGCTCGCCCGGCTCGGCGCCGGGCTCGTGGTCACCGCCCTCGCCCGGCTCGCCGCCGGCACGCTCCGCGCGGCACCGCAGGCGAACGCGGGCGTCACCTACGCGAAGAAGCTCGACCGGGCCGAGGCCCGCCTCGACTGGACGGCGCCCGCCGCCCGTCTCGAGCGCCGCGTGCGCGCCTTCGACCCGTGGCCGGGCACCTGGTTCGAGCACGCGGGCGAGCGCGTCCGCGTCCTCGCCGCCGCGGTCGCGCCCGCTGGTGCGCCCGCCGGCGTACCCACTGGCGCGGTGCCGGGCACCGTCCTCGACGATGAGGCGACCGTCGCGTGCGGCGCGGGCGCGCTCCGCCTTCTCCGCCTGCAACGCGCCGGCAAGGCGGCACTCGCGGCGGACGATTTCCTCCGCGGCTTCGCGCTCGCGCGCGGCACCGTGCTCGCATCCTGAATCGGATGCCGCGCTATCGTCTCCTCGTCGAATATGACGGCGGCGGCTTCGTCGGCTGGCAGCGCCAGGACAACGGCCCCTCGGTCCAGGCGGCCCTCGAGCGCGCGATCGCGCTCTATTGCGGCGAGACCGCGACGCTGTTCGCGGCCGGCCGGACCGATGCCGGCGTGCACGCGACCGGCCAGGTCGCCCATGTCGATCTCGCCCGCGTCGCACCCGTCGCGACGGTCCGGAACGCGATCAACGCCCATCTCCGCCCGCTGCCGGTCGCCGTTCTCGCGGTCGCTGTCGCGCCGCCCGACTTCCACGCCCGCTTCTCGGCGATCCGCCGCAGCTATCTCTATCGCATCGTCAACCGCGCCGCGCCGCTCGCGCTCGAGCGCGGCCGTGCCTGGCAGGTCCAGAAGCGCCTCGATGCGGCGGCGATGGCGGCGGCTGCGCGCCGCCTCGTCGGCCGGCACGACTTCACGAGCTTCCGCGCCGCCGAGTGCCAGGCGCGCTCGCCGGTCAAGACGCTCGACCGGCTCGACGTGACGGCGGCCGGCGACGAGATCCGGATCGCGGCCGAGGCGCGCTCGTTCCTGCATCACCAGGTCCGCAACATGGTCGGCACGCTGAAGCGCGTCGGCGAGGGGAAGTGGACCGCCGACGACGTCGCCGCCATTCTCGCCGCGCGCGACCGCGCTCAGGGCGGCCAGACCGCGCCGGCCGAGGGGCTCTATCTCACCGCGGTCGGCTATCCGGGCTCAGCGGATCATCGGCAGGCCGAGGAAGTGGATCAGGAGGCTGAGGAAGAAATCGATCGCGACGATGGCGGCGGCGACCCCGCCTGAGACCGTGAGCCCCTCGCGCGCGACATACCATTGATAGGCGAGGATCGCGAGATAGACCCCGAGCATCAGCATCGCGGCGAGCTGGCGCGGGAAGACGCCGAGCGACAGGACGATGCTCAGCGTGGCGAGCGCGGCGAGCTGGATGACGACCGACCAGTTATAGGCGGCGAGATAGCGATAGACGCGGTCGAGCTTCCCGATCGCGTTGGCGAGGTGGAGGATGAGGAGCGGGAAGGCGGTCCAGCCGATGACATAGGCGGTCGCCTCGACCAGCACGATCTTGAACGTCCCGGCCTGCGCGCGCGCGACCGCGACATTGGCGAGGAGCGTCACGACATAGGCCGGCAACGCCACCGCCGCGGCCCAGAACGAGCGGAGCGCGGCCTCCTTCGTGTTGGCGAACACGGAGAAGCCGGCCGCATCCTGTCGGGCGAGGCGCCAGGCTCCGTAGAGGCCCCGGACGACCTCCGCCGCGCCGATCATTTCGGGAAGAATCCGTCGAGAACGGTCTCGTAGATGTCGGCGAGCGCCGCGATGTCGGCGAGCGCCACCCGCTCGTCGACCTTGTGCATGGTCTCCCCGCTCAGCCCGAACTCGGCGACGGCGCAATGGTCCTTGATGAAGCGCGCATCCGAGGTGCCGCCGGTGGTCGAGAGCTCGGGTGTGCGGCCGGTGACGCGCCGGATCGCATCGACGAGAAGCGTGCTGAGCGGCCCCGGCGGGGTGAGGAAGGATTCGCCGGTGATCGAGATCGCGAGCGCGTAGTTGGGATCGACCGCATCGAGCCGGTCGCGGAGCCATCGCTCGAGGCTCCGGCCCGAATGGAGGTCGTTGAAGCGGATGTTGAACACCGCCCGGGCGCGCGCCGGGATCACGTTCGCCGCCGTGTTGCCGACGTCGATCGTGGTGAGCTGCAGATTCGACGGCTGGAAATGCGCGGTGCCCTGGTCGAGGGGCGTGTCGGCGAGCGCGGTCAGCATGCGGACGAGGCGCGGCAGCGGATTGTCGGCGAGGTGCGGATAGGCAGTGTGGCCCTGCACGCCCTGCACCGAGATGGTGCCGACGAGGCTGCCGCGCCGGCCGATCTTCACCATGTCGCCGAGCGTTCTCGGGTTGGTCGGCTCGCCGACCACGCAGGCGTCGATCGTCTCGCCGCGGTCCTTCAGCCAGGCGAGCATCTTGACCGTGCCGTTGATCGCCGGTCCCTCCTCATCGCCGGTGACGAGGAGGCTGATCGAGCCCGCGAAGTCGCGCCCGCGTCGGGCGAGGAAGCGCTCGGCGGCGGCGGCGAAGGCGGCGATCGCGCTCTTCATGTCGACCGCGCCGCGACCGTAGAGGCGGCCGTCGATGATCTCGGCGCCGAACGGATCGACCGACCACGCCGCTCGGTCGCCGACCGGGACGACGTCGGTGTGGCCGGCGAAGCAGAAATGCGGGCCGCCGGTGCCGATCCGGGCATAGAGATTGTCGATGGTCGGCGTGCCGTCGGCCGCGAACGGCAGCCGGTGGCAGCGCATGCCGATCCGCTCGAGCGCCGCGGCGAGCACGTCGAGCGCGCCGGCATCCGCCGGCGTCACGCTCGGGCAGCGGATGAGCTCCTGCGCGAGCCGGACGGGATCGAGGCGCGCGCTCAATCGCGCAACAATTCGTTGATCGAGGTCTTCGAGCGCGTCTGCGCGTCGACCCGCTTGACGATGACGGCGCAGTAGAGGCTGGGCCCCGGGCTGCCGTCGGGGAGCGGCCGGCCGGGGAGCGCGCCCGGCACGACGACCGAATAGGCCGGCACGCGCCCGACATGGATCTGGCCGGTGGCGCGGTCGACGATCCGGGTGGAGGCGCCGAGGAACACGCCCATGGCGAGGACCGAGCCGGTCTCGACGATCACGCCCTCGGCGACCTCGGAGCGCGCGCCGACGAAGCAATTGTCCTCGATGATCACGGGGTCGGCCTGCAACGGCTCGAGCACGCCGCCGATCCCGGCGCCGCCCGAGATGTGGCAGTTCCGCCCGATCTGGGCGCAGCTTCCGACCGTCGCCCAGGTGTCGACCATGGTTCCCGCATCGACATAGGCGCCGACATTCACGAAGCTCGGCATCAGGACGACGTTGGGCGCGATGAACGCCGAGCGGCGGACGATGCAGTTGGGCACCGCGCGGAAGCCCGCCTTGCGGAAGCGCTCGGCGTCCCAGCCGGCGAATTTGGGCGCCACCTTGTCGAACCAGGGCGTGTCGCCGCGCGCCGGATCGCGCGGGCCGCCCGGCATCGGCGCCATGTCGTAGAGGCGGAACGAGAGGAGCACCGCCTTCTTCAGCCACTGGTTGACGCGCCAGCGACCGTCCGCCTTCTCGGCGACCCGGAGCGTCCCCGCATCGAGCGCATCGAGCGCCGTCTCGATCGCCTCGCGCACGTCGCCCTTGGTCGCCGGCGACACGCCGTCGCGCGCCTCCCAGGCGGCATCGATCGTCTTCTGGAGCAAAGCGGGGTTCATGGCAGGGCGTCTCGGTCGGCGGTGGATGGGCCAGACAATAAACCCGGCCCGTCGCGAGTCAACCGCCGGCCGCGGCGGCGATCACGCCCTCGATCCAGCCGGCGAGATTGTCGACGACGTGGTGCACATGATCGCCGAGGACCGCTTCGCGCGCCCAGGCGGCATCGGTCCGGACCCAGACCGTCGTCATCCCGAGCGCCGCCGCCGGCGCGAGATTGTGGACGATGTCGTCGACCATCGCCGCCGTCCCGGGATCGAAGTCGAAGCGCGTGCACATGTCGCGATAGGCCGCGATGGCGGGCTTGGGCAGATAGTTCGCCGCGATGATGTCGTGCACGACCTCGAAATGGTCGGTCATGCCGATGTGGTCGAGCACCCGCTCGGCGTGCTCGGCGTGCGAGTTGGTGTAGATGATCTTCCGCCCCGGCAGCCGGCCGATCGCGTGCGCGAGCGCCTCGTCGATCTCGACGTCGGAGATGTCGGGAAGGCCGGTCTTGGCGAGGAACTCTGCCGGGTCGAGGCCATGGCGGACCATCAGGCCGCGGAGCGTCAGCCCGTATTGGCGGAAATACTCCTTCTGCACCCGGCGCGCCTCGGCCGCATCGACCCGGAGATAGTCCATGAGGAATCGCCCGATCTTGCCGTCGATCTCGGCGTGCATGCGGGGGTTCACGCGGTAGAGCGTGTTGTCGAGGTCGAAGACCCAGGTCTCGATCCGACGCGGATCGGTCATCGGGCGGCGGGGCGTTAAGTCCATGCGGCAGTATGTGCGCCGCGCCGGCCGCGCCGGCAAGGCCGAACTCGGGTGCAAAGGGATCCTTAAGCGGAACCGCCTAGCCTCGCCGGGTCGCGCCTTCGGGGCGCCGACGACGCGCCTCCGGGGCGCCTACGATACGCGTTGCTTTGCGAACGGGGCCGACAGATGGACAGCGTTAACCAGTCGCAAGGCGCCGCCGACGTCCTGCTCGAGACCGATTCCGATCTTCGCATCCATTTCGCCGCCGGCGCCACCGGCGCGCTCGCCAACGCGCGGCCCGAGGCGCTGATCGGGAGCGATTTCGGCGAGCTCGTCGTGCCCGAGCACCGCCCGCTCCTGGTCGAGCTCGCGCGCGGCATGAAGGCAGGCACCCGGCTCGAGCCGGCGACGATCCGCCTCCGCGGCATCGATGCGCCGACCCCGCCGCTCCTCCTCACCGGCTATCATTTGCCCGATCTCGGCGGCCATTACTTCTTTGCGCTCCGGCTCCGCGGCGCGGCGGTCGTCGAGGAGACCGCGACCGTCCTCGCGCGCGACCCCGAGACCGGGCTCTACGAGCGCGATTCGTTCGCGACCGTCGCGGCGCAGCGGAGCCGCGATGCCACCAAGCGCGGCGAGAAGCTCAAGTTCACCATGGTCCGCATCGACGAGCTCGACGCGCTCCGCACCCGGCTCGACCACGAGGCCGAGGAGAACCTCCTCGAGATGCTCGGCGCCTGCCTCCGCGCGTCGGCGATCGAGGGCGACAGCGCGTGCCGCTTCGATTCGACGAGCTACGGCCTCCTCCATCGCGGCGATCTCGACACCGCCGGCCTCGCGCGACGGTTCGAGGCGCATGCCCGCGTCGCCGATCCGCGCGGCCAGGGTGTCCGCGTCGCGACCAGCACCGTGCCGGCGCGGCCGGCCGATCTCACCAACCCGGATTCGCTCTCGGCCCTGATGTTCGCGCTCCGCCCGACGGTCGAGACCGAGGGCCGGGCGATCCTCGGCACCAAGGGCGCGCTCGATGCGCTGATCGCCGAGACCGCGGGCCGCATGGCGAACTTCCGCCGCATCGCCGCCGGCAGCGACTTCGAGGTCGCCTTCCAGCCGATCGTCGAGATCGGCAGCCGCAAGATCCATCACTTCGAGGCGCTGGCGCGCTTCGGCGGCAATGTCGAGCAGTCGCCCTACGAGCTGATCACGCTCGCCGAGAATACCGGCATCATCAGCGATTTCGATCTCGCGATGTGCCGCAAGGTGCTGCACTGGCTCGAGGCGGCCTATGACATCGGCCGTCGGGTGCGGGCGGCGGTGTATCTCTCCGGCCATACGATCGCCATTGCGACGGTGCTCGATTCGCTCCTGTCGCTTCTCGACAAGCACCCGCGCGTGCGCGCGCAGCTCCTGTTCGAGATCACCGAATCGGCGCGCATCCGCGACATCGAGGGCACCAATGACGCGATCCAGCGGCTCCGCCGCAACGGCCACCGCGTCTGCCTCGACGATTTCGGCTCGGGCGCTGCCGCGCTCCGCTATCTCCAGGCCTTCGACGTCGACATCGTCAAGATCGATGGCCACTACATCCGGAGCGCCGCGACGCCGGGCAAGAACCGCGCCTTCCTGAGAGCGGTCGCGACGCTGTGCGCCGATCTCGGCATCCAGACCATCGCCGAGATGGTCGAGACCGAAGACAGCCTCGGCATCGTCCACAGCTGCGGCATCGCGCTCGCCGAGGGCGAGCCCGTCGAGCCGACGCCCGTGGTCGCGGCGCAGCCGGCGGCGCGGACCCAGCGTCGCGGTATGCAGCGCGGCTAGTCGCGTATTAACCCTTGGTTACTAACGTGGCGATCGTGCATTCGACGAAAGCTCGACCGTGACCGACCGCCCGACCGCCCACAACGCGACCGCCCGCATCGCAACCGACCGGGCCGCGCCCGATCCCGGCGCCGCGACGCCGCTTCTTCTCCTCGATGCGGGCCGCGCGCTGGCGCGTCTGCCGGGGCCGGTGATGCAGCTCGACCGGAACGGGCGCCCGATCGCGGCCAACGATGCCGGCGCCGCGCTCGCGCCCACGCTCGCGACCGACGGGTCGTTCGCCCAACGCCTCGCGACGACGAAGGCCACCGGTGCGGTCGCGACGCTCGCGCTCCCGGTCCGGCTCTCCGACGGCGCGGATGCGCGCCAGATCGAGTTGACCCTCGTGCCGATGGCCGACGGCACGACCCTCGTTATCGGCCGCGACGCGACGCCCGAGCGCGCGCTCCGTGCCGCGCTGATCGAATCGCGCCAGCGCTACAAGGACCTCGTCGAGGTCGGCAGCGACTTCGCCTGGGAGACCGACGCCGACGGGCGGTTCGTGTTCGTCTCGCCGAAGGGCGCGCTCGGTTTTCCGGCGAGCGGTCTCGTCGGCCGCGAGGCGGCCTCGCTCCTCGACGATCCGACGGTCGATGCCGCCGCCTGCTTCGAGGCCGCGGTCCCGGTCGCCGACATGGATCTCTGGCTCCGCGACGCCGGCGGCCGGAGCGTCTGCGTCGTCGCCGCGGCGCTCCCGATCGTCGATGCGGCCGGCGCGCGCAAGGGCGCACGCGGCATCTGCCGTGACGTCACCGCCGAGCGGCGGCGCGCCGAGCAGCTCGCCGCCGCCGAGCGGCGCGAGCGCCTGATCACCTATATCGTCCGCCACATGCGGGAAGAGATCGCGCCGGCGGAGATGCTGGGAAGCGCGGTCGAGGCGACGCGAAAGGCGCTCGCGGCGCGCGCCTGCGCCATCTTCCGGATCGCGTCCCCCGACCGCTATCACGTCGCCGCCGAGGCCGGCGCGTCGGAGGCGGTACCGGACCATCCGCCGCGGCTCATCGAGGCCAACGCGCCGGTCGATGCCGACGGCGTCCTCTGGGTCGCGACCGGCTATCGCGGGATCGCCAACGGCGCGCTCGCGCTCGTCGGCGACCGGGACTGGACGGCCGAGGATACGGCACTCGCGGCCGATGTCGGCGCGCAGCTCGGCATCGCCCTCGCGCAGATCGAGAACCACGACCGGCTCGAGCGCCTGTCGCGGACCGACGAGCTCACCGGCCTTCTCAACCGCCGTGCCTTCCTCGAGGAGCTCGGCCTGCGGCTCCGCCGGCTCGCCAAGGGTGGCGCAGCGGGGGCGCTCTTCTATGTCGATCTCGACAATTTCAAGCTCGTCAACGACCGCTTCGGCCACCAGGCCGGCGACGAGGCCCTGCGTGCGGTCGCGCGTCAGCTCGCCGGGCGGACACGGCCCGGCGATCTCGTCGCGCGCCTCGGCGGCGATGAGTTCGCGATCTGGATGGACCGCACGTCCGACGCGGCCGGCGTGCAGCGTGCGAGCGATATCCTCCGCGACGCCGCGGCACTCGTCCCGCTCTCGGGCGATCCCGCCCGTCCGCTCGGGCTCTCGATCGGCATCGCCGTCTACGCGCCCGGCTCGGGCGAGGAACAGGAGGCCTTCGTCGCGCGCGCCGACACGGCGATGTACGCGCTCAAGCGCTCGAAGAAGGGCGGCTTCACGCTCGCGCCGCCGGCGACGGCGACGGCGACGGCGAAGGATGGGACACCATGACCGTTCAACCAGAGATCGCCTATGACGAGGCGAAGTCGCTCGCCGCGCACCGCGACGCGCGCGTCCGGCTCGATCTCGCGCGGCGGACCGACGTGCAGCCGGAGATCCTCTACTTTCTCTCCGGCGACACCGATGCCGCCGTGCGCCAGGCGATCGCGGAGAACGCGACGACCCCGGTGCACGCCGATCTCGCGCCGCAACGGCCTCGGCTCCGGCGTCTCGGACGCGATCGTCGCGCGCGACGACGAGACGGCGATCGCCGCCCTCCTCGGCAACAAGAGCGCCCAGATCCGCGAGGAGACGCTCGATCTCCTGGTCGAGCGCGCCGACGGCCGATCGAGCTGGCACGAGCCGCTCGTCGCGCGCCCGAGGCTCTCGGCCAAGGCGGCCGGACGGCTCACCGCCTTCGTCGCCGACTCGCTCGTCGAATCGCTCCAGCGCCGGCGCGATCTCGATCCGACAACCGCGCGCGCGGTCAAGGAGGCGGTCCGCACCCGGCTCGAGCGCAAGAGCGATCCCGACTGGGCGATGGCGGTGTCCGCGGGCGCTTCCGAGACCGAAAGCGGCCTCGAGCGCGCGACGGCGATGCATCAGGCGGGCGAACTCACCGACGAGGCGATCTTCGGCGCGCTCGCGCGCGGCAACCGCGCCTTCGTGATCGCGGCGATCGCGGTCAAGTCGGCGGTCCGCATCGAGATCGTCCAGAAGATCGTCTCGCTCGCCTCGGCCCAGGGCGTCGTGTCGATCGCCTGGAAGGCGGGGCTCGACATACGCCAGGCGGTGCAGCTCCAGACCCAGCTCGCGCGCATTCCGCCGTCCTCGACGCTCCGCCCGCGCGGCGGCGAGGGCTGGCCGCTCAGCCCCGATGACATGCGCTGGCAGCTCGAGTTCTTCGGGGCGTAGGTAAGGACCTCGCGGACCGCTCAGCCGGCGCGGCGGATCAGCGTCCCGACGCCGTGCTCGGTGAAGATCTCGAGCAGCACCGCGTGCGGCACCCTGCCATCGAGGATCACCGCCGCCTCGACGCCGCCATCGACCGCGTCGGTGCAGGTCTGCATCTTCGGGATCATGCCGCCCTTGATCGTTCCGTCGCCGATCAGCCGGTCGACGTCCGTCCGGTCCATCTCGGCGATCAGCGTGCCGTCCCTGTCGAGCACGCCCGCGACGTCGGTCAGCATCAGGAGGCGGGCCGCCTTGACCGCGGCGGCGACCGCGCCGGCGACTGTGTCGGCGTTGATGTTGTAGGTGGTGTGATCCTCGCCCATCCCGATCGGTGCGACGACCGGGATCACATCGGAGGCGATCAGGCGATCGAGCACGGCGGCATTGACGGTCGTCGGCTCGCCGACGAAGCCGAGGTCGAGCACCTTCTCGATGTTGGAATCGGGATCGCGCGTCGTCCGCGTCAGCTTCTTAGCGCGGATCAGGCCGCCGTCCTTGCCCGACAGCCCGATCGCGGTGCCGCCGGCCTCGTTGATGGCGGCGACGACCTGCTTGTTGATCGAACCGGACAGCACCATCTCGACGATCTCGACGGTGGCGGCGTCGGTGACGCGGAGCCCATCGACGAACTCGCTCTTGATCTTGAGCCGCTCCAGCATCTGGCCGATCTGCGGCCCGCCGCCGTGGACGACGATGGGATTGATCCCGATCCGCTTGAGCAGCACCACGTCGCGCGCGAAGAGCCGGCCGACGTCGTCGTCGCCCATCGCATGCCCGCCATACTTGATGACGAAGGTCTTGCCGTTATAGGCGCGCATGAACGGCAGCGCCTCCGACAGGGTGCGGGCCTTGCGGAGGAAGGTCTGGAATTCCTCGTCGCTGCGCTTGCGGGTGTTGAGCTTGATCGCCATGCGCCCGTTCTAGCCGATCCGCCCGGGGCCTTCCAGAGCCGCCAGCGCGGCGCGCACGGTCTCGATCCCGGCACCGGTCTCGGCGCTGGTGGCGAGGATGTCGGGATGCGCGGCGACGTGGCGGGCGAGCTCGGCCGCGACCGCGGCGACGAGGAGGGCGAGGGGTGCGGGGCGCACCTTGTCGCACTTGGTGAGGACGAGCTGATAGGAGACGGCGGCCTGGTCGAGGAGCGTCATGACCTCGCGGTCGGTCTCCTTCAGCCCGTGGCGGGCATCGACCAAGAGGAGGACGCGCCGCAAGGTGGGCCGGCCGCGCAGGAAGTCGCGGACGAGCCGGGTCCAGGCGTCGACGAGATGTTTCGGCGCCTCGGCATAGCCGTAGCCCGGCATGTCGACGAGGACGAGCGCGTCGCCGAGCGCGAAGAAGTTGAGCTGTTGCGTGCGGCCCGGCGTGTTCGACGTTCGGGCGAGCGTCCGCCGCCCGGTGAGCGCGTTGATCAGGCTCGACTTGCCGACATTGGACCGCCCGGCGAAGGCGATCTCGGGCGGGCCGGCGGCGGGCAGATGGTCGAGCCCGCTCGCCGCGCCGATGAAGTCGCAGCGGCCGGCGAACAGCCGCCTGCCGCGCTCGATCGCGGCCGGATCGGGCGCAATCCCACCGGTCACGTCTTGGCGGGCACGGGCGCCGCCATCTTCTTCATGATCACCCACTGCTGCAGGATCGACAGGAGGTTGTTCCACGCCCAGTAGATGACGAGCCCGGCGGAGAACTGGGCGAGCACGAAGGTGAACACGATCGGCAGCATCATGAAGATCTTCTGCTGCATTGGGTCCATGGGCTGCGGGTTCAGTTTCTGCTGCAGGAACATCGTCACGCCCATGATCAGCGGCCATGCGCCGATGTGGAGGAGCTCGGGCGGCGTGAACGGGAGAAGGCCGAACAGGTTGAACAGCGATGTCGGATCGGCCGCGGACAGATCCTTGATCCAGCCGTAGAACGGCGCGTGGCGCATCTCGATCGTGACGTAGAGCACCTTGTAGAGCGCGAAGAACACCGGGATCTGGATCACGATCGGGAGGCAACCCGACATCGGGTTCGCGTTCTCCTTCTTGTAGAGATCCATCATCGCCTGGTTGAGGCGCATCCGGTCGTCCTTGTAGCGGTCGCGGAGCTCCATCATCTTCGGCTGCAGCTGCTTCAGCCGGTTCATCGCCTTGTACGACTTGTTGGCGAGCGGGAAGAACACGAGCTTGATGATGACGGTCAGGAGCAGGATGCCGAGGCCGAAATTGCCGAGCAGGCGATGGAAATACTCGAGCACGTGGAAGATCGGCTTGGTGAGGAAGTAGAACCAGCCGAAGTCGATCAGGCGGTCGAAGCGCGCGATGCCGAGCTCGGCCTCGTAGCGGTCGAGCGTGCGCACCACCTTGGCGCCGGCGAACACGCGGTCGATGATCTCGACCGTCGCGCCGGGCGCGACGATGACGGCATCGCCGCGATAGTCGGCCTGGAAGTCGTCGTCCTTGCTGGCGCCGAAATGCGTGAAGCGCATCTCGTGGCGCGTCTTCTGGTCCGGCACCAGGACGGCCGCCCAGTATTTGTCGGTGATGCCGATCCAGCCGCCGGTCGAGCCGACCTTGATCGTGCCGTCGTTGCGGACGTCGCTATAGGTCGGCTCGCGGAGCGTGCCGTCGAACACGCCGAGCGGGCCCTCGTGCAGGATGAACAGATCGCTCGTCGTCGGTGCGCCGCGCCGCTTGACGATGCCGTAGGGATAGAGCGTCAAGGCCTGGCTGCCGCCGTTCACGACGCGGCGGGTGAAGGTGAACATGTAGTCGCGATCGATCGCGATCCGGTTCTCGAAGCGGACATCGCGGTCGTTGACCCAGGTGAGCGACACCGGCTGGTCGGGCGAGAGCGCGCGGCCGGCCGCCTCCCACACCGTGTCGGGCGCAGGCACGGGGATGGTCGGATCGGCCGAGATCCAGCCGAGCTGGGCGAAGAACGCGCCCGGCGTGCCGGCCGGCGACAGGAGGGTGATCGGCGGGCTGTCCGGCTTGACCGTCTCACGGTACTCGGTGAGCGTGAGATCGTCGATCCGCCCGCCCTTGAGCGAGAGCGTGCCGCGGAGCTTCTCGGTCTCGATCCGGATACGCGGCTCGGCGGCGAGGATCGCGTCGCGCCCGGCACCGGCGGGCGCGGCGGGTGCCGCCGGCGTCGCGCCCGGCGCCGCGGGGATCGTGCCGGGGACGGGAATGCCGGGC
>Ga0194132_10006789_pt1 | contig 17533 bp, 21 predicted proteins | sample TA2KigOf80mmetaG_FD_148612 | JGI IMG/M metagenome (GOLD analysis project Ga0194132, IMG submission 148612) | Freshwater microbial communities from Lake Tanganyika, Tanzania - TA2015054 Kigoma Offshore 80m | ecosystem: Environmental > Aquatic > Freshwater > Lake | place: Tanzania: Lake...
GTCTATTCCGATTGCTGGAAGGGCTACAACGTGCTCGACGTATCCGACTTCAAGCACTTCCGGATCAATCACTCCGAGCTCTTCGCTGATCGGCAGAATCACATCAACGGCATCGAGAACTTCTGGAACCAGGCCAAGCGCCACATGCGCAAGTTCAACGGTGTCCCGAAGGCCCATTTCGGGCTATTCTTGAAAGAGTGCGAGTGGCGCTTCAACACCAGTGACCCATCCAAGCAACTAACCCAGATCAAACAATGGGTTAAGCGTCATCTCAGGTAGTTATCTGGGACAGCCCCGCCAGATATTGCCGGAGAGATCGTATTCCGGCAGCACGGTCGCCTGCAGATCGGCGATCGAGATGTAGAGCTCGCGGAACACCGGCTGCGGCGTGGTCGAGCCGGGCGCGATCGCGCAGACCGGCTGGCGGCGCATCAGGTTGGAGAGATCGGCGCGCGTCAGGAAGCCTTCGAGCTTGCCCAGCTGCTCCGGATCTATCGACTTCCGCTGCGCCTTGCCCTTCATCTCGGCGGCCGCTTCGGCGGCAACCGACAGCCGCGACTTCCGCTCCCGCTCCCGGTGCGCCTGCTGCACCATCTGGAAGACTTCGTCGTACTGGAGCTCGAGGTTGTACCAGGTGCAGAAGCGCGCCAGATCCTCCTCGTCCTCGCCCTGGGAGAGCGGGTCCTCGCTGAAGAGGAACCGCACCTTCATCACTGCGGTGTCGATGTCGGTGACCGACGCGCCCTTGCAGACGAAGAAGATGTCCGAATTGGACAGAATGAAGGTCTGGCCCTCGAAGTTCTGCACGATGCCTTCGAAGGTCGCGGCCGCAATCTTGATGTGATAGTCGCGCCGGTTCTGGGGTCGAAGCCGGGAGAGATGGATATGCACCGCGCGGCGGCCTTCCAGATTCCGCCCAAGCCGCTGGAGGTAGTCCAGCAGCATGTATTCCTGGCTCGGTGCGCGCGACCCCCCGCCGCCTACGGGCTTGGGCGCCGTCATAGCGTCGCGGCCTCCATCAAATGGCCACCCCTTCGTCCCTGAAATCCATATCGGACCTTAGCGCCCTGCCGCGAACCCGTCCATGCGGCCACCGCCGAGCCAAGGCCATGCAAGGATGGGATAACAAATCCCTACAATTTGTCTATAACAATCCGGGACTTGGCCATCACGGGGCCATGATCTGGGCGCCAGCTTGGCGGCGGCCCGGGCTTGGGCTAAAGCCTGCGCGGTCGGCGTCTTAGGGAGATTCGGACGAAATGCAGCTGCGGAAACGGGTTCTGGTCACCGGCGGAGCCGGCTTTCTCGGCTCTCACCTGTGCGAGCGGCTGATCGCCGCGGGAAACGACGTCCTCTGTGTGGACAACTACTTCACCGGGACGAAGGACAATATCGGCGCGCTCCTGACGAATCCCCATTTCGAGGCGATGCGCCAGGACGTCACCTTCCCGCTCTACGTGGAGGTGGACGAGATCTTCAACCTCGCCTGTCCCGCCTCCCCGATCCATTACCAGTTCGACCCGGTGGCCACGACCAAGACCTCGGTCCACGGCGCCATCAACATGCTGGGCCTCGCCAAACGGGTGAAGGCGAAGATCATGCAAGCCTCGACCAGCGAGGTTTACGGCGACCCGATCGAGCACCCGCAGACCGAGTCGTACCGCGGCAACGTCAACCCCATCGGTCCTCGCGCCTGCTACGACGAGGGCAAGCGCTGCGCCGAGACCCTCTTCTTCGACTACCACCGCCAGCATCGGGTGCGCATCAAAGTCGCGCGCATCTTCAACACCTACGGCCCGCGCATGCACCCGAATGACGGCCGCGTGGTCTCTAACTTCGTGCTCCAGGCGCTCAGGGGGCAGCCTATCACCCTCTACGGCAGCGGCAGCCAGACCCGCGCCTTCTGCTATGTCGACGATCTGATCGAAGGCTTCCTCCGCCTGATGGGGACCGGCGACGACTTCACCGGCCCGGTCAATCTCGGCAACCCGGTCGAGATCCCGGTCAAGGAGCTGGCCGAGCGCATCATCAAGCTGACCGGCTCCTCCTCGACCCTGGTCTACAAGCCGCTGCCTCAGGACGACCCGACCCAGCGCTGCCCGGACATCACGTTGGCCAAGTCGAAGCTCGGCTGGGAACCGACGGTGCCGCTGGAGACCGGCCTGAAGCGGACCATCGACTACTTCCGCGCCTTCGTCTGAAGCCGACCGGAATGACCGAGCGATCCGATCTCGCCCAGCGCGTCGCCGACTTCGCGCGCGTGCGGGTGCTCTGCGTCGGCGACGTCATGCTCGACCGCTACATCTACGGCACGGTCGACCGCATCTCGCCGGAGGCGCCGATCCCGATCCTCGCGGTCACGCGCGAGACGGCGATGCTGGGCGGCGCGGGCAATGTCGTGCGCAACCTGGCGGCGCTCAAGGCGAGCTCCTGCTTCGTCTCGCTGATCGGCGAGGACCCCGCTGGCCGCGAGGTGACGCAGTTGATCGCGGCCGAACCGCTGGTCGAACCCAACCTGCTGCCCGAGCTTGATCGCGTCACCACGATCAAGGTGCGCTACGTCGCCGGGTCGCAGCAGCTGCTGCGCGCCGACCGCGAGACCATCAAGCCGGCACGATCGACCACCGAGGCGGAGCTGGTCCTCCGCGCCAGCGACGACCTCAAGGACTGTCAGGCAGTGGTGCTCTCGGACTACGGCAAGGGTGTGCTCTCCGACGATGTGATCGGGCGCATCATCGCCGCGGCCCGCGCCCAGGGGCGACCGGTCGTCGTCGATCCGCGCGGCAGCGATCCGACGCGCTACCGCGGCGCCACGATCATCACCCCCAACCGTCGCGAACTCGGAGAGCTTGCCGGGCGGCGCATCGGCACGCCCGAGCAGATCCGCGATGCCGCCTATGAAGTCATGCGCCGGGGCGAGATCGAGGCAGTGCTGGTGACGCTGAGCCAGGACGGCATGGCGCTCTTCACCGCCAAGAGCGAAGAGCATCATCTCCGCGCCGAGGCGCTCGAGGTCTACGACGTCTCTGGCGCCGGAGACACCGTGGTGGCGGTGATGGCCTGCGCGCTGGCGGCCGGACTGCCTCTCAACGACGCCGCGCATCTCGCCTCGGTCGCCGCCGGCATCGTCGTCGGCAAGATCGGGACCGCGGTCGTCCATCCCGAGGAGCTGGTCTTCGCGCTGCGGGCCGAGGACCGGAAGTTCAGCGAGGCCAAGGCCGCGAGCCTGGGGCAGGCGCTTGAGCGCATCGCCGGCTGGCGGCGGCAGGGCTTCCGCATCGGCTTCACCAATGGCTGCTTCGACCTGCTGCATCCGGGCCATGTCTCGCTGCTGAACCAGGCGCGGACGCGCTGCGACAAGCTGGTCGTCGGGCTCAACGCCGATGCCTCGGTCTCGCGCCTCAAGGGACCGGAAAGGCCGGTACAGTCGGAGGGCAACCGCGCCGCGGTCATCGGCTCGCTCGCCTCGGTCGATCTCGTCGTCATCTTCGGCGAGGACACACCGCTCGAGCTGATCCGTGCAATCAAGCCCGATCTCCTGGTCAAGGGCGCGGACTACACGGTCGACACCGTGGTCGGCGCCGACCTGGTCCAAGGCTATGGCGGTCAGGTCTATCTCGCCGAGCTCGCCGAAGGTCACTCGACCACCGACGTGATCCGCCGGATGGCGAAAAGCTAGAGCATTTTCCGATCATTCTGGTTCATAGCCTGAGTTTCGGAAGTAGTTGGCGCACTCGTGAGGCGTGAAGAAGTCGAGAGTCTCAGCGATGGCCTGCCACAGAGCATCCTTGGTTCGTGCTGCGGCCTTTCGCAGGTAAGCCTTCAGCTTGGCGAAGGCTTGCTCGATCGGATTGAACTCGGGGCTATAGGGAGGCAGGAACAAGCGGGTCGCGCCGGCCGCCTCGATCGCTTCGCGCACGCCGCTGACGCGATGAGCCGGCAGGTTGTCCATGATCACCACGTCACCGGGCCTGAGTGTCGGCACCAGAAGCTGCTCGACATAGGCGAGGAACACCGCACCATTCATCGGCCCGTCGAGCACCATGGGAGCGCTCAGGCCATCCAGGCGCAGTCCGGCGGTGAAGGTCGTGGTCTTCCAATGGCCGTGCGGGACCGCGGCGCGGCAGCGCTCGCCGCGCTTGGAGCGGCCACGCAGGCGGGCCATCTTGGTGGTGGCGCCGGTTTCGTCGATGAAGACCAGCTGGGTGGGATCGAGATCGGGCTGGCTCTCGAACCAGGCCAAGCGTCGGCGAGCGACATCAGGGCGCTCCTGCTCGGCGGCGTGCGCGGTTTTTTTTGAAGCTGATGTCGCGGCGATCGAAGAAGCGCCACAACGTGCCGATCCCGACCGGCACCCCGCGCTTGCGCAGCATCCTCTGCAGCTCGCTCAGCGTAACATCCGGCGTCTCCTCGACCCGGGCCAGCAGAAATGCCGCCTCCGCCTCGATCCGATCCGACCGCCGGTCGCCGCCCTGAGCCAGTGCCGCCGTGCGGCCGCTGCGACGCCACTCATCCACCCACCGGATCGCGCTCGACACCCCGACCCCGAACCGCTCTGCCGCCTGGCGCCGCGATAATCCGCCCTCGACCGCCCGCACCACTCGAACACGAAGATCCTCGGATAGCGGAACTCCCATGCCCGCTGGCCTCCTCCTCCAGCAAGCATCTTGAATCACATCGCGACAGGCTTGGGAATCCCCGTCGATTCAGACAGATCGGAAAATGCTCTAGTCCGCCGCCGCGGCCAGGCCTCGGGCTTGACGGACATGGTCGAGCGTCCGCCAGCAGGCCGAGGCCGCCTCCGCGCCCTTCACCAGGAAATGCGCGCGGAAGAAGCGGCGATGCTCGTCATGCTCGTGGAAGGCCTGCGGCGTCAGCACCGCCGAGATCACCGGCACGCTGGTCGCAAGCTGGACCTGCATGAGGCCGGAGATCACCGCCTCCGAGACGAACTCGTGCCGGTAGATGCCGCCATTGACGACGAGGCCGGATGCGACGACGGCCTCGTAGCGGCCGCTCTCAGCGAGAAGCTTCGCCTCGAGCGGGATCTCGAAGACGCCAGGCACCTCGTAGAAGTCGACGCGGGCTTCGGGAAAGCCGAGGCGAACGATCTCGGCGAGGAAGGCCTTGCGGCATTCATCGACGATGTCCCTGTGCCAGCAGGACTGGACGAAGGCGATACGCGGTTCGGTGCTGTTTGGGTGGCGCTGATTCATCGTGCTTCCTTTCATGAAGCGTTGAATCAGGGCGCACGGGCATAAGCCCGGAAGAGGCGGAACTCTTCCGGCTAACCCGTTCTCTTTCATCCGGACTGTGACCGTCGGCTCCGGCATCGCACCGGATCTGCTGTCCCGAGCGGTCCGTCAGGACCGCGTCGGCGCTCGCGGGCTCGAGGCCGAGGCCTCTTACCGCCGGTGGGGACTTTCACCCCGCCCCGAGAACGTGCCGCCCGGGATTGGGCGGCGAGGCGGAGTATAGCCCGATCGCGGGGCCGGTTCACGCCGCGCTTGACTTCGGTCGGTCGGCCGAATTAACGTCAATCTATCGGTCGACCGAATACCGAAACTCGTGCGCTCGCGAGAGAAGGCTTGCATGGCACGCAGCTTGGCCAAGACGTCGGCGACCCGCACCGCGTTGCTCGAAGCGGCGAAGAAGGTGCTGCGCCAGAAAGGCTACGTGGGTCTCTCCACGCGCGACGTCGCCGCGTCGGCCGGCGCGCCCTTGAGCCAGATCCACTACCATTTCGGCTCCAAGCAGGGGATGGTGCTGGCGCTGTTCGAGCATCTGAACGCCCAGCTTCTCGACCGCCAGACCGCGATGTTCGGCGACGCGACGCTGTCGCTGTCGGAACGCTGGGACCGTGCCTGCGACTATCTCGAAGAGGACATCGCCTCCGGCTATGTGCGCGTCCTGCAAGAACTGATCGCCGCAAGCTGGGCCGATCCGGCGGTCGCCAAGGTCATCCGTGCCGGACTCATGGGATGGTTCGATCTCATCACCGACGTCGCCCGCCGCGCCGAGAGCAAGCTCGGGCGACTCGGTCCCTTCTCGCCCGAGGAGGTCGGTGCCTTTGCCGCCAATGTCTTCATCGGTGCTGAAAGCCTCTACCTCCTCGGTGCCGAAAAGAAAGGTGCGCCGGTGCGCCAGGTCCTGCGGCGTATCGGGGATCTCGTTCGCATTGCGGAAGCTGCTTCATCCAAGAGGTGAGTCATGCGCGCAAAGCTGCCGGTCAAGGAAGGCTTCGTCACCCGGGACGGCGTGAAGATCGCCTACGAGATCTACGGCGACGGCGAGGACACCATCGTCTTTCCGCCGCCCTGGAGCATCGTTCATTCCCGCGTCTACAAGGCGCAGCTGCCTTACTTCAGCGAGCGCTTCCGCTGCATCACCTATGACGGCCGCGGCAACGGCAAGACCGACCGGCCTGACGAGGTGTCCGCGTACACGCTCGACAACTACGTCAAGGACCTGCTCGCGGTCATGGACGCGACCGCGGCCGGCAAGGCGGTGATCGTCGGGCTCTCCTTCGCCGGCACGCTCGCCTGCATACTTGCCGCTTACCATCCCGAGCGGGTGAAGGCGCTGGTCCTCGCCGGCACCGCGGCGACCGTCGGTCCCGGCTACCCGTACATGGGGCCGGCGCATTTCCTCGCCAAGCAGGAGCGCTTCGAAGGCTGGAGCAAGGACAACCGCGACTACTGGCTTAAGCACTATCCCGATTTCGCCGAGCATTTCGTCCGCCATATCTTCTCCGAGCCGCATTCGACCCGGCAGATCGAGGAAGGCCTCGCCTGGGCCAACGACACCTCGGGTCCGGTGCTGGCAAAGACCGTCGAGGCGCGCGTGAACCCGCCGCCCTTCGATGTCAGCGAGGCGATGTATCGCCGTATCCAGTGCCCCGTGCTGGCGATCCATGGCGACGACGACCGCATCCAGCCCTACGCAAGGGCCAAGGTCGTGGCCGAGCTCACCAACGCCGAGCTCGTGACCATTCCAGGCGGCGGCCACAATCCGCTCGGCCGCTTTCCGGCGAAGTCCAACACGCTGATCGTCGACTTCCTCGATCGCCGGCTCGCCATCGCTGCGCCGAAGCGCCGCGCGCGCCCGAGCGGAAAGAGCAAGCGCGCGCTTTATCTCTCCTCGCCGATCGGCCTCGGCCATGGGCGCCGCGACATCGCGGTCGCGCGCGAGCTGCGCAATCTGCATCCGGACATCGAGATCGACTGGTTGGCGCAGGACCCGGTAACCCGCCTGCTCGAGGCCAGCGGCGAGCGCGTCCATCTCTTGAGCGCGCGGCTGGCGAGCGAGACGAAGCACATCGAGCTCGAATCCGGCGAGCACGACCTCAACGCCTTCCAGGCGATCCGCCGCATGGACGAGGTGCTGATCGCGAACTTCATGATCTTCCAGGATGCGGTCGAGATGGGCGGCTACGACCTGGTGATCGCAGACGAGGCCTGGGATGTCGACCATTACTGGCACGAGCATCCCGAGCTCAAGAAGGCGAAGCTCGCCTGGCTCACCGACTTCGTCGGCTTCGTGCCCATGCCGGCGAATGGCGAGCGCGAGGCGTTCCTCACCGCCGACTACAACGCCGAGATGATCGGGCATGTCGAGAAGCATCCGGGCGTGCGCGACCGCGCCATCTTCGTCGGCAATCCCGAGGACGTGATCCAGCATTCCTTCGGCAAGGATCTGCCCGAGATGCGCGACTGGGTCCCGAAGCATTTCGACTATTCGGGCTACATCATCGGCCAGCACCCCGGCACCTTCGGCGACCGCGCCGAGCTTCGCAGCCGCCTGGGATACCGGCCCGACGAGAAGGTATGCGTCGTCACGGTCGGCGGGTCTGGTGTCGGCACGCATCTGATCCGCCGCATCCTCGCGGCCTGGCCGCTGGTCCGCGCGCGCCTGCCCGATCTCCGCATGATCCTGGTGGCAGGCCCGCGCATCGATCCCGCCTCGCTCACTGTGCCGGCGGGCGTCGAGGTCCGCGCCTTCGTGCCCGACCTCGATCGCCACCTCGCGGCCTGCGACCTGGCGCTGGTCCAGGGCGGGCTCACCACCTGCATGGAGCTCACGGCGGCGGGGACGCCGTTCCTCTATTTCCCCCTGAAGAATCATTTCGAGCAGAACTTCCACGTCGCCCACCGCCTCGATCGCTACGGCGCCGGACGGCGCATGGAGTTCGCGACATCGACGCCCGAGATGATCGCCGAAGCGATGATCGACGCGCTCCGCACGCCGACCCGCTTCAAGCCGGTCGAGGCCGACGGCGCCGCCAAGGCCGCGCGCATGCTGGCGGCGCTGCTCTAAAAGCGGGCAGCGCTGCGGCGCGATGTCTCGCGACGGGCCACGCCATCCGGCGCTAGGATGGCGCGGTTCGCCGGTTTCCCGTCCGGCCTTCTTTGCGATGGCGGACCGGAACCATGGCCGAGCAATCACCCATTCCCGTCGAATCCGAGGCCGAGGCGCGCAGGCGCGTGCGCCTCGGCATCGCGCTCGGCATCGCCATGGCGATCATGGCCGCGTCTTCATTCTCGGTCGCGCGCGGCGGCATCCTCCGTGGCGTCCGGCCCGAGGACATCACGCTGCTGCGCTTCGGCGTCGCCGGTCTCATCTTCCTGCCGATCCTGCTCAAGCACGGCATCGCCACTCTCGGCGGCATCGGCTGGGGCCGCGGCCTCGCGCTGGTCCTGACCGCGGGGCCGTTCGCCGCCTTCTCGCAGGCCGCGGGCTATCTCTTCGCACCGCTGGCGCATGGCGCGGTGCTGGTGCCGATGTCGGTGACCGTGTTCTGCTCGGTGCTCGCCATCGTGCTGCTGAAGGAACGTCATGGCATCGGTCATGCGGTCGGCACCGCCGGCATCATTCTCGGGCTCGTCCTCATCGGCATAGAAGGGCTTCTCGCCTCGGGCGGCGGCGCCAATGTCTGGGTCGGCGACCTGATCTTCCTGCTCGCCGGCCTGCTCTGGGCCGCCTACACGATCCTGTTCCGCTACTGGCGTCTCGACTCGCTGCTCGCGATGGCCGTGGTCTGCGTGCTGTCGATGTTCATCATGCTCGTCGTCTATCCGCTCGCCTTCTCGGTGCCCCGCCTCCTCTCGCTGCCGGTGCGCGAGCTGGTCCTGCAGGCGGTGGTGCAGGGCCTGCTGAGCGGCACGCTCGCGACCATCGCCTATAACCGCATCGTCGTGCTGCTCGGCGCCGGACGCGCGGTCCTGTTCCCGGCGCTGGTGCCGGGGCTTGCCATCGTCTTCGGCATTCCGATCCTCGGCGAATGGCCGACCTGGGTGCAGCTGCTCGGCCTCGCCTCGGCGATGATCGGCCTCCTCGTCGCCCTCGGCATCATCCGCCTTCCGCGCTAGACTTCCGGCAACGGAGGCTTGCCATGGACATCCGGCCCTTGGGCCCGGCGATCGGTGCCGAAATCCTCGGCATCGACGCAGCGCAGGAAATCGACCTGGGCGATCGCCAGCGCCTGCGCAAGGCCTGGGCGGAGAGCGGTCTCCTGCTGCTGCGCGAGCAGACGATGGACGAGGCCGGCCTCGTCCGCTTCAGCCGGAATTTCGGCGAGCTCGAGATGCCGCCGGCCTCGGCCGAGCGCAGCTACGGCGATGGCGGCGCGCGCCGCCCGGAGATCTGGATCATCTCGAATGTCGTCATGGACGGGAAGCCGATCGGAAGCCTCGGCTATGGCGAGGCCGAGTGGCACACCGACATGTCCTATATCACCGCGCCGCCGACCGCGAGCGTGCTCTATTCGGTCGAGATCCCACCCACGGGCGGCGACACCTTCTTCGCCTCGATGACCAAGGCCTACGCGGCGCTGCCGGAGGATCTTACGCGCGCCGTCGCCGGCCGCACCGCCAAGCACGACTCCTCCTACACCAGCGCCGGCGAGCTTCGCCGCGGCTCGAAGGAGATCACCGATCCCAGGGAGGCGCCCGGTGCCTCGCATCCGATCGTGCGGATCCATCCCGAGACCGGCGCGCCCGCGCTGTTCCTCGGCCGCCGCCGCAACGGCTATATCGACGGGCTTTCGCTCGAGGAGAGCGAGCGCCTGCTCGACCGTCTCTGGGCGCATTGCACCGATCCCAGATTCGCCTACCGCCATCAATGGCGCGTCGGCGACGTGCTGGTCTGGGATAACAGACAGGTGATCCATCGCCGCGACGCATTCGACCCCAACACGAGGCGCATCATGCTGAGGACTCAGATCAGAGGCGAAGCACCGCTCGCGGCGAGGGCGGCATGAGCGTCATCTTCTACGATCTCGCCGGCGCCGACCCGAAGCGGCGCTTCAGCCCCTATTGCTGGCGCATCCGCATGGCGCTCGCGCACAAGCAGCTGGAGGTCGACGACCGGCCCTGGTGCTTCACCGAGAAGGACGCCATCGGCTTCTCCGGCCAGGGCCTCGTGCCGGTGATCGTCGACCGGGGCCGCAGCGTGCATGATTCCTGGGAGATCGCCCGCCACCTCGAGACTGCCTATCCGGATCGGCCCTCACTGTTCGGCGGTGCCGAAGCGCCGATCCGCCTCATCGCCTCCTGGACCGAGCGGGTGGTGCAACCGCAGATCGGACGGATGATCATCGCCGACATCGTCGCGGTGCTCGATGAGAAGGACAAGGTCTACTTTCGCGAGAGTCGCGAGAAGCGCTTCGGCATGACGCTGGAGACGGCGCAGGCCGACCGCGACGAACGACTGCCGGCCTTCCGCCAGAGCCTCGAGCCGGTGCGCACCGTGCTGGCGAGCTATCCCTGGCTCGGCGGCGCCAAGCCCAACTATGCCGACTACGCCGTGTTCGGCGCCTTCCAATGGGCGCGCTGCACGAGCCCTTACAAGCTTCTGGCCGAGGACGATCCGATCTTCGCCTGGCACAAGCGCGCGCGCGACCTGTTCGATGGGCTCGCCGAGAAGGCGCCTGCGTTCGGCTGAGCTTCGTTCGGGGGGAAGACATGAGCGCACCGGAGCCGATGAGCCGCGAGGAGGTGGAGGCGCGGCTGAAGCGCGCCGGCCTCTCGCTGTCCAAAGCGCAGATCGATGAGCTGCACAGCGTCTCGGGCTATGCGCGCGCGCTTGCCGAGACGGTCGCGATGAGACTGCCGCGCGAGGCCGAGCCGGCGGTGACGTTCACGCGAGGGCCGAAATGACCGCCGCGGCCAGCCTGTCGGAGATCCCGACCATCGCCGAGGCCTCGCGGCTGATCGCGAAGAGGGCGCTCTCCCCCGTCGAGCTGACCAAGAGTCTGCTCGATCGCATCAAGGCGCATGACGGGCGTCTCAACAGCTTCCTGCTGGTGACCGAGGAGCGCGCTCTCGCCGATGCGCGCGCCGCCGAGAAGGAGATCGCCGCCGGGCGTTCGCGCGGGACGCTTCACGGCATCCCGATCGCGCACAAGGACATCTATTCGACCAAGGGCATCCGCACGACGGCGCATTCGCGCCTGCTCGCCGACCATGTGCCGAAGGAAGACGCGGCAACGGTACGCAAGCTCGCCGAAGCGGGCACGGTCATGCTGGGCAAGCTCGCCACGCATGAATTCGCCATGGGCGGTCCTTCCTTCGACCTGCCCTGGCCGCCGGCGCGCAATCCGTGGAATACCGATCACGTCACCGGCGGCTCCTCCAGCGGCACCGGGGCCGCGATCGCCGCGGGCTTCATCCTCGGCGGCACCGGCTCGGATACCGGCGGCTCGATCCGCCATCCCGCCGCCTTCTGCGGCGTCACCGGCATCAAACCCACATACGGTCTCTGCAGCCGCGTCGGCATCCTCCCCCTCGCCTTCTCGCTCGATCACGCCGGGCCCTTGGCGTGGACCGCCGAGGATTGCGCGATCCTGCTGCAGGCGATGGCCGGCTATGACGAGAACGACCCGGCCAGCGCCAAGGTCGCGATCCCCGATTTTCGCGCCGGCTTGCGCGAGGATCTGCGCGGCGTGCGCATCGGGCTTCTCCGCCGCTTCCACGAGACCGACCTGCCGGTCGAGCCGGAGATGCAGAAAGCGCTCGACGACGCGCTCGACGTGTTACGCCGCCTCGGCGCCGAGGTAAGTGACGTCTCGCCGCCATCGCTCGACCTCTACACCGCATGCTCCTACCTGATCGGCTTGAGCGAGACCTTCGCCATCCATGCCGAGGATCTGGGCAAGCGCTACGACGATTACAGCGAGATGTTCCGCGACCGCGTCGCCATCGCCGCGCTCTTCTCCGGCCCCGACTACGTCAACGCGCAGCGCCTTCGCCGCCATCTGACCGAGGAGATGAGGCGCGCCAGCGCCGAGGTCGACGTGCTGCTCACCGCGAGCGCGCCCGGCGGCGCGCCGACCTTCGCCAGTACCGACAAATGGGCGATGTTCAAGAAGCCGGGCCTGTCGCCCGTCTTCAACGTCACCGGCCAGCCGGTGGTCACGGTCTGCTGCGGCTTTTCCGGCAAGGGCCTGCCGCTCGGCATCCAGATCGCCGGCCAAGCCTTCGGCGACGCGACCGCGCTCGCCGTCGGTCATGCCTATCAGAAGGCGACGCCCTGGCGTGACCGAAGGCCACACGTGCGCGACTGAGGATGTCCCCGACGAAGGAACAGTCGTGAGCGAACCGGACCGTCGTTCGGCGTTTCAATCCATTCGCGCGATCGACTACACGGCCCTCATCGTGCGCGACATGGAGGCGATGCGGCGCTTCTACGAGGAGGTGCTGGGCTTCCCGCTCGAGCGCGAGCTGTCGGCGAACTGGGTCGAGTACCGGGTCGGCAGCAACATCCTCGCGCTGTCGCGCCCAGGCTGGACCAAGGACGATGCGCCGGTGCCGAAAGGCACCGCCGCCGTTCAGCTCGCGTTCCGCGTGCCGCCGCCCGATGTCGCCCGCTGCGCCGAGGAGCTGACGCAGAAGGGCGTCGCGATGCTGTCGCCTCCGACCGATCGCCCCTTCGGCCACCGCACGCTGTTCTTCCGCGATCCCGACGGCAATCTGCTCGAGATCTACGCGGAGATCTAAAAGAGCTTCCCTCCGTTCGGCACCTTGTGGGTGACCGCGACCAGCACGACCTCGCCATTCTCGTCGGGGAAGCCCAGCACCAGCACCTCGCTCTTCACCGGGCCGATCTGCTTGGGCGGGAAGTTGACGACGCCGGCGACCTGGCGGCCGATCAGCTCCTCGGGCTTGTAGTATCCGGTGATCTGCGCCGAGGAGCGCTTGAGGCCGATCTCGGGCCCGAAATCCACGCGCAGCTTGTAGGCCGGGCGGCGCGCCTCGGGAAACGGCTCGGCCTCGACGATGGTGCCGACGCGGATGTCGACCTTGTCGAAATCGGCGAACTGGATCGGCGGGCGAAGCTGGGATGCGGCGGCGGCCATGACGTCCTCTCGAAACGAAGAGGACGCCCGAGTGCCACAGCGCCATCAGGCGCTCAAGGGCCTTACTTCTTCGTCGACTTCGCCATCACGCCCTTGAGCTCGTCCAGGCTCTCGGAGACGCGCTTGCTCATGATGTTCATCGCCTCAGCGTTCGACTTGGACGCCATCTCGACCATCTCGCGATAATTCGAGATCGCCTGCTCGAAGGCGGTCTTGATCGCGTCGGTCTGGCGCGCGATGCGGTCCTCGGGCGAGCCGTCGGCGAGCATCGTCTTCATCGTGCGGTTGGCGTCTTCCATCGCGCCCTTCAGGATCTCGCCCTGGCGGCGGATGATCGCCTGGGCACCCTCGGCGGCGAGCTGGTTGGCCTGGGCGAAGGCCTCCATGTTGCGCCGGTTGGCGGCCATGATCGCCTCCCAGTCGAAGGCGGGCAGCTTCATGTCGCCCATCATCTTCTGCATCGCCTGCATGTCGAAATCGAGGAACGGGTTCTTCGCCACTGGGGACCTCCGTTTCATGATGCAGCGCAGCATCAGGTTTAAGCTCGACCCACCCTCGCGTCAACCGGCCCTTTGCGGTGCAATATTGAACGCGCCGTCCAGGGCCCTCCCGAAGGGCTCCGCCCGCTTCAGCGCGCGGTCGAGCGTGGCCATGGTGGCAGCCATATCCTCGCTCTCATCGGTTAAGAAAGTGCGAAGGCTCGCCAGCCAGACCAGGGCGAGACCCCGGGCGCGCAACGCGCCCTTGAGGCCGGAGGCGTCGATTCCGGCGGCCTCGAGCATCCAGGACATGGAGCGCAGAAGCGCCGGCCAGCCGCAGAAAGCCTGGGCCGGATCGCGGCTGACACTGTCGACCACCGAGGCCAGCGCTGCCTTCCCAGGCTTCAGGGCATCGAGGCGCCGCATCAGCACCTCGAACAGCCGGTCGCGGGCGGGTTCGCTCGAATCGGGGGTCGGGCCGGCCAGGACGGCAGCATCGATTCGCTGCAGCCAGAGGCGCAGCAAATGCGTCTTGGTCGGTGCAGCACGATGCAACTCGGCGAGGCTCAGTCCCGCCTTCTCTGCAATTTCAGCGAGGGTGACGCGGCTCCACGCCTTCTCCGCTGCCAACGCCAGAGCGGCGTCGATCAGGCGGTCCTTGGGCTCGCGATCCGGGGAGGTACGCTTGCCGGCCATCCGGAATTATTGCGCAGCAAACTCGAATGCGCCAGCAGGGACGACACCCGGCCGGACCTTGCGATCCGGCCGGGAAGGGAAACCTTAGCGCCAAATCGGGCGGCCGAGGTTGACGTCGCGCGGGCTGGTCAGCGCGCCGGCGGCCGCGCCGCCGAGGCCGCCGATGATCGCGCCGGTGCCGGCATTGCCGGTCAGCGAGCCGATGGCGGCACCACCGAGGGCGCCGATGCCGGCGCCGGAGAGGGCACGGTCGCCCTGCGAGTAACCGCAGGCGGAAAGGGCGAAGACGGACACCGTCAGAGCGGCGGCGAGGGCAAAGCGTTTCATGGTCTCACTCCCGTGGGGTTGGCAACGGCGCGAGACCGCGCCGCTTGCCCGACCGAACGCCGGCCCCTCCGGCTTAGGGCCTATGACCATTCCTTGCCGTGGCACGTGTCGCCGTTTTGTCCCACGCGATCACATGCTGTCGCGGATACCGGGAGAATTCGTTGTCGGCCGTGACGCGAGAGACTGCGTCACGGCCGACAAGCGCCTGCACCACTCAACCCAGAGGCTAGCCGGCCTGGGCGAGTTCGGCGCGGACCTGTTGGCGGAAGAGATCGATGGGAACCAGGTTTCCCTTCCGCTCGACATGCCAGAACGTCCAGCCATTGCATGCCGGCGCACCCTGCACGGCCGCACCGACGGAATGGATGGAGCCCTTGGTGTCCGAGGTGATCAGCGAGCCGTCGGCGCGCACCTTCGCCTTCCAGCGACGGCGCGGATCGGTCAGCACGGTGCCGGCGGGCACCAGGCCACGCTCGACCACGGTGCCGAAGGGCACGCGCGGCTCCTCGCGCTTGGCCTGGATCGCGATGGTCTCCATATCGGAGGGCGGCTTGACCTTGGCCAGCCGCTCCTTGGCGACGGCGGCATAGTCGGCGTCGCGCTCGATGCCGATGTAGCGCCGGCCCAGCCGCTTCGCGACCGCGCCGGTGGTGCCGGTACCGAAGAAGGGATCGAGCACGGTGTCGCCGGGCTTGGTCGCCGCCAGGATCACGCGATGCAGCAGGCTTTCCGGCTTCTGCGTCGGATGCGCCTTCTTGCCGTCCTTCTGCAGGCGCTCGCCGCCGTTGCAGATCGGCAGCGTCCAGTCGCTCCGCATCTGCAGGCCCTCGTTCAGCGACTTCATGGCTTCGTAGTTGAAGGTGTACTTCTTCTGCTTCTTGTCCTTCAGGCACCAGATCAGCGTCTCGTGCGCGTTGGTGAAGCGCCGGCCGCGGAAATTCGGCATTGGGTTCGATTTGCGCCAGACGATGTCGTTCAGCATCCAGTATCCCAGGTCCTGGAGCGCCGAGCCGACGCGGAAGATGTTGTGGTAGCTGCCGATGACCCAGAGCGTGCCGTCGTCCTTGAGCACGCGGCGGGCCGAGCGGAGCCAGCTCCGGGTGAACTTGTCGTAGGCGCCGAAGTCGTCGAAGCGATCCCAGTCGTCATCGACCCCGTCCACCACGCTCTGGTCCGGGCGCGTCAGGTTGCCGCCCAGCTGCATGTTGTAGGGGGGATCCGCGAAGATCATGTCGACCGACTTCTCGGGGAGCCGGTCCATGATGTCGGCGCAGTCGCCGACGAGAATATTCGAGATCTGTGAGCCGCCGTCCATGCCCAGACGATGGCGCAACCCCTTGATTCCCGTCAATAATAAATAAAATCAACAACTTATCCCCAGGAACATACCCGGGTTATTGGTGAGTTATAGCCCCGACAAATTGAGCTGTAGAGGCCTGAAACTCATACGATGGTGACGAGTTACCCCGACCGTTTCGATCGCAGCGCGGTGTTCCTGGGTGCCGTAGCCGGCATTGGTCGTCCAGCCATAGGCGGGATGGCGAATCGCCAGCCTCTGCATCAGCCGGTCGCGCGCGATCTTGGCGGCGATCGACGCTGCCGCGATCGAGAGCGAGCGGCCATCGCCGCCGATCACGGTGACGGCGCGGCAGCCGGCGGGAAGCAGGCGCGCCGGCGGCGCCTTATTACCGTCGATCAGCACCACCGCCTCGCCCATGCCGAGCCGCTGAAGCGCGCGGCTCATCGCCATGTGGGTGGCGACGAGGATGTTGTAGCGGTCGATCTCGGCGACCGAGGCGGCGCCGAGCGCGATGCGGGCATAGGGGCGGAAGGCTTCGTAGGCGGCCTCGCGCTGCTGCGCCGAGAGCTGCTTGGAATCGTCGATCAGCCTAGCGGCCTTGCGTGGCAGCTTGCCGTCGGGAAAGACGCAGGCGGCGGCCAGGACGGGTCCGGCGAGCGGACCGCGGCCGACCTCGTCGACCCCGATCACGATCCCGCCCAGCTCGCGTTCCAGCGAAAAATTGGCCACCGCTCAAGATGCGGTGAGTCCGCGCCGAGAGGCAAGGCGAAGGTATCCACAGGCGTAAGCGCTCCTCCCCTGCTCACGCGCGGGCAGGAGATCGATTTTTCACGCACACCGTTGTCACCGGAGGAAGGCAACGGGGCGATTGTCGCGCCGTTTAATCGGCATGATCACCCGACGCTCCGAACCGGCGCTTCGGTCGCTTCCCTATCCAAGCGCCAGCCCTTCCACCAGGCATCGCAAGAACGCGATCTTCGATCGCGACTACGCGATGGCGCTGGTGGCGCTGCGGCCCGGCATCTCCGATCGCGAGATCGCGGCCTCGGTGTTCGGGCCGGGAACGCCCAGCAGTACCGTGACGCCGACCTGCCGCGCGCTCGCCAATGAACGCGTGATCAAGCGGAAGCTCCGTGCCGACGGGCTGCTCGGCAACTTCCTCCGCGAAGACTAGCCCTCGCATTCAATGATCACCGAACGAGGCGGCCGCTTGCCCGTTCCGAGCGTCATGACACTCATCATTCTCAAGCCTGAGCCGAAGCCGCCCACACGGTCCTGTCCAGAATCTTTCGCACATTTGATCAGGCGGCGGCTCCGGATTGTGGGACCTGCGGCTGATAGAGTGGCCGCATGTTCATGTAGCACCTGGCTGACCAC
>Ga0194132_10006790_pt1 | contig 17532 bp, 15 predicted proteins | sample TA2KigOf80mmetaG_FD_148612 | JGI IMG/M metagenome (GOLD analysis project Ga0194132, IMG submission 148612) | Freshwater microbial communities from Lake Tanganyika, Tanzania - TA2015054 Kigoma Offshore 80m | ecosystem: Environmental > Aquatic > Freshwater > Lake | place: Tanzania: Lake...
AGGCGTCCAAGCTGATCGGCCAGGCGAAGGCCAAGGGCCACGACGCGAGCGCGCTGATGGCCGAGGTGGCACAGCTCAAGGAGCGCACGAGCGTCCTCGAGGCCGAGGAACGCACGGCGGGCGAAGCGCTCGATGCGTATCTCGCGACCTTCCCCAACATGCCGGCCGCGGACGTGCCGGAGGGACCGGACTCAGCCCACAATATCGAGGTGCGGCGGATCGGCGAGCCCCGCAAGTTCTCATTCAAGCCAAAACAGCATTTCGAGCTTGGTGAAGCGCTCGGGCTGATGGATTTCGAGCGCGCGGCCAAGCTCTCCGGCGCGCGCTTCGTGGTGCTCTCGGGTGCCATCGCCCGGCTCGAGCGCGCGCTCGCGTCCTTCATGCTCGATCTGCACACGCGCGCCAATGACTATACCGAGATCGCGCCGCCCTTCCTCGTGCGCAGCGAGACCGCCTTCGGCACCGGCAATCTGCCGAAATTCGCCGACGACCTGTTTCGCACGACGACGGATTATTGGCTGATCCCGACCGCCGAGATGCCGGTGACCAATCTGGTGGCCGACGAGATTCTGGACGAGGACGTGCTGCCGCTGCGCTACACAGCCTTCACGCCGTGCTTCCGGGCGGAGGCGGGCGCGGCGGGGCGCGATACGCGCGGCATGATCCGCCAGCACCAGTTCTCGAAGGTCGAGCTCGTCAGCATCGCGCATCCGGACCAGTCCAACGAAGAGCATGAGCGCATGACCGCCTGCGCCGAGGACGTGCTGAAGCGGCTTGAGCTGCCGTTCCGCACGGTCGTTCTCTGCACGGGCGACATGGGCTTCTCCGCGCGCAAGACCTATGACATCGAGGTCTGGCTGCCGGGCCAGGATGCTTATCGTGAGATCTCGAGCTGCTCCAATTGCGGTGATTTCCAGGCGCGGCGCATGAAGGCGCGCTTCCGCCGCAAGGGCGAGAAGGGCACCCAATTTGTTCACACCCTGAACGGCTCAGGCTTGGCGGTCGGGCGCACGCTGATCGCCGTGGTCGAGAACTACCAGAACGAGGACGGCTCGATCACCGTGCCGGGCGCGCTCAGGCCGTTCATGGACGGGCTCGAGCGCATCGCGCCGCGCGCGCGCGGCTGATGCGCGTTCTGGTCTCCAATGATGATGGAATCCTGGCGCCCGGCCTTCGCGTTCTTGAGAAGGCGGCGCGCTCCTTAAGCGATGACGTCTGGGTGGTGGCGCCCGAGACCGAGCAGAGCGCCGCCTCCCATTCGCTGACGCTGCATCGGCCGCTCAGCCTGCGCAAGGTGTCGACCCGACGCTACGCGGTCAACGGCACGCCCACAGACTGTGTCTATCTGGCGGTCAATCGCCTGCTCGCGATCCACCACCCCGACCTCGTGCTCTCCGGCGTCAATCGCGGCAGCAATGTCGGCGAGGACGTGACCTATTCGGGCACGATCGCGGCGGCGATGGAGGCGACGCTGCTCGGCGTCAAGGCGATCGCCTTCAGCCAGGTCTATGAGGACGGCCACAAGATCCGCTGGGCCACCGCGGCCGCCTGGCTGCCGCGGGTGATCAAGCGCCTGCTGAAATCCGACTGGCCCAGGCACGTCCTGATGAACGTGAACTTCCCTGACTGCACGGCCGACGCCGTGAAGGGCATTCGCGCCTCTTCGCAGTCGCTTGAGGAGGTCGGCGATCTGTTCGACGAGCGGGTCGACCCTCGCGGCCGGACCTATTACTGGGTCGGCATGGCACGGGCCGAGGCGCTGCCGGGCCGGCCGGGCACCGACCTTCGTGCCGTCAATGAGGGCTATGTCTCGGTCACGCCCCTGCATCTGGACCTGACCCATAGCGTGACCCTCAAGCGCCTCCAGGCGTCGCTCCGATGAGCCACGAGGCCCGCCGAATCCGGCTCATCATGGAGCTTCGGAGCCAGGGCATCACCGACACGCGCGTGCTCTCTGCCATCGAGCGGGTGCCGCGGGAGATTTTTGTTCCTGCTTCGTTCCAGGACCAGGCTTATGAAAACATCGCTTTGCCCATTGAGTCGGGGCAGACGATCAGCCAGCCGCTCGTGGTCGCTGCCATGACCGAGGCGCTGGAGCTGGGGCCCAACATGAAGGTGCTCGAGATTGGCACCGGCTCGGGCTACCAGGCGTCCGTGCTTTCGCATCTGTGCCGGCGGGTCTACACGATCGAGCGCCACCGCGCCCTAATGGAAGGCGCCGAGAAGCGCTTCGCCGAGCTCAAGCTGCGTAACATCGTGACCCGGGTGGGCGACGGCACGAAGGGCTGGTCGGAGGCTGCGCCGTTCGAGCGAATCATCGTGACCGCGGCGGGGCGAGCCGTGCCCCAGGCGCTGCTCGATCAGCTTTCGGTCGGCGGTATCATGATCATCCCGGTGGCCGTTGAAGGGCGCGACCAGGAGCTGGTCAAAATTAAGCGCACGGCCGACGGCTACACCCAGGACGCCTTCATGCCGGTGCGCTTCGTGCCGCTCATTCCGGACCGAGCGGACGAGGCGTCCCGCGGCTGACGACTGTGGCGAAAAGCTGACAGTCAAGCTACTCGTTGAATCTCAACGAGTCGCACCCTGTTGCACTCGCGACTCGGGTGTGAACAACTTTGCGAATCACAGCTCCGAGTCGCAACCATGCAGCGCCTGATTGTTGCTTCCTTGGCCGGCCTTGCTCTGGTCGCTCTGACCGGATGTTTGCCGCCCGCTCCCGAGGGGATTGGTGATTCCGCCGATCTACCGTCGGCGGACAGCGAAATCGGCATGAGCGACGTTCCACCTGACGAGACGATCGCCAGCGACGAGGGCGAGTGGCTCGATCCGGCGCCGGCCGGCGGAGCGATCGAGGTTGAGCCGATCGATCAGTCCAGGGTGCGTGTATCCCAGCCAGAGCCGGTGGCGAAGGCAAGCGCCACACCGTCCAGGGCCTCCGGTTATGTCGTGCCCAAGGGTAAGACGCTCTATGCCATCGCGCGGGAGCATGGCGTCTCGGTGAAGGCCCTGATCGCCGCCAACGGCCTTAGCGAACCCTACCATCTGGCCGCCGGGCAGACGATTTCGATTCCTTCAGGCGAGACTGCGCTGGCGAACGACGATCGGCCGGTCGATCTGCGAGCCGATCAGCCCAAGCAGGCCACGCCAGCGCTGAAGGTCGCGGCCGTTGAAGACACGGCGTCGCGTAAGGCGCCGAAGCCGGTGCGACGCCCGGCCATCAAGGTCGCCGGGCCCGTCGAGCCTGCGGTTGTGCGAGGAGGGAAGGAGCCGGCGAAAGCCGAGCCTGCGTCGGCGCGTATCGTCGCGGGCGGGCCGCCGCCACGGGCGGGCGAGGGGTTCCTCTGGCCGGTCAAGGGCCCGATCGTCGCGAAGTTCGGCAAGCTCGGCGGCGGCAAGCAGAGCGACGGCATCATCATCGCGGTGCCGGTTGGCACCCCGGTCAGGGCGGCCGAGAACGGCGTCGTCGTGTACGCGGGCGACGACCTCAAGGCCTATGGCCAGCTCCTGCTGGTGCGTCACGCCGATGGCTGGATGACCGCCTACGCCAACAACGACAAGCTCAAGGTGAATCAGGGCGAAGTCGTAAAGCGCGGCCAGGTGATCGCCGAAGCCGGGGCGACCGGCAATGTCAAAGGGCCGCAGACCTATTTCGAAATTCGGCATGACGGGCGGCCCGTCGATCCGATCCCGAGACTGGCCGAGAGCTGAACGTCAGCGGCGCGACGCGTTGACCGGCTTGAGCGTAACGCCGCGCCGGCCGGCGAGATCCTGCACGAACTGCCACGCGACCCGGCCGGAACGTCCGCCGCGCGTCATGCTCCATTCGATCGCCTCGGCCCGGAGCGCGTCCGCTTCAATCTTGATACCGAAGGCGGCGACATAGCCTTCGACCATCGAGAAGAAGGTCTCCTGATCGCAGGCGTGGAAGCCGAGCCACAGGCCGAAGCGGTCCGACAGCGAGACGGATTCCTCGACCGCTTCCCCGGGGTTGATCGCGGTCGAGCGCTCGTTCTCGATCATCTCGCGCGGCATCAGATGGCGGCGGTTCGAGGTGGCGTAGAATAGCACGTTCTCGGGGCGCCCCTCGATGCCTCCCTCGAGCACGGCCTTCAGCGACTTGTAGGTGGTGTCCTTGGCCTCGAACGACAAATCATCGCAGAAAACGACGCAGCGACGCTTAGTGTGCCGCAGGAGCGCCAGCAGGCGCGGCAAGGACGGGATGTCCTCGCGGTGAATCTCAATCAGCACCAGGCTCTTCGGGCGGCCCCGATTGACCTGCGCGTGAACCGCCTTGACCAGCGAGCTCTTGCCCATGCCGCGCGCGCCCCAAAGGAGCGCGTTGTTGGCCGGCAGGCCGCGGGCGAATCGCTCGGTGTTGTCGAGCAGCAAGTCACGCACACGCTCGACGCCTTTTAACAATGCCAAATCAACGCGGTTGACCTCGGGCACCGCCTCAAGCCGGTCGCCCTCGGTATGCCAGACATAGGCGTCGGCGCTGTCAAAATCGGGCGAGCCGGACGGCGGCGGCGCCAGTCGGTCGAGCGCCGCGACCACGCGCTCCAAAAGGGGGATCAGCTTGTCCGTGCTCATCGTGGGGCGGGGACCCTATCACAGCCAAATCGGGGCGCAAGACGACCGGCCTCTGCCAGGGAGGATTATCGTTTGCCCCGAGGCCCGAATACGCCTATGGTGCCGTCCGACTTTTTCTTCCCGGAACAAAGTGCGATCAAGGAGAGCGTGATGCTGCGCAAGCTGCTGCTTGGGTTGATGGTGGTCATCCTGCCGGTGCTGGCGGGTTGCCAACCGCCCGGCACAGGCACGGGAACGGGGACCCCCGGCGCGGCAGGCCAAGGCGGCGGCGGCACCGATATCCTGATGTCAATCCTGCCGCTCATTCTGATCTTCGTCGTCTTCTACTTCCTCCTGATTCGCCCGCAGCAGAGGAAACAGCGCGCCCAGCGCGAGATGCTCCAACAGGTCAAGCGCGGCGACGACATTGTTACTACCGGCGGCATGATCGGCACGGTCATCAAGGTCGACCGCGACGACAATCTGCTGGTCGAAGTCGCACCCAATGTGCGCATCAAGTTCATGCGGAGCGCGGTGGCCGAGGTGGTCAAACGCCCGCAGCCGTCCCGCGCCACTGGCGATGAGGACGATGCCGCAGACGCCGAGCCCGAAGACAATGCGGGCGGGGGCTCGTCGCCGCCGAAGGGGGAGAAGTCCTAACGCGCCGGGGCGACTCTCGGTCGCCCGGGACAGTCATGCTCAAGATCAAGCTCTGGCAGGTCGTTCTCGTCACGCTGATCTGCATCGCCGGCATCCTGTTCGCGTTGCCCAACGTGTTCAGCGAGCGCTCGCTGCAGTCCTATCCGTCATGGCTGCCGCACAATCCCGTGAGCCTCGGGCTCGATTTGCAGGGCGGCTCCCACCTCGTTCTCGAGGTCAAGATCGAGGACATGGTGCGCGAGCGCATGGCCGGCGTGATCGATGAGGTGCGCGCCAAGCTGCGCGGCGAGAAGATCGGCTATACCGGCCTGAAGGCGGTCGATGCGGGCGCGCAGGTCCAGGTGACCAACCCGGCGACGCTGGATCAGGCGATTACGTTGATCAAGGGCATCGAGACCGATCTCGATGTCGAAGGTACGCCGGATGGCGTGATCACTGTCGGGTTCAACGATACCGCGCGCAACGACATGGCGACCTCGGCGGTCAACCAATCGATCGAGATCGTGCGGCGGCGCATCGATGAAAGCGGCACCAAGGAGCCGACGATCCAGCGCCAGGGCGACGATCGTGTCTTGGTTCAGCTTCCGGGCATCGACAATCCCGAACAGGTCAAGGCGCTCCTGGGTCGGACCGCCAAGCTCACGTTCCACCTGCTCGACCCGAACGTGTCTCCCGCCGAGGCGCGGCAAAGCGGTGTTCCACCCACCAGCATGTTGCTGCCCTCGGACGACCTGACCGAGGACGGCAAGCCGATCGAGTATGTGGTTCGCAAGCGCGTTATCCTGAGCGGCGACATGCTGGTCAACGCCCAACCCTCGTTCCAGGACAACGAGCCGGTCGTCTCCTTCAAGTTTGACGCGATCGGGTCGCGCCGCTTCGGCGAGATTACAACGCAGAACGTGGGCAAGCCGTTCGCCATCGTGCTCGATGGCAAGGTGATCAGTGCGCCGGTGATCCGCCAGCCGATCCTGGGCGGCAACGGCATTATTTCGGGCAGTTTCACGACGCAGACTGCGTCTGACCTTTCGCTGCTGTTGCGTGCCGGCGCGTTACCCGCCCCGATGACGGTGATCGAGGAGCGCACGGTCGGCCCGGACCTTGGCGCGGATTCGATCGAGGCCGGCGCGATCGCCGCGGTCGTCGGTTTCGCCGCGGTCGTTGTGTTCATGGTTCTCTATTACGGCTTCTTCGGTCTCGTCGCCGACATCGCGCTTATCCTCAACCTGATCCTGATCATCGCCGTCATCTCACTGTTCCAGGCGACGCTGACCTTGCCAGGCATCGCCGGCATCGTGCTGACGCTTGGAATGGCGGTTGACGCCAACGTGCTGATCTATGAACGCATCCGTGAAGAGGTGCGGCTCGGCAAGTCACCCTTTGCCGCCATGGAGGCCGGCTTCAAGCGAGCCTTCAACACGATCATTGACTCGAACCTGACCACCCTGATTGCGGCCGTCGTGCTCTATGCGGTCGGCTCGGGCCCGGTGCAGGGTTTCGCCGTCGCGATCGGCATCGGCATTATCACTACATTGTTCACAGCTGTTTTCGTGTCGCGCCTGATGCTGGTGTGGTGGCTGCGCACGGCGCGGCCGAAGAAGCTTCCGATCTGACGGCCCGCCCCATGTTGAAATGGCGCCTCATTCCCGACAACACCAAGGTCCCCTTCATGGGGATGCACCGGCCGTTGATGCTGGCCTCTGTCCTGATCAGCATCGGGTTCATCGTGCTCCTCATCTTCAAGGGGCTGAATTTCGGCGTGGACTTCACCGGCGGTGTTCTGATTGAGGTGCGTACAGAGCAAACCGCTGATCTTGAGGCCATGCGCGGCAAGCTCAGCGGTGCCGGGGTGGGCTCGGTCGCCCTGCAGGAGTTCGGCGCGCCGAATGATGTGCTGATCCGCCTTCAGCAGCAGGAAGGCGGGGACGTCGCGCAGAACGCCGCCATCGACAAGGTCAAAGGCGCGCTGAAGGAACTCTACGGCGAAGGCGTGGACTATCGGCGCGTCGAGGTGGTCGGCCCCAAAGTCGGCGCCGAGCTGATCCAGGATGGCATCATCGCTGTGCTCGTCTCGATGGTGCTGATGCTCATTTATGTCTGGTTCCGCTTCGAGCTGCCGTTCGGTATCGGCTCGATGATCGCGCTGGTGCACGACGTCATCTTTACGCTCGGAATCTATTCGCTCTCGGGCTTCGAGTTCAGCCTGTCCACGGTCGCGGCGATCCTGCTGATCATCGGCTACTCGATGAACGATACCGTCGTCGTCTATGACCGGGTGCGCGAGAACCTGCGCAAGTACAAGGCGATGCCGCTGCGTAGCTTGATCGACATCTCGGTCAACGACACGCTGACCCGAACCATCATGACGGCGATGACCACGCTGCTGGCGCTCGCTGCGCTGCTGATCTTCGGCGGCGAGGTGATCCGGCCGTTTGCATTTGCCATGTTCATCGGCGTGATCATCGGCACCTATTCATCGATCTTCGTGGCCTCGGCCTCCCTCCTTTACATCCGCCCGGTGCGCAAGCCCGATGAGGGCAAGGGCACCACAGCCCATGCCTATGAGCAGATCGAGCGGCGGCACCGTGAAGAGCAGGACGCGGCAGCAGCCCCGCGTCGGGTTCGCCGGCCAGCCCAGGCCGCCTTGCCCGAGCCGGCGCCCGAGGTTTTAGCCGAGCTTCCGCCCGACGATGAGCCGCCGCCCGAGGCCCCAAGCGCCCCGACCGGGCGCAAACGCTCCAGCTCGCTCAAGGACCGCCGCCGCCGGCGCGGCCGCTGAGGCATCACGGGTCGCCGGCGCGCCATGAAGATCAACCCGGTCCCGTCCTCGGATCGGCAATACGTCCAGCGCTACGCGGTTGGCACCTTCCGGGTGAGCGGGGTCGATTTCTCAGGCTCGATCATCGTGTTTCCCGAGCGCACGCGGAATTGGCCCGTTCAACGCTTCGAGGACATGGACCTTGAGGCACTGGCGTCTGTGTTCGAGGCCGCGCCGAACCCTGAGCTGCTCCTCATCGGCTGTGGCAAACGCGGCGCCATGATCGCGGAACCCATCCGGCAAGCGCTCCGGGCCCGAAAGATCACGTTCGAGACGATGGATACCGGCGCCGCCTGTCGCACGTATAACGTGCTGATGAGCGATGGCCGCCGGGTTGCCGCCGCCCTGATCGCGCTTCAACCGTGAAAAAAAGCGGGGCCGCAAGGGCCCCGCTCAACCGACAGTCCAATCCTTCGATCAGTAGATATTCTGCGCCGAGACCATGGCGTAGAGCATCGGGATCGATAGCATCGTGTTGAAGCGCGAGGTCAGCATGGCGATGCGCGCCGATTTCTTCTTCTGATCGGGCGTCGCCTCGACGATGCCGAGTGCCTTCTTCTGGTTCGGCCAGATGATGAACCAGACGTTGAAGGCCATGATCAGGCCGAGATACATGCCGATGCCGATCGCGGTGTGCTTCGCAACACCGTCCGTGATGCCGAGCGCGAACGCATCGCCGATATAGCCGTGCCAGCCGGCGACGATCACACCCGTGATCACCGTTGCGAGTGCGGCCCAGCGGAACCAGAACAGCACGCGCGGCGCAATCACCTTGCTGATTGCCGGCTTCTGTTCATCGGGGATCTTCGGCATCGAGACGATCTGCACGAAATTCAGATACCAGAGCAGGCCGATCCACATCACGCCGGCGAGGACGTGGAACCAGCGGAGCATGAACATGCCCCAGACTTCGTCGAAGAGATTCATGGCGATGTCTCCTTGTTCCCCGGTTCCCTAGTTATCGGTGCCGGTCGCTGCGCCGGCTGCATCGCCGGCAGCACCGTCGGCGTCCTTGGCTGCATCAGTTGCAGCGCCAGCAGCGGCATCGGTTGCCGTGGCGCCTGCATCCTTTGCAGCGTCGGCGGCATCCGTGGCGGATTTCTCAATCGCCGCGGGCGTCACCGAACCGCTCTCCCAATAGAAAATCGCAATGATCAAGACCATGATGGCAGTGAGGACGACCCCCATGCCGATGGTCTTGTGGAGCGACTCCAACGGGTTTTTCATCTCGGCTCCTCCATTTCCCTTGGCCGCAAAAGCGACGCGACTCGACGCGGCCATGAAGCATAGTCCAAGGCTTGGTGATTTCAATGCGCGCGCATGATCAGGTGCCGCGCGGCCATCTGCCCAGAGCGTACCGCGCCCTCGATCGTCGCGGGCAGGCCGGTGTCGGTCCAATCACCGGCGAGCCATAGATTCTTGAATTTGGTCGTCGTCGATGGTCGCTGGGCCAGTGCGCTCGGCACCTGCGCGAACGTCGCGCGCTTTTCCTTCACGACTCGATAGGGCGGCAACGGTTGATTGCGCAGATCCAGTGCTTCGGAGACTTCGCTCCAGATCAGTGCCGCGATCTCCTCGGCCGGACGTTCCGCCAGCGCATCAGCGGCGCTCACCGTAACGGACGCGACTTCGCCCTTGGCGAAGATCCATTGGGCGGTCGAATTCACGAGGCCAAGAATGAGGCTGCCCTCGGGCAGCGTCACCGGCCGCGCAAGCTTGAAATGCAGGTTGACGATCGCGCGGCTTTCGAGCGGCGCGGCCAGGCCGGGCAGAAGATCGATCGCGACGGACGGCGGCACGGCGAGCACCACCGCATCGTCGACGCCGAGCGGCACAGGACTGCTCCCGAAGTCGAGTGCGACGACACGATCGCGCGCAAGTTCGAGCGCCCGCACGCGTTCGTTGAAGCGTATCTCGCCGCCCCTGCCGGCGACGAAGGCGACACCGGGTTCGACCACGTCGGGCCCGAGGCCCTCGCGCGGAAAATAAGGGCGACAGGCGGCTTCGCCGGCGCCGAAGGTCAGCCTCATCACCGGCCAGAGCAGCCGCGCCGCGCCCTCGTGATAGGACGCATTCAGCACCGCAACGGTCAGCGGTTCGAGCAGCCGGCTTACAATGGCGCCGGTCGTTGTCCCCATGGCCTCTGCGACCGTGTCGCCCGGCTTGGCGCGTGCGAGCTTGAGCGCGGCGAGATAGTCGCGCCAGCTCGTTCCCGGAATGCGCCGCCGGGCCGAGAAGATCCACCAGGGCAGGCGGCCGCGATTGGGCCGCACGGTCCAGCGCTCGCCGGTGGCGAGATCGACGAAGGGAAAGAACGCGGTCTCCGGGCAAATCAGCCGCGAGCGCGCGCCGACGGTGTCGAGATAGCGAAACAGGGACGGGTTGGCGCCAAGGATCAGGTGGTTGCCGTTGTCGATCAGCCGCCCGAGCAGCTCGTCGTGATAGGAGCGGCAGCGACCACCAGCACGGGCTGCGGCCTCGTGCAGCGTCACGGCACGCCCGGCCTGCACCAGCTCGACCGCACAGGCGAGACCAGCCATGCCCGCGCCGATGATATGGACGCGGCCGCTCATCCGGCAGCCTTGGAGCAATCGCACATGGGAGCGCCGGTATAGCCGAGAGCGCGGCGCGCTGGCAAACCGGGCGCCGCCATGCCATGTCTCGACCATGGCGACCGATCCCTCCGAAGCGCAGGTTCTGATTCAGCATGCACGCCATGTCAACTATGACCGCTATCTCTGCGCGCTGTTCGCGCCGGTCGACACGCGGCTCGACCTATTCGCGCTGATCGCCTTCAACTACGAGCTGGCCCGCGTGCGGGAAACCGTGAGCGAACCGATGCTCGGGCGCATTCGGCTGCAATGGTGGCGCGAGCAGATCGAAGGCCTCTATACGGGGGCGCCGCGCCGCCATGAGCTGACCGAGCCACTAAAACAAGCGATCGAGCGCCGCCGCCTCGGTCGAGCGTATTTCGACGCGCTGATCGAAGCGCGCGAGCGCGACCTCGACGATGCGCCATTCGATGATCTCGCCGCGCTTGAGGCCTATGCGGCCGGGACGGCGGGTCCTTTGGGGGCCCTGATGACCGAGGTCCTGGGTGCTCGCGATGCGGCGACGGTCGAAGCCGCACGCGCCGCGCACACGGCCTTTGCGCTCGTCGGCCTGATGCGCGCCGTGCCGTTCCATGCCAGCCAGAATCGCTCGTTTGTGCCGCTCGATCGTCTGCTCGCGCACGGAGGCACGGCAGCGGATGCGTTAGCTAACCGATTCTCGCCGGCGCTCGGTGCGGCGATCGGAGAGGTACTAGATCGTGCCTCAAAACAGCTTGGGTCAGTTCGCGCGATGGCACGCAACATATCGAGGCCGCAACGCGCGGCGCTCCTGCCGGCCCGACTTGCCGCGCTCTATCGCTCGCGCCTGCACGCGGCCGGCTGCAATCCGTTTGAGCCTGACGCAGCCATCAGCCCGCTGCGCCGGCAAATCTCGCTGTGGGTTGCGATGACGACGGGGCGACTCTAAGCCGCCTCGGCACCGCTGCGTCCGAGCCAGCGATCGAGGTCGGCGAGTGCTCGCTCGGCAAAAGCCGGCTTGCGCTCGCGTTTGTGCTGCTTGCCGGGCAGCGGTGGGAACAGGCCGAAATTCACGTTCATCGGCTGAAACGTGCCCTTGGCCTCGAGATGTCCGCCGGTGATGTGCGTGAGCAACGCGCCGAGCGCGGTCGTGGGCGGCGGTGGCTCGATCGCCTCATCCCGAAACTCCGCCGCAGCAAAGCGGCCCGCCAGGAGCCCGATCGCCGCGCTCTCGACATAGCCTTCGACACCCGTGATCTGCCCGGCGAAGCGGAGATTGGGCGCCGCCTTCAAGCGCAGTGCGCTGTCGAGCAGCTTAGGGCTGTTGATGAAGGTGTTGCGATGGATGCCGCCGAGGCGCGCGAACTCGGCGCGCGCGAGCGCCGGGATCATGCGGAGGATACGAATCTGCTCACCGTGCTTCAGCTTGGTCTGGAAGCCGACCATGTTGTAGAGCGTGCCGAGCGCATTGTCCTGGCGCAGCTGGACGACCGCATAGGGCCGGCGCAGGCTCCTCGGATCGGTCAGGCCCACGGGCTTCATGGGACCGAAGCGCAGCGTGTCGAGCCCGCGCTCCGCCATCACCTCGATTGGCAGGCAGCCCTCGAAATAGGGTGTCGATTTCTCCCACTCCTTGAACTCGGTCTTCTCGCCCGCGCGCAGGGCCTCGATGAAAGCTAGGTACTCGGGCTTTTCCAGCGCGCAGTTGATATAGGCCGCCTTGTCGCCACCCGGCCCCGCCTTGTCATAACGCGACTGGCGCCAGGCGAGCGTCATGTCCACGCTCTCGACATGCACGATCGGCGCAATCGCATCGAAGAAGGCGAGCGCGTCCTCGCCGGTGAGCGATTTGATTGAGTCCGCAAGCGCGGGCGAGGTGAGGGGGCCGGTCGCGATGATCGCGTGCCCCTCCTCAGGCGCGGGCAGGGTCGCCTGCTCGGTACGCACGATCGTGATCAAAGGCTCGGCCTTCAGCGCCGCCTCGACCGCGGCCGAGAAGCCGTGCCGATCAACCGCAAGCGCATCGCCCGCCGGCACTTTGTGAGCATCGGCGGCCTTCAAAATCAGCGAGCCGCAGCGCCGCATCTCCTCGTGCAGCAGGCCGACTGCATTCGCTTGCGCATTATCGGAACGGAACGAGTTCGAGCACACGAGCTCGGCGAGGCCGTCGGTGCTGTGTGCCTCGGTCTGACGCACGGGGCGCATCTCGCGCAGTTCGACCGCGATGCCTGCGCGCGCCAGCTGCCACGCGGCCTCCGAGCCCGCGAGCCCGCCGCCGATGACGATGATGCGCTTGCTCATGCCACCTTGCGCTTCGCCTTGCGCGTGTTGTTGGCCTTGGCGAAACGTCGCGCATCGAGCACGGGGCGGAGATACTGCCCGGTGTAACTCGCCGCGATCGCCGCGATCTCCTCCGGCGTGCCGGCGCCGACGATGCGCCCGCCGCCGTCGCCGCCCTCAGGCCCGAGATCGATGATCCAATCCGCGGTCTTGATGACCTCGAGATTGTGCTCGATCACGACGACCGTGTTGCCGGTCTCGACCAGCGCATGCAGCACCTCGAGCAGCTTCTTCACATCGGCATAGTGGAGGCCCGTGGTCGGCTCATCGAGAATGTAGAGCGTGCGCCCGGTCGCGCGGCGCGAGAGCTCCTTGGCCAGCTTCACGCGCTGCGCCTCGCCGCCCGAGAGCGTGGTCGCTTGCTGACCGACATGAATGTAGCCGAGGCCGACGCGCTGCAGGGTCTCCAGTTTGTCTCGAATGGCCGGCACCGCGCGGAAGAACGCGGCGCCGTCATCCACCGTCATCTCCAGTACATCGGCGATCGAGCGGTCGCGATAGAGCACCTCGAGCGTCTCGCGGTTATAGCGCTTGCCCTTGCACTCCTCGCATTGGACGTAGATGTCCGGCAAAAAGTGCATCTCAATCTTGATCAGCCCATCGCCCTGGCAGGCCTCGCAGCGCCCGCCCTTGACGTTGAAGGAGAAACGGCCGGGCTTATAGCCGCGCGCCTTGGCTTCCGGCAGTCCGGCGTACCAATCGCGGATCGGGCCGAACGCGCCGGTATAGGTCGCCGGGTTGGAACGCGGCGTGCGCCCGATCGGCGACTGATCAATGTCGATCACCTTGTCCAGGAACTCGAGGCCATCGATGCGCTCGTGCGCGCCGGCCTGGGCGCGCGAGCCGTGCATGCGCTTGGCCAGCGCCTGATAAAGCGTATCGATGATGAGCGTCGATTTGCCCGAGCCCGAGACGCCAGTGACGCAAGTGAAGGTGCCAAGCGGGATACGCGCGTTGATCGATTTCAGGTTGTTCTCGCGCGCGCCGACGATGGTGATCGCCCGGCCCTTCGGCCCCGCCGGCCGGCGCTTCTCCGGTACCGCGATCTGTTCAACGCCGGTGAGATATTTGCCGGTGAGGCTGTCGGGCGAGGCCATGATCTCATCCGGCGTGCCGCAGGCGACCACGCGCCCGCCATGCTTGCCGGCGCCCGGGCCCATGTCGATCACATGGTCGGCGGTGCGGATCGCCTCCTCATCGTGCTCGACCACCAGGACCGTGTTGCCGAGGTCGCGGAGGTTCTTCAGCGTGGTCAACAACCGCGCATTGTCGCGCTGGTGCAGCCCGATCGAGGGCTCATCCAGCACGTAGAGCACGCCAGTCAGGCCCGAGCCGATCTGCGACGCCAGGCGGATGCGCTGGCTCTCGCCGCCCGAGAGCGTGCCTGAGGCGCGCGACAAGGTGAGGTATTCGAGGCCGACGTCGACCAGAAACGTCAGGCGGCTGTTGATTTCCTTCAGAATACGCCGCGCGATCTCGCGGTGCTTGACGCTCAGCTTGGCCTCGAGCGCGCCGAACCAGCGATTGGCCTCGCGGATCGAAAAGTCGCTCACCTGGCTCACGTGGCGCCCATCGATCTTGACGGCCAATGCCTCGGGCTTCAGGCGATAGCCCTTGCACGCCTCGCACGGGCGGCTGCCCTGGAACCGGCTCAGCTCCTCCTTCAGCCACGCGCTGTCGGATTCACGATAGCGGCGCTCGAGATTGGGGATCACGCCCTCGAACGGCTTCTGCGTCGAATATTCCTTGAGCCCGTCGTCATAGGTGAACTTGATCGCGTCGTCGCCCGAGCCGTTCAGGATCACCTCGCGCACCTTGGCCGACAACTCGCGCCACGGCACACCGATGCTGGCCTTGAAATGGCGCGCGATCGAATCGAGCGTCTGGTTGTAATAGGGCGACGAGGAGCCGGCCCAAGGCGCGACCGCGCCGTCGCGCAGGCTCACCTCATCGTCGGGCACCACGAGCGCTGGATCGAAATAGAGCTTGGCGCCGAGACCGTCGCAGGACGGGCAGGCGCCGAACGGGTTGTTGAAGGAAAAGAGCCGGGGCTCGATCTCGGCGATGGTGAAGCCGGACACCGGACAGGCGAATTTCGAGGAGAAGATCGTGCGCTCGCCACCGTCGGCGTTCTCGGCGATGGCGATGCCATCCGCGAGCCCGAGCGCGGTCTCCAGGCTGTCGGCCAGCCGATTGCCGAGATCGGGCTTCACCACCACGCGGTCGACCACCACCTCGATGTCGTGCTTGCGCTTCTTGTCGAGCGCCGGTGCGCCGTCGATGTCATAGAGCGTGCCGTCGATCTTGACCCGGGTGAAGCCGCGCTTCTGCAGCTCGAGCAGGTCCTTCCTGTACTCACCTTTTCGTCCGCGCACGACCGGCGCCAGCACATAGAGCCGCGTGCCATCGGCCATCGCCTTGATGCGATCGACCATCTGCGACACGGTTTGCGCCTCGATCGGCAGGCCGGTCGCGGGCGAGTAGGGGATGCCGATTCGAGCGTAGAGCAGGCGCAGGTAATCGTAGATCTCGGTCACCGTGCCGACGGTCGAGCGCGGGTTGCGCGACGTGGTCTTCTGCTCGATCGAGATCGCGGGCGAAAGGCCGTCGATTGATTCGACGTCGGGCTTCTGCATCAGCTCGAGGAACTGCCGCGCATAGGCCGAGAGGCTCTCGACATAGCGGCGCTGGCCCTCGGCGTAGATCGTGTCGAAGGCGAGCGAGGATTTGCCCGAGCCCGACAGCCCGGTAATCACGGTCAGGCTGTCGCGCGGGATGTCGACGTCGATGCCCTTGAGGTTGTGCTCGCGGGCGCCGCGGACCTTGATGTCTTTCTGCATGACCGGTGTGGCGCTGGTTGGAGGCTGACTATAAGCATACGGACGAGCGATTTCGAGCGGGGCGTCGCACAGCCCTCATGGTTCGACAGGCTCACCATGAGGTCATGCTTAGGCCTCGTCCTGAGCTTGTCGAAGGACGAGCCTGGGCCCACTGGTCCGCTCGCCCCATTGTAGCCCGGCGGCCTTCGTCCTAGAGTGCCTGGAATCAAACGGGACCAGGGAGAGCGGCGGCCATGGCGGGCAGTGTCAACAAGGTGATCCTGGTGGGCAATCTGGGGCGCGACCCTGAGGTCCGCCGCATGCAGGACGGCAGCCCCGTGGTCAACCTCTCGGTCGCCACCTCCGAATCGTGGCGCGACAAGGCGAGCGGCGAGCGCAAGGAGCAGACCGAGTGGCACCGTGTCGTGATCTTCAACGACCGGGTGGCCGAGGTCGCGGAGAAGTATCTCCGCAAGGGTTCAAAGGTCTATGTCGAGGGCCAGCTGCGCACTCGCAAATGGACCGACCAGCAGGGTCAGGAGCGCTATTCGACCGAGGTCGTGATCAGCCGCTTCAAGGGCGAGCTCACCATGCTCGATGGCGCACGCGGCGCTGGTGGTGGTGCCCCCGGCGAATTCGGCGGCCCGCCCGATGAGGCGCCGGCACGCCAGCCGGCCGCTGCCGGCGGCGCCCGTCGGGGCGGTGGTGGGGGCGGTGACCTCGACGATGATATTCCGTTCTGAACGGCCCCGGAATCGACCGTCGCTTCGGCCCCCGCCAGCATTGTGACATCCCCCCGTCTGGGGTAGAATTCCGGGCAATTTGCGAATCGCCCGACGAGACTAATCTTCTTTTTCTTTCAATCAACTAAAGTGCGTCATTGAGCACCGTTCCGCCGCTTCAGCCGCCCGCTGAACCGCCCATGGCCGGGCGCGACGTCGCGCCTGTCGCCATCGAAGAGGAGATGCGTCGCTCCTACCTCGATTACGCGATGAGCGTAATCGTGGCGCGCGCGTTGCCGGACGTGCGCGACGGGCTGAAGCCCGTCCACCGCCGCATTCTCTTCGCGATGAACGAGGCGGGATACGAGCACAACAAGCCCTATCGCAAATCGGCGCGCGTGGTCGGCGATGTCATGGGCAAATACCACCCGCATGGCGACGCCGCGATCTACGACGCCATGGTGCGCATGGTGCAAGACTTCGCCATGCGCCTGCCGCTGCTCGACGGCCAGGGCAATTACGGCTCGATGGACGGCGATCAGCCGGCGGCGATGCGCTACACCGAGGTGCGCATGGCGCGCTCGGCGCACGCGCTCCTCACCGACATCGACAAGGACACGGTCGATTTCCAGCCGAACTATGACGACACGCTGCGCGAGCCCAGCGTCTTACCGGCCGAGTTTCCGAACCTTCTGGTCAACGGGGCGGACGGCATTGCCGTCGGCATGGCGACCAAGATCCCGCCGCACAATCTGGGCGAGGTGATTGATGCGTGCCTAGCCTGTTTGGCGCGGCCGGACATCTCGGTCGATGAGCTGATCGAGATCGTGCGTGGGCCGGATTTTCCGACCGGTGGGCTGATCCTCGGCCAGAGCGGCATCCGCGCGGCCTATCACACGGGGCGCGGCTCGATCGTGATGCGCGCCAAGACCGAGATCGAGGAGATCAGGAAGGACCGCGAGGCGATCATCGTCACCGAGATCCCGTTCCAGGTGAACAAGGCGAAGATGATCGAGCGCATCGCCGAATTGGTG
>Ga0194132_10006791_pt1 | contig 17531 bp, 16 predicted proteins | sample TA2KigOf80mmetaG_FD_148612 | JGI IMG/M metagenome (GOLD analysis project Ga0194132, IMG submission 148612) | Freshwater microbial communities from Lake Tanganyika, Tanzania - TA2015054 Kigoma Offshore 80m | ecosystem: Environmental > Aquatic > Freshwater > Lake | place: Tanzania: Lake...
TCTATCGGCTGTACGGGCTGTCCTCCAGCGCGTTCCGGACAATGTACGGATTAGGAACCACATTGATGCGATCGATGTCGTTTTGCTGTACCGCTTTTCCGGTTGTCGGCCCCGCAGTGCTAAAGGCAAATACGTCGGTCGCGGTGTTGACATGGTTGGCGGTGATGGTAAACACCTGACCATCGGCCAGTTCGGTCGCCGGATCATGACCGGGACGAGCTAGCGGCCAGAGCGAATACAGAATATCCATATCGCTGGCCTCTGCATTGAGGAGCTTGCTGGTATAGAACGGATCGGCAGTTGCGCTGTACGTGCTCTTAAAGATAAACAGATACTCACGGTCCGAGGCCGATGACGTGGGTAGCCACGTATCGTTGGCGGCCGGTCCACCGTTCTGCTCGACAAACGCCGCATTGAGCTGGCGAGGTGGGTTCGCGTCTACATCCCATACCGTAAACGGGACTTCGAAATACCCGGTATTGAGATAGTTGGGGGTGCCGCCACGCAAATACTTGTAGGCTTTCTGTGTTTTGCCGGGTGTGCCAAGCGGGGCAAAACGGATTTCTATGGTCACGAAATCCTTTCCGGCGGTAATGGCGCTTCCTAAAAAGTGCTCCCCGATGTCCAGACCGCCAAAGAAAAACTCACCGCCAAAGTCTTTTCCTGTAAACCATCGCGCCAAAGGATCGGGGCCAAAGGCGGTAGGGGTATCGTGGTTTATTCCTGGGGGCGGACCGGAAACCGTCACCACCATGCCGTCGACCACCGGTCCGGAAAGATCGTCCGTATTGGTCGATTGCGTTTGGCCGGAAATCACGGTCTGGCTTTTGGTCACGTTGAAAAGCGACCAGACCGTCTCCCCGGCCAGCGGGTTGGTCGGTTTTGTCGGAATCCGTAGTTCGTCGCTTTCGGCGGACTGTAATCGATTGGCTTGAGAAACAATGGGTTTGGTGGTTTCGTTAAACCGGATTTCGTAATGGTCACCGGTAATGGCGTTTGAGTTGATCAACCGGATCACGGCCGCGCCATCGCTTGTACCAAATTTGTGTATGGCTTCGATGGCAACGTTGGAGGTGTCGGAGCCGGCCAACCTTACTTTGGAGCCGTCCCGCCCAAAGGGGGCCTTCGGAACCGCCTGTAAAGGCGAAGTCGAAATACGTTCCAACGTGCGCGGCTGAAAGACCGACTGATAGTCGTAAGACCGTACGTCATAGTAGTACGTATGACCGTTGACCACGTCGTTGTCGATAAAGTAGTGCCGCAGTCCGTTGTCCGTCCCCACCTTTACCACCAGCGTTTGGGTAAAACCCGTAGAGGCGTCAAGTTGGGTGTCGGAGATATTGGTCACCCCATCGGCCAGATCGTACTGCGCCGGATTGTTTTCGTGATCGGTCGCCAACTTGAAATCGTTGGGGTTGAGCGTGCGGCTTTTGTACACCCGGTATCCCTGAAAATCAAGCGTGTCGTAGTCCGCCAGCCCGCGTCCGAATGTATCGATGACGCGCTCCACGGTATCGTCCCACGTCAAGATGATCTGGTTGTCCAGTTCGGTAACGGTGACCGCCGGGTTGGAAGGCGCAGACGGTACTTTGAAGTCTTTGTCGAAAATCGTCTGGGCCTGTTCGTCCGACAGCTTTACCGCGCGTACGGCATCGAAATTGTTTGCGCCAGCCGCGGCTACGATGCCGATGACGATGGTTTGGGTATCGCCCACAGCCATCTGAAACGGTCCGGAAGCAATCATAAACCGTTTGTCGGCGGGCGCGGTGTCTATATCGGGGTTGGACTGGTTGGTCGGATCGCCCGGCAGATCAAAGGGGCCTGACGCTCTCGCCGTGCCGTCCTTCTGAAACCCGGCCATCAGATTGTAGCGTTCTTCGTCGGTCGTGGGGTCGTTGGCGAGGGTAAAGATGGTAAACGAGGTCATGCCCAGTTCGTTGCCGCTTGAGTTGATAGGACCTTTGAAAAAGTCGTAGGCCATCGACCCGGGAGTTCCCTTGAGACGGGCGTCGGTGTTGGCCGCGTTATACACGTAACCGATGCTCCGTGTAGTGTCGGACCCGGCCAGATCGTCGTTGTAATTTCCCAGGTCGGGATCCACCAGTACGCCCATATACACGTCGGACAAGGCACCGGTCCCCTTGTTGATAAATTTGTAGCTCAGAAAAACGATGTCATTGACCGGTCCGGCACCGACAAACGAGAACGAGCGTTGCTGCACCTCCATGAAAAGCTGATCGCCGGGGGTGTTTACACCGCTGTGGTTGTCAAAGTTGGCGTCGTTGTAAACGGTCCATGTGTCCTGATCCGACACGAGGACCGGTTTGCCGTTGGCATCGACCGGCGCGCCGTCGTCTTTGGGCCACTCGTCGTAGTCGGCGTCACCCGGTTTGGATCCGGGGTCGAGTTTATACACCCGGTACCGAATTTTGTTGGCATCCGGATCCGTGCTGACACCGCTGACGATGGTTCCCGGACCAAACTCACTCGTGCCGTCATTGGGGTTGTACCCAACGGTGACCACCTTTTTGTTGCTGCCGGGGAGTTTGGCACCGATATACGGACCGGCGCCAAAGATGTAGTAGTTGCCTGAACCCTTGGGCCATTCCGTGCCTGCGTTTCCACCCGTCACGTCCTGACCGTGCACGCCATAGTTGGTGGTGGGCACGACGAGGTTGTTGCCGTCGATCTTGACCTGATCTCGGATCTGGGCAGCGGAAGGTTTGGTTTTGATCCGGCGTTTGGGCGTGGCGGATTCACCGATACCGCTTAGACCGAGAAGCAGGCAGAACGCCAGAACGCCCGCACAAGCCGCTTTCAGGATATGATTTGTCTTCATCCGTCAACTCCTTCGTTGGGCGCTTAGTAGTTTACGGTAAAACCGACGCGAATCTGGCGCGGCGGACCGTAGAAGGTAGGGTCGCGCATAAGATCGCGGTAGGCCTGTTCAAACGTCTGACCAAACTGGTTTTTCGTATCTCCGAACGCTTCGATAGCAGCCTGCCCCTCCGGACTTGCCAGAAAACCGTCCTCATCGGGCCGTCCGGTTCCTGAATACACCGTCAGCACGTTTTTGCGGTCGGTCAGGTTGAGCACCCAGAGATATATGTTAAAACTTGCGGCGCCGAACCGTATGGCCTTGTTGGCCTTGAGGTCCAGTTGAAGCTGCCAGGGTAGACGCGCCGAGTTGGGGCGTCCGAGCGGACGGCCCTGCGCCTGGCTGGCGCCGATGGCTGGGAATATGTTGGTCGGCGTGTACGGAAGCCCGCTACCCGCCGAGAACTGGATATTGGCCCCGGCGTTGGCGAGCAGACGGCGTACCAGCGGCGACTTGCCGCGCAGGTCGTCCGCTCGGATGTCCAAATTGGCTACCAGCGTATGCCGCTGATCGAAACTGAGCGGCTCCGACACTTTGGGAAGGTGGACATCGGCAGCGCTCGGACCGAGAGCAAAGAAAATTTGATCAAAAGAGTCGTCCGCCACCGAGCCGGTTCCCGTGGCATAGCCAAGCGTATAGGCCAAGCTCCCTGCGATATAATGGGCGCGCCTGCGTTCGAATTTTATGTCGACACCCCGCGTTGTGCCAAAATCCGCGTTGGATTTGAGCGCCAAACGGTTGATGATATCCGTCCCCGGAGTTCCAAAAACAGGGGTTACATTGATCAAGTTGGCGGTGTCTTTGAAGTACGCCGTAATGTCAAACCCCGTGTTGTCGGACACCTCGCGGGTAAAACCGACTTCGTAGGCGCTGGTTTTTTCGGACTTCAGATTGGGGTTACCGAGAATACCCGGTGTTCCCTGTATCGCGATCTGACGCAGGCGTGCATCGCCGATATACAGATCGAAAAGATCCGGCGGCTGGAAAAATCGACCATAGCTCAGATGAAACAGCGTCTTGTCCGATATCGGAAACCCGATACCAAGACGCGGGCTAAGCTGGCTGTCCGTCTTGTTGCCGATCTTGGGACTGCTGATCGGATTTTTCGGATCCTTGTAGGTCTGCGTATTGGCATTGAGATAGTCCCATCGAAGACCTGCGTTGATGGTCAGCGACTCGTACTCGATCTTATCCTGTACAAAACCCGCTGCGATCTTGGGTTCCTTGTGAAACTGATTGATTCTTGCGTTGGCCGACCACGGAAGCCCGTTGTTGTAGTAGTCGATGCTGTGTAGTTGCCATTCGAAGCCTGCCTTGACCTCGTGGTGCATCGAAATCTGACTTGTGATCGTCCCTTTGAACCCTACGTAGGACGACTGGCGGTCCAGCAAACGAGTGGGCGACGCGCCGGGCAGGATAAGCAGATCGAACACATCGGTGCGGTACGGACCGTTACGGGCCGTATCGAACCCGTTTAGGCTGTACCGGGTCGCAGCCGTGTCGGTGGAAAGGCTAAACAGCGAGGCGTCCGTAATGCGCCGCGATACCTTGTAGTAATTGCTTTCGAGCGTAAAAAACGTTTTTGCGTTGAGGACGCCCGTAATCTTTCCGCCAAAAGAGTGGTTCCGGTCGCGGCGGCGGTCCGCATGATCCAGATTGTGTTTGAAAAACTGACCCGTAAACTGACGTCCGTCGTCCATGGTAAATTCGTTAATCACATCCTTTGAGCCGAGATAGCTCAGATTGACCGTAACGGATTTGATCGGCTCATAGGTCAGTTTGGCCTGAAACGTTTCGCCTTTCTGGTCGTTGTGCGGCAGTTTGTCGTTTTGTCTGAACGTTTTCGAGGTGGTGTCGAAAAGTGCCACACCGATAGGGCTGGGCGCATGGTCGTCAAAACGCCGGACCGCGGCAGCGGCAAAAAACCGAAGCCCTCTGTAGCCGGGGATCACAGGACCGCTGAGCGATATTTCTCCGAGGTTGTATCCGGATTTGTTTCCCGTTACCCCGTCGGTCACAAACTCGGCGGTTCCGGAGTATTTTTCCCCGCCTTCCTTGGTGATCACATTGACGATGCCCGAATTGGCACGACCGTATTCCGCGTTGTATCCCCCCGTGATCGTGACCACTTCGGCAATAGCGTTGTTGCTGATCTGGGTGTTGGCGATCTTGAAAAGCGGATCCTGCTGTACGAAACCATCTACCAGATAGGCGACCTCATTGGCTCGCCCCCCCGGATATAGTTGGTCTGTCCGACGCTGACGACCCCCGCTTGCGTGGCTACCGCCTCTTGATACCCGCGAATCGGACGGTTGAGAATCTCCTCGGTCGTCATAAACTTTACCGATTGGGTAACATCCTTCTGGACAAACGGCCGCTCGGCCAGCACTTCGACCGGTTGGGCGGTCAGCGTAGTAGCCGAAAGCTCAAAATTTATCGAGGTGGTATAGTCCGGCGTGATGCGTACATTGATCACGTCCTGCGCCTGATAACCCAGATAGGAGCACCGTACTGTATAGATGCCCGGCGGCACGTTGATGATGGTATACTGGCCGTTCTGGTTGCCGATCGCGCCGATGCTTGTGCCCACCAACGCAATCGACGCCGCCGGTAACGGTTGTCCCGTGTCTTTGTCCTTCACGATCCCCGAAATTTTTCCGGTGGTTCCTGCCAGTGCCATCACGGGCAGTAACAGCAAAAGCAAGCCCATCCCCATGCGACGTATCATGATGCCTGTCTCCTTTCCATGCTTTCGTGGAACGTACGGGCTGTTTTCTGGCCGCAGGCATATCGTGACATTGAAAGCCAGATGCAATCCACCCGCCGGTAATGAAGCGGCCAGGCAGAGATCGGGTTTTGGCGGAAGCCTTCACCCCCTTTCGAGTGTTTTTTCTGCAAAAAGCACAGAGATTTTTCACTACGCCGCATAAGGATTCTGCGCGTGCCCGTATGGCAACCGCCCTTGGGTGATCTTCCGCGTATATTTTCAGTTTACTACACATCGTAGTAGCAAAAATCACTGAAAATAACCACCACAGAAGCGAAAACACGGGGTTGACCGGCGCGCGTGGTTACTATACAGCATAGTATTGAGTGGTAAAATATGGCTGGATTTGATGTTATTAATACGAGACAGCGGCCCCGAAAGTCAAGGATTTTTCTTTGCCGCGGATGTTTGGCGGACCTATAAAATTTACGAAGCGAAAACCGGAGGACATATCAGATGACCGGAACGGGCGTTGGAACGATGCGTGCTGGAAAACTGAAAATACCGTAGCGCATGGTCGGCGCTCAAGGTATGCTCCACCCCTCTCAAAGTCACTACCATGTCACCGGGGGCTAACCGGTACACGCCCGTAGCTCCGTCCGGGAGCCGGAGCGGAACCGTAGGATGGCCCTCTGTAAATAGCCAGTATTCGTCGTGGTCGTGATAGTGTAGTTCGACTTGCACGTTGGCGGGCAGGACGTACTCGTGCATGGACGACATGTCCACCGGGTCGAGCAGAACGGCGAGTTCCGACGGAACCTGCTCTCCTGCGCGCATCCGTACGATACAAAGATCGGGCGAAGATATCATACGATAAACAGCTTTCTTTTATATTGACGTATCGCCATGCGCCGTTTCATCGAGCGCATGGCGATACGTCCTTCTACTCGTAGTCCTCATCCCCGGTACCTTCTTCCTCGACCGTGTTGACCAAACTGCCAAGCCGTTCGATCTCCGCCTCGACGACATCACCCGGACGCAGATACGTCCCCGTCGCGTCGCCGACACCCGAAGGTGTACCGGTCATGATGATGTCGCCGGGTTCGAGCGTCATGAGATACGAGCAGAAGGAGACGATTTCATAACAGTTGAAGATCATCTGAGCGGTGGAGGCGTCCTGTCGCACTTCGCCGTTAACACTGAGTTGCATGTGCAGGTTGTGCGGATCCCCCACCTCGTCGGGTGTTACCAGCAGAGGCCCGAACGCGCCGAACGTGTCGAACCATTTGCCGTTGAGCCAGTCGAAAAATTCGTCCATCGTGCGTTTTTCACGGCCTTCGGCAATGGTCAGCGAACGTGCCGATACGTCGTTGGACACCATATAACCCGCGATAAACGCCCCCGCATCGTCCATGTCGATATACCGCCCTTCGGCCCCGATCACGATCGACAGTTCGAGTTCGTAGTCGACCGTATGAGACCAATGGGGAAGCACGATCGCCTCTTCGGGGCCGATCACGCAGGTTCCGGGTTTGATAAACACCCTTGGCGTAATGGCCTGTTTGTTGACCGCCGCGCCGCCGCCTTCCTGAATATGCGCCTGATAGTTGCCCGCCAGCGCCAGAATCTTGCCGGGGTAGGGCACGGGCGCGAGCAGGGTCACCTGCTCGATGGTAAGACTAGGAAAGGAAGCGATACGCGGCGCGATATTGCGCGTGATCTCCAGCCCTCCGTCGTACATGAGCAGTTCGGTCATATCCGAGGGGAGCGAGACCCCAAGACTGGCCGCCGCCGCCGAAATGTCGTAGATCGTCCTTGCGCCGTTGAGATTGTACAACCCGGCGCGTGATTCGCCGTCCGGAGACAGATAGGATACCAGTTGCATGAAAACCCCTTGCGATAAAGTGTGATGGGGCAGGTGGCAACCTGCCCGCCGTCGTTTGTCCGTTCCGAGCCTGCTACCAAAACCCGGATCAAAGCACCTTTTTTAACTCTTCCATGCCGAGATTGCCACCGGAGAACAAGGCAACGACACGCTGTCCGGCCCAGCGATGCGCCTCACGAATACAGAGCGCAAAAACGGCTGCCGTCGCTCCTTCCGCGACATAGCCGGTGTGTTCGAGAATCGTGGGGATGGCTTGGCGCATCTCCTCTTCGGAGACGAGATGGATTTCGTCCACCCGGGATTTGAGCGCTTCGAACGCGAGCCCGCCCGGATAGGTGGTCGCCAATCCACCGGCAAACGTGTCACAGGTTTCGGTGGTCGTGACCCGGCCTTCCCTAAGCGACAGGTACACGGACGGCGCTTTTTCCGCCTGCACCCCGACGATCCGGAGAGTGGGGTTTATGGTCTTGGCCGCAATACCCATACCCGCGATCAGGTTGCCGCCACCTACCGGAATGATGAGGGTATCTGCATCGGGCAACGCTTCGAGCATTTCAAGCGCGATCGTACCGGCACCCGCCATCAGACCAAAATCTTCGCCGTCTTCAATATATATTATGCCGCGTTCCGCCGCCATCTGTTTGGCATAGGAAAACCCGTCGGCGATCGTTTGGCCGTAAAAAATGGGTTCCACACCAAAATGCCGGATCGCATCTCGTTTGACCGCCGGGGTTCCGTGCGGAACAATCACACGGGCCGCAATGCCCATCGCCGTGGCCGCATACGCGATACCCTGTCCATGGTTGCCGGTGGATGCGGTCACAACACCGACGGCACGTTGGTGGGCATCCAGCAGAGAAAGCGAGTATAGCGCTCCCCGAATTTTGAACGACCGGATCGGCTGCATGTTTTCGTATTTGACGTAAAGGTCCATGCCCAGCCGTTCGCTAAGCCCCGGCGAACGGTATTGAGGCGTCGGAGCGAGGTATTTTGCAATGACTTGGCGTGCTTTCAACAGATCGATCAGGTTAGGGTGGCGCATAAGAAATACCTATGTTAGATTTTGGATTGGGGGCGTGAAACTCCCGAAAATAAAACGACCGGACGAGAGGATATACGGTTTTCGGCAGGGCAATGGATAATACGCTTGAGATTTGAAGGTGGAAAGTGAAAACCGAGAGATCAGTCCCGCAGCAGATTTTTCTGGATTTTTCCGACGGATGTGCGCGGAAAACGGTCCCGAAATTCTACGACCGACGGCACTTTGAACTTGGAAAGACGCGTCCTGCACCATTCGATAAGGTCTTCGGGAGTTGCGGCACTGTGCTCGCGGAGAATGACAAACGCCTTGATGGCTTCGTCGTGCATGGCGTCGGGTATGCCGATCACCGCCACATCGAATAACGCCGGGTGGTCTTTCAACACCGCCTCCACCTCACCGGTGGAGATGTTTTCTCCGGCACGTTTGACAAGGTCTTTGCCTCGGTCCACAAAATAGATATACCCCTCTTCGTCCACACGAACTTTGTCGCCCGAATACAGCCAACCGTTGCGTAGCGTGGCCGCCGTGGCTTCGGGGTTTTTGAAATATCCTTTCATAAGCGTCCGGACCGGCTCACCACGGACGATCAATTCGCCTATTTCTCCGGGTGCCGTATCCCGCCCTTGTTCGTCTACTACCCGCACCTCGTAGCCCAGCACCGGTTTGCCCATTGCCATGTTGTTGCGAGGACCATAGAGGGGGTTCATCACAGGCAAGCTGGCGGTTTCGGTCATACCCCAGAGTTGGATCAGCGGCGCATGAAACCGCTCCGCCCATTCGTCGAGTTGCACCCGGGTGACGTTCTGCGCAAACGTGACGACACGGAGCCGATTGCGCCGGTGTGCCGGGTTGTGGGGTTGGGCGAGAATCATGCGAATCGGCGCGGAAAAAAGCGCCGAGGCGGTCGCGTCGTAGCGGATCGCCTGTTCCATAAACCGAGTGGCGCTAAACCGCTCCATAAGAGCGAGACTGCCCCCTGCCATCAGGATGGGGACGGTCTGGTGCATCTGCGCACCGGCGTGAAACAGCGGCAACACGACAAGATGACGGTCTTCCGGACCGATGCCTGTGGCTTTGGCGATGGCTTCGGCCCCGTATACATAGTTGGCATGGGTGATCAGACACCCTTTGGGTTTGGATGTCGTGCCGGAGGTTTACAGCATAGCCGCCTCGTCACTCGGATCAAGCGGTACGCAGGGCGAATCGGCAGAGGCGGCCTCTACGAGCGTGTCAAAAGCAAGCGTCTCTGTGGGTGTTTCTGCGGTGCGTGCCAGCACGACATGCACCAGCGCAGGGCACTGGGAACGCACTGCCGCGACCGTATCGTACAGCATCGGTTCGGTAACCGATACGCGGCTTTCGGAATGTTCGATCAGATAGGCCAGTTCTTCGGGGTGGGCCTGGGGGCTACTGGGAACCATCACTGCCCCGATTCGAGCGGCAGCAAACCACGTCAGCAGAAATTCGGGACAGTTTACCAGATGTATATGAACCCGGTCGCCCTTTTGTACGCCAAGGGTTTTGAGCGCCTGTGCCGTTTGGTTGACTCGTTTGTCAAACTCACGGTAGGTAAACTGTTGGTGCGATCCCAAAACGCTTTCAAAAATCAAAACCACGGTATCGGGGGCATGGGTAGCTTGCCGCTCCAATTCGGAAGACAGCGTCCTGCGGGCTACGATATCCATCCGCTATCTGTCCTTTCCGTTTTTGCCCTTTAACCGTCTGGCGGCAAAAGCCCGAATGCGTTTTTGCGCATCTTCCTTGTCGATACATTCGACAAACGCACACAATTCGGTGTCGTCTGCCTCATACGGAGAGAGTAGCGTCTCGCCCTGCATGATTTTCTTGATCGCCTGAACGCCGACAGATGGGTTGCGGGCGATTCGCTCGGCCATTTCTCGCGCGGTCTCCATCAGACTGGGGGGTGGAACGACCCGGTCCACCAGCCCGATACGAAGCGCCTCGTCGGCGGAGATCGTATGGCCGCTCATCATGAGAAAGGCGGCAGGCCCCTCTCCCACAAGACGGGACAGTCGTGCCATGCCAAAGGCCGGATTCCAGCCCAGCTTTACCTCCGGAAAACCGAACAGCGCGGTTTCCGATGCGACGCGGATATTTTGGTACAGCGTCAACGCGGCTCCGCCGCCAAGCGCGTATCCTTCTATCGCAGCAATCGTAGGTTGGGGAATTTCCTCGAACAACCGGCAGATTTCGGCCTCGCGCCGGATCATGCGGCCTGCTTCGGCCGGCGAGACACCCTCCAGTTCCTTTATGTCGCTTCCGGCGCAAAAAGCCCGCCCCGTGCCGGTCACGATCACCACATCCACTTCGGTATCCGACGCGGTTGCATGAAGCGCCGCCTCCAGATCGTCGAGCAGAGTCTGATTGATCGCGTTGAGCGCATCCGGACGGTTGAGCGTGCTACAGGCGATCCGGTTTGAAACGGAAAGGTCGATCAGCATGATACACACCCCGGTCAAGCAAATCCGCGCTTTTCCACCCCTTATCCTTCTCTACCTACTCTTCTTCTCGTCCAAGAATCTGATAATAAAAAGTGCCACGGATTTCGAGAAACTCGTCAGGAAAATCCTTTGGCAAGGATCGGAAAGGATCGGCAGAAAAAATCGCGTTTCGGGAGGCGTTGACCAGTGACTGATACGCCACGTCGTTGTCGCGATAGGAAAGTACGTCCAGCGTCTCCAGCCGCCCGTCGCGGTGGATTCGAAACTGGACGATGACCCTGCCGCTTACCAGTCCGAGTTTGAACGCTTCGGGTACGTGCCAAAAGCGTTTGACTCTTTCGCGCAAGTAATAGAGATACGGCGCGTACTCCCACTCGATTGTACTAAAAGAAAAATCTCCGAAATCCTTTGCTACAGACCGTTGATTTTTGAGTTGCGGCAGGTTGGATCCTCGGTTTCCGATGCTGAATCCAAATTTTCCGTGCCGGGTATAACCGGTTTTCTCGTCTTCTGTGGCCAATTCGTTGAGATCGTCCGGAGGGATATGGATTTTGTCTTTGGCGCCGAGTCGTCTTTTGCCGCTTTCCGCGAGGGTTCCGTCCTTTGTCCCCTCCCCTTGGCCATCGCGGCCCCCGGTTCCTCGGTATTCGGGACGGAGCAGTAGTTCTTTGCTCCACATGGGGATGTCTTTGGCTTTTCGGAAATCGTCCATGCCGCCCCGCCGAGGTTCGAGTGCCGACGCGCCCCCTACGGGTTCGTGCTGCTGATCCCGATCGCTTTCTCCTTCACGGATGGCAAGTTCTCCCAGTGAAAAGGGAGCGCCATCGGGCAGGTCTTTGGGTTGTCTATCTCGTGCCTTGGCGTCTTTATCCGCTACATCCGGATTGGGAACTTCGGGGGGGGTGTCCGTACGCGTCGCGTCGGGCAAATCCCGCAGGGTAGGCGCATTGCGCAGGGTCAGCGGCGCAGGTTTTGGAAGCGCCGGTTTTTCATAGGGTTTCAGCGCCGAAAGCGGGGTGACGCGTATGGTTTTGCGGTCAAAAAATCCGGATTTCATAAAGGCGATGATGCCGATCAGATGGGTCAGCAGCGCTATGGCAAAGGCGATAAAGATATACCGCGCGGTTCTGTGCCGGAACTCGGTCGTTCTGGACAGCAAACGGGAGACGGGGGTGTAGTCCCTGAAGTCTTCTATGGCCATGCAGACAGTCTGTCGTTACGGAAACAGCGAGAAGAGCGCGTGTGTAAAGCGGCGTTCGTTATCGGTCCGACGGCTTGCTTTTCGTACACGCTCCAAAGGGGGATACGCAGGGGCGTCTTTCTGTACAACGCGGCGGCCGCGTTCGGGTTCCCGGTCACGGGTCGTTTCTGTCACGCAGACCGAGGTTTCGTCGGACATCGGTCATGGTTTCCTGTGTCAACGCCCTGACACGCCGCGCACCCGCCGAAAGCGCATCCTTTACGTCGCCGGGCCGTTGCACGAGCGAATGGTATTTGTCCTGTATCGGAGCGAGCGTCGTTTCGAGGTTGCGGGCCAACATTTTCTTGCAGTCCACACACCCGATCCCGGCTTTGCGACACTCGGTATCTATCATAGCCACCTCGTCCGGACCGGAAAAGGCGTTGTGCAAGGTAAAGATGTTGCATACATCCGGGTTGCCGGGGTCGGAACGACGCAAACGCTGTGGATCGGTAAAGGCTGTGCTCAGTTTTTTGCGTATCGTGTCCCCGTCGTCCTTCATGGAGATATAGTTACCCCGGCTCTTGCTCATCTTGGATTGCCCGTCCAGCCCCATGACCCGGGGCGTGGGGCTGAGCAGGGTGCGGGGTTCGGGAAAGGTAGGGCCATAGAGATAGTTGAACCGCCGAGCGATCTCGCGTGCCAGTTCGAGGTGCTGAGCCTGGTCTTCGCCGACCGGCACGGCGTCGGCCCGGACACCGAGGATATCGGCGGTCTGGAGTACAGGATATGTAAACAGACCGGTATTGATGTTTTCGGCGTGCTGAGCGGATTTGTCCTTGAACTGAGTCATGCGTTCCAACGCGCCAAACGACGTAACCGTGTTGAAGACCCAAGCCAATTCGATGGTTTCGGTAACATGTGACTGTATAAAAAAAGTGCAACGGTCGGGGTCCAGCCCACAGGCCATACCGATCATGGCCGTGTCAAGAATCGCGGACTGCATGACCGATGGGTCGTATTCTATGGTGATGGCGTGATAGTCCACGACGCAGAAGATGCAGTCGTAGCGGGGGATCATCTTGACCCAGTTGGCGATCGCGCCGAGATAGTTGCCGATGTGGATTTCCCCGGTCGGCTGAATACCGCTGTAAATCCGTGTCGGCTCCTTGAGAGGCGCTTGCGACGTAGTCTCCGTTTCCGGTTTTTGTGTGATCGTCTCCCCTGACCCGCTCATCCCCGATCCGTTCCTTTCTCTACGTCCGCGTCGATCAAAAAACGGTTGTGCTGTCGCCGATCGTACCGTATTATACAATGCCGTTACAAACACACAGGAAGTTCGTTATATTGTACTTACGAATGCTTTTGTCAAGAAAAATCACGGATGAGGGAACCTGCCGCGTCATGGACTTTATTCTCGAAAACATTGCCATAGGTACATACGAAGACGCCATCGATCTACGCAATTTGCGGGCCAACGACATTACGGCGGTGCTCGATCTGACCAAAGAAACCAGTTATTCGCTTCCTTCCAGCATTCTCAGACTGAAAGTGCCGATGGAGGACGGCGTTCCGATCAAGGAGGACAATCTGCGGCTGGCGATCAATTGGTTGCGCAACTGTGCACGCGAGCGAAAGGTGCTGGTCCACTGTGTGGCCGGGATATCCCGATCCCCGACGATCGTCATGTGTTATCTGCACGAAGAACGCGGCATGCCCTTTGACGACGCCTACGGGTTTATCAAGGCAAAACGCAGTCAGGCACAGCCGCATCCCGTGTTGATCGAATCGATTCAGACGTATTACGAACAAAAGACCGCCCGAAACCATCCGTAGGGACATGGCATGCCGTGTCCGATTGTGCGTTGTACCCGTTTGTAGGGGCGAAATACCCCGATGTCTACACTCCGTAGGAGAACCGTCTTTGAATACCCCAAATCTCGATGAAAAGTACAGACGGCTACAGGACGATCTTGCCGGCATGGGCAGCGTGCTGGTGGCCTTTTCCGCCGGCGTAGACAGCACGCTGTTGCTCAAAGTGGCGTTCGATGTGCTGGGAGAGCGAGCGATGGGCGTAACCGGCGTGTCCGAGTCGTTTCCCGAAGACCAGAAACAGGACGCGCTCGTTTTAGCCCAGTGGATAGGCGTGCGTCACCGATTTATCGATACCGACGAAGTCCATAATGCCAAATACATGGAGAATAATCCGCGACGTTGTTACTACTGCCGCAACGAGTTGTATACCCGGCTCACCCCGATCGCCGTGGCGGAGGGGCTGGCCGCGATCTGCGAGGGCAGCATCGTGGACGACGCGACCGATTTTCGTCCGGGTATGCTGGCCATCCGCGAACACGGTATCCGTAGTCCGCTCAAAGACACCGGTTTTACCAAGACGGACGTGCGCGAGTTATCTGTCCGGCTGGGTCTGCCCACGGCGGACAAACCGTCACTGGCATGTCTGTCTTCGCGTTTTCCTTACGGAGACGAAATCACCGTCGAGGCGCTCAGCCAAGTGGGCCGCGCCGAAGCCTTTGTCCGCTCGTTTGGCGTCAAACAGTTCCGCGTGCGTCATCATAAAACACTGGCGCGGATCGAGGTGGAGTCGGCAGACTTGTTGCGTATCGTGGAACACCGTGAAGAGATCGTCGAGTACCTCAAAACCCTTGGCTACACCTATGTTACGCTCGACCTTCAGGGCTACCGCACCGGGAGTATGAACGAAACGCTCAAACCCCGTCGGCAGGAACCGGAGCCGGAACCTCCGTTGTTGGCGATAGAGACGGGCGGGATTTAAAAGCCATTCTTACATTCTTTTTGTAAAATTACATTACAAATTTACAAGAAGGATGAGCCAAATTTTTTTTCTTAAGCGCAACATTTTAGGGTGGAGATCGGTCGAAATAGTGTGGGGTGGATAAAAGAAACGATTTCTATAGGAGGTTTTTTATGATGCGATACCTGTTCTGTGCGGTGATGGTGGGGTTTCTGACGGCTTCCATGATTACCACTGCATCCGCCTGCGAGTGGCGGAGTGAGATTCGGACCGAGTTGCGAGAAAAACTTTCCGGTCTAAACATAGACATGAAGGAGCTGGAAGAGGAGATTCACGCCGCTATCCATGAAGAGATGGATGGGGAAAAGGAACGGATCAAAGAGGAAATTCGGCGGCTCAAAGAAGAGCGCCGGGAACTGACCCGCGAAGTACGCCGCATGAACCGACACAATCACGACGACGAAGACGACAACGACTGGAATGCTTCCGCCATCGTAGCGCTCGGTCTCTACGGTCTCGGCGCGGTGCTGCTCATCCAGCGGTCAAAACGAAAAAACATGGAGTAGGGGCAGAAGGAGCGTCTATGTCCCCCTTTGACCCAGCGGCGTATGGTCCCGTGTTTGGCGCGCTGTTGCGCGAAGCCCGTCTGATGCCGCTCGATCCCGGCACCCCCAACGCCGCCGCCAAAACGGCGTTGGATGCCATCGATCTCGACCGGGCGTTTGCCCCTAACGGCGTCGGAGACCCGCACATGGCCGAAGCCTGTCGCTCCGCGCTCTATCTGTATCACGACTATACCGACATTTCGCATACTATCAGTCAGAAAATCGAAATATCTACCGGCAGTTACTGGCACGGCGTCATGCACCGCCGCGAACCGGACTATACCAACAGCAAATACTGGTTTCGCCGGGTGGGCGAACACGCGGTGTTTCCCACGCTTCACGCAGAGGCAATGCGTATCGCTCGTGACACCGTCCTGCCGGACAACGCCCGGTTTCTGCTCGAAGGGGCGGTCTGGGATCCTTTTGCCTTTGTCGATCTGTGCGAAGCGGCGCATACGGGTCGCGTTTCTGCGACGGACCTGTGTCGGCGTATCCAGCAACGCGAATGGGAACTGCTGTTTGATTACTCGTATCGTCAAGCCAAAGCGTAATATCGATTTTGGATTTTAGATTTTGGATTGTGGGGCAGCGCCCTCCGCTCTTTCGCGTCCCTCTGCTTTTTTTTCCTCCATCCAGCGCATCCACTCGCGGATTTTCTGCTCGCGGCCCCGGTCGGTAGGTTCGTAGTAGCGGCGATCTCGCAGCGTTTCGGGCAGGTGTTCCTGATCTACTGCGGCGTTTTCGTAGTCGTGGGCGTAGCGGTATCCTGCGCCGTGACCCATGTCCTTCATCAACCTTGTCGGGGCGTTGCGCAAATGGATCGGAACCGGCTCGTGGCTCGTGCGTCCGGCGTCGTCGCGGGCCTTGCCATAGGCCGTATACACCGCGTTGCTTTTAGGGGCGACCGCCAGATATACGGCCGCGTGGGCAAGGGCCAATTCGCCTTCCGGAATCCCGATAAAATGTACGGCCTGTTGGGCCGCCACCGCCAGCGTCAGGGCATAGGGGTCGGCCATGCCGATATCCTCGACGGCCATGCGGATCAGCCGGCGCGCGATGTATAGCGGGTCGTCACCCGCGACCAACATCCGTGCCAGCCAGTACAGCGTGGCGTCCGGATCGGAGTCTCGCACGCTCTTGTGCAACGCCGAAATGGCGTCAAAATGGCCGTCGCCGCTTTTGTCGTACTGCGGCGCGCGGTGCTGTATGGCTTCCTCGATATCGGTCAACGTGATCCGCCGATGCCCGTCTTTGTCACAAGGAACGGTCATGGCCGCCACTTCAAGCGTGTTGAGCGCGATCCGCGCATCCCCTCCTGCGACGGTCGCTAAATAGTCGAGCGCATCGTTTTCTATTTCGATAGACCGGTCCCCCAGTCCGCGCTCCCGGTCGGCAAGCGCGCGCTCGATCAACAAACGTAAGTCGTTCTCCTCCAGAGTTTTGAGCCGGAGTACGCGACAGCGAGACAAAAGCGCGGCGTTGACTTCGAACGAGGGGTTTTCGGTCGTAGCGCCGATGAGCGTCAGCGTGCCGTTTTCGACATGCGGAAGCGTCACATCCTGCTGGCTTTTGTTAAACCGGTGTATCTCGTCGATAAACAGGACGGTCCGGCGGCGGTGCATGCCCAGCCGGTCACGCGCTTCTTTGGCAGCCTGATGGAGTTCTTTGACACCTGCCGTTACCGCGCTCAGGGAAACGAAATGCGAACGGGTGGCACGGGCGATAAGCGTCGCCAGCGTGGTCTTGCCGCTGCCGGGCGGTCCCCACAGGATCATGGAGAACAGCGTATCCCGCTCGATGGCCGTACGCAACAGACGTCCCGTCCCGACCAGATCGTCTTGTCCAAGCAACTCGTCGAGGGTGAGGGGTCTCATGCGGGCGGCGAGCGGCGCGTTCTGCCGCGTTTCCTGGTCGGCCTGCTGTTCGAAAAGATCGGTCATGGGAAGTTTGAAGGGTGAAGGGTGAAGGGTGAAGGGTGAAGGGTAAAAAAATATACCGG
>Ga0194132_10006792_pt1 | contig 17526 bp, 7 predicted proteins | sample TA2KigOf80mmetaG_FD_148612 | JGI IMG/M metagenome (GOLD analysis project Ga0194132, IMG submission 148612) | Freshwater microbial communities from Lake Tanganyika, Tanzania - TA2015054 Kigoma Offshore 80m | ecosystem: Environmental > Aquatic > Freshwater > Lake | place: Tanzania: Lake Tanganyika...
CCTAGGTTAGCTCAATCAGATGAAATAAATTTAGAATACTCAGATAGGTTAAATGGTGATAAAATAGATGATAGGTTAGTAAAAGTTGTAAAATCTTATTTTGAAAAAATAGTTGAGGGATCGGATGTTCTTGTCGTATTACCCAAAGTAGGCAATAATTTAGTAGCTCACTATAGCCCTATAGATGTTACACAAAATTCAAACTTTCAAAAGTTTTTTGGTGAGATAGGGCTGTTAGCTAGAATGGATAGTCCTGATCCTACACCTGGGCCCAATACTCCATATGTTATAAAAAAATACAATCCTGGACCAGGTGACGTTGATGATATAAAATTGTCCATAAAAATGGATGCACCACCAGCATCTGATCCAAACCCAACACCTGATTATTTCCAACCAATTTCAAAAATAAATTCTAAGATAGTAAATGTCCTTGGTCAATCTGGATTACAATTTAGACCTTATTTTATATGTGAAGATAATATTGCTATTTTAGATTTGTGGAAAAAATATTTTGGTATAAAAGACAGTTCGACTTCTGTTCTTGTCTATGGCGACGAAAGTTTGATTTCAACTCTTTTATACTTAGAAAATGTTGAAAGCAAACAATCACTGACAATTCAATACCCTACCAAAGTAACTCCTAACGAAGAATCAAAGAGATATGAAAATCAAGGGTATAGATCAGATTACGCAACAAATATAATAAAAAATAAATCTTCTTTTCATAGTGATGTAGCAGATCAATTATCTTTAGATACACCTGATGATGATCATACAACAATAGTAGATTTTAGATATAACATAAATGATCCAAATGTTTTATCTTTAAATACAGAATCTTTGCCGGGTTATATGTCTTTATTTAAAGAAACGTATGCTCAGAAAGCTGTACTTCAAGCAATTAACCTTGGAATAAATTTATTATCAAAAGCAGTTTATGATGCTTTAGCTGCGTTGTCTAAAGTAATATCTCCATATATTAGTCGATTTAGAAGCACTATAAAGTCTACTCCTTCCAATATAAAAGTAAATCAAGACTTAAAGATTGTAAATCCTCTTGGCCCTATAGTTGCTTCAAGAAATAAAGCGTCTTCGCAAGCTTTCCAAAAATCATTATTAAATAATTTAAAAAGATCTTTCTTTAAAGTAACTATAAGAACTATACCATTTTTCCATATATCTTCATTAACTAATTTAGGTAGAAAATGTAAGATTACTTCAAATTTAATGTCTATTATAGGTGGTACAAATTATACCGAATCATTCCTGAATAGTCAATACAGAATAATTGGATTTAATCATGTGATGACAGATAGGGATATGTACTCTGAATTTACTTTAGTAAAAGATTATAAGGAAAGTACCGGAGGAGGCTCAAAACTTGTAAGAGAGGAGAAACCTAACCAATCAGACACTAACGCTACGCCAGCTACTGTAGGAGCGGTAGTAGTAGAAAGCTACTATGTACTTGGTCCTTTAGAGACATCTCCTAATGATCCAATTCAACAAACAATAGGTCAAGAAAGTAATAGGCTTGGAGGGTGTTGATAAACCTAAATAATATTGCTAGTTAGCAATAAAATTAAAATGCTGAATAACAAAATATACAAAGGAAGAGTAGAGAAATATAATAAGAGACCTAGTGGTAAACAAGCTGTCTACCCAGTGTATCTGTACGATACATCTACTACAGTCCATGTGACGCACACATCACCAATGTATTCTGTTGGATACGGTGGAATGCTTGCAATACCAGATGAAAAGACTCAGGTTTTAGTGTTCTTCAATGAGAGTGAGTCTAAGTTTTACTATCTTACAACTATTGTTGATTTCCCTGATAATACTAAAGAATTAGGTCCACCAAATTTAACGCCAGAATTAGATAAAAAGAATCTTTATATTGATGACAGCAGCATAACACATCAAGTGACTTATTGTAATGAGCTTAATTCTGGCTTAAAAATTAATTATGCTGAATCTCCAAAGAAAAGAATTAATAATGTTTTACTAACAACAGAAGCTGGGAAGCAAATTATTCTTGATGATAGCCCTCAAGACATGATTATGATTAAGAATGAGCATGGCGATAACATAAGAATAACCTCAACTGAAGGCGAAAATCAAGAGTCAAAACAAGCTATCCTAGGAGAGAGCAAGGGAGACATATCTTTCACGACCCAAGAGGGTGGTGTAGAGCTAAAGGCCGGTGGAAAGGCAAGAGACATTACTCTTCATAACCATGCGATGCCGTTACCAGGGTTTAATCCAAATTGCACTTATCCATATTTCTTAAATGGTAATATAAACTTAATTAGTGACTACGGGGATATAAATTTATCATTACCATCAATATTAGGTAAGATTTGCATTACAACTCCTTTTGGTAGGATTGTAATAGATCAGCTAGGAACTGTACACATTTATTCAAAATCAATCCACATGAAGGCTCTTACAAACCTTATATTAGAGGCCCCTTATGTAGGAATTAATGCTGGAACATTCCAAGTAACAAGTGTTAACACAAGAATGACTTCTACAACTGGCCCAACCACTATACATTCAACTTTACTTAATTTAAATCCTATAATTCCACCACCCATAGTGCCTGCGATCCTTCCTCCGGCTCCTGCTATAGTTGGGACAGATGGATTACCTACTCTTGTAACAGATAACGGACACTAATGGGTAATTTTAATACAAATTCATTTTTGGATATTGCCTCCAGAGGAGGCACTGCTACTCAAGCAACTGCGGGAGCCCTTGGCATCCCTCAATGTATTTTAGATCTAGGAGAAGATATTCTTAGTCTGCTTCCAACTCCTATATTAAATGCTTTAAACAAGCTAGCACAAGACGCATTAGAGCCATTAGATAGGTTTGTAAAATACTTTGTAAGAAAAGTTAGGCAGTTATTTGGTATTTTAGTTACTATAGATGAAGACGGTAATACAGTTTATTTCTTTTCCTTCTTCAAATATGCTTTATCTCCATTAGCTTTACTTAACACGATAAACAGGTACTTGCAAGCTCTTACGGATTTACTTGGTGACATCTACAATACAATCCGAGATATTGAAGCCGAAATAGAAAGAATAAAGGATTGCTTAAATTCATTAAGGAGGGACGGACAAAGAGGTTTTGATGAACTAATAAGAGATAATTCTACAGATCAAGAGTATAGTGATTATATTTCATCTAGGTTCTCCTCAGATAGAAGAATATTAGTAGAGAATGATAGATTAAGAGGACAACTTCTTGATTTTCAAGCTCGCATAGCGAGAATATTGGCTCAAAGAAGAGCTAATCCAGAGCTAGAACCAGAGCTAAAGCCTTCAACTCTTTTGTATTTAAATGGATTAGGATTTAGAATAGCTGGCCCTCAAAAACCAAAAGAGATCTTTAGACTTTCATATGGACCACCTGTAGCTAAGAAGGGGAAATTTATACTTTCTATTGATGGTCTATACTTCGATTCTCAAGTCAGTGGAGTAATTCCTGCATTATCTGAATTGTCTAATAGAAAAAGTAATTTGAGGAAAAACCTTAGCTGGAAGTTTGAGCATGATCCAAGCTTAGGTGGAAGAGGAAAGAATATTAGTATTGGAACTTTTAAAAACTATATTAATACTGTTTTAGATCCTGGAATACTAGATGACAGTTTCGGACTTAGACAATTCTATGAACAAGACGAACTATTGCAGAGTTTGATTGGTCAGAAGAATAGAAGGATATACGATGTATCCGCTCAACTACAAGATGCAATTAATGGAGTTTCTTCAATTGCTATAATTGAAAATTTGAAACAAGTAATGCTTTCAGAATCTGCTCATAATCAAGAAAAAGTAGACAAGAGAAAGAAACAGATTGAATTAGCCGTAAAGATGCCAGTCTTATACAATAATGAATCTTTATTTGAGCCAGGGCAAATTCCAATAAACGACTTCTCTTACCTTGAAGGCATAAACTTTAAAGTAGATATAAATAAGCAGAAAAAGTTGACATTAGATCAGCAAGAAGTCTCAGGTATAATATTGCCTCTTGAAGTTAAATATGTTCAACAAATAGAACAACAAGAAGAAGTTGTTCTCGACCATATACTTATAAATAATATTGGTCTTGGAGGTATAGTGGCTAATGGATCAGGCACGATGGCTCCTAAGCTAACTATAAACTACAATGTTGAATCAGATAAACTTGTTGGTCTTTATAACTTCTTAAAGTTTGAAGTTTCTGTACCGTCTTCTACATCTTTTAATTTAAGAAACTCATCTCAAATTGGAGATGATCTAAATGGTCAACTAGTTGGAAGAAGCGAACCAGAAATATTTAGAGGAGGAGTTGGCATACCTTATTTAGAAGGTATTACTAAAAACTCTCAAGTATCTAGCACAGTACCTTCTGCGGTTGGAAGCTATGTTAGACTTCCACAAGCACCACAATTGCAAGACCTATTCTATAACCCTGTGGGAGCAACTATAGAAACTTGGGTCTATACCCCAGACTTAGATACAAGTAGTGGTTACAATGATGGAGATGTTTCTGGACTGTATAGGCTGATTTTAGCAAATGAAAATACTGGCATATCATCTGGAACATCTGCCCAATCAAACATTTTAGAGTTGAGAAGAGACAATACTACTAATTTTGTTAAGGGTATGATATTTGGATTTACAAGAGACAGAAGATTAACAAACAATATGTTACCTTCAAATTTGAATGAAGATAATCATGTATCTGGATCTTGTTTAGTTTTAGCTCCGACTCAATCTCATGATTCATCTTCAGTAGGATTTATAAATAAATCATATTATGGTAACAATGGATGTCTGAGCATTAGCTCAGTATGGCATTCAATGAAGTTCCCAGTATTTACAGAAGTTAATGGTGTATCTTTATCTTCTTGTAATAATGAATTCTGTCTCTTATCTTTAACATTTGATCCTCAACAAAATAAGATAAAGATGTATTGTGATGGGCAACTTTTAACTACGTCATCATACACAAACGTATTTGGAATAGAAAAAGAAGGAAAGATAATTAACGTCCCCTCAGTTAAGAAGCTTAATTCCTTTGAGTATAACCTATTAAATATGATCAATACGTCATCTAAAGATCTAAAGTATGGTCCAAAATTAGACACTAATTTTACTCCATGGATAATAGGAGGAGGGTATACAGACGGTATGCAGACTGGAAACTTCATGGGAGGGGGATATGGTGGAATCATAAGTGGCCTAAAAGGTTATATTGGAAGCTTTAAAATTTATTCTAAGGCTTTAAGCCAAGATCAGATATTAAATAATTTTAATGTATCTAAAGACTTCTTTAAGAACGTGGATATATCAAAGTTATAAGTTTAATTTAATATATAACTTATATGTCATTACCAGATAATATTTCAATATACGGGAAAATAACACCACCTCTTCCTAAGAACTTTATAACATTAAAGTTAGATAAAGAAATAGGATTTAGATATCCTATACAAAATCCACCACTAAGAGGCTATTTCTGTAGAATGTCCGGTATGGAACTTTATCGCGCTAACTTAAGACATTTAATAAGAACCAGTAAAGGGGAGAGATTTATGCTCCCTGATTATGGGTGTGACTTAAGAGAATATCTAATGGAACCCCTGGATAGTTCTACTTTTAATGAAATAAAAAATGATATTTACACCTCGATAAATAAATATTTACAGAAAATTTCTATTTCTAAACTTCAAGTATTTGACGATCAAATAAACAAATTAACTGTTAAGTTATTCTGCGAAGTTAAGAATGAATTGTTTTCAAATTTTGAATTAGAGATTACAGTATAATGACCTTCTCTGGAACAGTAACATCTGATTTTTTAAAGTATCTTCCAGCAGATTTGGATGATAGAGAAAAGCTTATTGATTATTCTTCGTCTGATTTCAATACTATTAGACAATCCTTAATTAATTACTCTAAAGCTGTATATCCTTTAGATTACAATAATTTTTCAGAGTCTGATTTTGGAACATTTTTAATTGAGTTGATGGCTGCTGTTGGTCACATTCAATCAATCAAATCAGACTATATTGCTAACGAGAACTACTTAAAAACAGCTAGAGATAGGAAGAGCGTAAAGAAGTTATTAGAGTTAATAGGAGTCAGAATGAAGGGACCTATTTCCTCTGCCGCTAACGTCTCTATAACGGTCCCAATTGGAGAGTCTAATGCTTCCTCGGTTACAATACTCAGGGGAGATAGGTCGTTTACAATTCAATCCCCAGAAGATTCAGGCTCATTAACTTACACAATTTATAAGATTAAAAACAATGGTACTGTAGATTTGGAAGATAATTCATTAGATTTAATATTTGATGTTTCTTCTTCAAATGATGTTGCAGTAATTAGAGATGCAATTATTCTAGAGGGCTCCATGATTGTCGAGGAAGGGGTATTCACATCCCCAGAAACTATTAAAAGTGTAGAATTATCTGAAGCACCTTATGTGGAGAATAGTGCTCAAATTTTTATTACTAGTAATGGCAATACTAACGGTATTTATAAAGAAGTAGAAAATCTTTATTTTGCCTCTGGCTCTGAAGATAGGATATTTCAAATTATAACTGATGACAATTATAAACCTATAATTCTATTTGGAGATTCAATCTTAGGGCAATCTCCTGCTATTGGAGATTCTTATACAATTAGCTACAGAGTCGGGGGAGGAAGCAGAGGTAATCTAGCGGCAGATACGATAAATGTCCCAATACCAGTAAAGGCGAATTTGAGAGATCAGGAAGAGAACACGGTTTTATCTATTATTTCAACATTAGAAAACACTAGTATAGCCACTGGGGGATCGGATGCTGAGACGATTGCTCATGCTAAAAGATACGCTCCTCTTGTGTTTAGAAGACAAGATAGATTAGTCACTTTAATAGATTACAAATCTTTTGTCAATACTTTTATTTCAAGCTACGGCTCATCTGGGAAGGCGAGCGCAGTTGTTAGAAGAGCTTACTCATCTGCCAATATAATAGACATATTTGTACTAGAGAAAGCTTCAGATCTTCAGTTAAGAAAAGCTACGCCGGAGTACAAAAGACAACTTTTAGAAGCTATTGAAGAAAAGAAGATGTTGACTGATGAGCCAGTTGTAGTAGATGGCTTAATAAGAACTTTAGATCTAATGATTAATATTGCGATGGATAGAAAGTTCAAAAAGGCTGAGACAGAGATAGCAACTAAGGTAAGAATAAAAATATTAGAATACTTTAATGTAGATAATACAGATTTTGGAGAGCCATTTGTTCCTCAAGATTTAATAAGACAAATATTAGAATTTCCAGAAGTTAGATATGCTACAGTAGATAACGTAGAATCTACTTTAAAAGTAAACTTTAATGAAGTAATTCAGATAAACAATCTAACAATTAATACAAAATTCATCTAATGGCTAGAAATACTAACATAGATAATAGACAATTTTTTAAGACTGATTATTACAGGGCTTTAGAGTATATTGTCCCAAAATATTTTTTATACGATGATCAAGCAAACTATGAAAAAGAAATAGACCTAAAAGATCAAATAATAAATTGTCATATAGATTTAGCAAAAAATATAAATTCCGTATTAGATATAAGTTCAATTGCTGGCACTTATTACAGTTCTTTAGATACACTTTCAGGAATATCAGATTTTTTCATAAAGCAAAACGAGATTTCAGATATAACTCCAACCTTATTTCAAGATAAAATACTAGACAGATTTGAGAAAACATATAAAGATTTTAATGATTATACTTATTTCAAAAATTTCATTGATGAAACTTTACTTCCATCAATATATTTAAACAATCCAACTAAAGCATTCATGAAAGATGATTTAACATCATCATCAGCCCACATCTATCTAATAGAAAATCTTTCTTGGCTATATTTTCTTAATGTAAGTTCAGTAGGATTTTCGCCGTCTTCTCTAGTTTCAGATCTTCTAACTAGTACAGTTTATTTTGGGAAAACAATACATCTTAATGATTGTTTAAAAGTGCTGTCTGAATATCTTTGGATAAACAATTTAACTTCGTATTACCCATCTTCCTTTGCCAGTTCAACCGGAAAATATACTAGCGGAACTCAGCAATTAGACAAATTAAAGACTTGGATTGATGTAATATACTCCCCTTTATTTGCAGACAAGGAAGATTTTTATGTATTTAATGCATTTGAAAATGTAATAAAATACAACTTAAAAAATAATAATGAGATATTAAACGGACCTTTTTTCAGGCTTCTAAGATTATTATCTTTTGGAGCTTACGACACAGATAATAAAGTAGAAGAGTTAAAAGCCCTTAATAATATTCAAGAATGCCCAGACGAGTACCTTCCATACTTAGCAAGTCTTATTGGTTGGAAACTATTAGGTTCTAATACTGATAGATGGAGATTGCAAATAAGAAATGCTATAGAAATTTATAAGAAAGCTGGAACTAAGAAATCAATTACAACTGTTTTCGACACTCTTTTCCCCAAGAATATTTTTGATATAGAATCAAATCTGTCTGAGCTTTGGGAATCTTATGTTCCTTATTTAATTTATTATTCCTTGGCAACTGAATCTCCTTACTTCAGAACAAAGGAAGATTGGACAAGTGATATTGCCGTACTGTTAGATGTTTCTGGGTATTCATCATCAAGTTTAGATGAAAATATTAGATTAGCTACAGATAAAATAATTTATGATCTTTTTACATTTCCATCTTTATCTGGATCATTCTCTGCCTCTGGGGCTACAAGATGGGGGGGAGACGTTTGGTCAGAGCTAGAACCATTAAGGTTCTTCTATAGGAATAGAGAATATCCAGTTCCTCCATTTGAAGAGTATCCTTACTATGTTGATATAGAATTAAACCAAGACATGATTGACGTTATAGTTGATCGCTTAGTGTGTTTTGGTGTAAGAAGAGCATTTGCAGATCAAGTCGGTCAATACATAAAAGAAAATACTTTAGACAAGGATGACCAGCCAAAATACAATAGTTGGTTATTCTTTACGTCAGGGTACAATACACCTCCAAACATAAATGAAATAGTTGGAAATCTTGGAGCTAGAAAGTTTGAGTATGTCCCTCTTTGGTCTGGGAAATCTTCTCATTTTAAAGTAGACTTACAGGCTTCTTCATTTGATTTCAACAATAGAGATTTTGAAACACAATCAGGAGAAGCGGTTAGATTAGTTGCGGAGTCTGTTAATGAATTTTCCCCAGCCCATTCCATACCTTTAATAAGTTTAAGTCTTTCAACGATTGATTATTTATCGTATGCACAAGATGTTTTACCGTTAATTGTCTTAGATAAGTCTGAGATAGGAGAAGAATTTAAACCAATAATTAATTATGGGACTTCTGCTTTGTATGTAAGCTCATACAAGAGATCAAGCAGCTTCGGCAATGGTTTTGTAGGCTCTGGCTCTGGTAAGTATATTGGTAGAGAAGCTTTGTACAGTCCAGAAACACCGGAACTATCTTCTGCTACTTATATTAATAATGTAGCTAGAAATTCTTTGAGAAGAAGAAACTATGAGAAGGTAGCGATTACAAATGGATACTACGATAGAACCGGGTTTAATATGCCTATTGCATATGATGGCTCTTATAATGAGCCTAGACTTCCTCTAGGATTGATTCCTAGCTCAATGAAGTTTCAAAGTATTTCAGACTACAATAACCTTCCTGATGTCTATTCAAAGTGCAACGACCTTGGTTCTAGTGCATCTTATTATGGGTATTCTGTAAGTAATACTTTACCAGCAAGAGCAGGAAGAAATTCTGCTGGTCAAAAGAATTTAGTAATATTTGCTGGTCAAAGCAACATAAACGGAGCAGGGTCTGGAGAAAAAGATATAGTCTTTGATGTAAATTATTGGGACCTAAATACCTCTTCTTTCATTGATTATATCGCTCCTAGACAAAATACTACTGTGCAAGCTTACCCAGGCGAAACTTCTGCTCCAAAATTTATAAGTGGTCATTGGGGTGTTGAAGTTAAATTTGCAGAACTTCTAAAACAGTATAACCAAAGTGAGAGCGTTTACATACTAAAGTTTGCAGTAGATAACTCAACAGTAATAGAAAGAACAGATTCTACTCCTTATTTAAATTGGTGCCCAAGTACCGTAACTCCAAATTCAATATATAATAAATTTAATTCAACTATAGATTTAGCTATTTCTGCTCTTGGGGGATTTAAGGATATTAACAGTATCAGTCTTATTTGGGGGCAAGGGGAGACTGAAGCTGGAATGGGTCAGAATAATGATGCCAGTGCATTACAGTTTTCTGCCGCTACAAAGTATTTCTTAGATACTTTTAAAAATAAGTTTCCTGATTATATAAAAGTAGACATATTTAGAACTAAGATACATGAGGACCTAGGGTTAGGATCACAGTCTGACTGGCTATACTATCCATATGGTAAACTAAGATTAGATACCTTAGGAGGAGATTGTACCGCAGAACAGATTCAAATCTTTGCGTCTGCGGTTTCCTCTGTATCAGCAACAGGCCACTATGGCATTTGGTCTTGGTCATCAATAAATACAGTAAGATCACAACAAGAAGCTTTAGATCAAGATGATTATGGGCAATTAATATCCTTAGATGACATGGACATATATGAAGTGGGAGTAGGTTATAGATTTGAGGGACCATTTGCTTCAGATGCCCCATCATCAGTATGGTATCCTCTTGAATCTACTTGTTTAAGTTCTTTTACTATTTCATCTAGTTTCAATCATTACAATATACACTATGTAGATGATATAATAGATAAGATAGGAGAAAGATTATTTATTATCTGGGCCGAAGAAACTGAAATTGTAACTAATTCAACTCTTAGGGATGTCCATGTGGATAGAGGTCAATTATCTGACATTCATGCTTTGGTGCATAGGCTAATTGAGAAGCAAAAATATTATTTAGCCTCTGCTACTATGCCAGTACCAACTAGTTCTATCCCCTTAATGAGATACTTAAATAGTTTTAGATGGAAAGATGTTTATACTAGTTATGCTAATTCAGCTACAGAATTTTATGGTTGGTCACCTAGTTCTGTTGACGATTACAATAATTTTAAATTAGGAAACAAGTTACACAAATTATATCAAATTTATACTAAAGAATTTGATAGGCATAAGCTTGCAGAGGATATGCACTACAGAGATGGAGCTAATATATTTTCTCATACTTATGGGCCTATTCTTTACAATAATGATTTTGATATTATATCCGATTCAAATTTAATAAACACAAGTGTTTCTTCTAATATAAAAATAAATACAGCTAATGGATTAAAGCCTGACTTATCTTACCCTGGAACATTTATAGAGTCTAGTAGTTATATATATCCATTTAAAAACGATATTGTAAACTCATCTATACTTTCTGGTATAGATATAATAATACCCTCTGGTATGCTAACTACTTCCTATTTCTCAATCTTTAGGATTCCATCTACTGAAAAGCCAAGCTGGGCTTCGGATTTCATGTATGATAGAACATTTTTAAAAATTAAAAATTATTCACCAGGATTTAGAGGTTTTCCAAGAGTAAGATTTGATATAACTAGGCCACAAATGCCGTCCAATTTAGGATATCCAATACAAACTAATTTCTTGCTCCCAGAACACCAGTATAAGATTAAAATAAAATCTTTAATCTCTTCTGATGACGGGGCATCTTTCATGAATGGAATAATAGCGGTGTGGATTCACACTAAGCCAGAATTAGAAAAGATGTGGACATATACTAAGAATAATACTTGGATTCAGCACGATGTAAAATTTAATTCTAATAATGATTATTTCCCTAACGGATGGGGGCCGAACTTTGCTAGGATGCTTGAGTTCTTTCATCTCTATAGTCCAACCTACAAAGATAGGGGTATAAGAGATAGAGAAAATACTTTAAGATGTATTGACATATTAAAACAAGACATTGATCCATTATTAACTTTTAAAGAATCAGATTTTAATGGATTTGAAATAAATTTTAATACATTTAACAATTTCATATACGATAGAGATTACGGAATAACATATGGACAAGTTCATAGAAAGAATCAAAAGTATGTTGTTGAAGTTATGCTGATTTCAAACAATCTAATAAATGGATCTATGTTATTAGATAAGGTAGAGATTATTGATATGACTATGAATGAAATGGCTATCGTTCCATCATTAATTGATATCTGTCCAAGCATTGTTTTTCAACTAACCAAAGAAGAGCTACAGTATATGTTTAGATACTGGAATACAATTAGCGGAAAGAACTACAAGACTGGTCTAGCGAGTAGAGACGCTTATGAGACTAGTGGAGTAATGTACTCACAAGGAGGATCTAGATTGGATTATAGAATTCACACTAATTGGGTCCCAACTGTAGATGAAGCAAATAAGTACATACTTAACAGTAATATGATTGATACTATAATGGTTCCAGTATGCTAACACAAGGATTTGGAGAAATATTAACTGATATAATGACAATAAACCCGGCATTATCTTCAGTGTCATCAGCTAGTGCTATTTTAGATACTTCTAATTTTACTTTTTATGCCGTATCTTTAAGTAAAGATTGTCAAGGATTTAAAACTCATGCCCATTTAGTAAGTTCTTCTTTTATAGGCATAGGATTTAGTGGTACAATAATAAATAGTGGCTTGGTTGCAACTAAAAGATACAATTCTACCTCACCTTCATCATATCATTCATCGGCTACTAGACAATATTTTTCTTCTATTTATACTTCTTCTCTTCCTAGTTATCCTTCAATATATGATAGAAAATTAGAAAAAACAACAAAATCTTCATTTCAAGAATATTTTGAATTAACTAATTCAGAGTTATGGTTATTTGTTTTACAGAATAATCCTGCCGCTCTAATAGATTACGGACATTATGCAAATTATGTAATAGACAATTACAATACTTCATTTATTTCAGGAGATACTAATTTTGGAGTTATATTTAATTCTTCTGGTTTATGGAATATTTTTGGAGGTTATCCACCGTCTGGGAATTCTTCTATTTATTTTTTAACAGACAGTAATGGTACTTTTGTTACTTCAGGTAATTTAAGTGGAGTTTATAATACTCAGGGCGTAGTTGATTTAAATGGATTCATAAGAATTAATCCTTTTGTAAATGCACTTGGTCCATCTGCTGGCCCAATCTTAGCAACTAGCGGAGAGTTATCTGCATTGCCTGCTGTCTATGTTAAAGTTCCCATTCAAATGGGAGATGCCGCAGCTTTAGCTTTATTTGGAGGGGTCACTCAAATAGGTATTTGGTGCCTTGATGTGAAAGAGATGTTAAAATCTGGCTTAACTCCTCCTTATTCTTGGAGTAATGTAAATACTAACAGAAAGTATAAATTAGTAGCCAAAACTACATTTTGGAATGATATATTACTAAATGATGACTTTAATGATATATCTGGTCTTCAAAGATTAGCTTTGGGAATTGGTTATACTCATCCATACAAAGGTCCATGCGTGATTTTACAAATTAAATTTTAATTAAAATGGAACAGAAATTAACCGAAAATTTAAATATAAAAGGCCACTTAACAATTAGTAAGTTTAAGGATGGACAGGAAGATCTTATTTTTGATGATAATAACGTCATCGTGTCAGGTTTTAGCGTTGGCCTATCATACCTCTTCTCTAAGCTTGGGTCTAATTCAATAATAGATTACCAACTAGATACATTTCAGCTAGGAGTTAGTGGTCATGTAGGAAATCAAGTTAGCTCAACATACCAACTGTCTGCTCCATTAAGTGGTATAGAAGAATATAATAGCAATACTGACAGCAACCTTTATGTGTTCTCTTCTCATCAGATAAAAAATTCTGTAATTACAAATTCACCTGTACCTTATTTTGTTAAGATTCCATTTACTAAGGTTACTAGAATTGATGAAAGAAGTGTTAGATACACAATTTTCATAGATGAAGACTCTTGCAATAATCTGGTGAGAAATGGAGTTGATGCCAACCTAAATGAGATTGGACTGTTCATGAAGAATCCAAGAGGAGATTCTCCAGAAGCTTCAATTCTCGCCGCGTATAAATACTTTAGTAACATCAGGAAGACTGATGATTTTAGTTTGATTTTTAGATGGACTATAACATTCGGCTAATATGTTTAACAAAAACGACTTATACACTAGTTTAGGCTCTAATAAGCTTTATGGTTGCTGGACAAGTCTAGTGACTAAGTTTGATACTAGTTCATTCTATAATTGGGAGCAGGACAATCTTCCAATTTATGATCTTGATGAAAGAACTCATTTTCTTTGGGAGAGACTAGGAAATGCTACGTCAGCTATAAATGGTGTAGCTCTTGCGGTATCAGCCGATACAACATCATCCTGTAACTCTAATGTATTTAAAACTCTTAGTGGATGCCTGCAAGCTGTCCCAGAAGTTATTAATTTTCCAATAGTTATTGAAGTTGCTAGTTTCGGAAACCTTGGAACACTGTCCTTATCAAACAAGGTATTTGGCCCAAGAGGATCTATAGAGATTATAAATAGAAACTTCTCTAAAGCTGATCCTGCTTCAGTCTCTGGAGACCACATCGTATTAAATAAAGATCTTTATGATACAAATAGTAAATACTATTTAGCTTCTGCTGTCTCAACACCTGAAAATAGTTATTCTGATGGTCCAGGAATATTTAATGAATTTGAATTAGCTAGTTCGGTCATACTGTCTTCTTATGTTTTTAGCGCAGACAATGATGTTAGACTCGAAAATAACTTAACATTATTTACTAAGAAAGCAAACAATGGATTAGATGTTCAACGACTAACTGCGGCTTTAGCTGCTAGAAATTCTGCTAATCCTTTTAATGAATATTCTGACAATAAGTATATTTTTAATGCATATGAAGGTAATGAAGAAAATTGGGATGATATAGGATTATATGATGCATCTTGTGTAAATGAAATCACTGGTTTAGAGATTATTTGGGGAAGTAATAATGACACTGTTGGCGTAAATACTATTGCTTACGGAAACAGATTACAAGGTATAAAAATATACAACTGTGATGGTCCAATCTATATCAGAGGCTTTACCGTAGATGGCTCAGGGTATGGGGGAAGAGAGTACGGAATAGACGTTAGAAACTCCTCAGTCTACCTAGAGAACTGTTCTGTTGCTAGATGCACAAAGGCTGGGTTGTTCGCTTCTAATTCAAAAGTAAATATATTAAGAAGCTTTATAGCATATAGAAATTATTCATTTACAAATGCAGGAGTTAGAAATACTTCTCCCTGGAATTATAAGATAAAATCTAATTATTACAGCACTTCAGGTATGCAAGATAAAGCTGCTGGAATACTTGCTGTTAATAGTGATATTAATTTTAGTTCTACTTATGAAAGAGATTATTCAATAAATAGGTCTTCTTTTATATCACACTACACACCATTCAATGTTGAGGATGCAAACGATGTTCAGCCAAGCTACTCAAAAATGCTTTGCTTATCTAAAAATGATATTGGAATTTATGCTATAAATTCTACTATAAATGGGGGAAAGAATGAAACTGGAGGTATTGGTAACGGAGCATCATATTTCAAAGCTGACAATCTAGTATGTGAATTAAATACTGAAGCTGGAATTAAGCTAGAGAATAGTAACTTTAGGTATAGTGGAAGATTGTTCTTATATGGAAACTTTAGAGGAATAGATTCTTACTTATCAAAGATTTCATTAGATACTATTGTTGCTAAATTTAATCAGAAGGAGGGTTGCAGACTAGAAAATTCAAAGCTAAATTACAACAAAGATCTTTATCTCCCAAATCTGATATTAGCTAATGCAACCTGCAATATCCACCAGAACTCATATTTCTTAAATGGAGTTCACTTAAGATTAGTAAATTCTACTTACGAGCCAACTGATACCTCATCAATTCCAACTTATTATGAGAGGTTCTATGCGTGCAGTTCATTTGGAGTTCTTCATGATGATCCTACAAATAATAAAGGATATTTACCACCTGTAATAGTAGATTCAAATTCTAGACTTAGATTAATTAGTCCAGTTATAAGTAATTCACAGGATTTTACGGATCTAAATGGTCCAATGTTTGGAGCAGCTATTTCAGTAGAGAATAACTCTGAGGCTATCCTACAGGGTACAAGTGGTTATGTTACAAAGCTAGTCGGACCAGAAGATTATGAGTATCAATATAACAAAGCTGCTTTATATGCTGGAAATAATTCTACTATAAAATTACAAGGACCAACAGTCATTGCTCAATATGGTGTTGATGCTTTAGCAGAAGATAATTCTAAGATTGAGATTACTCCACATAGAGATGAAGATGGAAAACTTTTAGTAACTCAATTTGACCTTAGCAGTCCAGCGCATCATACTATAGTTGAATTGCATTCAACAAGAGCTTGTTTAGTCGCAAATAGAAATTCTACAATTTCTATAGAAGATTTAGGAAACTACGATTATTGGTGGGGCCTTGGAACTTATGGTCAAGCTGCTCTACTAAGTGGAGTAGATTATATTACTGACTCCGAGGAATTAGGATACGATATTTATATCAGTGGTGGATCTTTACAATTCTACCCAAATCCAAATGATAAAGATGAGTATGGTGCTGGTCTTGGAGTTGATAATATAGTCTCTATGAATGCCTACACTCAAGATGCAGTTAGGCCGAATGCTTATGGTTATTATATCTTAGATCCTGGGCAATATGTTGGGGAGCCAAATAATGCTCATGAATTTAGAACAACAACCGCTGGTGGAATGTGCGTCAGAGCAGTCAATAATTCAGTAGTAAATGTTGACAATGTTCATTTCCCTTGCGGACATTGGAATCCATCTTCAGTTGTATATCAAACTAGCTCTACTGAAGGTGATTGCTCTAAGCTATTTATTTGGAATATAGCTGATAAATCATACTTAAATGCTAAGTTAATATCTGTAAGTGGACACCACCCAGCGGACGTTCCTTACTTTGGACCAAGCGGAACCTGGGGATCGGTCAGCGCACTACCGGAGAATACACCAGATACTAGCTCAGTTTCAATTCTAGACCTGTTTGGAAAGGGAACTGGGCATAGATATGCTAATACTAGTGCTACAAATCAAGGCCCATTTAGACTATATTTCTCTGTAGATCCCGCTATAAATTGGGCATTATCATCGTCTACCTCCGGTGGTGGATTATTACCACAGCTTTACTCCCAGGGCTATCATTTTATGAGCAGCATACATTTCCCAGGAAATGTTAGCAGCTATTATAAAGCAACTTTACAATCAAATGGTTTAACTTCTGGTGTGTATTACGCTACTTCAATAATCACTGACCCATATAGTGTTAAAGCATTATTGGATGACTCAGCCTCAAATGCATTTGCTAACTCAAAACATAATAGCGTTGGCAAATCTGGATTTGCAAAGGTAGTGTCAATATACTTCCCATACACAGGAATATACGGTGGAGATTCATC
>Ga0194132_10006795_pt1 | contig 17521 bp, 16 predicted proteins | sample TA2KigOf80mmetaG_FD_148612 | JGI IMG/M metagenome (GOLD analysis project Ga0194132, IMG submission 148612) | Freshwater microbial communities from Lake Tanganyika, Tanzania - TA2015054 Kigoma Offshore 80m | ecosystem: Environmental > Aquatic > Freshwater > Lake | place: Tanzania: Lake...
CTTGCCACAGAGCTCCGTGACCGGGATGCCCGCATCGGCCTCCCGTAGAAACCCGACAATCTTCGCTTCGGTGAACCGCTTCTTCATTGCCCGACCCTTTCGCTAGGCCGGACTCTAAACCGAAACGCTACTCAGAATGGGGGGGACGTCAGAGCGGCGCGTTTTGGAAGGGACACTCAAGTTGGGCCACAGGGAGGCACAGCCTTGCTCGGAGGTCCACGGCCTGACTCGGAACGGCCATGGCCCCCAACGTGAGGGTAACAAGTCGGACCTCAGCGTTCACGAACAGCACGCGAGGGGTACGCGCGCCTCAGAGGATTCCACCTCAGCCTTGGCGAGACCTCGCGCGAGCTGAGACTGGGTCAGTACGGTGAATCCCAGCCGCTACGGGTGGGCCTCGACGATGGCTTTGACGAGGCTGAGCCCCAGGCCGAGGCCGCGGGCGCTCCGGCTGCGGTCGCCCCGGAAGAGGCGTTCCCAGATGTGTGGCAGCTCGTCCGCCGGAATGCCGGGCCCCGTGTCTGGCACGCGCAGCATCGGATGGCCAGCCTCGACACCCGTCCAGACCGTGACCCGCCCACCGGGCGGCGTGTACTTCGCGGCGTTGTCCAGGAGATTGGCGGCCACCTGCTCCAGCCGAATGCGGTCGCCGACTGCCGGGGCGTGGCCCCCGACCAAGGCGAGCGACACCTCTTTCGCCTCTGCCGCATCCCGATAGAGCTCGACCGCGCGGTGTGCAACCTCCGACAGGTCGAGTGGCGAGCGCTGTAGCGGCATCGCTCCGCTCTCCGCCTCCGAAATGTCCATGAGCGTCTGGAGCATGACGAGCACACGATCGCTCTCCTCGACGCAATCGGCCAACGCTTCGCGGTAGCGATCGATATCCGGGGGTGCCGCCAGCGCGGTTTCCGCTGTGCCCCGAAGCCGCGTCAACGGCGTGCGCAGGTCGTGAGACACGTTGTCGAGCGCTCCTCGCATTCCGGTCACGAGCCCCTCAACTCGGTCGAGCACGGCGTTGAAGAGCCGCGTCAACTCGCCCAGCGCATCGTCGTTTTCGCCGACCGTCACACGTTCGTCGGTGCGCCCGGTTCGCACGATGCGGCCAGCCGCCTCTGTGAGCCGACGGACCGGCGGGAGCGCGGACTGTGTCGCAATCCAACCACCAGTGAACGCCAGCACCAAAATCGAGAGGGTGACCAGGCTCAAGGCCGTGCGGACGCGACGCAGGAGATCGAGACGCGCTTCCTTGCTCTTCCCCACCTGCACGAGGGTGCCATCCGCAAGTCGCACCGATGCTCTCTCGAGCAGCGACGGCTCCCATCCCCCAGGGCCTGCCAGCACAATCGCTTCGGCGCGGCGATCGACCACCCGCACGAACAGACGCTCCGGCGCGGTGAGCTGTTCAACTCGGACCGTCTCACTGAGCGACGACAGGCCGCCGCGCGCATACACGACGGCGTACTCTCCAAGCTTCGCCTGCAGGATTTTCTGGTCGCGTTGGGTCAGCGACGTCGCGGTCACCCAGCAGGTCAGCAACACGATGAGCGTCGCCGCGGCCAGAAAGAGTCCTGCGTACCACAGCGCGAGACGCAGACCGAAGGGACGCTCACCCAAGGACATACCCCACCCCGCGAACGGTTCGCAGCAGTTTGACCTCGAATGGTCTGTCGATCTTGTCCCGGAGGCGGCTCACGAGCACATCGACGATGTTCGTTTGTGGATCGAAGTTGTAGGCCCACACGTGCGACAGAATCATGGTCTTGGAGACGACGCGTCCGGCGTTACGCATCAAATACTCCAGCAACGCGAACTCGCGCGGACGCAAATCAATCGCCGTTTGCGCGCGGGTCACCTTACGGGTCAACAGATCGAGCGTCAGGTCACCCACTACGAGAGACGTCGGTTCAACCATCCGGCTGGCACGTCGTACGAGCGCTTGGAGCCGGGCGAGTAATTCTGCGAATGCGAATGGCTTGGTCAGGTAGTCATCTCCGCCAGCCTGAAGGCCGCGGACCCGATCATCGACCTCACGTCGAGCGCTGAGGATCAGCACCGGCATCGTCGATCCCCGTTTGCGGAGCGCGTCGATGACCGCCAGCCCGTCCCGCTTCGGCAACATGAGGTCGACGATGGCGACGTCGCAGCGCGCATCGAAAGCCGCGCGAAGGCCCGCCTCGCCGTCCGCCTCGTGGTGGACGGCGTACCCTGCCTCCCGAAGGCCCCGACTCACGAAATCGGCAATGGCCTGATCGTCCTCAACGAGCAACACGCGCACGACGCGATGATAAACCGCGCGGAACGGGAGTCGATGCCGGCCATCGCGCATCGGCCCAAACGGTTGTACACTCAGAAGGTGCGACCCCGATTGGGTGGTCCAGTCGTCGTGGCGATCTGGGTCATCGCGTGCTCAGCTCTGGACCTGAACGCACAAGAACCCGAGCGTTCCCCGTTCATCCAATGGCTGGCGGTGGTGCGCGAAGAAGCGCTGACCCGCGGCATCCGACCGGCTGTCGTCGAGGAGGCGCTGAGCGACATCACGGAGCCGCTGGCGGTCGTGCTCGATCGGGACCGCAGCCAGGCCGAAATCGTTCTCCCGCTCGAGACCTACGTCAGCCGGCGGCTCACCCGACGCAACGTGACGTCCGGCCGGGACATGTACGCTCGCCACAGGGCGTTGCTCGAGACGATCGGTGGCCAGTACGGCGTCCCGGGCCGGATCATCGTGTCGATCTGGGGCGTCGAGTCCAACTACGGTCGGTTCAGCGGCGTCCGCCCGACGGTGTCGTCGCTCGCGACGCTCGCCTGGGATCCGCGTCGCTCCACCTATTTCAGAGGCGAGCTATTCAGCGCGCTCGAGATTCTGAACCGAGGCGACATCGATCTTGCGCGCATGAGGGGATCGTGGGCGGGCGCGATGGGACAACCCCAGTTCATGCCATCGAGTTACCTGCGATACGCGGAAGACCACGACGGCGATGGGCGCAAAGACATCTGGTCCTCGGCCGGGGATGTCTTCGCGTCGATCGCCAACTATCTGAAGGGACACGGGTGGAGGCGAGAGGAGCGCTGGGGCCGCGAGGTCTCGATGGCACCGAACATCGCCAGGAGAATCTCCGCGGAAGTGGCACGGCGTGATGGAGCCTGTCGGGCCACGCGAGACATGACGGTGCCCCGTCCTCTCCGCGAGTGGAACCAATTCGGTGTGAAGGGCCGGAACGGAGAGCCACTCCCTGAATCCGACATGAGCGCCGCGCTGGTGTCCGGCGCCTCACGCCACTTTCTCGTGTATGCCAATTACGATGCGCTGCTCTCCTACAACTGTGCGCATGCATACGCGTTGAGCGTGGCGCTCCTCGGTGACGCCCTCGAAGGTGACGCCGCCGGCGGCAGTCCCCGCTCACACAGCCGAGGACGGACTCGTGTACGACGTCCCGAACGGCCGTCTCCGGATCGCTCGCTGGCGGCACCAACGGACGCGTCCGTCACGCCACAACCGTCATCGGGGCATTGAGATGGGTCAACTCGAGCTCGATGAGCAAGGCGTCTTCGTCACCTGCGTCACCTGTGGGCAAAAGAATCGGCTGGCGTTTCGGCGGATGGACGCGACCGCCAGGTGCGGTCGGTGCAAGCAACCGCTGCGCGCGCCCAGCGTGCCGCTCGAGGTGACGTCGTCGACCGATTTCGATCAACTGGTTGCGCACGCCACACTCCCGGTCGTGGTGGACTACTGGGCACCGTGGTGCGGTCCCTGCCGAATGGTGGCCCCAGAGCTCGAGAAGGTCGCGGCGCGATCGGCTGGCCGATGGCTGATCCTGCAGGTGAACACGGACGAGTTGTCCGATTTGGGCGAGCGCTTCCGTATCCGATCGATTCCGACGATGGCGGTATTCTCGGGCGGACGGGAGGGCGGACGGGAGGTCGGCCGGACTGCCGGCGCGAGGCCGGCTGCGGATATTGAGGCGTTCGTGCGCCAGACGTTGGCCGCCTGAGGGACCGTGCGTGTCTTCGCGCTGAACTTCCACGCGAACTATCGCTGTCGACACGCCGGTGCGTGCTGCACGGCCGGTTGGCCGATTCCTGTCGAACCTGCGCGTCGGCGCCTCCTGGGCGCCGATGTGCTCCTCCCGGATGCGAAGGGCGCCTGTCGGTTCTACGATCGACAGGACCATCGGTGTCGTGTGCATCGCGATCACGGTGAGGCGATGCTTCCCTCATCGTGCTTTCACTTCCCCAGACGTGCGCTGCTGGACGAACGCGGCGTCTTCGTCAGCCTCTCGCATTTCTGTCCAACCGCCGCGCGTCTCCTGGTGGAGGCGGGCGGCCCGCTTCGGACCGTCGAGTCACCGCCAGCCTTTCCGACCGATCGTGAATACGAGGGTCTCGATGGTCGGGGCGCATGGGCCCCGCTGATCAAGACGGACCTGCTCTTCGACCTCGAGGGCTTCGACGCCTGGGAACGATACGCGCTCGAAGAGCTTTCGGATGAGACAGTGCCCGCGGCCCACGCCTTGCGTCGACTGGCCGCCGCGACCGAGCACCTCCGTAACTGGAGGCCAGACGAGGGCCCTCTCGCCGAGCGTCTGCGGCACCTCGCAACACGGACCTGGGCGCCTGAGGAACTGACGACCGCGTGGAAACGCTACGAACGCTTCTCCACGCTGGAGGCGTACGCGTCACTACGCGCGCTCGTGCCACACGGGCTCGACGCCCCACAGCTCGCGCCCGAGCATCGCCAAAGATGGGAGCATGCGTCTGGGGCTTCCATGGCGGACGGCGTCGTACGACGGTACATCGCCGCGAAGCTGTTCGGGTCGTGGGCCGCGTACGAGACCTTTGGTCTGAGAACGATGGTGGCGGAGCTGACTCTGGCAGATCTCGTGCTCCGCGTTGAGGCCGTTCGCGGCTCGTCACCGGGCCATCCGCCGGCACACGACGATGCGATGGTGCGTGCCGTGCGCGCGGCCGACTGGCTGCTCGTCCACCTGGTCGACCGCCCGGCGCTGATCACGTGGCTCGGCGACGTCGAACGCGATGCCTAGACGCCGCGCCCGCCGTGTCGCGAGGATGAGACCGGGCTGCGGCGACGCGGCCTGCACCACGCCGGCGCGCATTTACGGATGCGGAGACTGCCAGACGGCTCGGCCGACGAAGAATGGACCCAGCCGATCCAGATAGAGCGACGTCTGCTGCGTGGTCCGCATGGACTGCACGATGTGCGACAGCGGAAAGAGCTCCTTCCCGATGAGGCCCACGACGAAGTCGTTGTCGTGCTTGTCGAGGCCGTGGCACGCCAATCGGATGTCGTGCGCGTAGTCGCCGGCGCCGTACGCCTTGCCGATGGCGCCGTGCTCGGCCAGAATCACCCGCTGCTCCTGCTCCGGCAATTGCGCGAAGGCACCACTTCGACGTAACGGATACCAGATCGCCCACGTCCACGACGGGTTCAAGGCCGTTCTCATCGGACGATGAATCAGCGTGTCGATGAGATCGGGCTCGTACCCCAGCGCATACGTCCGGCCCATCATCGTGTATTCCGGCTTCAGCGCCAGGGTCTCGAAGGGGGCGGCGTTGAGCAGGGCTCGTAGGCGTCCCACGAACACTTCGGGGTCGGTGGCGAGCGCGAGGACAGCCACCCCTCGCGGATCATTGACATCTTCGTACAGAACGGCCTGCAGCCCCGATGCCTGGAGGGCGGCCACGAGCGGTGTGCCGTCGACGCAACCACCGAACACCTGCAGCTGCATGAACAGCCGTGCGTCGGCACGTTGCGGCTCGCCGTTTCGCGTGCCGCCCTTCTCGCGCAGGTCAGGTGGCTCGGGGCCGCGGCGCACCTCCGTTGGGTCGGACATTCGTTCAGTATATAATCTCCCGACTTCTGAGCCTGGGCAGTTCCCGAGGAGCAGGCAACGAACGAAAACCCGAACGGCTTTGGACGGAGACGCGCGAGCATGCCTTTCATCATTACTGACCCCTGCATCGACACGAAGGACACGGCCTGCGTGGACGTGTGTCCGGTGGATTGCATCCACCCGCGGAAAGACGAGCCCGAGTACCAGGCGACCTCCATGATGTTCATTCACCCGGAGGAGTGCATCGACTGTGGGGCGTGCGTGCCGGCGTGTCCCGTCGCCGCGATCTATGAGAGTGTCGATGCCGTCCCATCCCATCAACGGGAGCTCGTTGAAGCCAACGCGGCCTATCGGCAAGGCGACGCGGACGCCTTCGCGAAGGCCGACGGGCTGGTCAAAGCGCACATCGCCGCTCAGCCAACGCTCATGGCCATCCCGGCCGCCGAACGGCAGGCCGCGCACGCTACCGCATAACGGCGGAGCTGCACATCGCAGCTTCGGCGACGCGTTGCACCCCTCGATCCGCCCGCACGATGCCGCCTGCATCGCGCGGGCGCACCGCCGCCCGATGCTCCTCCCTCAGGCCACACCGTCATCGTCGTGTCCTCTTCCTGCGCGCATGGCATGTTGACGAGCGTCGCCACCTGGAACGTCAACGGGATTCGCGCGCGACAAGCACAGGTGCTGGACTGGATCGCACGCGAGCGCCCAGACGTCGTCTGCCTGCAGGAGATCAAGGCCACCGCTGACCAGATCCCCGAGATGCTCTGGGAGCAGGAGGGGTACTGGACGTACTGGCACGGCGGCAAGGGTTACTCTGGCGTAGCACTGCATGTGAGTCGCGCCGTGTCACCCGAACGTCCGGCGGTCAGGCACCCCGCGTTCGATTTCGAGAGTCGCATCGCTACCGTGACGCTGGGTGAGGTGACCGTGGCGTCGGTGTATGTGCCGAACGGTGGCAAGGACTTCCCAGCCAAGATGTCGTTCCTGACCGCCCTGGAGACCTTCGCGCGAGAGTATCAGTCCGGAGGCCGCACGCTCGTCATCTGCGGAGACCTCAACATCGCGCGAACCGAGCGCGACGTGCACCCAAAGGAGCGAAAGCCGCGTGCGATTGGCCAACTGCCTGAAGAACGTGCGCAGCTCGAGCGCATCATCGGCTGCGGGCTCGTCGACCTCGCGCGCGCGCTCGACCCAGACAACGACGGCCTCTTCACGTGGTGGGCGCCGTGGCGTAACCTACGCCAGCGGAACATCGGCTGGCGGCTCGACTACGTGCTCGCGAGCACGAGCCTGGCGGCACGCGCCACGCGCTGCCCGATTCAGAAAGACGTGGGCACGAGCGACCACGCGCCGGTTGTCGTACGGTTCGCATAGAAACGCATCGGGTTCAAGGGTACGCGGGCTCGGGCTTTGCGGGCCCACACGTTCGGGGGTCGTGCCATGTCGGTTGTCGTGCAGAAGTACGGCGGCTCCAGCGTCGCGGACGTTTCGAAGATGCGACGCGTAGCCGAGCGCGTCATGCAGACCAAGAAGCTCGGCCACGACGTCGTGGTGGTCGTATCAGCGATGGGCGACACGACGGACGAGCTGCTCGCACTCGCGACGCAGGTCACTCCCAACCCCGAACGCCGCGAGCTCGACATGCTGCTCAGCGCCGGCGAGCGGATTGCGATGGCCCTGCTCTCGATGGCCATCCGCGAGCTCGGCGGTGATGCCATCAGCTTCACCGGGAGCCAGTCGGGCATCATCACCAACGATCGTCACGTCGACGCGCGGATCGTCGAAGTCCGCCCGTTTCGCGGCCAGGACGAGCTGGGGCGCGGTCGCATCGTCGTGATCGCCGGCTATCAAGGCGTGTCGTACCGACGCGAGGTCACCACCCTTGGTCGCGGCGGGAGCGACACCACCGCCGTCGCGATGGCCGCGGCCCTCGGCGCTGAGTACTGCGAGATCTGCTCCGACGTCGACGGGGTGTACAGCGCGGATCCCCGCGTGGTGCCGGCAACCAAGCGAATCGGCACGCTGTCGTACGAGGAGACACAGGAGTTGGCCGAGGCCGGCGCGAAGGTGCTCAACGCGCAGGCCGTCGAGTTCGCCAAGGAGAAAGGCATCGCGATTTACGCACGTGCCACCAGCGGCCCGCTGCCCGGACCAGACCCCTCGACGGACGGCACCGTCGTCCGCTTGAATCCTCCCCGGATGCCTGGTCGTGTCGTCGGCGTCGCGATCGAGAAAGACCTGCTCCTGGTCGAATCGACCGCTCCACTGTCAGACCTGCTGTCCGCCCTGGATGAGCGCGGTGTCGCGGGTAAGCAGCTTCGCCACCTGGGCAGCGCGACCGCGCTGATCGTGTCGCGCGAGAACCTCCACGAAGAAGCGCGTGTCCGGGCGCTGCTCGCCGAACGCTTCGGCGACCGCGTGCACCTCACGGATGGCCTGGGCGCGGTCAGCGCGATCGGTGCTGGAATCAACGCGTCCTTCGAAAACGTCCGCCTCGGCACGGCCACGCTGGCCAGCGCCAAGCTGCACGCCCACGACCTCGCCACATCTTCGTTCCGCATCACCTGGACCTTGGACCGAACGCACCTCGACACGGCTGCCCGCATGCTGCACCGCACGTTCATCGAAGAGAACCGCGAGGTGGCACCTTGATTGATCGTCGGTCGTGGGACATGGGTAGGCGTTCAGCGCGCCGGAGAGGCGTTGTGTGACTCGAGACTTCTGACCGGAGACTTGTGACCTGTGACTGTTCTCGATCGTTTCCTTCGCTACGTGCGGTACGACACCCGCGCAGACGAGACGTCGCCCTCGTACCCGAGTACGCCAGGACAGCTCGTATTGCTCCGCGATTTGGCGGATGAGCTGCGCGGGCTGGGATTGTTGGACGTGACCATGGACGAGCACGGTTACGTGATGGGCACCGTCCCGGCGACGACGGCGAAGGCGGGGGTCCCCACGATCGGCTTCATCGCCCATGTCGACACGTCACCGGAGATGAGCGGCACCGACGTGAAACCGATCGTCCATCGAGCTTACGATGGACGCGACCTCTCGCTGCCCGACGATCCGACCGCGATCCTCCGGCTCACAGACAACCCAGACCTCGCCGATCAAATCGGCCACGACATCGTCACCGCGTCTGGCGCGACACTGCTGGGCGCCGACGACAAAGCGGGCGTGGCCGAAATCGTCACGGCGGCCGCGTACCTGATGGCCCATCCGGAGGTTCCGCGTGGCGCGGTACGAGTCGCTTTCACGCCAGATGAAGAGATCGGCCGGGGCACCTTGCACTTCGACGTCGGGCGCTTCGGCGCATTCTGCGCGTATACGCTTGATGGCGGGAACCGTGGCGAGGTGGAGCGGGAGAGCTTCTCCGCGGACGCGATGACGTTGACGTTCGTCGGCTTCAACACCCACCCCGGCATCGCGAAGGGACGGATGGTGAATGCCATCAAGGTCGCCGCGACGTTTCTCGCGAGCCTTCCGCGCGACGGCGTGTCGCCCGAAACGACTTCGGGGCACGAGGGATTCGTGCATCCGTACACGCTCACTGCGTCCGTCGATCGCACGACTGTTCGGCTGCTCCTCAGAGACTTCAACGTGGCCGGCCTGGACGAAAAGGCGCAGTTGCTCGACCGGCTCGCCGCCGAAGCCGTGCGCGCGCATCCTGGCGCGCGCGTCGAAATCGCCCGCGAGCAGCAATACCGCAACATGCGAGACGTGCTCGACCGCTACCCGCAGGTCGTGGAGTACGCGTGTGAGGCCGTACGCCGCGCAGGCCTCGAGGTGCACATGCCACCGATCCGGGGAGGAACGGATGGCTCGAAACTTTCGTTTATGGGCTTACCCACGCCCAATCTCTTCGCGGGCGAGCACAACTTCCACTCTCGCCTGGAGTGGGTGTCGGTTCAGGACATGGAGAAGGCGGTGGAGACGATCGTGCATCTCTGCCGCGTCTTCGAAGAGCACACACCGTAGATGTCTGTGGCCTCGACGCCGGCGAACCCTGGGCCCGCGAACCTACAGACCCGTCAGCCCGCTTAACCGCCACAAGCGCTCGAAACCTGACGCGGCAGGTCGAGGTTGCGCTCGAGGCGGCGAGCCCCGCGCAGCGGGTTGTGATGAGAGCGGCCTCGCGAGGTGGAGCCACGTCAAGGCCGCCCGCGCGGCAGCGCGGCTGTGATAAACGTGACCGAGCGAGGCAGAGCCACACGCTCGTCGGTTGGAGGCGCAGCCTCGGCTAGAACCTCAACCCAATGCCGAGCTGCACGCGGTTGGTATTGGTGATCTTGTCGTTCTCGATGGAGTCTTTCTTGGGAAAGATGGCGCCGTAGCGGTATGAGACGTCGACAAAGGCCCTGCCGCCGAAGTCGCGTGAGACACCGGCCAGCACGACAAAGATGGGCCGGTTAGTGAGGCCTGCCAGGTCATTACCGAGCTGCACACCGTAGCGGGTGAGCAACTCTTCCTCGGTCAGCTCGCTGCCGCCTACCGTAAACTTCACGTCCTTCCGAATCTGTGCCCCACCGACGCCAACGCCAACGTAAGGCTGGTAACCCCCCGCGACGGGGACCAGGAGGTATTTCACGCCGACGTCAACATAATTCGACAGCTGTCCCACTTCGGCCGATGACCCAGGCAGGTTGTTCACGATGGTCCGCGCCGCGGCATCCAAGGCACTGGTGGCCACGTTCCGCATCCGGCCTGCCTCGATGAAGATCTCCCACTCCGTGCCGAGCCGGTAGTCCAGTTCCACGCCAAATGAAACGTCGAACACGTGACCGAAGGTCGGGCCAGCCGTGAACTGGGCCGCGAATGGGTTGTCTGTCCCGGGCGATTGCGCCTGCGCCGTACCCGTGAGCCCCACCGTCGTCAAGCTGCATGCCATCAAGAAGCGACCGAAACGCTGCACTCACACCCTCCGTGTCGGGCCTGGCACACTTGGTGCGCGGCATCCGTGTCATTCGAGCAGGTGTCCCTGGGCTGAAAACTCCCGGCGCGATAGGGCTGGGGACCCATCGCATCGCCTCGCGCGAGGTCGGGAGTATAGCACTGTCGAGCAAGCCGGTTCGCGCCGATTGGTAGGATTGGGAGCCGGCACATCCCTGAAGGACATCGCGGGGAACGGCGAGCCAATTGATGATATTCTGAGCGTCGAAGCGAGCATGCACGGCCCGTTTCCCACTCCGGAGCCAGTTGATTCCGCATCGCTGATCGGCGAGCCGTCGCCCGCGGCATCGACCCTGGTTTCGCGAAACATTCCCCTGGATCAACCGATGGTCGACGAGACCCTGTCAGCGTCCGACCACGAGCGTGAGCCGTGGAGACAGCGGCGTCTTGAGTTGATGGGCGGTCTGCAGACGCTCCTGTCGGCGGCCGTTTACGCAACATTAGTCATCACCTTCGGTTTACAGGTCGCGCGGGTCGACGGCCGCAGCATGGCGCCCACGCTCGAGGATCACGATCGGTTGATCGTGAACAAGCTCGTCTATGAGCTTGGCAATCCCCAGCCCGGCGACATCGTGATGCTCTACTACCCGATCAATCCCGAGAAGATGTTCGTCAAGCGGGTCATCGCCCAGGAGAAGGACACGGTCCGGATTGTCGACGGTCGGGTCTACGTCAACGAGATTGCGCTGCACGACGACTACGTGCCCGAGGAGTTCCGGAGCCACGACGATTGGGGACCGATCACCGTCCAACCCGGTTACTACTTCGTCATGGGCGACCACCGCAACAACAGCTCCGACAGCCGCCACTGGGGTCAGGTGCCGAAGAAGTACATCGTCGGCAAAGTCAACGTCCGATGGTGGCCGCTGCAAAAGGCCCGGATCTTCTGACGTTACCCCCCCCCGCCGCCGACGCGTGTCACGCACTGTGCCCGGATGCAAACCGCTGTGACTCTACCCTGCACCGTACTGATCGGGTCAGCGGAACTGCTGCCCGAGTTGAAGGGGCGAACTGGGAGCGACCCTGGAGAGCTGCTGCAGTTCACCGACGTGGATGCGCTCCGGGCGCTGGAGGCCATCACCGAGCGGCGGCCGTCAGTCATCGCGATCGAGAAGGAGTTCGCGGCCACGCCCCTCGGCTCCGCGCTGATCAACCGGATCAAGGCTGACCCGTCGCTCACGCACTCGGAGATCCGCATCGTCTCGCCGACAGCGGATCCGGTCAAGGTCACCAAAGGCAAGCCGGCCGAAGCCTCGTCGGTGCCGGCGGCACCGCTTGATCAGCGCGGCACGCGTCGGTCCCCGCGGTTTCGCATTGCTGGCCAGGTCGAGGTCCTCGTGGACGGGAATCTGGCGCTGCTGGTCGACCTCTCGGCGATTGGCGCGCAGGTGTTGTCGCCGACCGTGCTGAAGCCAATCAACGCGTTCGCATGGCGCTGTCCGACGAGCACAGCTCGGTTCGGTTCAACGCGAGCGTGGCCTGGGCGTCGTTCGAGATCCCGAGAAACGCCAATCCCCGCTATCGCGCCGGCATCGAGTTCATCGACGCCGACAAGGCCGCCGTCAACGCCTACCTCGCCAGACACAAGCAGGCGTGAGCGCTCTGGCGGTCACGCCTGCAACGTCAATGATCCCAGCGTCGCGTGAATAATGTCCTCGCGCAGAATCGTGTCACTGCGATCCGATCCCGTTGAGATGATGGCGGCCGAAACCCCCGACACGGCCTCGAGGCGCGCGACGTAGCGTTTGGCGGCGTCCGGCAGGTCGTGAAATCGGCGGATGCCCTTGGTAGGTCTCGTCCATCCGGGCATCGTTTCATAGACGGGCTCGCACGCCGCCAGCAGCGCCACGTCTGACGGGAACTCGGTCAATGTCCTTGAGCCCGACCGATACGCCGTGCAGATGTGGATCTCGGGGAGGCCGTCGAGCACGTCGAGCTTGGTCAGCGCGAGAGCGTCCAAGCCGTTTATGCGCGCGGCGTATCGTACCGCCACCGCATCGTACCATCCACATCGTCGGGGCCGGCCCGTCACCGCGCCGTACTCGTTGCCGCTGTCTCGGAGCCGCTGCCCCATGTCATCGGCGAGCTCCGTGGGAAGCGGCCCCTCGCCAACCCGGGTGGTATAGGCCTTGGCCACACCCATCACCGCGCCGACCGACCGCGGACCGATGCCGAGCCCGGTACAGGCTCCTCCAACGGTGGCGTTCGACGACGTCACGAAGGGATACGTGCCGTGGTCGATATCGAGCAGTGTCCCTTGGGCGCCCTCGAACATGATCCGCTTGCCCGCGCGCATGGCGTCGTTGAGCATCAGGGACACGTCCCGCGCCAACGGCCGCAGCCGCTCCGCCTGCTCGAGTAGGCGCGCCAGAACCTGGTCGGCATCCATCGTCGAGTCGTGGACGAGCCGGTTGCGGGCATTGACGTTGTCGCGCACGTTCTTGTCGAGTCCGGCTGGATCCGCCAGGTCGCCCACACGGATGCCTCGCCGCGCAATCTTGTCCTCGTACGCGGGTCCGATGCCGCGCGAGGTGGTGCCGATCTTGCGTTCCCCGCGCCGGGCTTCCGACAGCAAGTCGAGGTCGCGATGGTACGGCAAGATCAGATGCGCGCTGCCGCTGACAAAGAGCCGGCCGTTCACATCGATGCCTGCCTGCATCAGCTCGTCAATCTCTTGGAACAACGCCGTCGGATCGACCACGACACCGTTGCCGATCACGCAGACCACGCCTGGATGGAGCATGCCGGAGGGGATGAGCCGGAGAACGAACTTCCGCCCGTTCACGTAGACGGTGTGCCCGGCGTTGTGACCACCCTGATAGCGAGCCACGATGTCGAAGTTGGGCGTCAGCAGGTCGACGACCTTGCCCTTCCCTTCGTCACCCCACTGCGCGCCCAACACGGCGAGATTCATAAGCGTATCGATTGTATCCGACTCTCGCGACATTTCCCCGAAGTGTCGTGCGCTCGATCGCGCGCGTGGCGTCCGATGTCGCAATGAACGAGGAGCGCTGTCGAGTCAAGAGAAAACGTGATCTTCTTTTCGATTGACATCCTTCACCGCAATTTCTAATTTCTAGTCTTTCGCGAGCGACATCAACGCGCTTCGAGATGCCACAAGAGTCCACCCGACACGTCGTCCCACTGTTTCATCGCCCGGTCACCTTGGGGCACTCAGCGCGCATCGCCAACGTCGCGCACCAGCGCAGTCCCGTCGTCTTGGTCCGGAGGCGCGCATGATTACTCCTCGCACGACCGTCATCCGTCGCCTGCTTGGCGCGCTTGACGCATCGCCGTCTCGTATCCCGGTGTTGCTCGGCGGCTGTGGCAGCGGGCGCACCACGCTGTTGTGGCAGCTGCACGAGCGCCTGGGGCGCACCTCAGCGCAATTCATCGACGTCGGCCGCACCACGACCACGCCGGAACGATTCCATCACGCCGTCGGAATGGCCGCGCCGTTCCCGGGCCTCGAGCCGCCGAAGGTTGGCGCTCGAGCGGCGTTCGACTCGACCTTGGACTTCTTTACCGAGGCGCACGCGCCCAACGGTGGGCCGGCGACATTCCTCTTCGATGAGTTCCTCGAGCTGCGAACGTTCGAGAGCTTCCCCGGGTTGCGCCGGGTTATTTACGACTTCATCGATCGCCTGGCCGGCAGCCGCAACCGATTCGTCCTGACCAGCCGCTACACGGCCCGGAGCCTGCGTGTGCTGCGCGATCAGACTGCTCGGTTCGAGGTGATTCAGGCGCCCCCGTTCTCCGCGGAAGACACCTTCGACCTGTCGGGGCCTCCTGCGGCGGGCGGCACCGAACCACATCCCGCTCATGTGCACGACACCGACTTCCAAGCGCGAACCGCGCAGGCCATCGGCGACGGGCGCCCCGCCTACATCCGGGCCATCATCGATGAGTTCAACGCGATGCGGGATCGGGACGGCGGCGACGCCCTCAGTGCGCTCGCGTCCCAGTTGGCAGCCGGCGGACGCCTAGCCAACCTCTGCGAGGCTTCGTACGAGCGCCGGCTCCACCGCGCACGTGGGTACGGCGCCCTCAAGGCGATTCTAGAGATCCTCGGTGAGGAAGAGGGGCTCACGCTGACGGAGATTTCCCACCGACTGCGGCGTACCCCCGGGTCGACGAAGGATTACCTGTCCTGGCTGGAGGATGTCGATTTGGTAACGTCACGGCAGAAGCGCTACAGCTTCACCGACCCGCTCCTGCGGGTCTGGGTACGCCTGCACTGCCGTGCAACCGCGCCAACCGACGACGACGTCGCCCGCGAGGTGCACCGATACGCGCTGCCACGGCTGCCGCAGAGTGAGCCGGCGCTCGCCATGGCAACCGTCGGCGCGGGACCGGCCGACGACGAGAAGAAGCCTTGGGGCATCATCGAGATCGATTGAGCACCGAGCGGCTGGCCGCCGGCACGAGTGACGACTAGGAGCCGCCGCTCGTGAGCCGCGCGAGCGCCGCTCGCGCCGCCTGTTGCTCCGCGTCCTTCTTTCTCGTCCCCGTGGCCTGGGCCAGCGTGGCGCCCTCCACCACGAGGTCCACGTGAAACTGCTTGTGGTGATCCGGGCCGACGGTGCCGATCACGCGGTACTCGGGGAGCCCGCGGTCACGCGACTGCAGGAACTCCTGCAGCGCCGACTTGTAGTCGCCCCCCATGACGGCGTGCTCATCGCTCCGCGCGAGCGCGGGGCTGAACTCCCGCACCACGAAGGCACGGACCTCATCGATGCCGCCGTCGAGATAGATCGCTGCCAGCAACGCCTCGTAGGCATCCGCCAGGAGCGCCTGTTTTCGGCGGCCGCCCGTCTTCTCCTCTCCGTGTCCGAGCAGCAATTGATCGCCGAGAGCCAGCCGCGCCGCCTGATGCGCCAACGTGCTCGTCGACACCAGACTGGCCTTCAGTTTCGACTTTTGTCCCTCATCGTACTGCGGGAACTTATGAAACAGCAGGTCCGCGATCAAGAAACCGAGTACTGCATCGCCGAGGAACTCGAGCGACTCATTGTCGACCACGCCGCCGCTCACGTCCTCGTTCGCCCGAGACGTGTGCGTCATCGCATGCTCGAGCAGCCCCCGGTCCTTGAATCGATAGCCAATCGCGCGCTGCAGCTCCTCGAATTCGTCGCGCAGCCGAACGAGCTTCCCGCTGGGCGCGTCGAGGCGGTGAGTGTCGATGATGTGTCGAGCGTCGTCGGCCTCGGCCTCGCGTACCGAGATCCGGACCTCACCGAGCTCGTTCACTGAAAGCGGAAACACCGCGTGACTGACGTCCGACGTGACGAGCGAGCGGATGCCGTGCGCCTCCAGCAGGCCGCGGACAATGCTCGCCTCCACGTCGGAGTGCGTGCGGAAGATGACCACGAGGTCGTTCACGAGCGGACGACCTCACCCGCCGTCGCGTGTGCACCGCTCGGCTGCTCGTCCAGCCCCCGCGTGGGAAGATCGTCGACCTTCAGCAAGATGAGCGTCATGTCGTCGTGCTGCGGGGCATCGCCAACAAACGCCGCGACTTCCCGGACCATCCGCTCGCGAAGCTCAGCGCACGGGAGGTGCGCGTGCTCCTCGATGAAGCGGCTGAGTCGCTGCTCTCCGAAGCAGTCGTCGGTGCGATTCATCGCTTCGGTCAGCCCATCGGTGTACAGGAGGTACACGTCACCGGTTCGAAGAGGCAGCGTCTCCTCCTCCAACAGTCGCTCGAACAGCTGGCCGTCGTCGATTCGCAGGCCGAGAACCAAGCCGTCCGGTGTCAGCGCTCGTACCGCGCGGGGGGTGGCATCCGCGTCGCCTGGCAGGTAGAGGAGGGGCGTGTGGCCCGCGCGCGCGTAGGTCAGCGTTCGCCGACGCCGGTCGATGACCGCGTACGTCATGGTGATGAAGCTGCGCGCGTCCAGGTGAGCGGCGATCAAGCGATTCGCGGCAATCAAGAGCTCGCGCGGTGAGCTGTATACGCGGCTGAGCGACAGCATCAAGCCCTTGAGCTCGGCCATATAGAGCGCGGCGGACGTTCCCTTCCCGGCGACGTCGGCAATCAGCATCCCCATCCGCTCGTCGTCGAGTGGCAGGAAATCATAGTAGTCGCCGCCGACCTCTCGGGCAGGAACGCACGACGTGGCCACGGAGATGCCGGGGATGCTCGCCGGCGCCTGCGGCAGGAGCGACATCTGGATGTCGTGGGCGATCCGCAGCTCCTCCTCGAGCCGCTTCTTCTCCGCGGCCTCGAGTAACAGCGTCTCGATGCTCGCCGTCATCGAGTTGAACGAGTCGGCCAGCGCGCCCAACTGGTCGCGGGCCCTGACGGCAATCCGATGCGTGAAGTCACCTTGTCGCACTTTCACCGTGCCGGCGAAGAGTTCATGAACGGACCCAGTGATCGATCGCGCCAGCGCCAATCCCGCTACGAACGCGACGGCCTGGATGAGGAACAGCAGGACGCCGACGACGGCCAGCAACACGAGCGTCGCCTGGCCGAGGCTGAGTCCTTCAATCGAGCCCTGGGCGCTGATCAACCGCGCGTAGAGACGGCGGGGACTGAGCGACATCGTCGCGCCGAGCGTGCCCGGCGTGCCCGTCAGCCAATCCCGGTTCTCAAAGGTGCCGAGCGTCGGAAGGAACCCCAACGGGAGCTCCGCGTTCGGGCCTGCGTCCGCCGGCGATCCCCGGCCCTCCAGCGAAGGCTGGCCGCCCAACACCGTGATTTCCGACAGCTCCGC
>Ga0194132_10006796_pt1 | contig 17520 bp, 14 predicted proteins | sample TA2KigOf80mmetaG_FD_148612 | JGI IMG/M metagenome (GOLD analysis project Ga0194132, IMG submission 148612) | Freshwater microbial communities from Lake Tanganyika, Tanzania - TA2015054 Kigoma Offshore 80m | ecosystem: Environmental > Aquatic > Freshwater > Lake | place: Tanzania: Lake...
GGCCGACGCCGCGGCCGCGCTCCGGGCTCTCGCACGTTTGTGGCAGGTGCGCCTCGGGCGGCGCGCGCTCGCCGACGTGGCCCGCCGTCTTGGCGCTGATGTCCCGGTGTGCCTTGCGGGGCGCCCGGCCTGGGTTGGCGGCATCGGCGAGCGCCAGCTTCGCCGCGCCCACCACGGGAGGCTCCCGATCGTCCTGGTCAACCCCGGAGTACCGCTTGCCACCACCGCCGTGTTCCGCGCCTTCGACGACCAGCCGCGACCGCGCCGTGTGACCGCGCGGCATGCCCTCCCCGCCGCGCTCGGTCCGGCCAGCGCGCTAGCCCGCTATCTCGCTGCGCACACCAACGACCTCGAAGCGGCGGCCACCGCGCTGGTGCCGGCGATCGCCGATGTCTTGGCGGCGCTCGGCGCCGAGCGCGGCTGTCGTCTGGCGCGGCTGTCGGGCTCTGGGCCCACGTGCTTCGGGCTGTTCGATGCGGCGCCGGCAGCGCGTGCGGCCGCCGCCCGACTTCGCCGCGTCTATCCCGAGTGGTGGGCGGTTCCGGCCCACCTCCAAGAGCACCGTTGAACCTGCACCCTCTCCGCGCGCGGCGGGTGCTCGGCCCAATCCTCGCGCTGGTCGTCGCGGCCGCCGCTACGGCCTGCCAAACGCCTCTGCTCGATACGAGCCCGGACCTCGAGCGGACCTGGGAACGTGCTTTGGTGCTGCTGCCCCTCGAGAACGGCAGCGTGCGGCGGCTCGCCGCACGCGATGCCGCAGGCACGGTGCGCGCGGACAGGAGGCTCCCGACCATCGTCTACATGCACGGCTGCACCGGCATCCGCAACTTAGCGTTTCTCGAACGCCTGGCCCAAGCCGGCTATGCCGTCATCGCGCCCGACAGCCTTGCTCGACGCTATCGTCCGCTGCAGTGCGATCCACAGACCTCTACTGGTGGCCGCAATCGGTTCGTCTACGCATTTCGCGAGGCCGAGCTGAGCTACGCGTTGCAGCGGCTGGCCGAGCACGCGTGGGTCGATCATGGGAACCTGTTTCTCATCGGCACCAGCGAGGGCGGCGTGACCGCGGCGCTCTACCGCGGCGATGAGTTCCGGGCTCGGGTCATCGCGCAGTGGACATGCACCGGTGCCGCCCTAGTGCGCGGCATCGACGCGCCTGCGGACACGCCGATTCTCGCCATCGTGGCCGCTGACGACCCCTGGTACGACCCGTCCCGGACGATCGGCCAGCGCGGCACGTGCGGCGACCACCTCGGGACGCGCGCCGGCTCTCGCTCGGTTGTCATCGCGGGGCGCGGCCAGCACGATGTGCTTGGCGATGAGGCCGTAATTCGCCTGATTCTCAAGTTTCTCGCGCAGCACCAGGGTTGAACGCGGGCTTGGCTGCGCCGCGAAGGCCGCAGACAACTTTCCGTTGGGCCGTCGTGGTGTTGCCGAGGCGCAACACCTGGGGGAGGTAATTATTGAAGCCAGGGCTCCCGGCGTTGCGAATTGACCCTGGATCGGCTATTGCCCACTGCACGGGGTAGCTTTATGCTCTCTTCCGGCGTTAGTAGCGGCGCCTGTATGGCGCTGTACAAGTGGCCGCTAGGAGGTGTGCCAGATGAATTTCAGTAAACGGTTGACAGTCTTGGCGGTGGTCACGGCCGTCGCTCTGAGCCCCGCAGTGGCGTTCGGCCAGTCGCAGGCGGAGAAAACCGGAGTGGGTGCGGCCGCCGGCCAGGAGGCCGCGGCGGTCGGCGCCTTCGGTGGCCTCTCGGCCGGCGTGGTCGCCGGCGTGGCGGTGGCTGCGGCGGTCGCCGTCGCGGTGGCGGTTGCGTTCAGCGACGAAGACGAGGTTGCGACCACGACTGCTTCGGGCTCGGTCACACCCGATTAGAGGTTGGATACGGCCGGGCGCGCGGCGCAGGTGGTGATCGAGCCCGGGTGTTAGGCGGGTGCGATCTGTGCCGGCTTCAAGATATCGATCTCGGCTGCGGGCAGCCCGCGCGTCATGTGTTGACGGCTGCGCCACACAAAGCCGTCTGCGGGGTCGACCCAGAACTCGTTCTCGAAGTGCCAGCGGAGCGTGAGCGCGCGGTTCCTTTCGCGTACGCGAATGGTGTCGAACTCGATTTCAAGAACCGTGATCTTCTCGGGTCCCAGTCGCTCGTAAGTCGAGAGAACCGGCACCCCGTAGCGCCCACCCGGCTCCAGATCGAGGTAGCGGACGTGCTCGCCAACGCCCGAAAGCACGTGCAATCCCGCGACGGGGTCTGCGCCCGCACTGCGCGTTTCGCGCACGCTTTCCGGCAGCCCCGCCGTCCGCACGAGGCGCCCCTTGCGCAGCACCAGTGCCACGCGGTCGGCCGACAGGAAGTGCAGATTGCTGTGCTCGATGCGGGCGAGGACGAGCAGCGACCGCGGCCCGCGGCCAATCTTTGCGCTGATCGTCGCGTATGGTAGCTTTGCGATAGCGGCGCGTTGCAGTGGCACATCCGGCACGCCGAGCACCGCGAAGCGAATCGCGTCTGGGAGCTTCGTAACGATCGGCGAATCGAAGCATCCACCGAGTAGCGCCACCGAGCCAGCCGCGAAAAGCTGGCGACGCGACAGTCCGCCGGGTATCACCGGCAACCTGATCCGAGGAGGAAGGGCGCGACCATGATGCAGTGGCCGATTCGACTACCTGTTGTCCTATCTAGCGCGCTATTGCTGGTCCTGTCGATCCTTGGCACGGCCGGCGAGGCGGCGGCGCAAGTCGCCAAGAGCGGGATGATCGGCGATCTCATCGAGCAGCTCGAGTCCGAGGGTCGGCTCGGAACCGTGCTCGATCCGCGCGCCTCCCCGGTCGACGCGGCGCGCGAACTGCAGCGTGAGGTGGGTCAAGAGACGCCGAGTGTCGAGGTCTCCCCCCTCGCCACATCGACCGAGCAGCTTCTGGTGCAGCGGTTCTGCGAGGGCCTCACGAACGAGGACGAGGAGCGTCTGTTGGCGCTCGCGAAGGATTTCTCCGGCATCGAGCGCGACTATTGCCGGCGTGTCGGAGAAGAGGTGCGCCAGTACGGCTACAACCAGTTCCTTGGCTCGCCGCGCGTCGACCCGCTGATGTCGGGGGCGATCCAGGACGACTACGTCGTCGGCATCGGTGACGAGTTGGTCATCGGCTTCCAAGGCCAGACGACGCGCAGCATTACCACCCGCGTCGATCGCGAGGGGCGCCTCTACCTCGACGACCTGGGCACGGTCTCGGCTGCCGGCCGCCGGTTCGGCGATGTCCGCGAGGAGATCGAGGTGCGGACGGAGGCGGCAATGATCGGCACCGAGGTGTACGTCTCGGTGGGCGCGGTACGCGAAATCGCGGTCATTGTTGCCGGCGAGGTCAAGGCACCCGGAACCTACGTGCTCACTGGCCTCTCGACCGTGTTCGACGCCCTTCTGGGCGCGCAGGGCATCAAGAAGACGGGCAGCATTCGCCGCATCCACTTGACCCGCGGCGACCGGACGTTGTGGATCGACGGCTACGACGTCCTGCTGTCGGGACGCGCCCAAGCCGGCTTCGTCCTGGCCGAAGGGGATGTCGTCTTCGTGCCGCCGCTAGGCTCGACGGTGGCGATCGCCGGACAGGTCAAGCGACCCGGAGTCTACGAACTGGCCGAGGGCGAGCACGAGATCGCCCTCTCCGCGCTTCTGGACATGGCCGGCGGCGGGCTGCGGCCGCGCGGGACGCGTTACACCATCCTCTCGTTCGATGAGCTCGGCCGAGAACAGTTCACCGAGGCGGACGGCCAGTCCGTTATCTTGCGCGAGGGCGACATCGTGATCGCGCAGCCGGGCGGCAACGTCCAGCTCAGCCGAGTCGAGCTCTCCGGCCACGTGCGCGTGCCCGGCGGGCGTTCGCTCGCGGCGGCGCCGACCGTTCGCGCGCTGCTCGGCGGGGCGAGCAACCTGGCCGAGAATCCCTATCTCCTGTTCGCCGTCCTCCAGACGACCGATCCGGCAACCCGCGCGCGGCGCCTGTTTGCGATCGGGTTGCAGCGCGTGCTCGCCGGCAAGCAGGACTTCAGACTCAAGGATGGCGATCGCCTGATCATCCTGAGCAACGAGGACATCCGGTTCCTGTCGAGCGCCGATGTGCAGGAGATCATCCTCACGGGGCATCCCAGCGGCGAGGTCCCGACCGCGGCGCTTGAGCCGTCGCGGTCCACGGAGGCGGCATCGTCAGCACAACTGATGCGGGACGGCGCCACGCCCGATCCGGACGCCCCGACGCCAGCAGCGGGTGAGGAGAAACCTCCGTGCAGGGCCCTCGATACCCTGTCCCTGCTGATGACCGATGCGCGCCAGGGACGCTTTGCCACCGCCATCCGCATCGCCACCTCGGAACTGCGCGGGCTGCACCTGATCGCTCTGCCCTGTCCGCCAATCTACGACCGGTTTCCCGATCTGCTGCCGTTCGTGCTCGAGCACGTCGCCGCCGTGAGCGGCGAAGTCCGCGTGCCGGGCACGTATCCGCTGACCGCCGACACGCGGCTGAGCCATGTCATCGCCGTGGTCGGCGGCCCGACGCGCGAAGCCGATCTGGCGCACGTCGAGCTGCTGCACTACTCCGGTCCCGGCGCGCTCGAGGATCCCGACGTCCGCGATGTCGTCGATCTCGGCCGCGTCGATGGCGCGGCCGTCGCGGTCGGGCCCGGCGATGTCATCCGGTTCAACCAGTTGTTCAGCGACCGGGAGGCCGGGCCGGTGCAGCTTGCCGGCGAGGTGGTGCGCCCCGGGTTCTATCAGATCCGCCGTGGCGAGCGCTTGTCCGAGCTCATTGCGCGGGCCGGTGGGCTGACTCCGCAGGCTTATCCCCATGGCGCCGTGTTCACACGAGAGCGGGTGCGCGAGGCGGAACAGGAAGGGCTGATCCGCGCGACACGCGATCTCAACGCTTCGCTCGCCGTCGCCGCGGCCCAGCGCGACATTGATGCCAATGCGGTGCGGTCGCTGCTCGACCTGGTACGGGGGATGAGCGAGGCGGCGGCGGTCGGCCGCGTGGTCATCGAGGCTGATCCCACCGTTCTCGACGTCCGTCCCGAGCTCGACACGGTGTTGGAGCCGGGCGACCTTCTGTTCATGCCCAAGCGGCCGAACTCGGTTCTGGTCATCGGCGACGTCCTCAACCCCGGGGCGATGCAGTTCATCGCCGGCAAGAAGGTGGACCAGTACATCCGCCAGGCAGGCGGGTTTCAGCGCTCGGCGGACGAGGATCGGGTGTTCGTCGTCTACCCGAACGGCGAGGCCCAACCGGTTTCGGTCAACGTATGGAACTACACCCCGGTGCGGGTGCCGCCGGGCAGCACCATCGTGGTGCCGAAGGACCCGGCACCTCTCGATCTGTTCCAGATCACGCGCGACTTCGCCCAGGTGGTGAGCCAGCTTGCCATCACCGCGGCCTCGCTTGCAGTAATCGGAGACCGCTGAGGCCCGCACGGCAATCGGGTCGGGTCGGGGTTGCTACCATGCGCCGCACCGTGGCTCGCTCCGCAATGGGGCTGCTGCTCAGCGTTGTGGCGACGCTGGCGGCGCCGGGCGCCACGGCCGAGGATCTCGCGGGGCCGTCAGCGGGCGATCTCGGCGGCATCGGACTCTGGCAAACGCGGACGGCCCGTTTCGCCGCCGACGGGCAGCTTGAGTCGGGTGCCTCCTACGTGTCCCCGTACAAGCGATACTACGTCACGCTCCAGGCCACATCGTGGCTCGAGGCGACCTTCCGTTACAGCGATCTGACGCTCATCCGGCTGGGTAGCGACACCTTCAAGGACCGCGGCGCCGATCTGAAGTTTAGGTTGCTCGACGAAAGCGCGTACGCTCCGGCGATCGCGGTCGGGCTCCAGGACGGTCTCGGCACCGGCCTGTTCCAGGGCGAGTACGTGGTGGCGAGCAAGCGCCTCTACGACTTCGATTTCTCACTCGGAATCGGCTGGGGCATCCTGGGCGAGCGCGGCAACATCCGCAATCCGTTCACGCTGCTGTCCGATGATTTCCGCGACCGCGTCGAGGCCTCGGGCGAGGGCGGGAAGTTCAACATCGGAACCTACTTCGGCGGCGAGCGCGCCGCGATCTTCGGCGGCATCGAGTACCACACGCCGATCCAGGGCTTGAGCGCCAAGCTCGAGTACGACGGGAACGACTACAAGAACGAGCCCCGGAAGGCGAACGGCAACCGCTTCGACGCCGCGAGCAGCCCTTTCAACTTCGGCCTGCACTATCGCCCGACCTCGTGGCTCGACATCGGCGTGGCGCGCGAGCGCGGCAACGAGACGCTGGTTCGTGTCGCCCTGCGCGCCAACCTCAACGCCGCCGGCATTACCAAGTCCGACGTTCCGCCACTGCCGGTGACCCCACGCCCTGAACCCGCCGCGCCGGCGCCGGGATCACCGGGAAGCAGCGCGGGGTTCGAGGCGGCCGGTGCCTCGGACACCGACCGCGCCGCGGACGGCGTCATGGACGCAGTCGAGGCTGCGGGGCTGAGTCCGATCGAGGTGGCGCTCGGGGACGATGAGTTGCGGCTGTGGGTGGCCGAGCCCATGTCTCAGCCGCTGTCCGCGCGCATCCAGAGCGCCGTGAGCCGCGTGATCGCGGCGGCGCCCGAGACCGTGCGACGCATCGTGCTCATCGGCGGCGGCGCAGACGCGCACCCCGTCGCCTTCGATGTCGCGGAGGTGCAACGCACGGCTCAGGTCGATGCCCTGTTCGAGGCGTTCGAGCGCTCCGGGTTCATGCCCGAAGCGATCGAGTTCTCTCAACGCGAGGTCGTCATCCGGATCGCCGGCCCGGTCCAGGCCGAACTCGACCCGAAACTCGCGCGGGCCGTTCTGGCGGCGACACCCGACGCGATCGGGCGCATCACCGTTACGGGCGCGACCGGGCGTGTGTCGCTGTCTCGCGCTGATGTCGTGCGCGAGAGCGGGGTCGATGACATGTTCGAACGGCTTGAGGGCGCCGGGTTCTCGATTCAGGCCGTCAGCCTCCGGGCCGACGACGTGCTCGTCACTGTCGCGGTGCGCAGCGATCACGGTCCGCTCGACTACCGCGCCGCCGGCGAGATCGTGGCCCAGTCGCTGGGCACCCCGGCGCACGAAGTCACGATCGTCGGCGTTCGCGATGGGCTGGAGCTGGCCCGGGTCACCGTGCTGCCGCATGACAACCCGGCGGGCGCCACCACGGGCGGGGAGGAGGAGCCGCCGCCCGCGCCCGGTACGCGGCTGGCCGCGGCCCAGCACCTGCTGGATGAGCTCGAGGGCCAGGGCATCGCGCTCGAGGCGGTGCACTTCACCAGCCGCCGGGCGACCGTGTTCGTAACCCCGCGGCGCTATCGCCAAGCGGCCCGAAACATCGGCCGCGCGGCGCGCGTCATCGCGCGGAACGCGCCGCCGGCGATCGAGGAGATCTCGGTCGCGACGATGAGCCGGGGCATGGTGACCAACTACGTCACGCTGCTGCGCCGCGACCTCGAGAACGCTCTGGCGGCCAAAGGAAGTGCGGAAGAGATCTGGGCTCATGTCCAGGCCGAAGGCGCCACCGAGCCGGTGCCCGAGGCCGCGATCACGCCGCCCCGTCGGTACCCCGGTTTCCGCTGGACGGTATCGCCGCAGAGCCGGCAGTTCATCGGCGATGCGCGGCAGTTCCTGCTCTATCAGTTCTTCGCCCGCGCCCGCGGCACCCTCGAGATCGCGCGCGGGCTCGAGCTGACGGGCGTTGTGGGCGCCAACCTCTACAACAACTTCGACAAGATCCAGACCGACTCGGATAGCATCCTGCCGCACGTGCGCAGCGACATCGCCCGCTACCTGCAGGAGGCGCCCAACAAGGTCCTGCAGCTCGAAACCAGCTACTACGCCTCGCCGATCGAGGATTGGTTCGTTCGCCTGAGTGCGGGGTATTTCGAGGAGATGTTCGCGGGCGTCGGCGGCGAAGTCCTCTATCGTCCCTTCGGCTCGCGCTGGGCGGTCGGGCTCGATCTCAATCGTGTCCAACAGCGCGACTTCGAGGGGGCGTTCGGCCTTCAGGACTACAGCGTGACCACCGGCCATGCCAATCTCTACTACAACCTGCCGTTCTACGACCTCACGGCCTCGCTCCACGTCGGCCAGTTCCTGGCTGGTGATCGCGGCGCTTCCTACTACCTGACCCGGCGTTTCGAGAACGGCATCGCGGTGGGGGTGTGGGCCACCTTGACGAATGTGTCCGCGCAGGCCTTCGGCGAAGGCAGCTTCGACAAGGGCTTCTTCATCACCGCCCCCCTCGACCTGTTCCTGCGCACCTCATCGTTGAACACCGCGGTGTTCGCCTTCCGCCCGTTGTCGCGCGATGGCGGCCAGATGCTCCTCGGCAGCAAGCGCCTCTACGACGTCGTGGCGGACGGCAACCTGGACAACGTGGCGGGTGAGTGGGATCAGCTCCTCAACTAGACAGGCCGGCGTAAAGGGACTCGTAGCGGCGCACGACTTCGCGGATGTCGTAGCGAGCGAGCGCCCGCTGTCTGGCTTTCTCGCCGAGCGCGCGCCTCGCCTTCGGATCGAGGCCGAGAACATCGGCAAGCGCCGCAGCGAGCGCCGCGGCATCGTCGGGCGGGACGACGCGGCCGGTATCGGCAACGACCGCGCGCGCCTCGCCGACGTCCGTGGCAACGCACGGCACTGCGCAGGCCATCGCCTCGATCAGCACGTTGGCGAATGCCTCGCCGAAACCCGACGCGGAAACGGCGACATCGAGCGCCGCGGTGAGCCTTGGCATGTCGCGCCGCACGCCGAGAAGGACGACGCACTCGCCCAGGCCAAGGCGATCGATCTCCCGCGCCAGCGCAGGATTGGCACGTTCCACGTTCTCGCCGCACAACAGGAAGCGCGCCTCGGGATGGCGCCGGCGGAGCTCGGCGGCGGCGGCAAGGAAACCAAGGTGACCTTTCTGCGGGTGGAAGCGGCCGAACAGGCCGACGACGGGAACGTCGAGCCCCCACCCGAGCTCGCGCCGAACCTCGATTCGGGCTTGTGCATCCGGCATGAAAGAATCGGAGTCGATGCCATTGGGAATGATCACGAACCTGTCGGCACGATAACCCAGGCGGACATGAACCGCCGCGGCAGCGGCGGAGTTGCACACGATGCGATCGGGCACATGACGGGAGAGGACCGCGCACGCCCTGGCGGTCCAGATCGTCGAGCGGCGGTAACTGCCGGGCCGCAGATCGCTGTGGCGGATGTTCCACACCACGGGCCGCCGCCGGGCCAGGACAGCCGCGACGCCGCCAAGGAGATCGGCGTGATAGAGCCAGGTCTGAACAATGTGCGGTCGGAAGCAGGCAAGCCACCCGGCGAGCCGTGGCAGCGCCGCCAGGGCGCCGAGGCCCCGTCCCATGCCGAACGCTCGCACCGGCACGCCGAGTGCCGCGATCGCGTCGCCCACCGGACCACGCTCGGTCAGCGAGATGACCTCCATGTCAAAGCGCTGCCGGTCGTGCCACCGCGCCAAGTTGTGCAGCATCGATTGTGCCCCGCCGGCGGGCAGGCCGGTTATGATGTGAGTGAGGCGAATGCGCGGCAAAGGCGTCATCGTTGGTGATCGAGGCTCGTCATGAACCCGAGGGGGCGGCGTGAAGGCTTGACTTTGCGGCCCGGCGGCCACCACAAGAGGTGCCGCCACGAGAGGGCACTGAACGCCGGAACGAGATGAGACCCAGGGCGAGCGAGGACATGGGCGTACGCGGGGGTGAGAGCGAGGCGGGCGCCCTCATGACGCCGCTGGACGCGGACCTCCGCCGCCATGGCGAGCGCCGGGTGCTCGTTGCCACGGACGAGCTCGTCGACCTGCGCTTCCTGTTCGGGGCGCTGTGGCGGGGCAAGTACGTGATCATGCTGTGTGCGCTCGCAGGCCTCTCCTATGGCGTCTGGCGGATGACGTCATTCGTACCCGAGTACGTTGCCAAGATGATCGTCATGCCATCCGATCCCGGCGACGGCGCGGCTCCTGGTGGGAGCGCCCGCCAGCAGGGCGGTGAGCTTGCGGCGGCCTTCGGCATCACCCGGCCCGGCCCGAAGACCGCGTCGACGTTCGACCGGCTGCGCGTGCTGTTGTCTTCGGTGACGCTCGCCGAACGGTTGCAGGCGAAGTACGGCCTGATGCAGCGCGTGTTTCGCGGGTCATGGGACCCGGCGAGCGGTCGCTGGCTCCGTCCGCAGGGCGAGCGCTTCGAGTCGATCGAGGGCATCAGAGCGTACCTCAATCTCAGCACCTGGAGCGAACCGACGTTACAGCGCCTTGCCGGCTACATCGGCAGCGGCGTCGTGATCGAAGAGGTCGAGGACACGACCTTCTACAGTCTGAGCTTCGCCCACACGGATCCGGCCTTTGCCCAGGAGATCCTCGAGCGGGTGTATCGCGAAGCCGACGACCTGCTGCGCGCGCAGGATATCGAACGAACCACGCGGTATCGGGACTACTTGCAGGGCCAGCTCGAGGCAACGAGTACCGTCGAGATGCGGGTCGGCCTGGTCCAGCTCCTGCTCAGGCAGGAGAGCGTGGCCATGATGTTGCAGAGTGATCTGCCCTACGCAGCGCGCATCATCGAGCCCACGACGGTATCCGACCAGCCCACGGCGCCGAACCCTACCACATACGTCGGCCGTGGCGTGCTCGGCGGCGGCGCCATCGCCATCGTCTTGGTTGCCTTGGTCGCCCTGTTCCGGCGCGAGTCGCGTTAGCCCGATGCCGACAGCGGCATGATCGTTCGCTGGAGCACGTTCCTCGTCTTCTACTACGTCTATCGCACCGCCATCTCGGTGTTTGCGCAGGCATCGCTGAGCAATCTCGGCGACGTCAGAATCTATCAGCGGGGTGGGCGCAATGAAGCCGTGTCTATCCCCGACCTCCCCGACGTTGGCGCGGTGGTTGTTCTCCCGACCATCCGCCAGTTAGGAATCTACCTCTCGCAGCTCCTCGGCAGCGGGGTGAACCTGGTTGTCGGCGGCAACCCCTACATCGTCAACCTCGCGTTTCAGACGCTGGCCTTTGCCGGCTTGTGCCGGCTTCTCATGGCGTTCGAGCCGGCCGTCCGCAAGCGGGTAGCACTCCTCGTCCTGCTGCCGAGCTTCAACCTGTGGACCTCGGTCGCATCGAAGGAGGCGCTTCTGACGGCCCTGTTCTGCTTCCTCTTGGCGCCCGCCGCTGCAGCCAAGGAATGGCGCTTGCCCGTGCGTTTGCCGCTCATGGCGCTGGTCCTCCTGATCGCGCTCCTGAAACCGTACTACGTTCCGGGGATCGCGTTCCTGATCGGCGCCACGTGGCTCGGGGCCCGGGTCAAGCAGGCGGCGACGATGGCGCTCGGCTGCTTCCTCGTGTCGTTGACGCCGTTGCTGTTTGTCGCCGACGAGCTCGACGCCTACGCCCGAACCGTGGCCACGCACTTCCGCGTCAACGCGATGACGCTGACGCGCGAGAAGTTCTTTGTCGCGCCGGGCGACATTCTGGTCAAGGCGCCGGAGGGCATGTTCCAGAGCTTTTTCGGCCCGACCCTCCGGGAAGCCATGACGGGGCCACTGCAGATGCTGTCGTTCGTCGAGAGCGCTCTCCTCGTCGGCGGTCTCGTATTCCTCTTGGTCCGGCGCATCGCCTGGCTTCGCGCCTTCGAGGCGATCGTGGCCGCCGGATCGCTGTTCTGGCTCCTGTTCGCGAGCTATCCATTCGGCATCATGAATGCCGGGTCCGCCGTACGCTACCGTGCCGGATACGTGGTCTTCGTGATCGCCGTCATCGCCCTGGCCGTATCACATCTCTACCGGTGGCAGAGGCGCCCGGCAGCAGGGGCCGCTTTCGCCCCGTTGCCATAGACGGACGCCCGATGTTGCCAGCCGGCGCCGACGGAACCCGCGTGACGGTTATCCTGCCCTCCTTTGCCGGTGGCGGCGCGCAGCGCGTGATGCTCAACCTTCTCAGCGGTCTCGGTTCGCGCTTCGAGCGCAGCCTGATCGTGTTCGACGCCAGCGGTCCCCTGGCCGCAGCGGTGCCCGATGGCATCGCCACCGTTTCGCTGGGCCGCCCGCGGTTGCGCGGCGCCTTCGTGCCGCTCTTGCGAGCGCTCGCGCGCGGCCGGCCCGACGTCATCGTCTCCACGATCGGCCACGCCAACCTTGCGGTCCTGGCGATGCGAGGGCTCCTGCCCGGCCACCCGCGCATCATCGTCCGCGAGTCGAACACGCCCTCGGGAAGCCTGCCGGCGCTGGCCTACGGCCGCGTGATCGGCCTCGGCTACCGCTGGCTCTATCCGACGGCGGATGTGGTGATCTGCCAATCCAGCCGCATTGGCTATGAGCTTGAGCACCGGTATCGCGTGCCAGGATCGCGCCTCTGTTACTTGGCCAACCCGATCGACATCGCCGCGGTGCGTGCTGGCGCGACGCCGCTTGCGCGCGCGGCCGGAGCCGGACAGCGGTTCGTGGCCGCCGGCCGACTGACGCGGCAAAAGGGCTTTGATGCGCTGATCGAGCTGTTCGCCGACTTGGCGAGGACGGCGCACCTGGTCATCCTCGGCGACGGCCCCGAGCGCGCCGCGCTCGAGCGGCAGGTCGCAGCACTCGGTCTCTCGGCGCGCGTCGCCCTGCCGGGCTTCACCGCGGCCCCCTGGCCCCAGTACGCCGGGGCGGACGCATTCCTCCTGTCCTCCCGCTGGGAGGGAATGCCCAACGCGGCGCTCGAAGCGCTGGCGTGCGGCACGCCGGTAATCGCCACCGCCGAAGCGGGCGGCCTCCCTGACGTCGCCGCGGAGGCGGCGCCGGGGGCGGTGACATTGGCGCCCATGGGTGCCGCCTTTCTCGGCGCGATGCGAGCGGTGGCGGCGCAGGAAACGGGTGCAGTGCGGCCGTGCCTACTGCCGCCGCGCTACGATATCCCCGTAGTCGCCGAGCGGTTCGCGGCGCTCATCGCCGGATGAGTCCGGGGCCGCGCTCTCCCCGCCTGCTGTTCGTCGTCAACGAGGCGCACTTCTTCGCCTCGCACCGCTTGGCCGTCGCGCAGGCCGCCCTGGACCTCGGCTGGGAGGTGCATCTCGCGGCGCCGATCGATCACGTCTGGGCACCGCGCGCGTTCGACATCGCCGCGATCACACGGCTCGGCATCATCCCCCATCCCCTGCCGCTCCGCCGCCGCGGCATCAACCCGATCGAGGAGGCGCGCACGCTCCTGGCGTTGTTCGCGCTGTTCCGGAGGCTGTGCCCCGACCTGGTCCACCTGATCACGATCAAGCCGGTCCTCTATGGCGGTCTGGCGGCGCGCGCGGCGGGCGTCCCGTCCATGGTCGCGGCGGTTTCGGGCCTCGGTCAAGTGTTCACCGCCGATGGCTGGCACTGGGCAGCGCTGAGCTGGCTCGTCTGCCGGCTCTACGCGCTCGCCACGGCGCACGGCAACGGCCGCGTGATCGTACAGAACGCGGGCGACCGCGATGTCCTGATCCAGCGTGGCGCCGTGGCCCGCCACCGTCTCGAGGTGATTCGCGGCGCCGGTGTCAGCCTCGAGGAGTTCCCCGTGGCGCCGGAGCCGCCGGGCCCGCCGCTGATCATCCTGGCCGGGCGCCTGTTGTGGGAGAAGGGAGTCGGCGATTTCGTCGCGGCCGCGCGCCTTCTCCGAGCCCGCGGGGTCGCCGCACGCTGCGTCCTGGTGGGCGACACGCACGCGGCCATCGCCAGCGCCGTCCCCCGCGCACAGATCGAGCGCTGGGCGAGCGAGGGGATTATCGAGTGGTGGGGGCGCCGCGAGGACATGCCGGCGGTGCTTGCATCATGCCACGTCGTCTGCCTGCCCTCGCGCTACGGCGAGGGGGTGCCGAAGATCCTGATCGAGGCGGCCGCGGTGGGGCGGTCCATCGTCGCCAGTGATACGCCGGGCTGCCGCGAGATCGTCCGCCACGGCGAGACCGGGCTGTTGACGCCGCCCGGCGACATCGCCGCGCTCGCCGCCGCGCTCGAGCGCCTGCTCGGCGATGCCGCGCTACGGTCGGCGATGGGTCGCCGAGGCCACGCACTGGTCGCGGCGGGCTTCACCACGGAAGCCGTCGTGGCGCAGACCATGGCAATCTATGAACGGCTACTCGGTCACGCCGATCGCGCCGCGGTCCCTCGCTAAAGCCGTGGTTGCACGGGCCCTCGGGACATGACGCGGACCACAGGTGCGCGGACGATGGTCCAGGCACGCGCCCACGCATCGATGCCGTAATAGAACAGGAACGGCGTGATCGCCAGATTGTAGCGATCCTGCGCGGCGCCGAAAACGAAGGGCAGCAGGTAGACGCCGACGAACAGGCGCACCTCCAGCCGCGCCCGCGCGAACAGCCAGATCAGGCCGGGCAGGAGGATTAGTCCCGGCGCGGCGCGCACGGCGACGAGTACCGCGGCGGTCTCACCGTACGATGGGCGGAGGCCCGCGAAGTAGAGCACCTTGGCGGCGAGCAGTGCGGACCAGGACACCAGCAGATCGAGCACCGCGGGCCAGTCGGGGAACGCCCCCGCGAGGTACTCCGTCTGGTCGCGGCCGAAGTACGACAGACCCTGCGAGGACTCGAGGTAGGCGAGGAGATAGGGATAGTAGTAGTAGCCGAGCCCGGCGACCGGTATCGCACCCAGGGCGATGACGAGCAGGTTCGGCCTGCCGCCGCGGAAGAGGTGCGCGACGGCGGCGGCGAGCAGGAACAGGAAGAGGAAGATCCCGTTCGGCCGAACCAGCACCGCCACTACCAGCGCTAGAGCGACGATCGCCCAGCGCGACAGCGACCGCCCGGCGCCGAAATAGGCCAGCGCGAACGCCGCCACCGCCACCGCAAACGGCATGTCGGTGCTGATGTTGAGGGTGAGCCAGATCGGCCCCGGCAGGACGGCGAACAGACCTAATGCAGCCGGCGACAGCCCCTGTCGCCAGAGCCACCACAGCCACGCCGCGCTGAAGCCGGTCCCGAGCGCGAGGTAGCCCAGCGCGAGCGGCAGGGTGTGGCCCGGGCCGTAATCGAACGCGAGCAGCAGCAGTGGCAGGACGATCCCCGGGATGGGCGAGCGCTCGCCATCGGCCGAGGTCGCGTGCGCACCCTGCTCGCCATCCGGTTCGGCCAGACGTAGGGCGAAGTCATAGTAGAAGCCAAAGTCGACACCGCGCTGCACGGTCAGAGGCGAGATCGCCCGTTCGGTCTCGCCAGCAACGGGGAAGTAGGCGGCCGATCCGAAGACCGCGGCGTGTACGGCCGCCGTCAGCGCAAGCGCCACGAGAAGCATGACGCGGCGAGCGGGCCTGGCGGTCGCGCCGGCCCGTGTCGCCACGCGCGCGCCGCCCGCGGGGGGTGTCGCGTTCAGAATGGCCGGTAGCGGGGCCGCCGCGGCAGATCGACCTTGTAGAACTGGCTCGACCGCACGTTAAGCCCGGCGGCTTCGAGGAACTCCTTGGCCTTCTTGGTGCTGTGCTCTGTGTAGTGGAAGATGTTGCCGGCTGCGACGGCATCGGCGCCGCCGATCCGGATACCGTCCACCAGATCCTGCCACGTACCGACGCCGCCCATCGCGATCACCGGAGCGGCCACGGCGTGGCTCATCGCGCGCACGAGCGCCAAATCGTAGCCGCGCTTGTCGCCATCGTGCTCGATGGCATTGATCATGATCTCGCCAGCACCGTGGGCGACGGCTTCGCTCGCCCACGCCAGGGCGTCGCGGCCCGTCGGCCGCTGACCATTCCGGATCATGACCTCGTAGCCGGAGGGCAGGGCGGCGTTCGGCCGCGCGTCGATCGAAACGACCACGCATTGGCTGCCGAACGAGGCGGCGATCTCGCCGATCAGCTCGGGACGCTCGACAGCGCACGTGTTGAGCACGACCTTGTCAGCGCCGTGGCGCGTGTACTGTTTGACCCGGTCGAGCGTCGCGATCTTGCCGCCGACCGCGAGCGGCACAAAACAACGCCGTGAGAGCCCCTCGACGATCTCGAGGAACCCGTTCATGTGGCGCTCGTCCTCGGAGATCTCGAGGGCGATGATCTCGTCGATCGCCCAGCCGTTGAAGAAGTCGACAGCGGTGAATGCGCTGCCGACGGGATTCGTACGGCGGAAGCGCCGCGTCTGGACGACCTGGCCGCGGTAGACGAGCAGGACCGCGATGAGCCGATGCTTGATCACCGGGTCTTGGGGCCGACCTCGAGTCGGTCGCGCCCGGCATCATCCTGGATTCGCGCGTAGTAGTCGGCGAGCGCCAGGTCCTCGGGGAGATCAATATCGACGGAGCGCGTCGGGGGCATGAGGTGGCCGCGCAGGCCCGGCCCGTAGAAGGTGCGGTGCGCGCGGAAGGCCGCCACGGTCGCGGCATACGTGCTGCCATTGTCCACCACCAGCGGCCCGACATCGGCGGCGCGTCGGTTGATCAGGTCCGGCCACATCGGAGCCAGCTCGCCGTTCGGGAGTTGGAGCAGCGCCTGGTGCGGCGGCTGGTCGTAGGTGGTGACGGCGAGCGCAAAATCACACCGCCCCGGCTCGATCAACGCCATGACGGCACGGACGTCCGTCTCGCGCCGAAGCGGCGCCGCCGGGTAGAGGCAGCAGAAGATGTCATAGGGCCGGCCGGCGGCCTCCTCCCGTGCCAGGACGTCGAGACAGACATCGACAACGCGCGCATCGTCGGTGGCGAGCGGCGCCGGGCGCAGCTGTACGGTCGCGTCCGCGGCGGTCGCGGCGGCGGCGATCTCGGCGTCTTCGGTCGAGACCATGACCATGCTGAAGCAGCCGCTGTCACGGGCGGCCTCGATGGTGTGCGCGAGCATTGGCTTGCCGGCGAACGCGATCACGTTCTTGCGCGGCAAGCGCTTCGATCCGCCGCGCGCCGGGATGATCGCGAGCCGCCGCTGCGGCACGACCGACATGGTCCGGTCCTCAGATCGCCACGGCGGCGGGGTTCAGGCGACCAAGGAGAACCAGGTCGATCCACGCCTCGCCGCACCGGTAGTATTGCGGCCGGCGGCCCTCCTCGCGGAACCCGACCTTCAGGAACGCTCTGATCGAGCTGAGGTTATTGGCGTAGCACCCGGCGCCCACGCGCTTGAGGCCGAGCGCGCCGAAGGCGTGGCCGCTCACCGCGTCGATCGCCTCGCTGCCGTAGCCCTTGCCCCATTCGGTTCTGTCACCGATGAGCAGGCCCAGGTCGGCTCGGCGATAGCGCGCATCGATCGGGCCGAGCTTGATGTTGCCGATGTGGCGGCGACCGCCATCGAGGAAGATGCCGAGAAGGAGGTTCTCGGCAGTGGCACCCATGCCCGCGATGTAGGCGCGAAGCGCCGCGCCGTCCGGCGGCGCATGGCGGACCTCGAGAAACCGGGTGATCTCCGCATCGCGCAGCCACGTCCGGTAGGGCCCCTCGGCATCGTCGGGAACCAGCGAGCGCAGCCTCAGGCGCGGGGTGTCGAGGTGCAGCATGGTCAGGTACGCATCGTCTGGCCGGCATTGGCGAGGTAGCGCTTCACCTTGACGAGGTTGTTATCCGA
>Ga0194132_10006798_pt1 | contig 17513 bp, 18 predicted proteins | sample TA2KigOf80mmetaG_FD_148612 | JGI IMG/M metagenome (GOLD analysis project Ga0194132, IMG submission 148612) | Freshwater microbial communities from Lake Tanganyika, Tanzania - TA2015054 Kigoma Offshore 80m | ecosystem: Environmental > Aquatic > Freshwater > Lake | place: Tanzania: Lake...
AATCATCTCAGTTTCGCAGTACCCTGGAAACACCGTTCTTCACTCGGGAAACGCTCGATTTATTCGCGAAATTGACCCACACGACTTCCCGAAGACCCAGTTTTTTTACTAAGCCCAAAAAAGCGAATAATGCAATGCCCGCCGCAACATACACAAATCTCGTTTGCGACAACCACATACAATACATAATCAGGAGAATTAAAGGGATGCGCGCGTACCCACCGAATCCTCGACAAAGAATGATCACAATAAACGCCAAACCAGCCACAAAGGCATACTCAACTCTATCAAATGCAAAACCTCGGAATCCATCAATCCAATTCAAAGGCCTGGGAAAATCAAAACCAAGATAATCTGCCAAAACAGGAGATGTCACCCAGACCGCCAACGCACCAACATAGATAGAAGGCATCAAAGGAACTTTATCTCTCGCAAGACTAAAAATAATTGCAAAAAATATAGCATTTATCACGTGGATGGGTGAGACGTGTCCAGCAACCAGGTATGCTACGGCAAAGGAAAGTGCATAGGCATAATAGAATTCCCACGGATAACTTCTTGATGTTTTTCGCCTTGCAAGGCTGAGTAAGTAAATGACAAGAGTCAGCAGACCCCACAGATATGTCAAATAGGAGTTTGACTGAATTCGCCATTCTCTATCAATTTCATCAAGAGTTAGGCCTGCCGTTAAATAACCCACCATAAGACTACCAATGGCGGCAATAAAAGTTATCGCCAGAAGAGACTTGTAAACAAATAAATCACCCTTTAATGTACTTAAATATTGAGGATCGCGCATAGTCGGAAATTGCATTTAAGCTGTCAACATTTTTTATTTAAGGAAGGTCTGCGGGTCATATGCACCAGCCTGCCCTCAGGGAGGGTCAGAGTCTTGTTGCAGTAGTCGAGCGTTTCGGCACGATGGGTGATCATCAGTACCGTGCGGCCCTTCATGCATTCGGCCACCACGTCCATCACCCGCGCCTGCGTGTGCACATCCATGGCACTGGTCGCTTCATCGAGGATGAGCACCTGCGGGTTGCGATACAGCGCACGGGCAATCGCAAGTCGCTGCCGCTGCCCACCAGAGAGGCGCGCGCCGCCTTCGCCGACGCTATCCGAAGAGTCCTTCAGCGCGTCCGGCAGATCCAGCAGGCCGATCAGGTCGCGGGCGCGCGCCAAATTTTCATCAGTGTGACCGGCACTGCCAAGCATGACATTTACGATCGCACTGGCATCCATCAGGAAGGGTTCCTGGGGAACATAACCGACACACGCCCACCATTGCGCCTCACGGCCCACCAGAGGCGCGCCGTTGAGCATCACCTGACCCCGCGTAGGCGGCAGCAGCCCGAGAATGAGGTTGATTAGAGTGCTCTTGCCCGAGCCCGAACCACCAACTACGGCCAGTGTATCGCCCGCCACGATCTCGAAGTTGAGCGACCCGAGCACCAGCCTGTGATCGTAGGCAAAACCCACCTGCACCAGGGCTATTGCGTCAAACACGAGCGAGGGCTCACCTTCGCGCCCAACCGGTCGCCCCCGTGCAACCGGCTCAAGCAGTGTTTCGGTCACCGCCACCACGGCAGGCCTGGCATGCATGAGCGACTGCAGGTGGCTGACTACCTTGCTCACCGAAGGCAGGAGACGCAAAGCCGCCGCGCCAAATACCGCAAACTCACCCGCCACTTGGTTCAAAGGGGTTCCCTGCAGTGCATAGATCACGAGGACCAGTCCGAGGCTGATATGGATAGCCACCTCGAACGCGAAGCGCGGCAGCAAACCGATGAACAACGCCTCGTTGATCGCGCGGCTCGATGCACTGGTGAAGGACTCGAAGCGTTGCTGTGCCCACGCCTGCAGGTTGTAGATCGTCAGCTCACGCAAACCATGGAAGGCCTGCTGGGCCGATTGCACAATATGTCCATCCGCAACCTGCTGGGCCTGGCCCAGGCGAACCAAACGACGATGGGTCGCCAAATACACCGACACCCCGACCGCCGCGAAAATACCGATGGCCACGACGAACGCAGTCGGATTGACCAGTAACAGCACGCCGCAGACGCACAGAGCTGGAATGATTTCGCCGAGCAGCACCAACACAGGCATGAAGAAGCGCCCTTCGAGCGCATTGCAGTCAGCGGTGACGCTGCGTACCCAGTCTGCCGAGCGCTTGTTGGCCTGAGACTGGAAAGGCGAGTGGAGAAACCGGTCGAACAAACGCTCCTGAAAGTAGCGCTTGACCGCCGTTGCCGTGTGATAGGAGTGTCGGCCGACAAATAGGATGACCAACGCCTTGATGACAAAGAGCCCCAGCGCGACGGACAGCAATGCCGACGAGGGCGTCACGCCGCCGGCTCCCATCCGGGCGGTCAGCACCCCCAATTGCGAGTTCTCCCCGCCGCTGAGCCCCACGGTGAAAAACGCGAGCAACGCCGAGAGCGAGAACACCTCGAGCACGCCAACCGTACCAACAAGCAAAAATGCAGCGTAGAAGCGCCGGCGTATCTCTGGCGGAGTCAGCTGGAAAATTTTTACGTAGGGGCCAAGCTTTTTCACCAAGAGGAACTCAACTTAGGGTACGAGACAGTTCAACATACTCGTCAGGCACGCCACAAAAGCCGATCTCTTCCGCCGGAACCAGCTTGTAGCTAACGAGCTGGCCTCGTTCAATAAGTTCGTTGTACAGAGGCGCCACATAAAGTTCCCCCGCAACTACATGGTGTTTCAGGCGATAGGCGTCCAGTGCTTCCTTGAAGATGCGTACGGTAGCAAAGTAATAAAGGCCGTTCGAGCACAGGTCCGAGATCCGTTCCTTCTCCACCACACGGCCAGCATGGCCGGGCCGGTCGGGGTTCGGCTCAACGAAGGACCAGTGTGTCCCATCGCCCCTGAACACCTCCAGATAGCCTGCCACCTTGCCCCGCGCAGAGTCCTTCTCGAAGTTGTACAGGACCGTGTCGATGTTGAAGATGAACAGTTCCTCTTCCTGCGGCGCACGCGCAAGCGACAGCTCAACCGATTCGGCCTGGCCACCGGTTTCACCCGCGTGCTCGATCACCTCGAAACGCCGCACGCCGATCGCGTGCATGCGCTCGATCAGGAAGGGCTGGTCGTGGGTGTCCGCCCGACACAGCAGAACGAACAGGTCGGTGTCGAAGTAGCGCCGGAACGACCCCAGAACGTGGTCGAAGACGACCTGCCCCTCAACACCAAGCGGGAGTTTGTACTTGGGCACGGTGTAGCCGGCATTAAAAAAGCGACTGGAGCGCCCTAGCATCGGAAAAACAAACATGTCAGTCCAACCTGTCTTCGAAGGTGTCGGCGTACAGCCGCATCGCGTTAGCCAGCAAAGCGGTCTGGCGACTATCCGAGTCCGCATGAAGTGGCAACATGGCGATAAACAGTAGCGGGAGAGTCTTCTCGATCGCCCCCGCGCATACGCCGGGCAAGAATCTGTATCGCCTGAACGCGCCCTGGATCTCCTCGACGTCATCGGTGCCGAAGATCCGAAACGAGAAGTGCTTACCATCGACGGACAGCGCATACTGCCCCGCCACGATATGGTCGTACAGCCCGAGAATCGAGTGGGCGAGCTTGGCAACGTCATAGAGCTGGCTGCCGTACAGCATTCGCTGGCCGTCCTCGTCGGCGCCACGCGGGTCAATCAGCTTGATGGCACGCATCCGGGAGTCATAGAGAATATTGCTCAGGCACAGATCGCCATGCAAAAATGCTGGAACATCGCCAAGCATCATCAGGTGCGCACTCGATTCGGCCAGGATCTGCCTGAGCGGCGGAAGGTGGACGCCATTGAGCACCAGCTCAGCGTCCGCATCGAATCCAGTCTGCTGGATGAAGTCCTCTAGTCGGCTATGCGCCTTCCTTACAAAGAGCGCTTCGTTTCTCGCCCCTTCTGCACACGCCGGCGCATTTATAGCGCGCGCGGCATCTAGAAAGCTAGATATCTTTATGAATACTCGCTCCCAGAAGACGACCGTCTGGCGGCCGTAAACGAAGCTTTCATTGAGCGGGACAGCACCGAGATACTCGATCGAGTAGAAATAGGCCTGATCGTCGAAGCCATCGCCCAAGTACTGTGGTGTGAACCTGCGTAAGGGGGTGGGCGTATGGTCGAACCAGTGAGCCTCGGCACGGATCTTCTCTCCGTTGCTGCTGAATTTCTTAAGCACGTTATGGTCGATCTTGAGTCGATTGAACGCCCGCTCCGTGGTGAATGAAGAGCGAGCGTGAAAATAGCAGGTTGCATTGGTGAGGATGTAGCAGCGGTCGATTCTCGAATGCGCTACCTTCCGCCCGAAAGAATACCGCTTGATCGCGCGGAAGTAGTCTAGGAACTCTTCTTTCAGGCAGTGAGCGAGCGCTTCCGGTTGCGACACGGAAAAGAGGCCAGCCCAGACGAGATCCCGCTCGGCACCGTATGCTTCGACCGGGAGCGATGGCTCCAGGTCGGTTTCAAAAACACCGATCATGTCGGGCTCGCGCGGCACCGCCAGAGGTAGGCAACCACCGAGCAGAAAGGTAATCCCCTGACCCTGCGGACAATGCCGGGCCAGCACCTTGGCCAGTTCCTCGCCATTGGTACCGGCCCCGCCGAGAGCCATCAGATCGACCCCTTGTTCGCCCATCCAGAAGCGCTCTGCCTCCGACACCCTGAAGCCTTCAGGGACCGTCATCAGGATGGTGCGAGCCGGAAACGCCTGCCGCAGCGTCTCCACCTGATAGGTATAAAGGCGACGATTGGCCAGCGGCACGAAGCTCACCGGCAGATCGCCGACCTCGGCACGCAAGCTCTCGCTTACATATTGCGCGGACAGGATAACGATCATTGGACGTTGCAGGAGCCGATCAACCGGGCGACCTCTTCCGGCGTCATGCGCGCGAATTCATCGGGCCGTAGCGCGCGGTCATCTACGTAGAAGCCTTCGTGCCCGCACCACGGCTTGCCTACGACCACCTCGTCGAAATCGACGCCGTTCCGCCGCAGCCAGTCGAGGATCACGGGTACCGTGTGCACATTTATCTTACCGACATTGCCCTCATAGGTTCGCATGTTGCGGCTCGTATGCACTACGATCTCGAAGCCGAGTGCACGATACTCCCGCAACTTGTCGATGACGGCCTGGTTCGGGCGGGCATTCGGATAGTCACCATCGGCGTAGCACAGGGTGTGATCGAGATCGATAATGATGCGTTTCATCAGAACCACCCCCGTCGCGTCGGGTCGATCTGGTACTGCTCCAGCAACGGCTCGAGCTCCACGCCATACTCGCCCAGGTTCCACTTGCCCTTGCCGATGGCGGTCGCGACATACGGATAGACATCGTTGTCGAAGTGGTGCAGCCCCCTGCGCTTGCCCGAACGGTATGAGAATGCCGCCTTGAGGCCCATTTTCCTGACCACCTTCTGGCTGTTGACCTCGAGCTCCCAGATGTTGACCTTCAGATTGGCCTTCAGCACATCCATGAGGACCGTACGCCGCCAGAAGCAGGGCTGGATCGAGAAAATCCATTTCGACTTGAGGCTCAGGCTGTAGAGCGTCGGGCACGCGGGCACCGGTTCGTACTGGCAGTCGCCACCCTTGATGAGGCGGATATGGTCGAACTGCCCGGACTGCATGAGCTCGTAGTACTTCGCCAGCTTCTGGTAGTCCGGCGCGGAGTACAGGAACATGTCCTCGTGGTCGAAGAAGACGAACTCATACCCCTCGAGCGCCTCCAGGCAGGCGAGCAGTCGCTGCGGGTAGGTTCGCCCTTCTTCATAGATCAGCGGCTTGACGGTCTCCGGCAGCTCCGGGTGCGCTTGGTTGACCGCGACGAAGTGCGCCATGCCCACCGAAAAATGCGCGCGCATCTGGGGAAAGTAGAGCTTCCAGACATCGGCGCAGTCGGTATGCGAGAAGGTCAGGTGACAAATACTGTCGTCGAAGAGTTTCATGCCCGCTTCCATTCAGTACAGGTCCGATTCCATGAGTTCGATCGGCGAAGTGCCGGCGTAATAGGCCTGATACCACTTCATCGTTCGATAGAGCCCCTCGACGCTGTTGTCGCGGGGGGGCGCGAAGCGGCTGCTGTACTTGGCCACATTCACGCTCAGATTCAGGTCTTCCTTGACCTTTTCCTCTTCGTCGATGACGTCGAGATCCGGATAGTATTCCTTGAACAGCTCAATCACGTCGCGCACGCGCGCGAAACTGCTGTCCTTCGGCCCCAGGTTCCAGGCCTCGCCGCTGGGAATGCCGCCGTCGAGTGCGGCAAGCGCGATTCTCGAAATGCCCTTGGCTACATCGCTCACATGCTGGAAGGGACGCGTTGCGTCCATGTAGCGCACACGGAAACTTCTGTCGCCTCGTGCGGCGTGAATCAGGTCCGGAATCAGGCGGTTGATGGACCAGTCCCCTCCCCCCACCACGTTGCCGAGACGTACGGTCTGGATATTGAGGGCACGCCCCGCCCGATGCGCGTTGTTGTACGCCTTGGCGATCAGCTCGGAACTGGACTTCGACACGCTGTAGACGTCGCCGCCGCCCAGCGGGTCGGTTTCCGAGAACGGGTGCCCGTCGCTGTTGTTCTCGTACACCTTGTCGCTCGTGATGCACACTGCGGCGCGCACGCTTTCAGTCAGCCTCGCCGCCTCGAGCAAGGCAAGCGTGCCGAGCGCATTGGAACGGTAGGTCAGATACGGCTGCTTGAAGGCGCGCGGCACGATGGCCTGGCCCGCCAGGTGTACGATCAGCTCGGGCTGTATCTGTGCGACCCAGTCCTGCCACGCTGCAAGATCGGATACATCGCACTCGCGCTCCCCATCCATCAGCGTGTTCAGGCCTGCAACATCGTACAGTCGCTCGCCGTCGGAACTCCGGTCATCCAGCCCACAGACGCGCCACCCTTCACGCTTGAACAGGAAAGCGGTCCAGGCGCCGATGAAGCCCATATGCCCCGTCACGAGGACGCGCGGTGTCGAAGTGTTCATTCCGTCATTCTTCCGAATTGCATTACGCCGCAGCACGACACAGATTGCGTGCTTACAGCAGGATTCTCATTGTCTGCCCACCGGTCTCAAAGCCGCCCGCTGCGTAGAACGGCTGGGCCGAGGCGGCGGCCTCGAGCGACACCTTGAAGCAACCACGCGCCCGCGCAGCCGCGACGAGCGCGTCCACGATGAGCCGGCCGACGCCCTGACCACGCACATCGGGTGCAACAACCACATCCTCGATGATGCCAGAGCGCCCGCCGCGGACCCGGTTCAGCACAAATACCGAACCGAAGGCGACCAGCCTGCCATCGCGCACGGCGACACAGGCGTGGCAGTCCGCCTGGGCAGCAAACGCGTCGGCCAGTGCCGGAACGGTCTGCGCAGCAGGCCGATAGGCGCTGACATCCTGCAGCAGGTCGATCACCGCATCCATGTCTTCCGGCACAAATGCGCGGACGCTCACCGACGCAGTCACGACGCGGCCGCTCCCTTCAGGTAGGTCGCGATACGCTCGGCCGCATGGCCGTCACCAAAGGGATTGACCGCGCGCGCCATCGCTTCGAACGCCGCCGCATCGCTGATCAGGGTCTGCGTCTCGCGAATCACCCGGAGCGGATCTGTCGTCACCAGCCTGGCGGTGCCGGCCTCGATGGCCTCGGGGCGCTCGCTGGTGTCGCGCATCACGAGCACCGGCTTGCCCAGGGCCGGAGCTTCCTCCTGAATGCCGCCGCTGTCGGTCAGCACGAGCAGGCAATGGCGCAGCAACCACGCGAAGGCCTTGTAGTCCTGCGGCGGAATCAGCACCACGTTCGGCACATCGGCCAGCTTGTGCTCGACCACGTCCTTGACCTTGGGATTCAGGTGGACCGGGTAGATGAAATACAGGTCGGGGTTGGCCTTGGCCAGCTCATGGATGCTGTAGCAGATGTTGTCGAGCCCGGTGCCGAAGTTCTCGCGGCGGTGCGCCGTGATCAGCACGAAGGGCTGCGCTTCGATGTCGAAACCGATCTGCGGAAGCAGGCGGGCACGCAGTTGCGCGACCTCCTCGGGGCGGCTTTCCAGTGTGCGGATGGTGAGCAGCAGCGCGTCGATCACCGTATTTCCGGTCACGATGATGCTGTCCGGCGCAACGCCCTCACGCTCGAGATTAGCCCGCGCCGCAGGCGTCGGCGCGAAATGGTGCCGGGTCGCAATCGCCACCGAGCGCCGGTTGTATTCCTCGGGGAAGGGCGAGAGCAGGTTGCCGGTTCGCAGCCCCGCCTCAATATGCCCGACCTCGATCTGGCGGTAGAACGCTGCCAGCGCCCCTGCCATGGCGGAGGTGGTGTCGCCGTGCACCAGCACCAGATCGGGCTGTGTCGCCTCGAAGTGGGCATCGAGTGCGAGCAGCAGCCGGCTGGTGAGTTCTGCCAGCGACTGCCCGGGCTTCATCACGCCCAGTTCGACGTCGGGCTTCAGGTCGAACGCCGCCATCGCGCCGTCGAGCATGGTGGTGTGCTGACCGGTGCTGCAGATGGTGACGGCAAAATCATCCGGCTGCGCACGCAGCGCCAGCTCCACGGGAGCCATCTTGATGGCCTCGGGCCGCGTACCGATCACGACACAGACTTTCTTCACGCTTGTCCCCACCTCAGATATGGATGTTCTTCTCGGCCAGCTTGCGCTGGAGCGCGCGGCCCCAGTTGCCCAACCAGGGGTACCTGGTGGCCAGTCGCTTGATGAAGCGGATACGGGTCAGGCCGGGGCCGATGACCACGCCCGCCGACGCCGTATCCGCGCCGTCCTTGCACAGGCGGAACCCGTTCGACGTGCAGTGGCGCAGCGCCGTATCGAACTTGCGCAGCGCCTCGTCACCCTGTGACACGGCCTCTTTCGATGTCCCGAGCTTCATCGCAAGTTCCGGGTCGCTGCCCCAGATGGCCGGATCAGACTCGAGATGCGGCGGCACCATCGTGCGGATGCCCAGGTGCTTTTGTAGCATGAACGAAAAATGCATGTCCTCGCCCACCAGCCGGGACGTGCCGAGCGGCGGCAATTCGCGCCAGAACGCGCCGAGCCACTCCCGTTTGAAAAACCAGGCATGCCCGACGATGTCGACAACCTCGGCCTTTTCATTCGGTGCATCCCAGCCAAACAACACAAAGGGGTGGTAGCGGGCGGCGCTCAGGAAACGCAGCCCACGCGCCCCGAGCAGGGCCGGCTCACGCTCCATCTGCTGCAGGCAGCTTTCGAAAAAACGCGGCGCAGGGAAGGTATCGTCGTCCAGCATGCAGACGTACTCGGTCTCGGCGTTGATCGCGTACGCGAAGCGGGACCACACGCCGAGGTTGTGCGAGTTGTTGGCGACCATCACCTTGTCGCCATAGCCATGCAGGTCCAGTTCTTCGCCGTTGTTCCAGATCAGCACCCGCTCCGCGGGCACCGTCTGCGACAGCACGCAGTCGATCTGCTGCTTGAGGTATTGCTGGCGCTTGAAGGCGTTCAGGACAACCGTAATCATGCGTTCACCATTGAAGTTGGTATTCCCGGTGCTGGCGATAGCGCCAGGCCGCAAACCGCTCGCGCAGCGTACGGGGATCAATGAGCTTGTGGTAGGCACGCGTGCCCAGCGGTAGCCCCATGAGGTCGTTCAGGACGGTGCCGATATCGAGGAAGGTCAGGTCCGGACGGCTGATCCGGAGCTGGTGCCCAAGCACGTTGGACAGGGATGAGGCCGAGGACAGGATCAGCGCAGACTCGGGGGCATCGAGCAATGCCGCCTGCACCGAATCGAGCGTTTGCCGGTATGTCGAAAAGAAGTCATCCGGAATCTGGACGAGCCGCCCTTTGCCCAGATACCCCTTCAGTTCGCAGCGCCAGTTGCCCACTACGAGCAGGTCTTCGAAGGACGCGGCCAGGAACGGGAAGAAGCTCGCGCGTGCGCGCAGGAAGTTCGAATTGAGGAACAGGTCGGAGAAGGTCATCTGCGGCGTGAAGCCGCCATTGAGACGCAACATGAACTCGCGGTCGCCAAGGGCATTATTGTGCCGCGTGGGCACCCCCTTGAAGTAGCCGCCGTCGCAGAAGATCGCCGAAGCAAGCAAGTCGCCACGCACATCCTGGCCCAGCCTCGGATCGAAGCGCTTCTGGTCGAACTCGGGAAACTGGTTCGAGAAGCGCTTGCCGCGAAACTCCGTCACGCCGCCCGCAATGACCAGCTTGCGGTTACGCAGGATCTCGATTTCGCCGTCGCTGAAACGCACGAAGGTAAACGGCGAGCGTTCACGCACCAGTCGCTCGAAACGATCCAGGTCGCCATCTCCGGTGGGCATCAGATGTGCCACCCCGGCCGTATCAGTTGAGGGCATCATCACCGGGTTCAAAACAGGCCCCCGTCCTTCACCACCACAGGAAATTCAAGCAGCATCCGGTCGGCGCGATCGCTCACTTCATTCAGGTCAGGGTCGGCCACATCGAGGAAGGCTCGCATGCCTTCTGCGGTGCCGGCCGCCATGCGCAAGGAGAACGCGCCTCCGCCCCTGACCAGCTGAAGACCCGGGAAATCGAGATGGGGCTTGCCTGCTCGTGAACTCGCGAGCCCCACATAGCCGGTACGGCTCCAGGCCAGATACTTTGCCAGCGCATTCATGTAGAACCAGTCGGTGCACCCGAGGTATCGCTCGACCGTCGGCATGACCAGAACCGGCAGCGCGCCCGCCTCACGGCGCTGCTCCGCATCAAGTGCGCAGGCCATGAGATCGCGCGGAGCGCTGCCCGCTGCGCGCAGTGCCGTCACGCCCCAGCCCCCCTGCCCATCCGAAACATGCTGGCGCACATTGCCTGCGTCCATCTGATAGATGGCGGCAAGCGGCAGCGGCGATTCGGCCAGCAGGCGTGCCATCGCGGCATCGTCCGCATCATGAACAAGCAGCACGACCGGCGTGGGATTGATCAACTGCCCGGACTGCGCGGTGAGGTCGAAATCCTCGTGGGTCAGAAAGCGTGTCCGCTCGCGCAGCCCCTCGGAGAGGATGAAATACTTGAGCAGCGCATGAATATTCAGGGCCATGAACGGCGGAAAGGTCCGCGGCGCAGCCTCGAGCGCCGTCACACAGGAGTTCTCGGCAGTCAGGGGCGGTCGCTCGAGAAATCGCTGCAGCGGGTTGGTCAGTCTGCGCAGCACCCGCTCCGGGAGCGTGCTACCGAGGGCACGGGAACGAATCGCCCCGATCAAACGTGAAGCAAGCGCATGCACACGCTGCCCGACTGGATGCGAAAGCGCATTCTCGTAGCGCGTTTTCTTCCGCGCTCGCGGCCAACCCGACTCGCTGAACTCTTTGAGGTACGCATTTTCCCCCGCGAGCGCATCAAGCACGAAGGTGTCAAAATCACTAAAGCGCCGCGCGATTGCCCAGGGCGCGAGCAACCACATGTCCGCGTAGCCCTCGTCCACTTCGGAAAAGTACGACAGATACAGGTGTGATGCAGGCATGGCCGCGTCGGCGACCAGTTGATTGGCCTGAGCGCTACCCGTCTGACCCAGATCCCAGCGCGTAACCAGCACCTGCCCCGCTTGCTCGGGCAGCTCGTCCATAAGTTGCACGGCTTTCGCACGAGAACGGGCATTGCCCAGCACCGACTGCAGCGACACGTTTTTCCAGGTCGAATTCAATCGATCCAGGCCAAGCTCGAAACGGTCCGGCGGATCGATGCGATGCACGAACTCCGGATAGAAGCACTGTTGTGTCTCATGGCGCTCAGCCTGTGGCGCATAGACCGACCGCGCGAGACCGGCCAGTTCCGGGTTCCAGCTATGGACAACGATCTGACCGACCTTCCTGGAAGTTGGCAGCTTGCGCTGCAATTCGATGAATCCGCGCCAGAACGGCCGCAGATCCGCCGATTGTGGTCGACACAGATGCCCGGACAGGACGAGCGTCAGCTCATCGCGCGGCATCGGCGCCCTCCAGTATCTGCAGGAACTGCCGGGAAATATCCAGGCGCTCGTCAACAACGGGGCGTTCTACACGTGCCTCAGCCTGTGCAGTCAGGCAGCACCGCAACGCCGCCTTGATCGACTCTGGATCGTCGGCCTGTGCGGTGTGCCCCCCGTGCGACTCGATCAGGGCGCTGAGTTCGTCATTGTTGAGCAATCCGAACACCGGCAAGCCGAGATTCAGGTAATCGTAGGTCTTGTAGGGGATCGTCTCGCGGCTACGCTCGTCGGTATGCTGCACCAGCATCAGGCAGGACGCCTGCCGGGCGCGCCGGAGGGCATCAACCCGATCAAGCGCATCGAGCGACTGAAAATCGGGGCGCGCCAGATAGCGTGGTGCCGTCTCGCAATAGACGGCACCAAGGTTGACGACGCGGACCGCCCGAGCAAGCTCAAACCCTTCTTCATGCAAGGCGTCGAGCGCATCGAAAAACAGGTCGAGGTTACGCGAACCGTACAGCGTGCCCAGGTGCAAGAACTCGAACACCTCGCCCTTGCCACGCTCGCCCGGGGTCACCGGCGGAACGAACTGCCACGCCCCCGGATACACGCCAACGATCTGCCGGGCGTGCCCGGGGTTGCGCTCGCGCGCCAGGCGCGCCGCCTCCTGTGTCACATAGACTACCCGGGTCGAACGCCTGGCCAGCCAGGCCTCGATGCGGGCGGAGATGCGCCGCGTCATGCTCGAACGGGTCATGGTGGCGCCAAGCAGCGGATCCTGGAACTCGCAGAACAGGCGCCCACCGTTCAGGCGGACGATCGCACCACCCACAACATGAGCCGACGTCGGCCCGCCAGTGCAGAAGACGTCGCGCGCGCCGTGACGCAACTTGAGCCACATGGCCACGGGCAGGGCGGTGATCAGCCATGACCATCGCCCTGCGCTGACGCCCTTCGTGACCTTACGCAGAACGTAGTCGATGATATTGCCAAAAACAAACGCGAGCGGCATGAACAGGTGCATGCCAAGCGGGACGTTCTCTCCCCCCGCCTTCAGCTCCTTGACCTCTTCTTTATAGTCATTCCACGACGGTGAAGGCACACTGACATAACGCACGCCGGGCCGGTTGGTGACATGGCTACCCATGCCGGTGAGCACCACAGTCTCGCGGCCCGAGGCTTCAAGCACTCGAATCTTGTCGTCCGCCCACTCGGCCGGACAATTTCCACGAATACCGGTGAAGAAGCTGATAAACAGCAGCGGACGCTCAAACAACGGGGCCGGCTTCACTGACCTCTCGCTGTGCTCGTGCGGGCGCTGCGTCATGCCTGCCGCTCGCTACGCGCACAACCAATGGCCGAGCGCAGCGCGTCGACCACGCGCGTCTGCTCCGACTCGCCCATGCCGATCCAGACCGGCAGGCGGATGATCCGCTCCGAGAGCTGGTCGGTATGGGTCAGGTCACCGTGAACACGCCCGTAGCGCTGGCCCGCCGGCGAGGAATGCAGCGGTACGTAATGGAACAGCGCGTGCACACCGGCGCGCTTCATCTCTTCGAGCACGCGCTTGCGATCGATTCCTTCCGCGAGCAGCACATAGAAGATGTGCGCATTGTGCTCACATTCACCGGGAATATGGGGGCGGCGCAACACGCCCTCTTGCTCAAGCGATTCGGTCAGGGCGTTGTACCGCGCCCAGATATCTCGGCGCAAGCCGGTGATGCGGTCGGCCTCCTCCAGTTGCGCCCACAGGAACGCGGCGATGAGTTCACCCGGAAGAAAGGACGACCCCACGCTCTGCCAGGTGTACTTGTCCACCTCGCCGCGGAAGAAGCGGCTGCGGTCAGTGCCCTTTTCGCGAATGATCTCTGCCGGTATCGCGTACTCATCACGGTTCACCAACAACGCGCCGCCTTCGCCGCTGATGACATTCTTGGTCTCATGGAAGCTGAATGCCCCCAGATCACCAATGCCGCCAAGTGGCGCACCCTTGTAACTGGCCATCACCCCTTGCGCGGCATCCTCGATGACACTCAACTCGTGGCGTCGCGCCACGTCCATGATGATGTCCATATCGCAGGCCACACCCGCATAGTGAACCGGCACGATCGCCCGGGTACGCCCGGTGATGGCCGCCTCGATCTTCTGCTCATCGATGTTCAGCGTGTCAGGGCGGATGTCCACGAACACCGGGACACCACCACGCAGCACAAAGGCGTTTGCCGTGGACACGAAGGTATACGACGGCATGATCACTTCGTCTCCGGGCTGGATGTCGACCAGCAAGGCCGCCATCTCGAGCGCAGCGGTACACGAATGCGTCAGTAACGCCTTCTCGGCGCCCACGTGCGATTCGAGCCAGCGGTGGCACTGCTTAGTGAACCATCCATCACCAGCAAGCATGTTGCGCTGCTTTGCGTCTCGAATGTATTCGATCTCGCCACCCGTCATGTACGGGCGATTAAAAGGGATGGGAATCATGAGAAGATGACCTTTTTTAATTCATGCTGCAATTGGGTAATTTCATTTCGCAAGCATTCATACTCCTCGATCTTGCGCTGCAAAAACCGGTGTGTAATCACGGCCTTCTCAGCCATGCCCGCGGGGGTGAGTACATAGACATAGCCAAATTTATTTTTGGAATTGGCGAAGTTTTTCATCTTCACCAAGCCTTTTTCCATCAGCGCTTTCAGGCAGTAATTCAGCCCACCCACGCTGATACCCAGTTTCTCGGCCAGTTCGCGCTGGGTTAGGTCGGGGTTTTCTTGCAGGATGCGCATCACCCTGAAATAGGTGTCTTCTTGGAGTTTGGCTTGACGACTTGTCATAAAATTGACTTGTTTCTTATGTGCAGTCTGGGTCTAAATGTGTTTTACGCACGCTACCGCGATGCCGCATCACTCAGAGGAGCGCAGCCGCAGGGAGCAATAAAGTAAAGTTCCGTAAGAACTTGAACATTGTACCCGGTGCTCAGCTGTTCGGTTCACTCCGTCATCAAAAATAGTTTTCAGGCGTAGAAGGGTTCAGGCGTCTGCAACTTGCTGTTGCTGAACCGCCTCTTCCATGCTGACAGTATTCACCACCAGCTCCAGGTGGGTCAGAATTTCCGGCTCGTGGCGGCCGATGTAGCTCTTGACGGCCCCGTTGGCCAGCAGCTTAGTGAGGTAGCCCTTGGCCACCACAAGGTTGAGCAGGTCTGAACCGTAGTTTTGTTCTGCCTGGGTGTAAGACTCTTGCACCTGGTTCATCTTTTTTTCAGCTTTTCGATCTGCTCGATGGGTGGGGTCTTCTTTTCCCGTTCCGCCGGCTTCACATCGGTGCGCTGCTCGGGTGGCGTGGCCTTGAGCAGGGCCTCAGCATGCGCCACGGTGATGGTGTTGCTGGCGATCATCAGTTCCACCGCCTCTACCTGGCGGGCGGCCTTCATGTTGCGCAGGATGCGGGTCACGTCTGGGGTGAACTGTTTGTCTTGCAGCAGGGTGATGGCTTCGGGGCATATGCCTTCGAGCAGGTTGATGCGCCGGTTGATGGAGCTCAGGTTGACGTTGAACGCCCGGGCCAGCCGCTCCTTGCTCACGCCCCGGTCGATGGCGCGGCGGATCATGTAGTGCTCGGCGATGGTCGACAGTCTGTTGACATGGAAGTTGTAACTGAAACTTTCGTCATCACGGGCGAATAGGCAGGGACCGACGCTCATGCCCAGCTCCTTCAGTGCCAGCACGCGCAGGTGGCCGTCCAGCACCAGATACTCGGGCTTTTTGCGGTCGGGCTGGATGACGGCCAGTGGCTCGATCAGCCCCACCTCATTAATGCTGGAGACAATCTGCTTGTACTTACGGGTGCTCATCACCCCATCGAGCACCTTTTTGCTGGGCAGCAACAGGTCCAGCGGGATCTGGTAGGTCTCCAGCTCAAAGCCTAGCAGGGTGTTGAGGGGGCCTGTAGGCAGATTAGGGCCATCGTTACCGTGGTCGTCCGTGGCGCTGCCAGGGCGGTAAACGCCGGGGTACATCTCTGTCAGATTACTGTGCGGGGCGTGGTGGTTGGCTTGGCGTGCGGTGTTCACAGGGTAGCTCCTTCAGGTTCGGGGTGGTCGGGGGTGCTGACGCTGCCCAGCGTGTTGATCCGCTCGGCCAGGTACTTGGGCAGGGTATCCAGGCCTTCAGCACGCAGCAGGTTCACAAAGTGCTCGTCGGCAAACAGTTTTTTGAGGCCCTGCACCACCAGGAGCAACCGCTGGTGGGCGTGTTCGGCTTTGAGGACCATCTTGCGCTGGCGCTCCACCTCGCGCTGGTAAGTGCGTACCAGGCTGTAGCTGGAGGTGGGTGGTTTGATCTGGTCGCGGTTGGGCGATGCCGGGCCGTGTTCCATACGCTTTTCGATCAGGCGCTTGGCTTCGATGATTTGGCGGCCTTTGAGCTGGCCGTTTTCATAGGCCTCTTGCAGCAGGTCGCCCAGGTTGGCTTGGCCGTCGCCTTCGGTGGCGTTTTCGTTAGCGCGGGCAATTTCCAACGCCGTGGTCAGCGGGATGGTGCCGCGCTGCACGCCTTCGATCAGGCGTTCCTCCCCCTGGTCGAGCAAGAAGACGATGTCTTTGACGTATTTGGGCGAGAGCCCCGTCTTCTGGATGATGATCTCGGCGCTGTAGCCGCGTTTGCGCAGCACCTCGATGTCGGCCAGGATCTCCAGCGGGCGGTAGCCGCGCCGGGCGATGTTCTCGGCCAGGCTCATGATGAAGGCGTCTTCATCGGTCACATCCACCACCAGGGCGGGGATGTGGGTCTCGCCCAGGATGCGGAAGGCGTTGAGTCGCCCTTCTCCGCAGACCAGCACGTAGCGCGGCTCGCCATCGTCGCCCTGGCGTTCGGCCACGGTGATGGGTTTTTTGAGGCCGATGGCGCGGATGTTGTCCACAATCTCCTCAAAGACCTTCATGTTGCGGTCGCGGGAGTTAAGGATCTCGATGCGGTTGATGGGGACGAGCGTGACGGTGTCGGGGGTGCCGGTCATCATGTGGGGCTCCTGTGCTGTGACGGGTGGGTTGGACTCGGGTTCATCGGTCGGTTCCTTTCTGGTGGCGGAACACGGAACCGAACCTGCGTCCGCAATCAGAACGAGATAGTAACGCCTTGGCCTTCAGGGCGCGGTTTTGACGATTTGGCCACGCACCGCCGGACGCCTCTCGCAGCCAAAACCTGACGGGTCGATCAGTCGAGCCAGCGTGCCGACCCCGCTGCGCGCTACGCCACCATTCACAAGGGCTCGGATAGTCTCCGAGCCCTTTTCTTATGGCGTTTCCCCGGGGAAGCACGGGGATGTGCTGCGGGTGACGAGGTCCCCGAGACGCCCGAAATGGCCTATTTCTGGCTGGGAGCCGTCTCTGTTCTCCGTTTGCCCTGCGGGTAGGCGCAGAGGGTGCCCCAGCGAAATCAACGTCTTACGCGTGCCAGTTCATTGGCAACCAAGGCGGCCGATTGAGTGTGATCACCCGATTTGATGTTCTGCTTTTCGGCCTTCGTGATGGCGAATCGCGGTCGCAAACGGACGGTTTGGCCTGAACCAGGACAATTTACGCCTGGCTGAGGCCGCCGCGGCATTTTCC
>Ga0194132_10006800_pt1 | contig 17499 bp, 14 predicted proteins | sample TA2KigOf80mmetaG_FD_148612 | JGI IMG/M metagenome (GOLD analysis project Ga0194132, IMG submission 148612) | Freshwater microbial communities from Lake Tanganyika, Tanzania - TA2015054 Kigoma Offshore 80m | ecosystem: Environmental > Aquatic > Freshwater > Lake | place: Tanzania: Lake...
TCACCACGAGCGGTCCTTCAGCCGAAGGACGCTCACCCTTGTATCTTGCCAGCGGGAGATTAGAATCAAGCGAAGGTTTCATCAGAGGCGGGGTAGACCGATTCACCCTGGGTTGGAAGACCGTAGCAGCATGGTCGCCCCGTCTGAGCTTGTCGAAGGGTGAGCGCTGGTAGTGCACAGCACTTTGTAGACACAATTTTAGGCAGGTTATATCTGCAGTCCTCTGGCCGACCCAACTTCTATTGCCCAGGGTCGTTTCATTCTTGGCCAATGGTAGGAGCGCCCCGACAGGTCGGGGTGCGCCCTGGTCAGGGGTCTCCACCCAAGGGCAGACACCCTTCGGTTGGCTCAGGGCAGGCTCCGGTCTGCCCCTACTCCCACCAAGAATAAATCAGCCCTGCTTCTACATGCCCCTTCCCCATTGGTGGCTCAGGTGGTATCCTGGCATGAAACCGGCTCCCTGTAGTCAAAAAAGAACTGGCCGGTCTGGGGAGAAGATGCCGCTGCCGGAATCGGAAAATGTGGTGTTCCTGAATGGCGAGTTAAGGCCGGAAAGCCAGGCGGGCATTTCCATCCGGGACCGGGGCTATCTGTTTGGCGATGCGGTGTTTGACGCCACCCGCACCTTTGGCGGGCGGCCCTTCAAGCTGCGGGAGCACATTCAGCGGCTTTATAACTCCCTGCGCTATCTGCGCATTGACCCCGGCATGGACGCCGAAGAGATGGAGCAATGGTCCCTGGCGGTGGTCAAGCACAACCACCCCTTGCTGCCGCCCAACCAGGACCTGTGGGTCTCCCAGCGCATCAGCCGGGGCATTGAGCCAACCCTGCCCGGCGAGGAGATGCGCCCCACAGTGCTCATTGAGACTCACGCCATCCCCTTTGCCCGCCGGGCCTCCCTGTACCAGACCGGTCTGCGCATTGTAACTCCTTCCGTGCCCAGAGTGCCTCCCCGGTTTGTCAGCCCCCGGGCCAAGACTCACAACTACCTCAACCTCATTCTGGGGGAGTTGGAGGCCCAGGGCACCGACCCCGCTGCCTGGGCGGTGTTGCTGGACGAAGCGGGGAACCTGACTGAAGGGCGGGGGGCCAACATCTTCCTGATTAAGGACGGCGTCTTAGCCACGCCCCGCGGCCAGATGGTGCTGGAGGGCATCACCCGCAGCATCGTCATCGAGCTGGCAGAGGGCTTGGGGCTGCCGGTGGCGGAGCGGGACCTGGACCTGTTTGACGCCTACACTGCCGACGAGGCCTTTTTGACCTCCACCAGCCTGTGCATCTGCCCCATTTCTTCGGTGAACGGCTCAAAAGTCAACGGAGGGCAAGTGCCGGGGCCGCTGACCCGCCGCCTGATGGCCGCCTTCAGCGACCTGGCGGGCATGGACTACGTGGGCCAGTATCTAGCGCACTTGCCGGGCTAGCCAATTAGGAGCGTGCAGGCTTGGCCCATATTGTCATTCTGAGTCCCGATGCAATCGGGACGCAGAATCTAGAGTTCCTGCATTTTAGACCCTTCGTCCTTCAGCCGAAGGACTCGGGGTGACAGTAGATGGACCTAATGGCGAAGCGACACGCCAAAATCAATACTTTCTTCGGCGAGGCTGGCCGCCCCATTGTATAAGTACCAAGGGATAATCTGTTGGAGTGAAGAGGACCAGGCTTTTATAGCTGAGGCCCCAGAGTTGGCGGGTTGTGCGGCTGAAGGAATGACCTATCAAGAGGCCCATGCCAATGTCCAGGTGATAATTCAGAATGGTGTATCGGTTTGCTGAAGGACGCAACTCGTCACACCGGCGAAAGCCGGTGTCCAGATACAGGATAGATACAGTTATCCACTGGATTCCGGCTTCCACTGGAATGACGAAGGGCTAATTGATACACTACCTGATTCAAGAATGGATTGACACCGCACGGGAGTTGGGCCGGGAGATCCCTGAACCCAAGGGCCGCCTGCTCTTCGCCTAGCCATTCTCACATACTTGCCAAGGAGCAACCATGAAAATCACCGACATTGAAGCCATCGCCGTGGTGTGGCCGCCCCCGGAAAAGCACTTCTGGACCGCCCTGCGCCCCATTGGCCGGGTCAGCGAGCTGGTGGTGCGGGTCCACACCGACGAAGGCATCGTAGGCATAGGGGAGGCCCACGGCGCGGGGATGCCCTTCCCCAACGTGTACCGCCAGAACCCCGACGGCTCCCTGCGGGCGGAAGGCGCTTCCCAGGTAGTGGTGCAGATGATGAAGCCCCTGCTGGCCGGGGAAGACCCCCTGAACAACGAGCGCATCTGGGCCAAAATGTTCAACCTGTGCCACGAAATTGGCTGGGCGGGCCGGGGCCGGGGCCGCTCGGAAATTATGACCGCTATGGCGGGCATTGATATCGCCCTGTGGGACATCAAAGGCAAGGCCGCCAACTTGCCGGTGTACAAATTGCTGGGTGGGTACCGGGACACCGTGCCTTGTTACGTCACTGGCGGTTACTACCAGGACGGCAAGGGCCTGTCCGACCTGGTTAGCGAATGCGAGACCTATGTGGACATGGGCTACAAGGCCATCAAGCTGAAGATTGGGCATGTGCCGGTGCCGGAGGACGTGGAACGGGTCACGGCGGTGCGCCAGGCCGTGGGCCAGGGCATTGACATAATGCTGGACGTGAACGAAGGGTATGACGTGCCCACCGCCATCCGCGCCGCGCATCTCCTGGAGCCGCTGAACATCCGCTGGCTGGAGGAGCCGGTAAACTGGTACGACCGGGTGGAGGGCTTGGGCCAGGTGGCCCGCTCCACCTCCATACCCATCGCCTCCGGCGAAAATGCCAACCACCGCTGGGACGCCCGGGACCTGATTAACCGGGGAGGCATCCGGGTTATGCAGTTCGACTGCACCCGCAACGGCGGCATTACCGAAGCATTAAAAGTAGCGGGCCTCTGCGCCATGCAAAACGTCCGCTTTGCACCCCACCACGACCCGCAAATTCACGGCCACCTGGTGGCGGGCCTGCCCGTGGGCGAAATTCTGGAGACCTTCCCCGCTGCCGACCGGGACCCCATCTGGGCGGAGCTCTTCTCGGTTCGCCCGGACATCAAGAACGGTGAACTGACCTTCACCAACAGGCCAGGGTGGGGCATCGAGCTGGATGAAGGCACCCTCAAGCAGCGAGGCGTCTGGGCCAAGGCATAAAGAGGACAATCGCATTCTCGGCATGACCGTAGGGGCGCACCTATGTGTGCGCCCACCCTGAGGTCTTGACCGAGGGGCAGACCTATGTGTCTGCCCCTACGCTCGGACAATACGCGATTGCCCTGGAGCATAAATGAGCTACGTGACAGTGCATCAGACTCCCCCCGGCCAGCAGGAGTATCTGCTGCTGGCCTTTGCCGGGTGGCCTGACGCGGCCGAGTCCGCCACCACTACTCTGCGTTACCTCACCCGGCGGCTGAACGCCAACAAGCTGGCGGAGATTGACCCGGAGGAGTTCTACGATTTCACCAAGGAGCGGCCCCGCAGCAGCCGCACCAAGGACGGACGCCGCCGGGTACACTGGCCGGCCAACGAGTTTTACTACTGGGAAAGAGAGGGGGCGGGCGCCCATCCGCTGTTCTTTGTGGGCGTGGAGCCTAACTTGAAATGGCGCACCTTCGCCGGCCTAATTGCGGACCTGGCGGTGGAGCGCGGCGTCAAGACGGTGGTGCAAGTGGGTGCGCTGCTGGACGCAGTACCCCACACCAGGCCGGTGCGGCTGACCGGCTCTGCCACCCGCCCGGAGATGCAGCAAGTCCTGGACTCCGCCAGCATCAAGTCCTCCAACTACCAAGGCCCAACCGGCATCGGCAGCGCCGTAATGGAGGCCTGCGCCGCCCGGGGCATTGGCTACGGCTCTTTGTGGGGCCACACTGCCCACTACCTCCAGGCCGCTCCCAACTACCGGGTGGCCTACACTTTGGCCCGCCACCTGGTGCGCCTGCTGGACTTGCCGGTGAACCTGGCGGAGCTGGAGGCTGCCGCCGGGACTTTTGACCAGGAAGTAGCCAAAGCCATTGCCAAGGATGAGCAGCTGGCCGAATATGCCAAGAAGCTGGAAGAGCGCTACGACCAGTCCGCGGCGGAAAACGGTGAAGAGGAACTTCCCGAGGCTAGCGAGGTCATGCAGGAGCTAGAACAGTTCCTGCGTTCCGAGCAGCGGCGGGGCCCCAACCCGCCGGGCCAGGGCAGCGGTCAAACGTAGCAGCCCAGGACAAGACGCCACTTTAGCAAGCCGGGAAACCTCCAGTCCCCGGCTTTTGTTTTTCGTGCCGCCGCTGAATTTGTCCCCTGAGAACCCCCCCGGAAGATTTTGGGTGCTTCCATCTCAACTGGCTCACAGGCCTGCCCTCTTGGGCGCGGCACTTCCACCAATTACTCTAAGAAACAGCCACATTTGCGACTGATACACCGCGGCGCAGATGCGTAGCCAGGCTCTCCCCCAGCTAAGAGGTAAACGCCCGAGCAGGAGCAAGGAGGGTAATTCCATGACCTCTGCCCCAACGAACATCTGGCCAGCACATTGCTGGGCCGTCTCCGCTCCAGCCCTGGCGCCGTGGGCCAGGGACCACCCACCGCTTCTGCCGCCTTGCGCCCGTGTGTGGCGTCCGCCCGGAGATTTTCCGCCAGCCTCAAGTTAGCATCTCCGCCTCCCAAGGCTTAGAGGAATAAACCCAAGCATAAGGAGAATTACTGTGACCACCCTGTTCCCCAGCGACCGGCGCACCTTCCGCTATCCCGGCTCCCTGACCACCCCGCCATGCAGCGAGGGAGTGGCCTGGCATTTGTTCAAGACTCCCTTCAGGCTTCGCCGGCCCAGGCCCAGGCTTTCAAGGGCATTGTGGGCTTCAACAGCCGCTACGTGCAGCCGCTGAACGGACGGGAGGTGCTGGAAGACTCCGCCATGGACCATTAGGCCCCAGCCCAGTGTCAACGGGTGCGGCGGCGCAGAGAGCAATCGGCGCCTTGCACCCTGGTTAACCCCGGCCCCTCGGCTGAGAGAAAGAAACCCAAGCAAGAGGAGATGACTCGGTGAAACTCAACATCCGGACCAAGCTTATTGGCGGCTTCATTGGCGTGCTGGCCCTGCTGGTGCTGTTGGGAGGCGTGGCCATCATGCGCATTGGGCAGGTCAATGCCGCCCTCCAGAACCTCTCCGGGAACCTGGCCACCGACGAGCTGTTGGCCCAGACCATCGTCTCCCAGGTCCTGGAGATGCGGTTCTTTGCCAACAAGTACATCAACGAGCAAAAGCCTGAGTACTTGGACGACTACGACGAGCAGACCAGCCGGCTGGACAAAACCCTGAGGGATGCCATTGAGCACGAGCAGGCCACGGACCCCCAGCGGGTGGAGACGCTGGAGGCTATCCAGGAAGACTACGAGAACTACACTGGTGCATTTTCTGAGATAGCCCAGATCCTTGACGACCGCACCAAAATCCAGACCCAGGTGCTGGACGTGCAAGGGCCTTTGGCGCAGAAGCTCCTGCGGGAGCTGGCCCTGGGCGCGTTCAAGGCCAACGACAGCACGTCGGCCTTCTACGCCGGTGAGGCTGAAGCCTCCATGAACCTGGTGCGCCTGGACGCCTTCAAGTACTTGCAGTACGGCAATGAGGAGTGGGTTGCCAAGTTTCAGGAACGCTTTGAGGAGACCCAAAGCAATTTTGAAGCCCTGGAGCGTGTGCTGCAAAATCCGGAACGCCAGAAGTTAGCTGCCGATGCCTTGGGCGCCGTCAACGTCTACCACTCGGGGTTTGAGTCCCTGGTGGAGGACTACAAACGGCAGCAAGAGCTGCGCACCGAGGTCCTGGATGTGGTGGGGAAGGACATCCAGTCCGTGGCGTCGGACATGTCGGAGGAGATTCACGCCCAGTTTGAAGCGGCCAGCCTGGCCGCCGACGCCCTGGTGACCCAGACGCGGACGCTCCTCATCATACTGACAATAGTGGCCGTGGCCGTCGGCTTGGCCCTGGCCTGGTTCCTCAGCCGCGCCCTCAGCAACTCAGTGCGCACCATGGTCACCGCCTCGGCGGATCTGGCCAGCCGGGTGTTCCCCTCCCTGGTGGACGTAATGCAGACAGTGGCCACCGGTGACCTGTCCAAGAAACACGAGGCTCAAGCGGAGCAGGTCACCGTTAAGTCCAAGGACGAGGTGGGTGAGCTGGCGGCGGCCTTCAACCAGATGCTGGAGCAGGTGGAGAAGATGGGCGCCGCCACCAACGAGATGATGGAGAGCCTGCGCAAGCGCGCCCAGACCGCGGAGCAGATTGCCGCGGGCGACCTCACCGTGAAGGCGGAAGCCGCCGGGGAGCAGGACGTGCTGGGCAACGCCTTTGCCCGCATGGTCTCCGCCCTGCGCAACGGCAGCGCCAACGTGGCCGAAGCCATCGCCGCGGGCAACCTCAACGTCAAGGCCACCAGCCGCTCAGAGAACGACGTGCTGGGCAACGCCTTCGTCAAGATGGTGGACACTCTAAAGCTTAAGACCCAGGTGGCCGAGGCCATCGCCGACGGCGACCTGGACGTGGAAATCACCGTGGACTCGGAGCAGGACGTGCTGGGCAAAGCCTTCCAGCGCATGGTGGAGACCCTTAAGGACCGGGCGCGCCTGGCCGAAGCCATCGCCAATGGCGACCTGAGCGTTTCCGCCAAGCCGCGGTCGGAAAAGGACGTACTGGGCAACGCCTTCTCCAAGATGGTGGACAGCCTGCGGGGCCTCATCAGCAAGGTGGGCACCACCGCCGGAGACCTGGCCAATGCTTCCAGCCAGCTTACCGCCGCGGCGGAAGAAGCAGGCCGGGCTACCCAGGAAATTGCCGCCAACAGTCAGGAACTGGCTGGGGGCGCGCAGCAGCAATCAGACAGCGCCCAGGAGACCACCAACGCCATGAGCCAGCTATCCCAGGCCATTGACCAGATTGCCCAGGGCAGCCAGCAGCAGGCCGGTGCGGTGGAGCAGGCGGCAGCCATCGTCGGCCAGGTATCCAAGGCTACTGCCGAAGGGGCCAAGAGCTCCCAGGCGGCGGCGGACGGTGCCCGCCAGGCTAACGAATCGGCCCGCAACGGCGCCTCCGTGATGGAAAAGACCGTGAACGGCATGGGCAGGATCAAGGGCGCGGTGAGCAGCGCCGTCACCAAGATCGCCGAACTGGGCCAGTTGTCCACGGAAATTGGCAAAATTGTGGCGGTCATTGACGACATTGCTGCCCAGACCAACCTGCTGGCCCTGAACGCCGCCATCGAAGCAGCCCGGGCTGGCGAGCAAGGCCGCGGGTTTGCAGTGGTGGCCGAGCGCGTAACCGAAGCCACCAAGGAGATTGCCAACCTCATTGACAATGTGCAAAAGGGTGTTGGCGACTCCATCAAGGCTGCCGAGGAAGGCTCCAAGGAAGTGGCCGAAGGCTCTGCCCTGGCCGACGAGGCCGGTAAGGCCCTGGAGCAAATTATGGCCGCAGTAGAAGCGGTGGCCCAGCAGCTGGAACAGATCTCCGCGGCGGCTGAAGAGGTCAGCGCCGCCGGTGACGAGATGGTCAAGACCATTGATGGTGTCAGCACCATCGTGGAGCAGAACTCCGCCGCCGCAGAGGAAATGGCTGCCAACAGCAGTGAGGTCAACAGGGTGGTAGAGCGCGTAGCCTCAGTAGCCCAGCAGAACCAGTCTTCCACGCAGCAGGTTTCTGCTTCGGCGGATGGCATGAGCGCCCAGGTGGAGCAGGTCATCGCCTCTGCCCAGTCCCTGGACGACATGGCCAAGGAACTGCAGCGTTCTGTGTCTGCCTTCAATCTCGGCGGCCAGGGGAATCTCCGGGAGCGGGAGAAGGTCCTGGTGGCTTAATCCCGGCTGACCAATGCGTTCCGGAGTTCAGGGCCTCCTCCCCCTGGACTCCATTTTCTTGGGACTCAGGACAATCTTGAAGGACTCAGGTCGGCAGAGGGTCTGCCAGCGGTCCGCACTGCAATAGAAAAGATAGTAGTGCGGATTCTGGTGGAACCTTTGCCGGCCTGGTTGTGTCTTATGACATGAACGCCAAAGGCAGTAGTTGGCATGAAGACAAAAGGAGGGCAAGTAAAATGATCCGGGCAACACCTAGGAAAATTGCAAGAATGGCGGCAATGGCGTCCCTGGCAGCTGGGCTGGCAGTGATTATGGCCTGTGCTGCCGCCACCCCTGCGCCTGCTGCGGTGGGCCAGACCGCCACACCGGGCGCCGTGCAGAACAGCGGCGGCGCCACTATGATTGCGCCGGTGCCTGAATCGTCCATGCCGGGCAACCGCGGCGGGTCAACGTCGTATGCTCCTGGGGTCTACTCTGGCTACACCTTCGCGGCGGACAACACAATCAACGGCATACAGGTCTCTGGCATTGGCCGGGCATCTGGGGTTCCCGACCTGGCGATAATTACCCTGGGCGTGGAAGCTAGCCGGGACACGGTGGAAGGCGCTCGTGCTGATGCGGCGGTGGCCATGGACCGCATGGTGGCTGCGCTGCGGGCGCGCAAGATTGCCGACCGGGACATGCAGACCCGCTACTTCAATATCTATCCCAGGTATGACCAGTTTGGCCGGGACATCACCGGATACCAGGTCTCCAACCTGCTCACCGTCAAAGTACGGGACCTGAATGCTGTGGGCAACATTATAGATGAAGTGACCAAGGCTGGCGGCAACCTGACCCGCTTCCAGGGCGTGAGCTTCACCATTGAGAATACCAAGAAGCTGGAAGAGCAGGCCCGCGCCGCCGCAGTGGCGGACCTGCTGGCCCGGGCAAACCAGCTGGCCACCCTTACCGGCGTGCAGCTGGGCCGTCCCCTGAACATTGTGGAGGGTAGTGCAGCTCCCGTAGTAGTAGCCTATGCGGAGCGGGCGCTGGCGGCGGCTCCCGGCATGGACGTGACCACACCCATCGCCGCAGGAGAGATGGAAGTCGTGGTCAACTTGCAGGCGGTGTTTGCCATCCAGTAGCCGTATCTGCGGGCAGCAACCTCAAACGGGGCGGTCCTGTGGCCGCCCCAATACTTTTTTGCCCTGGGCAGCTGGGTAGTTGCTTCTTGTACCTGCCCGGCAATTCCCGCTCTCGGCGAGCCGGTCGAACCGTGCGCAGGTTAGCCTCCACTTATCCTGAGCTTGTCGCAGAATGAACGGTTAATGTGAATAGCAATCCCCATACACCCTTACTGTAGCCAAGCTGCTGCCCGTTGCACATAGGCGAATGGATTGCTAGAATTGGACTGTCGCTATCTACAACGCCAATACTTCCGACGGCGTAGCATGGCGCGGGTTGATAGCTTGGCGGTTAGCCGCCGGAGGCCAATGGCCCAGTTAAACATGACTCCCATGCAACGGGCAATATCCCTGGCCCGGTTGGCAATGGGCACCACCAGCCCTAATCCCTCGGTGGGCGCAGTGCTGGTAAAAGATGGTGTGGTGGTGGGTGAAGGCTACACCCTTCCGCCCGGCCAACGCCATGCTGAAATCGGTGCATTGCAGCAAGCCGGCGAGGCTGCCCGCGGAGCAATTCTCTACACCACCCTGGAGCCGTGCTGCCATTTTGGCCGCACCCCGCCCTGCACGCGGGCCGTCATTGCCGCTGGCGTGAAAGAAGTCCACTTTGCCCTGATTGATCCCAACCCCAGGGTCAGGAACGGCGGGCGGGCCGAGCTGGAGGCAGCCGGGATTGCGGTGGTGGCGGGCGAAGAAGCAGGGCCTGCCGCCGAGCTGTACGAGGGGTTCGCCAAGCACATTACCACCGGGCTGCCCTTTGTATCTGCCAAGTTTGCCATGAGCCTGGACGGCAAGATTGCCGCCCGCACTGGGGATTCCAAGTGGGTTACAGGCCCCGACGCCCGCAGCCTGGTGCAGCAGATGCGCCTTGAGACCGACGCGGTGATGGTGGGTATCAACACGGTGCTGGCCGATGACCCCCAGTTGACCGTGCGAATCCCGGTGGCCGGGCCGCAGAATGGCAAGCAGCCCCTGCGGGTGGTGATGGACAGCCGTGGCCGGACTCCCGCCCAGGCCAAAATGCTGCGGGAACCTGGCACGACCCTTATTTTTGCTTCCAACGCAGCGTCCCAGGCTCAGGTAGAGGCCTTGCGTACCGCAGGTGCGGAAGTAATAGTGGTTCCAGGTGATGCAACGGGCCGCGTTGACCCAGCATCAGTCTTCCAGGAACTGGGTAAACGCGGCATAGTCAACTTGCTGGTGGAAGGCGGCGGCACTTTGCTGGGTTCGCTGTTCGACGCTGGCCTGGTGGACAAGGTGTTTGCCTTTATTGCGCCGGTGATAATTGGGGGCAGGGAAGCAGCCTCCCCGGTGGAAGGCTGTGGAGTAGCCCGGATGGCCGAGGCGTGGCGCATGGCCAGCGCCCGGATGCAGCAGGTGGGCGCAGACTGGCTGGTGGTTGGCTACCCCCGGGCAGGCCGCTGAGATGTTTACTGGAATTGTTGAAGAAATGGGCCGGGTATCCCGCCTGGAGGGAAACCGGCTGACCGTGGCCGCCCGGACCGCCCTGGAGGGCGTTAAACTGGGCGACAGCATTGCGATCAATGGGGCCTGCTTGACCGTGGTGACGCTGACCGGCGGCGAGTTTTCCGTTGACCTGGCCCCAGAAACCCTGCGCCGCACCTCTTTGGGGGAGCTTGAGGCTGGCGACGGAGTGAATCTGGAGCGGGCGGTGGCCGTGGGCGACCGGCTGGGCGGGCACATTGTCCAGGGCCACGTGGACGGCTATGGCCGGGTTACATCCTGGAGGCCTGAGGGAGACTGCTTCATCCTGCGGATTACCTGCCCCAAGCGGCTGATGCCGTACATTGTGGAAAAAGGCTTTGTGGCCGTTGACGGCATCAGTCTCACGGTAGTTAAAAAGGGGCCTTCATCCTTTACCATCTCTGTGATACCATACACCCTCAGCCACACTAACCTGCAATACAAGGCTGCGGGCCGCCGGGTGAACCTGGAAACTGACATTCTGGCCAAATACGTGGAAAGCCTTTGCCAGCGGTGACCGGCTGGTCACCAACTTTGGGAGGATGGCGCTGAAATATGTCTTTGTGCAGCCTGGACGAAGCCCTAGAGGATCTGCGAGCGGGCAAGTGCCTGATTGTGGTGGACGACGAAAACCGGGAGAACGAGGGCGACCTGGTAATGCCCGCGGAGAAGGTCACACCGCAGGCGGTCAATTTCATGGTGACCCATGCCCGCGGCCTGCTTTGCATGTCCGTCCTGGGGGAGCGCCTGGATGAGTTGGATATCCCGCTGATGGTGCTTCAGAACGGCGGCAACCGCAACCACACCGCTTTTACAGTATCTGTTGACTACAATGTGGGCACTACCACGGGCATCTCCGCTGCCGACCGGGCTGCCACCGTGCACGCCATGATTGACTCGGATACCAAGCCCGCCCAGTTGCGGCGGCCAGGGCACCTGTTCCCGCTGCGCTACCATCCGGGCGGCGTGCTGGTGCGTGCCGGGCATACTGAAGCAGTGGTTGACTTGTGCCGGCTGGCCGGGATGTACCCCGCTGGTGTGCTGTGCGAAATCATGAAGGAAGACGGTTCCATGGCCCGTATGGGCGACCTGGAAGGGTTTGCCCAGCGGCATGGCCTTAAAATCCTGAGCATCGCCCAGGTTATAGCCCACCGGCGCCGCCACGAAAAGCTGATTGAGCGGGTGGCGGAGGCCCGCCTGCCCACCAAGTACGGCGAGTTCCGCGCTGTGGCCTATCGGAGCGCGGTGGACCCTGGCGAGCACATCGCTTTGACCGTGGGCCGATGGGAGCCGGACCAGCCTGTTTTGACCCGCATCCACAGCGAGTGTCTGACCGGCGACGTTTTTGGCAGCCTGCGCTGCGACTGCGGCGACCAGATTGGCGCATCTTTGAACATCATCGGCAAGGAAGGCGCCGGCGTGTTCTTGTACATGCGTCAGGAAGGCCGGGGTATTGGGCTGCACAACAAAATTAAGGCTTACTCATTACAAGACACGGGGCTGGATACCATCCAGGCCAACGAAAGCCTGGGCTTTGACCCGGACCTGCGGAATTATGGTGTGGGCGCACAGATTTTGCTGGACCTGGGGGTAAAAAAGCTGCGGCTGATGACCAACAACCCCCGCAAGCTGGTGGGACTGGCGGGTTTCGACCTGGAGATTGTGGAGCGGGTGTCCATTGAAGCCCCTCCCAATGCCGAAAACCAGTTCTACCTGACCACCAAACGGGACCGCATGGGGCACATCCTGGGGTCTTGCTCCTGATCGGCCAATAGAGGGCCTTCACCTGTACCCCTTTACTCCGAGAAGGGCTTGGCGACGTGTGAGCGCTTCGGCGGGCCGCTCATGGTGAGTCCGTCGGTTCATGAAAAGCCCACAGTTTTCGTGTTGTCTCCAACATTGGCCAGGCGTATACTCCGGGCGCGGCCAACCAAGACTGGCCACAAAAAGATTGGCACATAGAAAGTTGGGAGACTCATGGCTGCCATAGACGATGTACGGAATGCTTCCAAGCAATTTTACGCGGCATTAAACAGCATGGCCAACGGAGACGCCAAGCCCATGTCAGACATTTGGGCGCACAGCAGGGACGTCACCACCATGCATCCCATTGGAGGCCGCCAGGTTGGCTGGGATCAGGTCAGGGGGCCGTGGGAAGAGGTGGCGAAGTTAGCCTCTAAGGGAAAGATAGCGCTTAACGACCAACTCATTCAAGTTTCCGGCACCCTGGCCTACAAAACTGGCAACGAGTCAGGACAGTTCACTTTCGCTGGCCATCAGGTTTCCATCGGGCACCGGGTTACCAATGTTTACCGGCAGGACGCTGGCAAGTGGAAAATAGTGCACCACCACACCGACATTTCTCCCGCCATGCTGGATATCCTTAGAGAGGTGCAGTCAAAGCCTTAGCGGGGCCGCGGTATAACCTGCACAGCGCGGAATTATCCGAGTCAGGTGATGGTTGAGCAGGGGTGCACGACAGTGCGCCCCTGCCGCTTTTTGTACAATCCTCTTAAGCTGGCCCGCCCAGCTTTGACAACAGGAACGCCTCAATAAAGCCGTTTAGATCTCCGGTAAGCACTGCCTCCGGGTTGGTGCTTTGGTGGTCGGTGCGGTGGTCCTTGACCAGTTTGTAGGGGTGCAGCACATAGCTGCGAATCTGGCTGCCAAATTCCGCGGCCTTACGTTCACCCCGCAGCTTGGCCAGTTCCTGGCTGCGCTCCTCGTTCTGCCGCGCCAGCAGGCGGGCTTGCAGGATGCGCATGGCGTACTCCCGGTTCTGGTGCTGGGAGCGCTCGGTCTGGCAGGTGACGATGATGCCGGTGGGAATGTGGGTCAGCCGCACCGCAGTGCTGACCTTCTGGACGTTTTGTCCGCCGGGGCCGCTGGAACGGAAAAAGTCCATCTTCAGGTCTTCGGGCCGCACCACCACCTCTGACTCGTTTTCAGCCGCGGGCACCACCTCCACCTGGGCAAATGAGGTGTGCCGGGAATGAGCCGGGTCAAAGGGCGAAAGACGGACCAGACGGTGCACGCCCCGCTCGGCGTTAAGGTAACCGTAGGCGTAAGGCCCGCCGATTTCCAAGGTGGCGGAGCGCAGACCGGCTTCCTCACCGTAGGACATGTCCATTATCTGCACCGGGCGGCGGTGGGACTCCCCCCAGCCGACGTACATGCCCAGCAGCATTTCCACCCAGTCCTGGGAGTCGGTGCCGCCCGCGCCAGCATATAGCGATACGATGGCTGGGCGGTCGTCATACGGCCCGGAAAGGGTCAGGTTAATCTCCGCCTGGGCCAATTTCTGCTCCAGCTTTTCGGCTTCTTCCTCAAGCTGGGGCTGCATGGCGTAGTCGCCCGTTTCCAGGCCCAGGTCGGTAAGCTCCAGTAAAGTAGCCGCCTGGGACTTCAAGTCATGCCACAGACTAATGGACTCCTTCAGGCGCACCAACTGCTGCATCTTCTTCTGCGCCTGCTTGGGGTCGTCCCAAAAGCCGGGTGCTGCAGCCTCTTGCTCCAGCTGCGCTGCTTCGGATTCCTTGCTGGCGAGGTCAAAGACGTCCGGATACGGATTCGATTTTCCGGCACAGTCCGGTCAGGGTTTGTTTTAGCTGCTCCATTTCTCCTGGTCCTCGCGGACATTCGCTGGCAAATGTTCCCTTCCCTGGCAACGTGGTATTCAACGTGGTATTCGTGGTATTCAAGGAAGGCAACTTGAATTATATCAGACCTGAACTTGGCGCCATATTTGCCGCCGCTGGCAGTGGCGAGTATCATGGGTTGACTGGCGGGCCGCACTGGTTGTACCGGCCTGGCCTCGAAAGTGTCATTCAGAGGAGTCCCGATGACATCGGGACGACGAAGAATCTAGAAAACTGGGTAATAATCTACGATAGGCGCCATACGACTTGCACTTTAGATCCTTCGTCCCGATGCAATCGGGACTCAGGACGACATTTCAGTCAGGCGCAGGTGTTTTGAGGCAAGGCTGGTTGTTCCTGGAGGTGTTGGTGACTCCCTGGTTCCTGGCGTTGGTGAGCGCCCTGGCCGCGTACTTGCTGGGGTCTATACCCTCGGCATACTTGCTGGTGCGGCTGGTCAAGGGAGTGGACGTGCGGGAAGTGGGCACCAGGAACATGGGCACAGTGAACACCTATTATCAGGTAGGCAAAGCCGGGGCCTTGCTGGTGTTGCTGGCCGATGCAGGCAAGGGTGCGCTGGCGGTGCTGCTGCCGGGCTGGCTGGGCGCTCCAGCCTGGGCGGTGTACCTGGCGGCTCCCCTGGCGGTGGCCGGCCACAACTGGCCGGTGTTCCTGGGGTTCCGGGGCGGCAAAGGCGCAGCCACGGTGCTGGGCGTTTCCCTGGCCCTGCTGCCCGTGCAGACTTTAGTTGCCCTGGCTCCCGCGTTGCTGGTTGGGCTGCTGCTGCGCAACGTCATCATCGGCGCGCTGGCGGCGCTGGCCGCCATCAATGTGCTCACTTGGGCCACAGGCCAGCCGCTGGGTATGATTCTGTTGTTCTGGGGGCTGACCGCTTTGAACATGGGCACCTACACCGCCGCCCGCTGGGGCCAGGTGCGCCAGGCCATTCGCCAGCGGCGGTGGCGCGGGGTGTTCTACGGCCCCAGCCAGCCGCTATAATAAGTGCTCGCCATTGCGGTCAGTGTTGATTACTGACAACTGATAGTTGACAGCTTGAAGGAAGACACCATGCTTGACCACGGAGTCCTGGAGCACGGCAACCCACTGGAGGAGCGGCGGCACCGCATGCGCCACTCGGCGGCCCACGTCATGGCCGACGCGGTGCTGAAGCTGTTCCCCGAGGCCAAAATGGGCATTGGCCCGCCTACCCAGGACGGGTTCTACTACGATTTTGACGTCTCCCGCCCCTTCACTCCTGAGGACCTGGAACGTATTGAGGCGTTGATGCGGGAGACCATCGCCAGCAATCTGCCCTTCCGGCGGGAAGAGATTAGCCGCCAGCAGGCCAGGGCCATGTTTGCCCGGCAAGACTACAAGCTGGAAATTATGGAGGGCATCGCCGAGGACACCGCCCTCAGCATCTACCGGCATGGGGAGTTCATGGACCTGTGCCAGGGTCCCCATGTGTCCAGCACGGGGGAAATCCCGGCGGTGAAGCTGCTCAGCGTGGCCGGGGCATACTGGCGGGGCGACGAGCATCGCCCCATGCTCCAGCGCATCTACGGCACCGCCTTCGAGACCCAGGAAGCCCTGGACGAGCACCTGGCGAAACTGGCCGAGGCCGAGCGCCGGGACCACCGCGCTCTGGGCCGCCAGCTTGGCCTGTTCAGCGTCCACGACGAAATCGGGCCGGGGTTGATTGTGTGGCACCCCAAGGGCGCCCTGGTGCGCTCCCGCATTGAGGACTACTGGCGCCAGATTCACCTGCGCCGGGGCTACAACCTGGTCTATTCGCCCCACATTGGGCGGGCGCAGCTTTGGCAGACCAGCGGGCACCTGGGCTTTTACCGGGATAGCATGTATGCGCCCCTGGAGGTGGACGAGCAGGAGTACTTCCTCAAGCCCATGAACTGCCCCTTCCACATCATGATTTACCGCTCGGCGCTGCGCAGCTACCGGGAGCTGCCCCTGCGCTTGGGCGAGCTGGGCACGGTGTACCGCTACGAACGCAGCGGCGTGCTCCACGGCTTGATGCGTGTGCGGGGCTTCACCCAGGACGACGCCCACATCTTCTGCCGCCCCGACCAGGTGGAGGCCGAGGTGGGCGGCGTGCTGGACCTGACCTTTGAGCTGCTGCGGGCCTTTGGCTTCAGCGACTACTCCATCAACCTGTCCACCCGCCCGGAGAAGTACGTGGGCGACAATGATATGTGGGGCTTCGCCACCGAGTCGCTGCGCAAGGCCCTGGTGGGCCGCAACCTGCCCTACGAGGTGGACGAAGGCGGCGGGGCATTTTACGGCCCCAAGATTGACATAAAAATCAAGGACGCCCTGGGGCGGGCCTGGCAGTGCACCACGGTGCAGTTCGACTTCAACCTGCCGGAGCGGTTTGACCTGACCTTCCAGGACCAGAACGGGGGCCGCAGCCGCCCCTACATGGTGCACCGGGCCATTCTTGGCTCCCTGGAGCGGTTCCTGGGGGTGCTGATTGAGCACTACGCCGGGGCCTTCCCCCCGTGGCTGGCTCCCGTGCAGGCGGTGGTCATCCCCATCGCCGACCGGCACCTGGAGTACGCCGCCTCAGTGCAGGCGCGGCTGCAAGGGGCGGGCCTGCGGGCCGAGGTGGACGACCGGGGCGAGCGCATGAACCAGAAGATCCGCCAGGCCCAGCTCCAGAAAGTCCCCTATATGCTAGTGGTAGGCGATAAAGAGGTGCAGGACAGCGCGGTCTCCGTGCGCCTGCGGGAAGGGGAGAACCTGGGGCCCATGCCCCTGGACGCGCTGGTGGAGCGGATGCGGGGGGAGGCGGGGGAAACGAAATGAAAGCTCTAACCCGCATCACTTTTGACCCAAATGTGATGGGTGACAAGCCCTGTATACGGGGGCTGCGGATCACCGTGGGGACTGTTGTGGGCCTCGTCGCAGAGGGATACTCTACTGCTGATATCCTAAGGGCCTATCCTTATCTTGAAGAAGGAGACATACAAGAAGCTCTAGCTTACGCCGCCTGGCGCGCCGAGGAAATTGAAGTGCCGTTGAGCAGAGGTTGATGGTGCGAGCGTCTGCCTCATTATCCAGCGTGGCTCCTGAGCAGGCTAAAGTGGCGGCGGAGGGCACACTACGGAAAGCAGATTTGCCGGAGGATGATATACTTCATGCAGGGTCAGATATGCTTTTAATGCTGACTTTAGATATGGCCACCGCGTCAAGTAGATAATCCCCATGGTTCTGACCTTCCCCCGTAATTTATACCACGGATAATGCGAGTTCGTGCTGTTGGCGGAAGGTCTCAGGAGCCAGGTAACCCAGAGAGCTATGGGGTCTGGCCAGGTTGTAGTCTTGCCGCCACTCTTCGA
>Ga0194132_10006802_pt1 | contig 17492 bp, 18 predicted proteins | sample TA2KigOf80mmetaG_FD_148612 | JGI IMG/M metagenome (GOLD analysis project Ga0194132, IMG submission 148612) | Freshwater microbial communities from Lake Tanganyika, Tanzania - TA2015054 Kigoma Offshore 80m | ecosystem: Environmental > Aquatic > Freshwater > Lake | place: Tanzania: Lake...
GATGAGCAGCGGCGTCGTCAACCAGCTGCGACTGCGGCCCAGATACGCGCGCAGGTCGTCCATGAAACTCGGTTCCTGCTCCTCAGGCTCGCGGGACATCGGGGAAAAGTGTACCAGAAGGTTCACCATGGAGTTCATGGGGATCCATGGGGATGAGGGGTTGAGTGCCGCTTTAGCGGCACGGTGAGAGGAGGACGTGGTCCAGAACGAAAGCACCTGTTGGCGCGCTCAAGCCCAGCGCGCCCTACTTCTCGCCAGCAGGTGTTTTCGTTCTGGACCACGCCCTCCTCTCACTGCGCCCGGCAAGATGCCGGGCGCTCAACCCCGTGTCTCGGGACACCTCCATGGAACCCCATGTCCCCCATGGTGAAAACGAAGTCCCCCATGGTGGAAAGATCAGAACTGGAAGTAGAGGAAGTCCCCCGCCGAGCCCGAGATCGTCGCCATGGCCATCAGCATCAGTGCCGCGAGGATCGTGCGGCCACGTGCACCGAGCGGGCGGGCGAGGCGATGTTCGGTGACCCACCACCAGACGTGATGAACCACCAGCGGCATCAGGAACATCACGCCGGCAAAACCCCATGGGGGCGCATCGCCGCCTCGCAGACTGACGATGTTCCCGAGCAGGCCCAGGGCTTCCCCGTGTGTCTGGCTGCGAAAGAACACCCACCCGACCAGCACCACGGCCTGGACGACGAGGAACCACCCCACGGTGGCGAGGGCGCCGCGGCGCCGCGATGCGCCGTCCATGCCGAGCTGCCGCTCCACCGCCAGGGCCACACCGTGAATCGCGCCCCAGATGATGAACCGGTACGCCGCACCGTGCCACAAGCCGCCGAGCAACATCACCAGCAGCAGATTGATCTCCGTGCGGGCTCTGCCCTTCCGGTTGCCGCCAAGGGGGATGTACAGGTAGTCACGCAGCCATCGCGACAGCGTGATGTGCCAGCGCGTCCAGAACTCGCGGAATGACGCCGCGATGTAGGGCGCACGGAAATTCTCGGGAAACCGGAAGCCCAGCAGGTACCCGAGACCGATGGCGATGCCGGAGTACCCCGCGAAGTCCGCGAAGATCTGCCCCGAGAACAACAACGCGACCAGCAGGGCCGGCCACGCCGCGCCACCAGGCACAGCCGCAGCGGCCCACTGCGTGTTCACGATCGCGCCGAGATTGTCGGCGACGACCAGTTTGAAGAAGAACCCGAGCACCATCAGCCACGCGCCTTCGTAGAACGACACCAGACGAAGCCGCCGCGGTTTCGCCGCCTGGGGCACCCACTCCGTGGCCCGCACGATCGGGCCCGCCACAAGCTGAGGAAAAAAACTGATGAAGAGATAAAACGGCGCAAACGATCGGTAGGGCTGCAACACGCCGCGGTACACGTCAATGGTGTACGACATGGACTGGAACGTGTAGAAGCTGATGCCCATCGGCAGCACAATGCCGAGATCAGGCGGTGCCGCGACAGGTCCGAACCAGCTCAACACATCGACGGCGGACCGCAGCAGGAACTCGAAATACTTGAAGAATCCGAGCAAGCCCAGATTGGCCGACAAAGACACGATCAGCAGCAGCCGGCGATACCTGGTGGCGTCGGGCGCGGCATCCGCGATCCGCCGGGCGGCGATGTAGTCGACGCCGGCGCTCAATAACAACAACGCCAGGTACGTCGGCACGTGCCAGGCGTAAAAGACAGTGCTGGCCACCACGAGCACCGCGATGAACGCCGGCTCAGTCCGGCGTCTGCCAATCGTCAGCCTGGCGAGGAACACCAGGGCGAACAACACGACAAACGCAATCGAGGCGAAATTCACGGCGTCTGAGGCCGGCGTCCGGCCAGGAGCGAAGCGACGACCGGCGCCAGCGCAGCCGCCAGGGCCGCATTGCCCTCTTCGGTGACATGGAACGCGTCAATGAACATCGGCGACTCTGCCGCGATCACACCGGCCAGGTCCACCCATCGCACAGACGCCGGCACCACAGCGCCGTCGCGGAGCGCGGCGCGTGTTTCCTCATACAACGGCCACATCGTCGCAAACCGCGGCGTCGGCGACACCGGCTGCCACACCGCCACCAGCTCGAACCCGTACTCCACGGCCAGCGCGCGGGCCGCGCGCAGGTCTGCGGCATACGACGCGACAACTTCGGTCGCGAGCGCGCGTGTGGCAGCGGCATCCTCCTCGCGCGGAATCGCCGTCAACGCACCAAGCAGGCGCCGGGTGCCGGACGTCGCGATGCGCCACGCCGACCCGACACTGGCCGGCTGGCCGGCGTTGAACTCGACAGCGCGGTTCTCTTCGTTCTGCGGCACCCCGGCGACACCGCTCTGCCAGGCCGCGACGACATCACCCGCGCCGCCGTAAAACACCACGACGTCCGGCCGCAGGCCGGCACGCAGATGCAACTGGAGGTGGATCAGATCCTGGCTCGTGACGTAACCGACCTGACCGAAGTTGTGTACACGCGCCGGTTCGCTGGAGTTGACCAGGTGCCGCGCGACCGCGGACGGCAGCGTCTGGTCATCGCGGGACCCGACGCCAAACACCGTGGACCCGCCCACCATCACCACCGTCGGCAGGTCGGCCTCGATCGCGTCCCCCTGCCACGTCGCACGGTCACCTTCCTCATTCACGTTGAGGTGTTGCCCGGTGAACCTGGCCTGCTTCCAGGTGATGTAGGGATGCCAGCGCACGGGCGCGGCGCGCAGCTCGCGGAAGAACTCCGCCGGCCACTCGGCCCCCGCGTATCCGGCCGCCTTCGCCCGGGGATCGGGCACCAGTCGCGACGTCGCCAGAAAAAACAGCCGGGCGCCGCCTTCCAGGGCACACGCGACAAACAGCACGGTCAGCAGGACCCGCGACAGCCGGGGCGCCTTAGTCATCGGGCAACAGGAGCGGGCGCAGCGTGGAGTACTCGTCCACCGCCCGCGCGTAGTCCTCGGTGCGGCCGATATCAAGCCAGTACCCGTCAAACGGATACAGCTGCACCTGTTGGCCGGCCGCCATCAGACGCGTGATGAGTTGCGGCAGATCGCACCGCTCGCCACGCGTCAGGTACGCGAGCACCTCGGGCTCAAAGACATACACGCCCATGCTGACCTGATAACTGTGGGTCGGTTTCTCGATGTATCCCGTCAGCCGTCCGGTGGCGTCGCTCTCGAGCACACCGAGATCGATCTGATGTTCCCGCCGGTACGCACCGATGGTGGCGACGGCACCGGACTGCACATGCGCCCGCACCATGTCTCCAAAATCCAGCGTCGTCAACAGATCGCCGTTGAGTACCAGAAACCGCTCGGTGAGGCCGGGGATCAGACTGAGTGGTCCGGCGGTGCCCAGGGGCTCGGACTCATGGCAATAATCGATGGCAAGTCCATCCACCGGCCGCTGCGCAAAATACGCCATGATCAGCGCCGCCAGATGCCCCACCGACATCGTGACTCGCGGCACTCCGGCGCGTTTCAGCTGGCGCAGCAGGATTTCGACGATGGGGTGATCGCCGACCGGGACGAGCGGTTTCGGAAACGCGATCGTGAAGGGCTGCAGGCGGGTGCCCCGGCCGCCGGCGAGCACGACGGCCCGGCTGATCTCAGCGATGGTAGGACTCCGTGCGGTAGAACCCGCCGTTGGCGCCGACCCAGTCGATGGTGTGCTGCAGGCCTTCTTCAAGCGTGACCTGCGGCGACCAGCCGAACACGCGCCGCGCCCTCTCGTTCTGGGCGCAGAGGCGATCCACTTCGCTGGCCTCGGGCCTGATGCGTTCGTCCCTTGACTCGACGACCGGTGTGCACTTCATGAGCTGGCCGATCAGGGCCACGAGGTCGCCGACGGAAATTTCACGCCCGGTGCCCAGGTTCACTTCTTCACCCTCGACCGACGCCGCTTCGGCCGCCGCGATGAACCCGCTCACCGTGTCGGACACAAACGTAAAGTCGCGGAGGGGATGCAGACTGCCGAGCCGCACCGTCTCGCCCTTGTAGAGCTGCGTGATGATCGTCGGAATCACCGCGCGGGTGGACTGCCGCGGCCCGAACGTGTTGAACGGCCGCACGGTCACCGCCGGCACGTTGAACGACTTCACGAAACTTTCGACGAGTTTGTCCGCACCAATCTTGCTGGCCGAGTAGGGCGACTGGCCCTGCAGCGGGTGCGCCTCGTCCATGGGCACATACCGCGCCGTGCCGTACACCTCGCTGGTGGACGTGTGGATCAGGCGCGCGGCCCCCAGGTCACGCACGGCCGACAACACGTGCGCCGTGCCGCGCACGTTCACGTCCACGGCCTCGTCAGGACTCACGTACGAAAACGGGATCGAGATCAGCGCCCCCAGGTGGAACACCACCGCCTGATCGCGCACCGCCTGCCGCACGGAGTCGGCCGCTTTCAGGTCCCCCTGCACGATCTCGATTCTCGCGCGCACGTCATCCGGGAGCAACGCCAGTGTGCCGATGTCGGCGCGTGACGTGTACCGCACCATCGCGCGCACCTTTGCGCCTTTGGCCACCAGTGACTCCACCAGATGGCTGCCAATAAAACCTCCGGCCCCGGTCACCAGCACCGGCAGGCCCTTCCACGATGTCACCGCACTCACGAGCGCCCCCCGGAATCCATTTCGCGCAGCAGATACTCCGACTCCGGCACCATCTGCGGCACCACTTCACCTCGTGCGAAGCGCACGACCGCATCCACCGCGTCGTATTCCATCGCAAACCGGCAGTCTTCCGACATCGAGCCCATGTGGCTGGTCAGCAGACAGTTGTTGATGGTGATCAATTCGCCCGCATACGGCTCGACCGAGAACACATCCACCGCCGCACCGCCCAACCGGCCGCCGCGCAGCGCCGTGGCCAGCGCCGCCTCGTCGACGATGCCGCCGCGTGCGGTGTTGATCAGCACCGCATCCGCCTTCAGCCTCGCGAGCACGTCTGCGCTGAACATGCCGCGGGTGGCGGCCGTCAGCGGCACGTGGATCGAGATCACGTCCGACTCGCGGCACAACGTGTCGAAGTCCACCGCCTCGACGCCCGCCGGCAGATCGCGTGGTTCCACATCGTGCGCGAGCACGCGTCCTCCAAACGGCGTCACGAGTTTCAGGACGCGACTGCCGATCCGGCCCACCCCCACCACACCAACCGTCACCTCGGCCAGGCGGCGGCCCATGATGCGCCCCCACGTGCCCTGGTGCATGCCGGCGTTGGCGTGGTGAATGCCGCGCAACAGCGACACCATCAGGCCAATCGTCAGTTCCGCCACGGCCGGCGACGGACCGTCCGGCGTGTAGGCGACGGCGATCCCGCGGCGCCGCGCCGCGAGCAAATCCACGTTGTCCAACCCGATGCCGACGCGTGACACCAGCTTCAGGTTCGGCGCCGCAGCAAACACCAGTTCGCCGATGGGCTCGGTGCCGGCGACCATCCACTCGACGTCACCGACAAGCCCGGCCAGCTCCGCTTCGGTCAGCCGGCGGCCGTAGGGGTTGATTTCGTAGGAGAGACCCGCACGTTCCAGGGCCTCGATCGGCGCGCGATCCTTCTGACCGAATGGAACTGTGGTGATGAGCACCTGCGCCTTCATAGAGACGCCAGCGAGGATACCACGCACCCCCGGATGCGTCGAGGCACGCGCCCGCGTACGCCGGGTGTGAAATGCCACACGTGCGACGCGGCAGCCGTCACGTACAGATCCTCCAGATCCGGTCCACCAAACGCCACGCTTGTCGGGTTCGGCACCGGCACGGGCAACACACGATCGCGTGAGCCGTCCGGCGCATATCGATGTACGCAGCCACCGCCCCACAACGCGACCCAGAGATGGCCCTCGGCATCCACGGTGAGGCCATCAGGTTTGCCGTCGGCAGGGTCGATGGCGACAAACGGGCGGCGATGGGTGATGGCACCAGTCGTCGCCTCGAAGTCGAAGACATCGATACGTCGCGTCGCGGTGTCGACGTAATACATCAACCGGCCGTCTTCACTCCAGTCGAGGCCGTTGGAGTTGGTCACGCCGGTCAACACCGGCACCAGTCCCTGTTCGTCAAGCCGGTACAACGTTGCGGTCGGTGTGCGGCTCGCGCTGATGCTGCCGGTCCACAGGCGTCCCTGCGGATCACACCCGCTGTCGTTCATGCGATCGCCGGGTGCGGCATGGGTGACTCTCGCGATCACCCGCAATGTATCCGTGTCGGGATCCCAGTGTCGCAACGACGACTCCCCCGCCAGCACCAGCGTCCCGTCGTCGCACAGCGCCAGTGACCCGAGCGGCGCGCCGAAGGACCACGTGCGGATTGCCCCGGACAACGGCGTCCACATCAGGACGCGACCGGTCGGAATGTCCACGTACCAGAGAGCACCGCGGCGGTCATCCCACACGGGGCTCTCCAGCAAGTCACCAACCATGCGCGGTATCCTATCGTGTGCCTGGGCCCCAGCCTGCCACAACATGGCTCACCCGCATGCTTGTGGAGCCCGAGACCCCGGTGTGGACCGCCGTCCCGGCCGGACTGTGGCCGGAGGTGCTCGAACGCGCGCAGGTCCACGGCGTGCTCCCTCTGCTTTCGGATGCCCTCAGACGGGCGGCCCCCCTCAACACCGTCCCGTCAACCGTGGTCAGGGCCGCAGTGGATGCCGAATCACACACGGCGCGACGGTCACTCATGTTCCAGGCTGCGTGTGCCGAACTGGCGTCCGCCTGTGCCACGCGGAACCTGCCGCTCATCGCCCTCAAGGGCATCCATCTGGCGTCGGCTGTGTATCCCTCACCCGGACTCCGCCCCATGGGGGACATCGACGTGCTGGTGCCGCGGCCTCGCGCGCGCGAAGCCTGGGAGATCGCGCGGGCACTCGGGTATGTGCCTGTGGCGTCCACCGCACTGGACCGCGAACTCGGGACTGCGCACCACTTCACACCCTTGCGGCGTGGCGGCGTCGACCTGGAGATCCACTGGCAGTTGTTGCCGCCGGCGCTCGGCCTGTGCGGACCTGACGGCCACGATCAGTTGTTCGCCCGCGCCGAGCCGTTCACCATTCGCACCGTCCAGGTGCTCGGGCTCGCGCCCAACGACCTGCTGCTGCACCTCTGCGCACACGCTGCACACGTGCACCTCCTGGAGACGCGGTTATCCAGTGTGTGGGACCTCGCTGCGGTGTTTGGCTGGTGCGACCGCCGGGGTGTGACTGTGAATGCCGGCGAACTGTGGACCCGCGCAGAGCGTTGGGGTGTTGCCCCCGGGCTTGCGCTGATGCTGGATCTCGCGCAGCGGTACACGGACGTCACCGTGCCCGCTCCGATACGCACGGTCCTCACACGTATCGACATTCCCCCTGCCGTGCGGGAGGCCGCCGAGGCCCACCTCGATCGGCCGGCAGACGGCACGGTCATCAGTACGCACCTGACGTCGTTGTTTGATGCGGCCATCCCCTGGCGCACCCGCCTGCGGCTGGCGCGCGACCGCGCGTGGCTCACCGGCTGGCGAAGGCCCTTCCAGCTCGCAGCCTCCTATCGCCGGCGCTGGCGCCAGCTGACTCCCACCCAGCGGCAACAACTCCGCACGTTTGCCTCCGGCCGCAACACCCTCGCCGGCTGGCTCAACAAACGGACCGCGGACCCGCCTACGCCAAGGCTACGGCGGGGCTAGCTGAAGTACCCAATCACATCCCTGAGGATCGCGTCCAGGTTGACGGCTGGGGCTTTGCCGACGAGCCGTGTGAGCTTGGTGACGTCCGGCACGCGGCGGGGCATGTCTTCGAAGCCTTCGTCGTAGGCTTCGCTGAACGGCACGAGCACGATCGGGGACGCACTGCCCGTCATGGCCTTCACGCGTTTGGCCAGGTCCATCATGGAAATTTCCTCCTGGCCGCCGATGTTCACCACCTGACCAATCGCCTGTGGCGACGCCATCAGGCTCTGGAGGGCGGCGACCACATCGTGCACATGGGTGAAGCAGCGTGTTTGTGTGCCGTCGCCGTAGACCGTGATCGGATCTCCGGCCAGGGCCTGCTGCACAAACCTCGGCACCACCATGCCGTACTGGCCTGACTGTCTCGGGCCCACCGTGTTGAAGAAGCGGACGACGATCACCGGAAGCTTGCGTTCGCGGCCGTAGGCCAGGGCGAGAAATTCGTCGAGGGCCTTGCTGCACGCATAGGCCCAGCGGTGTTTGGACGTGGCGCCCATCACCAGGCTCGCGTCTTCGCGGAACGGCACGTCCGTGCTCAGTCCGTACACTTCTGACGTGGACGCGACGACCACGAGTTTTTTCTTCTTGTCGGCTTTGCGGAGGACAACGTCGGTGCCGTTGACGTTGTTTTCGATGGTGTTCACCGGCTCTTCGACGATCTTCTTCACGCCGACCGAGGCGGCCAGATGCACCACCACATCCGCATCGTCGACCAGTTCAGCGGTGAGGGGTTCGTTGGTGACCGTGTCGATGGTGTAGGAGAAGCCGGGGCGGTCTTTCAGGTGCGCGATGTTGCGCATGGAGCCCGTGGAGAGGTCGTCGAGTACGACGACGTGGTGCCCGGCGTCGAGCAGGGCTTCCGAAAGGTGGGACCCGATGAACCCCGCGCCGCCTGTAATCAGAAATCGCATTCAGCCAACTCCGCCTGCCAGCGTACCACAGGGCAGGCCGTAGGCCGGGCCCGCCGTGCGCCGGGCCCGCCGTACGTAGGACCCGCTGAACTGTAGCGGGCCATGGCGCTCCGCATGCGATAATCACGCTTCCATGTCGAAGTACTTGGTCACCGGCGGCGCCGGGTTTATCGGATCCCATCTCGCACATGCGTTGATCGCGCAGGGGCATCAGGTGGTGGTGGCCGACAGTCTCGTCACGGGGCGGCGGGAAAACGTACCGGCTGCGGCGGAGTTTCGCGAGCTGGATCTGTCGCACATCGAGGCGGCACGGAAAGCCGTGGACGGCTGCGACTACGTGCTCCACCAGGCGGCGATTCCGTCGGTGCCGCGGTCGGTCAGAGACCCACTGACGTCTCATCTTGCCAACGTGGATGCCACGTTGAATGTGCTCATCGCGGCGCGGGATGCCGGCTGCAAACGCCTCGTGTATGCCGGCTCATCGTCGGCCTATGGCGACACGCCGACGCTGCCCAAACATGAGGGGATGCCGGGCAATCCGCGATCGCCCTATGCGCTCCAGAAGTACACCGGTGAGCAGTACTGCCAGATGTTCACGCGGCTGTATGGGTTTGAGACGGTGACGACGCGGTACTTCAATGTGTTTGGCCCGCGGCAGCTCGCCACGTCTCCGTACTCGGGCGTCATTTCCCTGTTCATCAAAGCCGCGTTGGCCAACACGTCACCGACGATTCACGGTGATGGGCGGCAGACGCGCGACTTCACGTACATCGACAACGTCGTGGATGGGGTGTTGCGTGCCGTGACTGCTCCGGCGGCAGGCGAGGTGATCAATGTGGCCAGTGGCGGTCGCATCTCACTGCTCGAGATGTGGGAGGCACTGCGGCGGCAGACCGGCGCGACGGCGGAACCCACGTTTGGCCCTGCGCGGGAGGGGGATGTGCAGGACTCGCAGGCGGATATCACGAAGGCCGCGCGGCTGCTGGGTTATCAGCCCGTCGTGGAATTCAGCGAGGGACTGCGGCGAACCCTGGAGTGGACCAGGTAGCGGACTGCTTACTCTTCAATCCCCTGCCCGGCCACTCGGCGAGTTCGGAGGTCAGGCGTCTCAAACGCTACGGACTATGACGATCGCCGCGCGTTCCTCGGAGCCCTCGCGCGTGAGCGCGGCAAGGCCGCGGTCCATTGTGGCCACGCGTCCACCGTGTGCGACGGCCAGTCCGAGCAAGTAGGCATCGGTCACCTGCCGGTGCCCTGCCAGACGGGCGTCGGCGAAGGCGGTGGCCTCCGCAAACGGCCTGTCGGCGGCCCAGAATACGTGGTCAGCTGCCGAGGTATTTGCGGCCAGCAGGCCCGTCGCTTCCCGCGGGCTGACCGCATCCCTTGAGAACGCGGGATTCGACACGATTCTGACAAAACCCGCCTCAGTGACCGGGCACGTCGCCCAGCCCTTCGACCGATTGGCGGCAAACCAACGCACGGCTGTTTCGTGGTCCAGATGACTGGGCCACAACAGGGCAATCAGCACATTCGTATCGAGCAGGGATGGCGTCATGCGCCCTCGGTATCGAGTCTGCGCACATCCTCCTGCGTCACAGTGGGAGAGTCGGCCGGCAACTTGAAGACCACCAACCCATCCTTCTCCACAGATGCGGTCGGTGCGTTCAGACCACGCCGGACCAGTTCAGACACCGCTTGGCCGAGGGACTGACGACGCTCCTTGGCGCGTCGTGCCACAATTTCGGCCACATCATCATCAATTGTCAGCGTCGTCCTCATGACGAAATGATGCTTCTGCGGCTAGATGATGTCAAATCTAGAACAAATACATCACGAGGCGCTGCGGACTACGGACTGCGGACCAGGACTCGATAGAAGGCTTGATCCAATAGAATGTGTCCTTGCAAAAAGTACACATCAGGCCCATACTCATCCCGTGGCTCTTCACCCCGTGCTACTCGAGAAGCTCAACGCCGCGTTGCTACCGGGCGTCCGATCGACCGCCACACCACGGGATGCTCGCCTCGCACCAGTCCCCAACAAGGTGCATGCGGTCATCGGCATGCGCCGGTCCGGCAAAACGACATTCCTTCGCCAACTGATGGACGCCCAGCGCACTCAGGTGCCTCCGGAGCGTGCGGTGTATCTCAGCTTTGATGACGACCGGCTCGCCGAGCTTCAACTGGCTCAGCTCGGATTTCTGCTGGAGGAATATTTCCGGCGTCATCCGGAGCTGCGCGGGCGCGAACCGGTGCACTGGTTCCTCGACGAAATCCAGCTCGTGTCTGGGTGGGAGCGATTCGTCCGCCGTCTCCTGGACTCCGAACGGATGGAGATCGTGGTGTCGGGTTCCTCAGCCCGGATGTTGTCGCGGGAAGTGCACACCTCGCTGCGAGGCCGCGGTCTGGCCACCGTGATCCGCCCGTTCAGCTTCCGGGAGTTCCTGCGGCATCGCGGCGAAGAGCCGGCGGACCATCCACGAACATGGACCGCGCGCACCCGGTCCGCCATCGAGAAACGCTTTCGGGAGTTTCTTCTGCACGGCGGCTTTCCTGAAGTGCAGGGTCTGCCTCTGGCGCTGGGAGTGGAACTGCTGCAGGGTTACGTGGATACCGTGCTCTTCCGCGACGTGATTGAGCGTTACGGGATATCGCAGGTGGCGGCGCTGCGGTGGCTGGTTCGGCACTGTCTGCGCGCCCCCGCCGGCCACATGAGCGTCCACCGGCTGCACCAGGATCTGAAGTCCCAGGGACACGGCGTGGCCAAGGACGCGTTGCACATGATGCTGGGCCACGTGATTGACGGTTTTCTGCTGGGCGCCGTCCCCCTGGCCACGGACTCGGAACGGCAGCGCAATTCGAATTCCCGCAAGCTGTACCCGGCGGACCCAGGCCTCATCCGCGCGTTTGACGCCAGTGGTCGCTCGAACGTGGGGCATGCCTTGGAAACCTGTGTGTTCAACGAGCTGGAGCGGCGGGGCGCGGAGGTCGGCTACGTGAAGACGGAGGGCGGCTCCGAGGTGGACTTTCTCGCTCGTTATCCGGACGGCGCTCAGGAACTGATTCAGGTCTGTGCGGACCCGGCCGACGACCGCACCAGGACCCGCGAGCTGCGCGCCCTCACAGAGGCCGCCGTGCTCCATCCACGGGCCAGGCCTCTTCTGCTTGTGCTCGACCGTGACGGCGTCGCGAGTCTGACGCACGAGACGTTTCAGATCACAGCCGCGTATGAATGGATGCTCGGGGCCTGGGCCTAGCGGACTGCGGACCGCGGACCAGCGGACCGCGGACTGTGGTGTGTTATCGTCGAGTCCCGCATGGCTTCCAAGCGCGCGCTTATCACAGGCATCACCGGTCAGGACGGCTCGTATCTCGCGGAGCTACTGCTCGACGAAGGGTACGAAGTCTTCGGCCTCACCCGTCGCCTGTCGGCCAGCAACTACTGGCGCATCCAGCACATCCTCGACCGGATCACGCTGATCCCAGGCGACCTGCTCGACCAGCTCTCGCTCATTCGCGCGATCGAAAAGTCGCAGCCGCACGAGCTCTACAACCTTGCGGCGATGTCGTTTGTGCCCGCCTCGTGGGATCAGCCCATGCTCACCGGCGAGTTCAACTCGCAGGGTGTGACGCGTGTGCTCGAAGCCGTGCGAGTGGTCGATCCGAAGATCCGCATCTATCAGGCGTCGTCATCCGAAATGTATGGCAAGGTCCGCGAGATTCCGCAGACCGAGCTTACGCCGTTTTATCCGCGCAGTCCGTATGGGGTGTCGAAGGTCTTTGCGCACTACATCACGGTCAACTACCGCGAGAGTTACGACCTCTTCGCCGTGTCGGGCATTCTCTTCAACCACGAGTCGCCTCGGCGCGGGCTCGAGTTTGTGACGCGCAAGGTCACGGATGGTGTGGCGAAGATCAAGGCAGGGCTCACGCAGGAATTGCGCCTGGGCAATCTGGATGCGCAGCGGGATTGGGGCTTTGCGGGCGATTACGTACGCGCGATGTGGCTGATGCTCCAGCAGGAGGAGGCGATCGACTACGTCATCGCCACCGGGGAGAGCCACTCAGTGCGGGAACTTGTGCAGATTGCGTTCGGGCATGCCGGTCTCAACTGGGAGCAGCATGTCGTCATCGACCCGGCCTTCCTGCGCCCGGCGGAAGTTGATCATCTGATCGGCGACGCGTCGAAGGCGAAGGCCCAGCTAGGCTGGTCCCCCAGCGTGGACTTCAAGGGGCTGGTGACGATGATGGTGGACGCGGACCTGAAGCGCTACGGGGTCTGACCCGCCTTCGCCGAGTCTGCGGCGGGGCTAGCTAAAATACCCGATCACGTCCTTGAGAATCGCGTCCAGGTTGACGGACGGTGCTTTGCCTGCGAGGCGCGTGAGCTTCGTCACATCCGGCACGCGGCGCGGCATGTCTTCGAAGCCTTCGTCGTAGGCGTCGCTGAAGAGTACGAGCACGATGGGTGATGCGCTCCCTGTCAGGGCCTTCACGCGTTTCGCCAGATCCATCATGGAGATTTCTTCCTGGCCGCCGATGTTCACCACCTGGCCGACCGCGTCGGGCGAGGCCATCAGGCTTTGCAGGGCGGCCACCACGTCCTGCACATGCGTAAAGCAGCGTGTTTGTGTGTCGTCGCCGTACACCGTGATCGGCTCTCCGGCCAGTGCCTGTTGCACGAAGCGCGGTACCACCATGCCGTACTGTCCTGTTTGTCTCGGCCCCACGGTGTTGAAGAAACGGACGACAATGACGGGGAGTTGGCGTTCGCGGGCGTAGGCCAGGGCGAGGAATTCGTCGAGGGCTTTGCTGCACGCGTAGGCCCAGCGATGTTTCGACGTGGCGCCCATGACGAGGCTTGAGTCTTCGCGGAACGGCACGTGCGCATGGAGCCTGTGGAGAGGCCGTCGAGGGCGACGACCGTGTGGCCGGCGTCAAGGAGGGCTTCGAAAAGGTGGGGCCCGATAAACCCGGCGCCCCCTGTAATCAGATACTTCATGCGGCTGTGCTCGCTCCGCAGTCAACGTACCACCGAGGGCTGGACGTATGGCCCGCCGCTTGTCGGGCTAGGTCCGCGTGATCATCCTCCTTTTCATGGCGGAGTACCTTGTGACCGGCTCCAGCCCCTTGCTCGCCTTCGAAGTCGCCGGCAGGAACCTTCAGGATGCGACGTGCCACCTCAGAGCTTCCTGCCAGGTGGGCATGGTGATGCCAGTGGCGAGGAGTTTGGCGTTGGAAAGCGCGCAGAAGCGGGGGCGCCTCGCCTTCAGCGCCACGTCGGTGGTGAGGACAGGCTCGATCGTGGCCATGGGGTGGCCGGACCACTCCCGGAGGCGCTCGGCAATCTCGAGCCAGGTGGCCATGCCGGTGTTGACGCAGTGATAGATGCCGCCCGGAGCCTTGCGCTCGAGGAGGTCACAGGTCGCGCGGGCAACGTCGGCGACATGACTGGGTGACACGGTACGGTCGCGGAAGGCACGCACGGTGCGGCCGGCCGCGAAGTTCTGCAGCATGATGTCGATGGTGCTGCGCGAGGCGGCGCCGCCGAACAGGCTCTCTACGCGGAGGATGTAGTTGGCCCGCTCAAGTTCAGCGGGCCCTACGTGCGCAGCGGGCCCTGCGGGCGCTGCCATCCACTCGCCTATGAGCTTGGACATGGCGTAGTGGCTCTGCGGATTGGGCGCATCGTCTTCGGTGTAGGGCCTGTCGGCCTCGCCGTCGAAGACAAAGTCGGTGCTGTAGTGCACAAACACGGCACCGGCCGCAGCCGCAGCACGCGCAAGCGACCGCACGGCCCACGCATTGACCGCCAGCGCCTTCGCCGGCTCACCTTCCGCATCGTCGACCCTGTTGTACGCCGTGCAATTGAGCACGACCGACGGGGAGAGACGCCCAATGACGTCGGCCACCCGCGGCCCGTCCGTTACATCGAGTTCCGCCCGCGTCAGCGCCACAACCTCGTAGCCGCGATCGCGCCACTCGCGCACGGTCACGGCGCCGAGCAAGCCGTTGGCGCCAGTGACGACAACGGTCATGACGCGGCGGCGATGGCGTCGACGACTTCGGCCTGCTGGGCTTCGGTGAGTTCGCCGTAGATGGGGAGCGCGAGGGAGTTGTTGGCGGCGGCTTCGGCTTCGGGGAAGGCTCCCTGTGCGTAGCCGAGGTGCTGGAAACATTCCTGCAGATGGAACGGCACGGGGTAATAGACTTCACACCCGATGCCTGACGCTTGGAGGTGCGCCTTGACGGCGTCACGCTTGGGCACACGAATCACAAATTGGTTATAGATGTGTGATCGGTCGCTGCGCTCCACCGGCAGAACGACGCCGTCGATCTTGTCGAGACCACGGTCGGTGAAGAGGGCGCGATACCGTGCCGCGTTGGTCTGACGGGCCTTGGTCCACGCATCGAGGTGCGGGAGCTTGACGCGCAGCACGGCGGCCTGGAGTTCGTCGAGCCGGAAGTTGCCACCGACCTCCTGATGGTAATACCGGCGCTCGCCGCCATGGGTCCGCAGGATTTTGATGCGCTTGCCGAGGGTTTCGTCAGTCGCGGTCACGAGGCCGCCATCACCAAATGCGCCGAGGTTCTTCGACGGGAAAAACGAGAAGCACCCGGTGGTGCCGATAGCTCCCGCCTGCCTGCCCTTGTACGTCGCGCCGATGGACTGACACGCGTCTTCAATGACCGCGACACCGGCTTTCGACGCCATAGCCATGATCTCATCCATGTCGGCACACTGGCCATACAGATGGACGGGGATGATCGCCTTGGTCCGTGGTGTGATGGCGGCGGCGACCGCCTTGGGATCGAGGTTGTACGTCTGCGGGTCAATATCGACCAGCACGGGTGTCGCGCCGATGCGGACGACGCAGCCGGCAGTGGCGAAGAAGGAATAGGTGGGCGTGATGACTTCATCGCCCGGGCCGATGTCGAGCGCCATCATCGCCACAAGCAGCGCGTCGGTGCCTGACGACACGCCGATTGCGGAGGGCACGCCGACCAGCGCCGCGAGTTCGCGCTCGAGGGATTCGGTTTCGGGGCCGAGAATGAAGCGCTGGGAATCGCATACTCGCGTAATTGCGGCGAGTAACTCGCTTCGGAGGGGCTGGTACTGGGCTGAGAGATCGAGGAGGGGCACAGACATTCGACAGGTAGTTTATCTCTGTCCTCGTAGGGCGCGCTGGGGTTGAGCGCGCCGTGTACGGCCCGCTACAGTTCAGCGGGCCCTACGTACGGACGGCGGACCAGCGGACCAGCAAGCTAGCGGACTGTTATGGCGGGGGCGCCCCAGAGGGCGAGGTGGTTCTGGAGGTCGGCGCCTTCGTGGGGGGCGCGGGTTTCGAGGTAGACGTCGAGCGCCTGACCGGCCCACGGCGTGAGGTCGATCTTCACCGGCTGCCACTGGCGATCGGCCTCGTTGTTGAAGGGGTTGATGACGATGCTGATCATTCCCTGGAGGGGGGCACCGGCCGGCTTGACCGACACCACGAACAACACGCCGCTGTTTGGTCGCCGCCAGGCGGATTCGCGAATGCCCATGTCCACCTGCAGCCAGGCTTTGGCCGGGACGTCCTCGATCCGGTAGACGAGTCGCGACGGCTGGGTCACATAGATGGACTTCTTCCACACGCCGTTCTGAATTGCATCAGTCGCGCTGAAGGCACTCGGTTCGGGGCGTTGTTCTATCGCTTTGGGCAAATCGACGACCAGGTCTACGGCGACGCCGCCTTCCCATGGTCTGGCCCACACGGCGACAATGACAACGACGGAGATCGCGACAAGGAACCAGCGTCGCCCCATCATTCCTCCAAGAGCCCAAACAGGTATTTGCCGTAGTCGTTATGGGGGCCGAAGGGGTGGGCCAGGGCGGCGAGCTGGTCGCGGGTGATCCAGCCTTTGCGCCAGGCGATTTCTTCGGGGCACGCGATCTTGAGGCCCTGGCGGCGCTCGATGATTTCGATGAACTGCCCGGCCTCGAGCAACGACGCGTGGGTGCCGGTGTCGAGCCACGCCATGCCGCGCCCCATGACCTCAACGTGCAGCTGCTCCACCGTGAGATACGCGCGGTTGAGATCAGTGATCTCGAGCTCACCACGCGTCGACGGCTTGAGGCTCGCGGCGATCTCGGGTGCGCGGCCGTCGTAGAAATAGAGCCCCGTTACGGCGTAGCTGGATTTTGGTTCAGCGGGCTTCTCTTCGATCGACCGCGCCTTGCCGCCGGCGTCGAACTCGACGACGCCGTACCGCTCGGGATCCTGCACGTGATACGCAAAGACCGTGGCGCCCTCGGAACGCCGATCGGCGGACGTGAGCCGGTCGGCCAGCTCGTTGCCGTAGAACAGGTTGTCGCCAAGGATGAGGACCGAGGGCGACGAGCCCACAAAGTCGCGCCCGATTACATACGCCTGCGCGAGCCCGCCCGGATGCGGCTGCACGGCATAGGTCAGCGACATCCCCCACGCCGAACCATCACCGAGCATCTCGGCAAACAAGGGCGTGTCGCGCGGTGTGGAAATGATGAGCACATCGCGCACCCCCGCGAGCATCAGGGTGCTCAGCGGGTAATAGACCATCGGCTTGTCGTACACAGGCAGCAGCTGCTTCGAGACGGCTCGTGTGGCTGGGTACAGCCTGGTCCCTGATCCGCCGGCGAGCACGATACCCCTTCTCATCTCACGCGGGATTTTACTGCGGCGCGGGTTTCCCTGTCTGCGTCGCGTTTTTTGATGGTTTCGCGCTTGTCATGCGCCTTTTTGCCCTTGGCGAGCGCAATGGCGACCTTGAGGCGGCCGTTCTTGAAATAGAGCTTGGTGGGAACAATGGTGTTCCCTTTTTCCTTGGTCTTGCCGATGAGCTTGCGCAGTTCGGTCGCGTTGAGCAGGAGCTTGCGCTTGCGCTCAG
>Ga0194132_10006803_pt1 | contig 17487 bp, 20 predicted proteins | sample TA2KigOf80mmetaG_FD_148612 | JGI IMG/M metagenome (GOLD analysis project Ga0194132, IMG submission 148612) | Freshwater microbial communities from Lake Tanganyika, Tanzania - TA2015054 Kigoma Offshore 80m | ecosystem: Environmental > Aquatic > Freshwater > Lake | place: Tanzania: Lake...
CGACGCGCCGGTGTTCGCGGCGGCGCTCGACCTCGACGCGATCCTCGCGCTGCCGCGCCCGGGCGTCCGGCACGAGGCGCTCCCGCGCTTCCCCGCCGTCCAGCGCGACATGGCCTTCGTGCTCGGCGCCGAGCAGGCGCTGCCCGCGGCGGAGGTCGAAGGCGCGCTCCGCGACGAGGCGGGCCCGCTGCTGCGCGAGCTGACGCTGTTCGACGTGTTCCGGTTCCCCGACGGCCGGCGGAGCCTGGCGTGGCGGCTCACGTTCCAGGCGGCCGACCGTACGCTCACCGACGACGAGGTCAACACGATCCACGCGCGCGTGGCGGCGCGGATCACCGAGCGCTTCGGACTCTCGCTCCGGGCGTAGAGGAGGCCGGCGATGGCGGACGACGTCGTGCTGGGACGGCTGGCGCAGCTGGAGACCGCGGTGCGCAAGGCGAGCGACGCGCTCGCGCGCCTGCGCGAGGAGAACGCGCGCCTCGGCGGCGAGGTCAAGCGCCTCGGCGACGAGAACGCGCAGCTCAAGCGCGAGACCGGCAAGCTCGGCGACGAGCGCCGCCAGGTGCTCGCGCAGATCGACACGCTGCTGAAGGACATCGGGAAGCTCGACCTTGACGACTGAGAGCACGCGGGTCGAGCTCAACATCCTCGGGCATGCGCTGACGATCCGCACGCAGGCGTCGCCGGACTACATCCGCGCGCTCGCGACGTACGTCGAGGAGCGCGTGGCGACGATCCGCAAGGGCGGCGTCCGCGAAGAAGGCACCGCGCTGGTGCTCGCCGCGCTCGACATCGCCGACGAGCTGTTCCGCGCGCGCGACGACGTCACGAGGCGGGAAGGCGACGTGAGCGCGCGCATCGGCGAGCTGGTCACGCTGCTGGAGCAGGCCACACCGCGCAACGCCTGACGCGTCCCCCCGTGCCGCCGCCGGCGCACGCGTCACCGTGCTGACATCCTGACGCAATGCGCCTGCCCTATCTTCAATCGACGCAAGGAAATCGTTTTCAGGGCTTGTCCGGGGGGCGCCGCGTGCCTACCTTGGGCACTCGACTCACGGCGGGAGGCACACGATGGACGGCTGGTGGAACGAGATCGACGCGCAGATCGAAAAGGCGCTCGTGCGGGGCGGCGGGCTGACCCCGGCGGACCTCGCGCGGGAGATCGGACTCTCGGAGGCCGCCACCGTCTCGGTGCTCTCGCGCCTCGCCGCCGAGGGCAAGGTGCGCATCGCGCGCGTCGAGCTGCCGCGCGAGCGCGTGCGGATCAGCGCCGCGTAGCGTTCGCGTCGAGCCCGAGGAAGCGCGCGGCGTTCTCGTAGAGGATCTTGCGCGCGACCGCCTCGGGCAGCGAGCGGCGGGCGACGAAGCTGCGCTCTTCCTCGTAGGCGTACGGGATCAGCGGGAAGTCCGACCCGAGCATGATCCGGTCCTGGTAGCGCAGCAGCCACTCCGTCGGGATCGTGTCGGCATCGCCGCCCAGGAAGCGGTCGGACAGCGGCGTCAGCGCCATCGTGGTGTCGAGGTAGAGGTTCGGGCACTCGTCGGCGAGCGCCAGGAACGCTTCCGTGTCGAAGCATCCCAGGTGCGCCACGATCACGCGCAGCGAGGGGAAGCGCCGCATGACGCCACGGAAGCCGTCGATGCCGGTGAACGCGTCGCGATACGGCATCGTCCCCGCGTGCACGACGAGGAAGCGCCCGCGCTCCGCCACGCGCTCGTAGAGCGGCATCAGCCGCGCGTCGTCGGCGCGGAAGCGCTGCACGGAGAGGTGGAACTTGAAGCCGGCGAGCCCGGCGTCCATCGCCTCGTCCGCGATCGCCAGCACGTCGTCGTCGCCCGCGTGGACGGTGCCGACCGGGATGCCCGCGGGCAGGAGCCTGGCCGTCTCCGCGATCCACGCGTTGAGCGAGCGCGCGATGCCGGGCTTGTGGGCGTAGCTGAAGAAGCAGAAGCGCTCGACGCCGTGGGCGGCGAGCGAGTCGGCGACCGCGCGGGGGTCCCACGGGTGATGCGCGTGCCACCCGTCGCGCGCGAAGACGTCCTGGATGGCGCGCGCGAGCCGCTCGGGATGCAGGTGCACGTGCACGTCGATCGACCGCACCCGGCCATTCTAGGTCTTGACGCGGGGCGAGCGGGCGCGTACACAGGATGGGTCCCTGCGCTGTGCGTGATGCCGGCGGGAAGTTTCAACCTCGTTTCAAGATCGGGTGCTACTCCGGCGGGCGGTGTGCAAGCCCCTCTTCGAAGGGGAAGCCTGAAGCCCTCCCATATCGGCACCCACCTGGTACACACCAGGTTCGAAACACTGTCGGCACACGGCAGAGGCGGGGACCAACCACTCACGCGCCCGCCTTTCGTTGACTCCCCGCCGTTCGCGCCCCTATACTGTCGAAATCACGTACGTTTCACGTACGTTTCGACCATAGAGACAGGATAGGAAACGCGATGGCCACTGGCGTCTGGCTCGCAGTCGATTCCGCGATCGCGGTTCTCGCCCTCCTGATCGGGTTCTTCCTCCACAAGCTCTTCACGGACAAGCGGCTCGGCGACGCCGGGCAGCGCGCGCAGCAGATCGTCGACGCCGCCGAGCGCGAGGCCGAAAGCCGCCGGAAGACGTCGGAGCTCGAGGTGCGCGAGGCCACGCTGAAGGCCCGCGCGGACTTCGACACGGAGACCCGGCGCCGCGAGCGCGAGCTCCAGCAGGTCGAGCAGCGCACGGTGGCGAAGGAAGAGCAGCTCGCGCGCAAGCTGGACGACATCGAGCGGCGGCTCGCGGAGTTCACCTCGAAGGACGCGGTCGTCGCCCGCCGCGAGAAGCAGGTGCTGGAGCAGGAGCAGCGGCTCGCCAGCGCGATGGACGAGCAGCGCCGCAAGCTGGAGACCATCGCCGGGCTCACGGCCGAGGAGGCCAAGCGCCAGCTCGTGGCGCAGATGGAAGAGGAGGCGCGCCGCGAGGCCGCCCTCGTCGCCATGCGGCTCGAGGAAGAAGCGCGCGAGACCGCGCAGGTGAAGGCGCGCGAGGTGCTCGCCACCACCATCCAGCGGCTCGCCCCCGACTACACGGTGGAGACCGCGGTGTCGGTGGTCGACCTGCCGTCGGACGACATGAAGGGGCGCATCATCGGTCGCGAAGGCCGCAACATCCGCGCGCTCGAGCAGCACACCGGGGTCGACCTCATCGTGGACGACACGCCGGAGGCGGTGCTGATCTCCGCCTACGATCCGTACCGCCGCGAGATCGCGCGGCGCGCGCTCCAGATCCTCGTCGCGGACGGGCGCATCCATCCCGCGCGCATCGAAGAGGTGGTCGAGAAGGTCAAGAAGGAGATGGAGCAGCACCTGCGCGAGGAGGGCGAGAAGGCCTGCTTCGAGGTGGGCGTGCACGGCCTGCACCCCGAGCTGGTGAAGCTCGTCGGGCGCATGAAGTTCCGCACCTCGTACGGCCAGAACTGCCTGCAGCACTCGAAGGAAGTCGCGTGGCTGGCGGGCATGATGGCCGCGGAGATCAAGGCGGACGTCAAGCTCGCCAAGCGCATGGGCCTCCTGCACGACATCGGCAAGGCGCTCACGCACGAGCAGGAGGGCAGCCACCCCGAGCTCTCGCTCCAGGTGCTGACGAAGTACAACGAGAGCCCGCAGGTGATCAACGCCGCGCTCGCGGGCCACGAGAACGTGGCGCCGATGACGATCGAGGCCGTGCTGACCGAGGCCGCCGACGGCATCTCGGCCGCGCGCCCCGGCGCCCGTCGCGACGTGCTCGAAAGCTACATCCGCCGCCTCGCGAAGCTGGAGGAGATCGCGCTCAGCTACAAGGGTGTGGAGATGTGCTACGCGATCCAGGCCGGCCGCGAGCTCCGCGTGATGACCAAGGCGGACATCGTGTCGGACTTCGACGCGCACCAGCTCGCGAAGGACATCACCAAGCGCATCGAGGCGGAGATGCAGTATCCGGGGCACATCAAGGTCGTCGTCATCCGGGAGACGCGCGCCGTCGAAGTGGCGAAGTAGCCCGCGATGAAGATCATGATGATCGGCGACGTCTACGGCGAGCCCGGGCGCGCCGCGCTCGCCCGCCAGCTCCCGAAGCTGCGCGACCAGCACCACGCCGACTTCATCGTGGTCAACGTGGAGAACGCGGCCGGCGGCTTCGGCGTGACGCAGGCCATCGCGGAGAGCGTGCTGGACCTCGGCGTGGACGTCATGACGACCGGCAACCACGTCTGGGACAAGCGGGAGATCACCGGGTACATCGCGAAGGAGAACCGCCTCCTGCGCCCGGCGAACTACCCCGCGGGCACGCCCGGCGTCGGCTACGTCACCGTCAAGGCCGGGCCGCACCGCGTGACCGTCATCAACCTCATGGGCCGCGTGTTCATGACCCCGCTCGACTGCCCGTTCCGCAAGGCGGAGGCGATCCTCGAGGCCGTCGGCGGCGAAACCCCGATCCGGCTCGTGGACTTCCACTGCGAGGCGACCAGCGAGTCCGTGGCGATGGGCTGGTGGCTCGACGGCAAGGTCAGCGCCGTCGTCGGCACGCACCGGCACGTGCAGACGGCGGACGAGCGCGTGCTGCCCGGCGGCACCGCGTACATCACCGACCTCGGCATGACGGGCCCGACCGACGGCGTGATCGGCGTCGACCGCGACCAGATCCTCCAGCGCTTCCTCTCGCAGATGCCGATCCGATTCGAGACCGCGAAGGGGCCGACGGCGCTGCACGGCGTGGTGATCACGGTGGAGCCCGAGACGGGCCGCGCGACCGCGATCGAGCGCCTGCGCGTGGCCGCGTGATCCTCGACGGCAAAGCGGTCGCCGAGAAGGTCCTGTCCGAAGTCCGGGACCGCGTGCGCGCGCTCGCCGAGACCCGGCGTGTCACGCCGACGCTCGCGGTCGTCCTCGTGGGCGAGGATCCCGCCTCCCAGGTGTACGTGCGCGGCAAGAAGCGCGCGGCGGAGTCGGTGGGCATCGCCACCCAGGACTTCCTCTATCCCGAGGGCCTGACGCAGGACGACCTGCACCGGCTGATCGACGCGATCAACATGGACGAGACCCTGCACGGCGTGCTCCTCCAGCTCCCGCTGCCGAAGGGGATGGACGAGGACGCCGCCGTCGCGCGCATCGCGCCGGAGAAGGACGTCGACGGCCTCACGCCCGCGAACCTCGGGCGCCTGCTCGCGGGCTCGCCGCGCGTGGTGCCGTGCACGCCGGCGGGATGCCTCGCCGTGCTCGACCACTACGGCGCGACGCTCGAAGGCGCGGAGGCGGTCGTGGTGGGCCGGTCCCGGCTGGTGGGCAAGCCGCTCGCGCAGCTCCTGCTCGCGCGTCACGCCACCGTCACCACCTGCCACACGCGCACGAAGGACCTCGCCGCGCACACGCGGCGCGCCGACATCCTGTGCGTCGCCGCCGGGCGCCCGCGCATGGTGACGGGCGACATGGTCAAGCCCGGCGCGTGGGTGATCGACGTCGGGGTCAACCGGCTCGACACCGGCAAGCTCGCGGGCGACGTCGACTTCGCGAGCGCCGAGAAGGTCGCGGGCGCGATCACGCCGGTGCCCGGCGGGATCGGCCCGATGACGATCGCAATGCTGATGAAGAACACGGTGAGCGCCGCCGAGGCTCGGCTCGCCGCGGCATGAGCACCGGTGCGCGCGCGGTCTTCACGGTCTCCAGCCTCACCGAGACGCTGAAGGCCGTCGTCGAGGACCGCTTTCCGATGGTGTGGGTCGAGGGCGAGATCTCGAACTTCAAGGTCTACGCCTCCGGCCACGCGTACTTCACGCTGAAGGACGCGACCGCGCAGCTCCGCTCGATCCTGTTCCGCAACCGCGCGCGGCGTATCCGCTTCGAGCCGGGCGACGGCCTGCACGTGCTCGCCATGGGCAGCGTCGAGGTCTACCCGCAGCGCGGCGAGTATCAGCTCGTGGTCGAGCTGCTGGAGCCGCGCGGGCTCGGCGCGCTGCAGCTCGCCTTCGAGCAGCTCAAGGCGCGCCTCGCCGCCGAAGGCCTCTTCGACGACGCGCGCAAGCGCGCGCTGCCCCGCTTCCCGAAGAGGATCGGCATCGTGACCTCGCCGTCCGGCGCCGCCATTCGCGACATGCTGCGGGTGATCGGCCGGCGCTTCGGCGAGCTTGCGATCGTGCTGGCGCCCTGCCGCGTGCAGGGCGACGTTGCCGCGGAGGAGATCGCCCAGGGCATCCGCGACCTGAACGCGCTCGGTGACGTCGACGTCATCATCGTCGGTCGCGGCGGCGGCTCGCTGGAAGACCTGTGGGCCTTCAACGAAGAGGCGGTGGCCCGCGCGATCGCCGGCTCGAAGGTGCCGATCATCTCCGCCGTCGGCCACGAGGTCGACGTGACCATCGCGGACTTCGTGGCCGACCTGCGGGCGCCCACGCCGTCCGCCGCCGCCGAGCTGGTCGTGCGGGAGAAGCACGCCATCGTCGAGAGCGTGGCCGACCTCGCGCACCGGCTGCGGCGCGCGATGGGCCGCCGGCTCGAGCACGAGCGCCACCGCATGGAAGCCCTCACCACGCGGCGCGTGCTCGCCGACCCCGCACGCCCGCTGCGCGACCTGCATCGCCGCGTGGACGACGTCCGCGCGCGGCTGCACCGGGCGATGGACGCGCACCTCCGGCACGTCGCCCACCGCGTCGCGCTCGCGACCGCCGGGCTCCGCTCGGGCAGCCCGCGCGCGCGGCTGGCCCGCGACCGGCACCGGTTCGGCGAGCTCGACGCGCGGCTGCGCCGCGAAGCCGTCCGCTCGGTCGACACGGGACACGCGCGCCTCCGCACGCTGACCGGCCGGCTCGACTCGCTGTCGCCGCTCGCGGTCCTCGCGCGCGGCTACAGCCTGACGCGGACGCGCGACGGCGCCGTCGTCCGCCGCGCGGGTGACGTCCGGGTGGGGGACGAGGTGGAAGTGCTCGTGAGCGAGGGGCGGCTCGACTGTCGCGTGACCGCGACCACGGAGAAGACCGAGTGACCGACCTGAGATTCGAGGAGTGTCTGGCGCGGCTCGAGCAGATCGTGGCCGCGCTGGAGTCGGGAACCCTGCCGCTGGAGGAGTCGCTGAAGGTGTTCGAGGAAGGCGTGGGCCTCGCGCGGCACTGCGGGCGCTATCTCGAGCAGGCCGAGCGCCGCGTCGAAGTCCTCGCCAAGGACGAGAGCGGCGCGCTCGGCACGCGTCCCTTCGCCGCCCCGGCGGACGACGAGCCGTGAGCGGCTTCGACCTCACGGCGTATCTCGCGGCGCGCGTGAGCGCGGTGGACGCCGCGCTCGGCCGCGTGCTGCCGCCGGAGGACGCGGCGCCCCCCACGCTGCACCGGGCGATGCGCTACAGCGTGCAGGCGGGCGGCAAGCGGCTGCGCCCGATCCTCGTGATCGCGGGCGCGGAGGCGGTCGGCGGCCACGCGGAGCAGGTCATGGAGACCGCGTGCGCGCTGGAGCTCATCCACACGTACTCGCTCATCCACGACGACCTGCCCGCGATGGACAACGACGACTACCGCCGCGGTCGCCTCACCAATCACAAGGTCTTCGGCGAGGCGATCGCGATCCTCGCGGGCGACGCGCTGCTCACCCTCGCGTTCAAGCTCGTCGCGCTCAACGGCGCGCGCACCGGCGACGCGCGCATCATCGCCGCGCTCGTGACCGACATCGCGGACGCGGCCGGCACGGACGGCATGGTCGGCGGGCAGGTGGTCGACATCCAGTCGGAGGGCAAGGCCGTGAGCGCGGAGACGCTCGACTACATCCACACGCACAAGACCGCCGCGCTCATCCGCGCCTCGCTGTGCGCGGGCGCGCTGATCGCGGGCGCCACCGCGGCGCAGCGCGCGGCGATCACCGCGTGCGGCGACGCGCTCGGCCTCGCCTTCCAGATCGTGGATGATATCCTCGACGTCGAAGGCAGCAGCGAAGAGCTCGGCAAGACGGCGGGCAAGGACGCGCAGCAGCAGAAGGCGACCTATCCCGCGTACCACGGTCTCGAAGCGTCGCGCGCGAAGGCCCGCGCCCTCATCGACCAGGCCAAGCTCGCGGTGGCGCCGCTCGGCGAGCGGGCCGAGCCGATCCGCGCGCTGGCGGACTTCATCTTCCAGAGGAGGAGCTGAGCGTGTCCGCCATCCGTGAAGTCTTCGCGCGGGAGGTCCTCGATTCGCGCGGCCACCCCACCGTCGAGGTGGAGGTCCAGCTCGAGTCGGGCATGTGGGGCCGCGCGGCCGTGCCGTCGGGCGCGTCGACCGGCAAGCGGGAGGCCGTCGAGCTGCGCGACGGCGACACGCAGCGCTACCGCGGCAAGGGCGTGCAGCAGGCGGTCCGCAACGTCGAGGAGACCATCGCGCCGGAGATCGAGGGCATGGAGGCCAGCGAGCAGGCCGCCATCGACCAGGCGCTCCTCGAGCTCGACGGCACGCCGAACAAGTCGGGCCTCGGCGCCAACGCCATCCTCGCCGTCTCGCTGGCGGTCGCGCGCGCGGCGGCGGACGACGCCGGCCTGCCGCTCTACGCGTACCTCGGCGGCGTGGGCGCGCGCCTCATGCCGGTGCCGCTCCTCAACGTCATCAACGGCGGCGCCCACGCCGACAACGGCCTCGACTTCCAGGAGTTCATGCTGGCGCCCGCGGGGGCGGACAGCTTCTCGAGCGCGCTCCGCATGGGCGTCGAGGTGTTCCACGTCCTCAAGGACACGCTCAAGGACAAGAAGCTCTCCACCGGCGTGGGCGACGAGGGCGGCTTCGCGCCGCTGATCGGCTCCAACACCGAGGCGCTGGACCTGCTCGTGCAGGCGATCGAGCGCGCCGGCTACCGGCCGGGCGAGGACATGTACCTGGCGCTCGACGTGGCCGCGAGCGAGTTCGCGGAAGACAACGGCCGCTATCACCTCCGCCGCGCGAACGAGCGCCGCACGAGCGACGAGCTGATCGCGATCTACGAGGACCTCCTCGGCCGCTATCCGATCGTGTCGATCGAGGACGGCCTCGGCGAGGACGACCGGCCGGGGTGGGGGATCATGACGCGAAAGCTCGGCGCCCGCTGCCAGCTCGTGGGCGACGATCTCTTCGTGACGAACCCCGCGATCATCCAGCAGGGCATCCGCCAGGGGCTGGCCAACGCGGTGCTCGTGAAGCTCAACCAGGTGGGCACGCTCACCGAGACCCTCGAAGCGATCGAGCTCGCCAAGCGCGCCGGGTACGGCACCGTGATCTCGCACCGCTCGGGCGAGACGGAGGACACCTTCGTCGCGGACCTCGCGGTCGCGGTGAACGCGGGCCAGATCAAGACGGGCTCGCTCGCCCGCAGCGAGCGCACCGCCAAGTACAACCAGCTCCTGCGCATCGAGGAAGAGCTGGGCCACGCCGCGTCGTGGCCGGGCCGCGCACTCTACACCCATCCGCGCAGGTGAACGCCCGCGCGCCACGGATGGCGGTGGCCGCCGCCCTCGTGCTGGCGGCCGCGGGCGGCCTCGCGGTCTACGGCGGCAGCGGCATCGTCCGCGTCCGCGCGATGCAGGAGGAGATCCGGCAGCTCGAGCGCGAGCTGGGCACCCTGCGCGCGCAGACCGAGACGCTCACCGCCACCATCGACAAGCTCCGGCACGACCCCGCCTACATCGAGAAGCTCGCGCGCGAGGACCTGGGCTACGTCCGCGAGGGCGAGACCGTCCTCAAGTTCCCCACGAACAAGCCGAAATGATCGAGTGGTACTGGGCGCTCCTCTTCTTCGTCAGCCTCGCGTGCAACGGGCGCGCGGCCGTGAAGCTGCTCATCGACTGGAAGGGGATGCTGACCACGTGCCGGCTCGTCGAGGAGACGTACGAGCGGCTCGACAGCCTGCCCGACGAGGCCGCGCTCGAGGCGGACCCGCGCGCGCCGGTGTTCGTCCACCTCGTGCCCGCGTTCCAGGAGCCGGAGATCGCGGCCACCCTGCGCGCGCTGCTCGACTCCCGTTATCCGCACGGCAAGCTGCACGTGGTCGTCGCGGTGAAGGAGTCCGAAGAGCTGGCGCCGCATCCCGCGATGGGTATCTCCACCGGTGAGGTCGTGCGGCGCTTCCGCGACGAGCTGCCGCCGCTCTACCAGAAGATGCTGTCGGTCGTGGTGGCGGGCGGCGAAGGCCGCAAGGCGCATCAGCTCAACTGGGCGCTGCAGCCGGACGCGCTCCACGCGCTGCTCGGTGAGCACGACCCCGCGCAGGTCTACGTCGGGTGCAGCGACGCCGACTCGCTGCCGGACCGCAACACCTTCCGCTGGCTCGCGCACGACATCGCGAGCACCGGCGGCAGCCGCGCCTACCAGGGCGTCACGCTCTCGCTCGCGAACTTCGCGCGCCTCGACGTGCGCGGCCGGACGTGCGCGATCCAGCAGTCGTCGATCTTCATCCGCGTGTCGATCGCGCGGCTGATCAACGAAGCGCGGCGCGTGGCGTGGTTCGCGCGTCTGCGCGCGCGCGCCCCCTGGGTCGCGCGACTCCTCCGCCCGGCGTTCGAGCTCGGGTTCCGGCGCTCGCAGATCTGCCTCGGCCACAACACGTTCGTGCGGCTGGATGCGCTGCAGAGCCTCGGCCTGTTCCCCATGGAGGGCGCCACGGAGGACTCCACGCTCGGCTACGCGCTGGGGGCGCGCGGCATCGCGGTGCGGGCGCTGCCGCTGCTGGAGCTCAACGACCTGCCGGAGACGACCGACGGCATGGTGCGCCAGAACGCGCGGTGGTACAAGGGCGTGCTGGACGACGTGCGCTGGCTCTGGCGCGAGTGGCGCGCGCGGCCGACCGCGTACAACACCGCGCAGCTCGTGCGCCACGTCGGCAACAAGGTCGTCGAGTGGCCGATCGCCGCCGCCGTCTACCCGGTCGTCGGCTTCCTCGGCTGGCACCTCGCGTACCGCTTCTCCCACGAGCCGGTGTGGTTCGTGCTCGGCATCGCGTTCCCGTCCATCTCGCTCGGGCTCACCATCTGGGTCGGTGGGATCGTCACCCAGGAGCTGATCGAGAGCCTCGCGCCGTACTATCCGCGCCCGGTCGACGTCGCCCGCACGAGCCTCAAGGCGAAGTTCTTCGGCATCTTCCGCTGCCAGACGTACTGGCTGCTCGCCACCCGCGGCGCCTGGCGCGTCCTGTGGGCGCAGGCGCGCGAGGGCCGCTTCGAGGCCGCCAAGACCGACCGGGTCAGTCGCACGGCCCGCTGAGCGCCCGCGGCGCGCCCCGGCTCAGCGGCGGGCCGCGCGGGCGATCGCCGCGCAGAGCGTCTCCGGGTCCACGGGCTTCGGCACGTGGTCGACGAACCCCGCCGCCAGCGTGCGCTTGCGCGAATGGTCGTGGCCGTGCGCGGTCGTCGCCACGATCGGCAGCTCCCGCACCTTCGCGTCCGGATGCTCGCGGATCGCGCGGATGAGCCAGTACCCGTCGTGCCCGGGCATGGCGATGTCGCTCAAGACCACGTCGGGCTGCTGCGCGGCGATCATCCGCAGGGCTTCCGGCGCGTTGGCCGCGGTCGCGACGACGGCGCCGGAGGTGCGGAGCGCCACCGCGAAGTAGTCGGCGCTGTCCTCGTCGTCTTCGACGACGAGGACGTGCACGCCCGCCAGGTACCGCGGCGCCAGGGCATCGCCCGGCGCGGGCGCTGCGCGGTGATCGCCGGGACGCCGCTCGCCCGGTGTGGGACCGCCGCCCGAGACCGCCCGCAGACGCCGGCGACGGCGCGGCTCGGGGGCAGGGGCGGGCCTTCTGGGCAGCGCTTCGGATCGGGGCAGGGTGCCCCCGCGTGAACCAGCCATCATCACGACTTCTCCTCCGAATCGGGTACGGCCACGACACTTCCGGACGGGGGCAGGGGCAGCGTCACCGTGAAGGTCGCCCCCTTGCCCTTGCCGGGGCTCTCGGCGCGGACGTGCCCGCCGTGCAGATCGACGAGCGACTTGACGAGCGCGAGCCCCAGCCCGAGCCCGCCGTACTCGCGGGTGATCGAGCCGTCCTCCTGGCGGAACATCTCGAACACGTGGGGCAGCAGCGGCGGGGCGATGCCGACGCCGTTGTCGGCGACCACGATCTCGGCGCCCGCGCCGGCGCGCTGGACGGTGACGTCCACGCGCCCGCCGGACGGGGTGAACTTGATCGCGTTGATCGCCAGGTTCCACACGACCTGGCGCATCCGGTTGGGCGCGCAGCGCAGCGGGTCGACGTCGGGCTTGTACTCGGTGACGAGCGCGACGCCCTTTGCGCCGGCGGCGGGGCGCACGATGTCGAGCGCGCCGTCGACGATCGCCACGAGGTCGCACGGCACCAGCGTGAGCTGCATGCGGCCGGTCGCCGCGCGCGAGAGGTCGAGCAGGTCGTCGACGAGCTGGCTCTGCGTCTTGGCGCTGCGGCTGATCACACCGATGGCGTGCCGCCGGGCCGCCTCGTCGAGGCTCCCGTTCTCCAGCAGGCGCGCGTAGCCGAGGATCGACGTGAGCGGCGTGCGGAGCTCGTGCGACACCGTCGCGAGCAGGCGGTCCTTCGCGCGGTTGGACGCCTCCGCCTCGATCAGGAGGCGATCGCGCTCGTCCTCGAGCCGCCGGCGCTCGGTGACGTCACGCGCGATCTTCGAGGCGCCGACGATGCGCCCCGTCGCATCCCTCACCGGCGACACGCTCAGCGAGATGTTCAGGCGGCGGCCGTCCTTCGCGACCCGGATGGTCTCGAAGTGGTCGATGGCCTCCCCCCGCCGGATCCGGCCGATAATCGCGTCCTCTTCCGCGCGCCGCTCGGTCGGGATGAGCAGCGTGATGTGGCGGCCGACGGCCTCCGCCGCCGTCCACCCGAAGATCCGCTCGGCGCCGCGGTTCCACGACTGGATCACGCCGTCGAGGCCCTTGCTCACGATCGCGTCGTCGGCGGAGTCGACGATGGCGGCCAGGTGGCTCGCCGCGTCGCCGATGAGCCGGAAGCCGCTGGGGCTCGGGTCGGATTCCACACCCCCACCGTACTGTGTCCGGCAACCCCCGGCCGTGTGGCGACCCGCTATACTCTTGAAATCCCGAGCGCACCGGAGGCGAGCAGGATGGCCGCGACCCCGAGGAAAGTCCCGCGCGTGTCGCGCGTGTCGAAGGAGCGCGACCCCTTCCGCACCGAGCTCACGCCCGTCGCGTTCCTGAGACGCAGCGCGTACGTCTATCCGGACAAGGTGGCGGTCGTCCACGGCGCGCGCCGCTACACGTACCGGCAGTTCGAGGAGCGCGCCAACCGCCTGGCCTCGGCGCTGCGCGCCCGGGGGCTGCGCCACCTCGACCGGGTCGCCGTCATCTCGCCGAACACGCCGGCCATGCTCGAAGCGCACTTCGGCGTGCCGGCCGCGGGCCTCGTGCTCGTGCCGATCAACACCCGCCTCAGCAGCGACGAGATCGGCTACATCCTGCAGCACTCCGGCGCCAGGCTGGTGTTCGTCGACCACGAGATGGAGAGCCTCGTGAAGCCGCTCGACCTCGGCGCGGTGCCGGTGATCCGCATCGACGACACCGGCGCCGCCGGCGATCCCTACGAGGACTTCATCGCCGCCGGGTCGCCCGAGCCGTGCGAGCCGTGGATCGAGGACGAGTACGAGACGATCTCCATCAACTACACCTCCGGCACCACGGGACGCCCGAAAGGCGTCATGGTGCACCACCGCGGCGCGTACCTGAACGCGCTCGGCGAGACCATCGAGACCACGCTCACCGCGGACGCGCGCTACCTCTGGACGCTGCCGATGTTCCACTGCAACGGCTGGTGCTTCACGTGGGGTGTCACCGCGCTCGGCGCCACCCACGTGTGCCTGCGCCGCGTGGAGCCGGGGCGCATCTGGGAGCTGATCGACGCGGAGGGCGTCACGCACTACTGCGGCGCGCCGACCGTGCAGATCGGCATCGTGAACGATCCGAAGGCGCACACGCTTCCGCGCACGGTCACGTGCGCGGTCGCCGGCGCGCCGCCGTCGCCGACGCTGCTCGGGCGCCTCAAGGCCCTCGGCTTCAAGCCCGTGCACGTCTACGGCCTCACCGAGACGTACGGCCCCCACACGGTGTGCGCCTGGGACAACGGCTGGGACGCGCTCCCGGCGGACGAGATGGCGCAGAAGGCCGCGCGCCAGGGCCAGGGCTACGTGGTGGCCGACCTCGTCCGCGTGGTCGACGACCGGATGCACGACGTCCCCATGGACGCGCAGACGCTCGGCGAAGTGGTGATGCGCGGCAACAACGTGATGAAGGGGTACTTCGAGCAGCCGGACGCCACCGCCGAGGCGTTCCGCGGCGGCTGGTTCCACTCCGGCGATCTCGCCGTCTGGCACCCGGACGGCTACATCGAGCTGCGGGACCGCAAGAAGGACATCATCATCTCGGGCGGCGAGAACATCTCGACGATCGAGGTGGAGCAGGCGGTGGCCAAGCACCCGGCGGTCCTCGAGTGCGCGGTGGTCGCGGTGCCGGACGAGAAGTGGGGCGAGCGGCCCAAGGCGTTCGTGACGCTCAAGCCGGGGATGCAGGCGACGGAAGCCGACATCATCGAGCACTGCCGCACGGCGATCGCGCATTTCAAGTGCCCGGCGGCGGTCGAGTTCGGCGACCTGCCGAAGACGTCGACGGGGAAAGTGCAGAAGTTCGTGCTGCGGAACAAGGAGTGGGCGGGCAAGGAGAAGAGGATCAATTGATGGCGGAGATCGGGCCGGGCGTGAAGGATGCAAGCCATCTCTATGAAGTGGAGCGGCGGGCGCGGCACGCGGAGCGCCCCGGGTTCCGCATCAGCGAGCTGCAGATCTCGCCCGAGCAGCAGGTGCCGTGGCACTACCACACGACCGTGACCGACACGTTCTACGTGCTCGAAGGCGAGATCCGGCTCTTCCTGCGCGACCCCAAGGAAGAGGTGCGGGTGAAGCCCGGCGAGACGTACGCGGTGCGCGCCGGCCGCCCGCATCTGGTCACGAACCCCGGGACGACCTCCGCCACGTTCCTCGTCCTGCAGGGCCTGGGCGACTACGACTACGTCCCGCTGACCAACCGCTGATTCGCGCACTGCAGCACGTTTCACAATCGCGCTCGCTGGTAGGCCCCTTGCAATCAGGGAGGGGCGGGAGGGCGATGCCCATGAACAAGACTCTGACGACCTCAGCGATCGCGATCGCGCTCGGCCTCGTGTGGACGGCCGGGCCGGCCCTCGCCCAGCAGACGACGGGCGAGAAGGCGAAGGACAAGGCCGAGCGTGCCGGCGACAAGCTCGAGCGTGGCGCCGAGAAGACGGGCGACAAGCTCGAGCGCGCCGCCGACAAGACCGGCGACAAGATGAAGAGCACCGCGGACAAGGCCGAGGACAAGGCCGACCGCGCGGTGGACAAGACCGACTCCACGATGGACCGCGCCAAGGACAAGGCGCGCGACACGGTGGACAAGGTCAAGGACAAGACGACGGAGCTGAAGGACAAGGCGAAGGCGAAGATGGACCGCACGGCGGACCGGATGGAACGCCGGGACGTCATGGCCATGCAGCAGGCGCTCAAGGACAAGGGCCACGACCCGGGTCCGGTCGACGGCCGCATGGGCCCGCGCACGAAGGCGGCGCTCATGGACTACCAGACGAAGGAAGGCCTGACGGCCACCGGGCGCTGGGACGACGAGACCGCGGCCAAGCTCGGCGTGCGGATGAGCGCGTCCGACAAGGAGACCATCAACCCGGCCGCGTCGCCGGGCTCGGCCACGCTGCCGCCGGCCCAGCCGGGCGGGTCTCCGCTCCCGACCCCGTCCACGCAGCCGGGCGTGTCGACCGCCCCGCCAGCCACGCCGGAGGACAAGTCGGCGCCGCCCTCGAAGCGCAACGCGCCCTAACGGGCACGACGCGCAAGGCGAGCGGAGGGGCCGGGAGCGATCCCGGCCCCTTTCTCGTGGTGCGCCTTGACGCGATGCGCGCGCTACGGTAACGTTCGGAGGTCACGCGCGAGTCGCGCGTGCGACACCGCGGGGTGGAGCAGCCCGGTAGCTCGTTGGGCTCATAACCCAAAGGTCGCTGGTTCAAATCCAGCCCCCGCAACCAACGAAGACAAGGGGTTAGCCGATGATGTCGGCTAGCCCCTTCGGCTTTTATGAATGCTTTATGAATACTCGGTCGCCGGAGGTCCCGGCGGCCGAGGTTCCTGCGGCGACGAGGCTGTCCGGTGGAGGAGCGAGGGGCCAGGGCCCCGCCCAAGGCGAGCGGCTTGCACCCCTCGATACCGCTCTCGAAACCACTCTCGAAACCGTTTCCGCCGGGATCTCCGCGTCGGAGCAGGCGATCGGCGCTAGTTCCACCCCCCGACTCCGACAGACTCCGTTCCGTCGTCGTCTGCCTCGTTTTCATCGTGCGAAGGCCTCCCACCGCCCGCCGCTCGCGCTCCAGGATCGCGATCTCGAACTGCTCCGAACCGTCGCCGACTACCGCCTGATCACGACGCCGCAGATCCTCAAGGTCTTCTCCGACGAGAGCCGCGACGGCCTGTACCGTCGGCTTCAGCGGCTCTTCCACCACGGATACCTGGACCGGCTCGGCACGAACCCGAACGCGCCGATGCTCTACGCCATTGCCCGACGTGGGTCCGACGTTCTCGGGGTCTCAGCGGGCCGGGGAGTTGGCGACCGCTACGTCGCACATCAGCTCCTGGTGAACGATGTCCGGATCGCGCTCGATCACGCTTCCCGAATGCACGGTGTGGAATTGGCTTGGCTGCCGGTCGTGGACGGCCAACCCGTGAGACCGGACGGCTACTTCAGCCTTCGGTTCCAGGATCTACCCGACGGTCGCAATCGCGCGTTCTTCTTCCTGGAGGCCGACCGATCGACGATGACCCGCGAGCGCTTCGTCGAGAAGCTCCGCGCGTACGCCTCCTGGCACGATGCGGGCGGCCATACCCGGACGCTCGGCATCAAGACGTTCCGGGTCCTTACGGTAACGCCGTCGAAAGAGCGGGTGGCGAGCTTGGTCACCGCCACGCGTTCGTCGGCCGCGCTGGCCGCCATGCTGGGACACTTTTGGTTCACTTCAGTGGCGCTCTTTACCACCTGCCCATCTTCGTCTATTTTGGGTGCGATCTGGGAGCGCCCGGACCGGCCGGGTGACCTCCTGAGCCTCCTGCCCTGATCCGATTGCGGAGGGTGGACATGGTAACGCTCACGCGGGCCCGGATTCACGACGAGCACGCCACGATGATCGACGGCTGCCACGGCGAGGTGGAAGGCTTCTATCGCGCCGTGGAGGAGGAACTGAACCGCCTCAGGCCGCCGCAGACCGCGTGGCGCCGGGAGAGCGTCGCGCCGAGCAAGATGAAGGGCCTCGCCGGCAAGCGGCGCGATGCGCTCGTCGTCTCGAATGCCCAATTCCGAGAGTGCGCATTCCGGTGATCGTGATCACTCAGGTCGCGCGATCGTGATCACGCCGATCGGCGGATCGTGATCGGAGCGCAGCGACGCTGGGCGGCGTCAGTCGTCGAGCTTGGCCTCCTTCCGTCGCGAG
>Ga0194132_10006805_pt1 | contig 17484 bp, 17 predicted proteins | sample TA2KigOf80mmetaG_FD_148612 | JGI IMG/M metagenome (GOLD analysis project Ga0194132, IMG submission 148612) | Freshwater microbial communities from Lake Tanganyika, Tanzania - TA2015054 Kigoma Offshore 80m | ecosystem: Environmental > Aquatic > Freshwater > Lake | place: Tanzania: Lake...
CGTGGGCAGGCCATCCTGGAAAGGAGGAACACGATCAAGCGCAGGACCATCGAGCACCGCCGCTTGCTGCACCAGCAAGCCACCGCCTAGACTGACAAACCAGATGGGCCGAAGTCTCCATTAATAAAGCCTTCGATCAGTCTCAAATGATCTGACGACGGACAAGCTCCCGCGTTCCCCGCGCACGCGGGGATGAACCGTAAACGTCGTGGTAGATCAACTGCAAGTGTACGCGTTCCCCGCGCACGCGGGGATGAACCGCCGCAGCACTCGCAGGATATGAACGCATCGCCGTGGTCGAGCTCGAGCCCGGCCGCCGCTTGGTCGTCGACTTCGCCGGAGCGGCCGACGGGTTCGTGTTGAAGTAGGAGCGAGGCGATGGCGCTGATCGAATGGCACGCGGAGTTCGAAACAGGCATCGCCGGCGTCGACCACGAGCATCGGGCGTTGATCGATCTCCTCAACGCAATGCCGGCCGCGGCCGGACCCGACCCCGACCGTGACGCGATTACGCGGCTGCTCGGAGAGATCCATGCCAGCATCGGCGCTCATTTCGCGCTCGAAGAGGCGGTGATGCGCGAGCGCGCCTACGCCGAGTTCGCGGACCACAAAGCCGATCACGAGCGCCTGCTCGATGAACTGCGCGATATCATGGAGGTCCACGAGGCGGGGCTGGTGCCCGACTATGCGGCGTTGCTGGGGGTGGAACTTACGCGCTGGTTCGGCGAACACTTCCGGACCAAGGACGCGGCGTTCCACCGTGCGCGCGTGGCGCGCGACGGTGCTTGACCGCTACACGACCCGCGCCGTCGGCGTGGCCGGGCCGACCCCCATCAGTTCGCACCAGTTCTTCCAGAACGAACGCACCGAGACCTCGGTCACGAGGTGATCGGCGACTTTCGGCACGTCGCCGACGCCGCCCATCTCGATCACCGAATGCGCATCCTTGTGGTCGCCCTTGATGCCGAGTTGGAGCAGCCGGCCGGCCTCGCCGTCTTCCATCGACACGAGGCCGCCCGGGCCGACCAGGTTGATCTGTTTCAATCGCACGAGGCGGAGAGCGGGATCGTCGTCCCGGTAGCCGAAATAGGTCCAATAGAGGTCGTACACGCCGGCCGAGCGCGGCCGGATCTGCCGCGTCGCCAGCGTATTCGAGAGCCGCTGCACCAAAAGGTTCGGGAAAAACGCGCACATGTGGATCGCGCGGCCGTCGCCGATTTCATCGCGGAAATCCGCGATCGATAGGTCGTGAAGCGTGAGCCCGGTGTTGTAAGTGGTGGTGCCTTCGTAGCCGGCCTTCGCGTCGTCCTCGCTGTCGGTGCCGTGGACGACATAGACCATGCGATGCCGGCCCTGGGCGTCCATGATCGAACCGCCTTCCTGGGTAGCGCGGGCGATCCCGAACGTCGCCTGGAACGGATGCAGCATGATGCCGTGGTAATCGTCGACCAGGTTCTCGTAGTAGAGCTTCCAGTTGGCGGGGATGCGCTGGCGGACGTAGCCGATCACTTCGATCGGCTTCGCGAAGATGTTGTCGAGGAAGCGGCGCATCGGCTGGTCGAGGAAATCCAGGAGCGGCTCGACCGCGGCCGCGAACGAGACGAACACGACGCCGCGGTAGCTTGCGAGCTTGAGCCGCTTGAGCCCGTGGTCGGCGAGCGCGAAGTCGCGTGGCATCCCGCCTTTGCCCTCGAGCCCGCGGCGGAACGGAACGCCCTGCAGGTTGCCGCGGAGGTCGTAGTTCCAGTGGTGATAGACGCAGGTGAAGTCGCGCGCCCGGCCGCGCGGCGTTCGCACCAGGAGCGTGCCGCGGTGCGCGCAGCGGTTGACGAAAGCGTGGACGACGCCGTCCAGGTCGCGCGCGACCACGACCGGGGTATCGCCGATCTCGGTGACGACATAGTCGCCGGGCTCCGGCAGCTCGGCTTCGAGCGCGGCGTAACACCAGACCGGGCCTCGGAAGATGCGCTCCTGCTCGGCCTGGTGGATGGCGGGATCGACGAAGGCGGAGTAGGGGATGCGGCTGAAATCGGCGGCCGGCCACGACATTCGCTGCCACGCCGGGACCGCCGTCATTGACGCCCTCCGGTTTGGCCGTGCGGCGGCGCTACCCCGCCGCCGTGAGGCGCGCGGTCGCGTAGACGAGGCCGGTCGGGCCGATCGCGACCCCGATGAACCAAGTCAGCACCTGGAAGGTCGTCGGCATGTTGGTCAGGCTACCTCTGATCTCGGCGACCACATCGATCAGGCGCGTGACGTTGACCTTCAGCTCGCCGACCGACGAGGTCCATGCCGGGAGTATCGCCGCCGGTGGCGGTTCGTGCAATCCGCGCCATACCCTTACTTAGGGAACCTTTCGAGAGCGGCTCGGCGAAGTCCCGCTATCCCGTTGATTCGGGCCGATATCCCATCAGCGTGCAGTAGTGGCGCCAGAAGCCGCGGATCGGTACCTCGGTGTTGATGGTGTCCTGATCCTCGATCGGCCCGGTCCCGCCCATCTCGAGCACCGAGTGGGTGTTGCCGCCGCCCGCCATCGCGCGCTGGACCTGAACGCCGGCCTCGCCGTCCTCCATCGAAACGAGGCCGCCGGGTCCGACCAGATTGACTTGCCGGAGCCGCGCGCGGCGGACCTCGGGCGAATCGTCGGTGTAGCCGAAGAAAGTCCAGTAGAGCTCGAACGCGGTCGGGCTCTTCGGCCGGATCCGCCGTGTCGCCAGCGTGTTGGTGAGACGCTGGAAGAACACGGCCGGAAAGACCGTCATCATGTTGACGGCCTTGCCGTCGCCCATCTCGTCGATGAAGGCGACGATCGAGGGGTCTTCGAGCGTCAACGCCTCGTTGTAAACGGTGGTGCCGGCATAGCCGGCCTTGGTTTCGTCTTCGCTCGCGCTGCCGTGGATCGAATACCCGATCCGATGGCGCCGCTCCTTGTCCATGATCGATCCGCCGCGCTGGCTGTTCGAGAAGATGCCGAACGTGGTCTGGAACTGGTGCAGGAGCCCGGCGTGGTAGGGATCGTGCAGGTTCTCGAAATAGAGTTTCCAATTGGCGGGGATTACCTGGCGCATATAGCCGAGAATCTCGATCGGCTTGCAGAAAATCTCGTCGAGATACGCGCGCATCGGCCGGTCGAGATAGTCCTCGAGCGGTTCGGTCGCCGGATGCATGGTGCCGAAGACGACACCGCGGTAGGCCGCGACGCGCACCTTGAAAAGACCGTGCGCGCGCTTGTCGAACGATGCCGGCATGCCGCCCTTGCCTTTGGCGCCGCGCTGGAACGGGACGCCCTGCAAGTTGCCCTCGAGGTCATAGTTCCAGTGGTGGTAGATGCAGGTATGGCTCCGGGCGTTGCCGGACAGGTGACGAACCAGCGTCGTCCCACGGTGCGCGCAGCGGTTGGCGAAGGCGTGGATACGGCCGTCGAGCCCGCGGTTGACCACGACCGAGGTGTCGCCGATGCAGGTGGTTCGGTAGTCGCCGGGATCGGGAATCTCGGCTTCAAGCGCGAGGTAACACCAAGTCGGGCCGCGAAAAACCCGCGCCTGCTCGCGCTCGTAAACCGCCGGGTCGAAGAAGACGCGGTAGGGGACGCGGCTGAGATCGGCCGCCGGCCAGGTCAAGGTCCCGTTGCCTGCGTTCATCGGTCCGATCGCGGCGCGGCGGGACTATTCGGCGGCGATCCGGTCCGGCGGCGGCGGCGGCCACGCACTCCCGCCCTGCGGCACGTAGCCCATCAGATGGCAGTAGTAGCGCCAGAAGCCGCGGATCGGGACTTCGGTATTGACGGTGTCCTGGTGGGTGATCGGCCCGACCCCGCCCATCGCGATCAGCGAGTGGTCGCGGTCGGCGCCGTCGATGCCAAGCTGCACGAGCCGCCCGACCTCGCCATCCTCCATCGACACCAGTCCGCCCGGGCCGACCAGGTTGACCTGCCGCATCCGCATCTCGCGGATCGCCGGCGTGTCGTCCCGGTAGCCGAAATAGGTCCAGTAGAGCTCGAACGAGTTCGGCGTCTTCGGCTTGATCTGCCGTGTCGCCAATGTGTTGTTAAGCCGCTGGAAAAACACCGACGGGAAGATCGCCATCATGGTCAGGCCTTCGCCCGAACCGTCCTCGTCGACGAACTTGGTAACCGAGGGATCGGCGAGCGTCAATTGCTCGTTGAAGGCGGAATCGCCGGCGTACCCCGCCTTGGCGTCGTCATCGGTGTCGCTACCGGCCATCGTGAAGCAGGTGCGGTGACGGCCATATTTGTCGAGGATCGAGCCGCCGACCTGCGTGTTGCGTGCAATCGCGAAGGTGGTCTGGAACTGGTGCAGAAGGCCGCCGTGATAGGCGTCCATCAGATTCTCGAAATAGAGCTTCCAGTTCCCGGGGATCAACTGGCGCATGTAGCCCAAGACCTCGATCGGCCGCTTGAACAGGCGGTCCAAGGTCTTGCGCATCGGCGCGCCGAGATACTCGACCAGCGACTCCGGGTTGGCCTCGAACGACGCGAAAATCGCTTCGCTGTAGGTGTCGACCGCGAGCCGGCGCAGCTTGTGCTCGGCCATCTTGAAATCCTTCGGCATGCCGCCCTTGCCTTTGAGGCCGCGCAGGAACGGAACGCCGATCAGGTTGCCTTTGTGGTCGTAGCACCAGTGGTGATAGACGCAGGTGAAATCCTTAACGTTGCCGAACTGGGTACGAACGACCATCGTGCCGCGGTGCGCGCAACGGTTGACCCAGGCATTGATCGAGCCGTCCGGGGCGCGGGTGACAACGACCGGCGTATCGCCGATGAACGTCGCCTTGTAGTCACCTGGGTTCGGAATCTCGGCCTTGAGTGCGACGTAGCACCAGAGCGGGCCGCGGAACACGCGCTCCTGCTCGCGGTTGAAAATCTCGCGGTCGTAGAAGACGGGGTAGGGGACGCGGCTAAAGTCGTTCGCCGGCCAAACGAGGTCGCTCCAGTTCTGCATTATTCGGGCTCTCTCAAAGAACAGTGACGCCCGATGCTACCGCGCGCACCGACGTGCCACAAGAACGCGTGGCCGGCGTGCCACGAGGACGCGTGGCCGGCGCGGCCGATCGCGAATGGAACGCAGAATCTTGCGGCTAGTTGCGGACAGCTTTGGCCGCGGCGATCGCTTCGAGCACGGTGGCGTCGTCGATCTTGGCGCCGTCGGTATTGGCGCCGTCGAGGCACGTGCGCGTGAAATTGGCGCCCGACAAGTCGGCGCCGGCGAGGTTCGCGCCGGTCAGGTCGGCATCGGTCAGATCGGCGCCCGCCATATGCGCGCCGGCGAGGTTGGCCGGCCACAACCGCGGCCGCTGGCCGGAACCGCCGCCGATCGGAAACGGCGTCAGCGTCGCGGCGCGGAAGCAGGCGCGGTCGAGTTCGCTTTCGCTCAAGTTGACGCCGCGCAGGTCGCAGAGCGTGAAATCGGCGCCCCGGCAGTTGGCGCGCGTCAAATCGGCCAAGACGAGTTGGGCGCGGGCCAGGATCGTGCCCGCCAGATTGGTGCCGGTGAGGAGGGCGCCGCTCATGTTGCGGCCGCTCAAGTCGACGCCGTGGAGATCGCGGGTCCAGAGATCGGCGCGGCGGCCTTCGGTGCCGCCGGTCCGGATCCAGGCGTCGTGCGCCGAAAGCGTCGAGCGGACGTCGAGCACGAGTTCTTCGGACTGCGCGGTACGGCCGAGCACGACCAGCGCGGCTTCGGGCGCGACGACCCCCGATAGATTGGCACCACGCAGGTTGGCTTCGCGGAAGTCGGCGTTGGTCAGATTGGCGTCGGCCAGGATCGCGCCGGCGAGGTCGGCGCCCTGGAGGGTGGCGCTCTGGAGGTCGGCGCCCGAAAAATCGGCGCCCGACATGTCGCAGCGCGCCAGGACGCCGCGCTTCAGGTTGGCGCGGCGGAACGAGGCGCGGGCCGCGTAGGCGCCGGTCATGTTGGCGCCTTCCAGATTGGCGTCCTCAAAATTCGCCTGCGAGAGGTCGGCCCGCTGCAGCCGCCGCGTTCGTTTGTCGTATTCGCCGGCGCGGCAGTCCGCCTCGTGGAGGTCGCAGCCGTGAAGATCGGCCTTGTGCAAGTTGATGCAGCGCAGGTTGCTGCGCGAAAGCTTGACTTTCTCGCCTTTGACTTCGGACAGGTTGGCGCGGAATAGATTGGAGCCGGTCAGATTGGTCTCGGTCAGCCGGGCCCGCGACAAATCGACCCCGGTCAGGATCGCGTCGCGAAGATCGAGCGCCGGCAGCCGGAGTCCGGTCAGTTTAGCATCGCTCAACACGGCGCGGACGCCGCCGGGAAGCCCTTTGAGAAATCGGTCGTGGCGCTTGACTGCGTCGACGAATTCCTTGGCGTTCATCGGGGCCGTACCCGGGCATTCCGCCATCCGCCACTCGTCATGACCCCCCACTCGCGCGCGCTACGCGTATCTTTGTTCTGCCATCGAGCACTCGGTCGGTACTCGCCCCTCACGCCGGGGAATATCGGCGTGAACCGGGGCAAATACCATTAGAGAAATCGCGCAATTCCCCGATCTTTTCCATAGGCCGAGTGACTGGCGTCACGCCGCCTACGCGAATCGCCGGGCGATTGCAATTATCGCGCGAGCCGGCGTGCTTCGATTCTCGTTTTCAGTGAAGCCGCGGCTTGGGCTTGGCGCTCGAAGTGTCGGCGGCTCGACTATTGTCGAACTTGGCGCCGTCGAGCCGCGCTCCCTCGAAGCGGGTGCGCGTGAGCACGGCACCGGTGAAATCGGCATTCGCGAGATTGGCGCCGGAAAGGTCGGCATCGGTCAGGTCGGCACCGGCTAGGTTGGCGCCGATGAGATTGACCGACCATAGCCGCTTGGACGGCTGGTCGGTGCGCGCGCCGAGCGCGATCGGGGTCATCTCGGTGGCGCGGAGCTTGGCGCCTTTCATGTCGGTGCCGTTGAGAATGGCGCCGCGCAGGTCGGACATCGAAAAGTCGGTGTTGCGGCAGTTGGCGCGCGTCAAGTCGGTCAAGATCATCTGGCAGCGTGCGAGCAGCGCCCCTTGCAGATTGGGGCCGACCAGGAGCGCTCCGCTCAGCACGCGGCCGCCGAGGTTGAGGTTGGCGAGATCGCGGGCGGTAAGGTCGGCGCGGCGGCCGTCGCGGCCGTTGGTGTCGATCCACCGCTCATGCTGGTCGAGAATCGCCGCGAGCTTGGGATCGAGCGTGCTCGACCTGGCGCCGAGCGCGAACATCGTGCGCGCCGCCTCGGTCGCGATCACACCGGTCAAATCGACACCGCGCAGGTTGGCGTTCGAGAGGTCGCTGTTCTGCAGATTGGCCCCGGCGAGGATGGCGCCTGATAGATCGGCGTCCTGGAGCGACGCGTGCTGAAGATCGGCCTTGGTGAGATTGGCGGCGCCGAGGTCGGCCTTGGTCAACACAGCGCGTCTGAGGTTGGTGCCTTTGAGCGAAGCGCGGACGGCGTAAACCGCGTTCATGTTGGCGCCTTCGAGGTCGGCACTGTCGAAGGCAGCTTGCGATAGGTCGGCGCGGTGGGCGCGCTTGAGCTTAGGGCTGTAGTCGCCCGAACGCAGGTCGGCCTGACGCAGGTTGCTGTTGGTCAGGTTGGCGGCGTGCAAATTGATGCCGCGCAGATTGGCCCGCTCGAACTTGACGCCGATCAACTGCGCGCCCTGGCAATCGGCCTCGAACAGTTCAGCCCCGAGAGGTCGGCCTTGCCGAAAACCGCGTGCCGGAGCGTGACATGGCTGAGAATGGCGTCGCGCAGGTCGACCGTCGGCACCTTCAATCCCGACAGGTCGGCATCGCGAATCACCGCGCGGGCGCCGCCCGGCAAGGCTTTGAGGTAGCGCTCGTGCTTACGCACGATCTCCGCGAACTCGCGGGCGTTGACGACGCGTTCCGTAATAGGTAGGGCGGGTATAGCCTCCGAGTGCCACCGCGAACACCGCGGCCGTGCGCTGCGACGGACGACTGGAGACCCTAAGCCGTGTCTCGTTTCTAGTTTATTGCCGTGAATACAAGCCAAAACCGCTTAAAATCGCCACCGTTTCTCGAAGCCGCCCTCGACAACCCTCGGTAGTCATGACGACGTTGGTGGCCCTTCCGCTTTGGCTGGTCGTGCTCGGCGCGCTGTTCGCGGCATGGGCGCTCTTGGACCGGTTGCTGGTTCCGAGCGTGCGCTGGGTCATCCGCCGCCGTGTCGGACGCGTGATCGACGAACTCAACACGCGCCTGCAACTGCAGATCCCGGTCCTAAACCTGACCAAGCGCGAGGTCTTGATCGACCGCCTGTTGTTCGACAGCGAGGTGATGCGGGCGGTCGACGAGCGGGCCGCCGAGAGCGGCGCGCCGCGCCAGGCGGTGATGGCCGAGGTCGAGCGCTACGCCCGCGAAATCGTGCCCTCGTTCAACGCGTATGCCTATTTCCGCATCGGCTACTACTTGGCGCGGCGCTGCGCCGAGTTCCTTTACCGCGTGCGGCTCGGCTACGCCGACGACAAGGCACTGGCGGCGATACCGCCGAACGCGAGCGTCGTGTTCGTGATGAATCACCGCAGCAACATGGACTACGTCCTTGTCGCCTACCTCGCCGCGTCGCGCTCCGCCCTTTCGTACGCGGTCGGCGAATGGGCGCGGATCTGGCCACTGCAAGGCCTGATCCGTTCGCTCGGCGCCTATTTCGTCCGTCGCAATTCGGGGAGCCCGCTCTACCGGCAAGTGTTGGCGCGCTACGTCCACATGGCGACGCAAGGCGGCGTCGTCCAGGCGGTCTACCCTGAAGGCGGGTTGAGCAAGGATGGGCTGTTGCGCGCGCCAAAACTCGGGCTGATCGCCTACATGGTGACGGCGTTCGATCCCAAGGGCGAGCGCGATCTCGTGTTCGTCCCGGTCGGCATCAACTACGACCGCGTGCTCGAGGATCGCAGCCTGCTCAAGAGTCTCGATCGCGAGGCGCCGCGCCGCGGCGCGACGTTCGCGCTCGCCACCACGCTGCGCTTCGCATTCCACAACTTCGCATTGATGGCGCGGCGACGGTGGTACCGGTTCGGCTACGCTTGCGTCAATTTCGGCGCGCCGCTTTCGATGCGCGAGTACATGGCCAGGACCGGCGCCGCGTTCGGCGGCGACAAGGATGCGCGGTTCGCGGCGGTCGAGACGCTCGGCCGCGAACTGATGGATCGAATCGCCGCCGTCGTCCCGGTGTTGCCGGTCTCGCTGGTGGCGGCGATTTTCGGCGAAGACTCGGCGCGTGAAATCGACGCGCTCCAGCTCAAGGGCCGCGCCCACGAGTTGATCGCGGCCCTCGAAAAGGATGGCGCGCATGTCTATATCCCACGCACCGACCGCGACTACGCCATCACCGTTGGACTGCGCATGCTGACGCTTCGCCACCTGGTTCTCGAACGCGACGGATTGTTCCGCATTAAACCCGGCGAGGAGCCGGTCGTTCGCTATTACGCGAACGCGATCGCCCATTTGCTGCCGCGCCTCGCCGCCTGACCGCGATGGCTACCGGAAACGGCCCGCGCGCGCGGGCGATCCTCTTGCACGGCCTCAACCGCACCGCACGCAGCCTGCGTCGATTGATGGCGGGCCTCCGCGAGGCCGGGTTCGAGGCCGAGGCGTGGTCCTATCCGAGCCGCCGCCATCGTATCGCCGACCTCGTCGGTCGCTTTCGCCACGATCTTGCCGCCCGCCGCGAAAGGGGCCCGATCCATCTGGTCGGGCATTCGCTCGGCGCGATCGTGATTCGCGGTGCCGTCGCGACGCCGGCACCGATCGAGCTCGGACGGATCGTCATGATTGCCGCGCCCAATCAGGGCGTCGTCCTCGACGACCTGGTCGCGCGCACGCCGGGCCTCACGCTTGCCTACGGTGCCGCGATCCGCGACCTCGCCAGCGATGCCGCCTTCCTCCATTGGCTGCCGGTCCCCGATGCCGAAATCGGGGTGATCGCCGGTACCCGCCGCTTTCATCCGTGCAACCCGGCGTCATACTTGAGTGCCTGGCTCCGGCGCCACGTCGACCACGACGGTACCGTCGCCGTCCACCAGACCAAGCTCGCCGGCATGCGCGATTTCCTGGCGCTGCCGGTCAATCACACCTTCATCTGCGACGAGCCGCGGGTCATCCGCGCGACGATCGCGTTCCTTCGCGACGGCGTTTTTCCCCGGTAAACGCGTAGATCGCCGAGGGTTCGCCCGGGGCGCCCTGAGGAAGGGTGCCGATCGGACCAGGGAATCAAGGCCATCGCTTTGTAATTCAATCGTTTTTTACACTCCGTCTACCCAGCGGGTCGCTCGGGAGATGAGGTGAACCATGACGGAGTATCGCAATGTTGCCAGCCGTGCCGCGCTCACGCCAGGCCGGTTGACCAAAGTCGAAGTCGATGGCCGCGAGATCGCGCTCGCCAACGTCGACGGCCAATTCTACGCCATCGCTAACAAGTGTACCTGCGTTGCGCACTTTGCCGGCCATCGCAAAAGCGAGCAGGCGGCGGTAGGGCGGCTTGCCGCCGGTCGCCTCGCCGGCGCGACCGTCGCCTGCCCTTTGCACGGCACCGTGTTCGACCTGCGCTCGGGATCGCCGGTCTCTGGTTTCGGCGACGCCCCGATCAGTACGTACGAAGTGCGCGAGGTCGGCGATCGCATCGAGATCGCCACCATGACCGATTCCGAGCGGCTGTTTTGGCACGACCGCGCCGCGGCGCGCTGACAGGAAGCCGACGAAACGATCCAGACGGGGCGCCCCTCGCGCCCCGTTTTCATTTGCATGGGGATGAGCGGGCGTTTGTGGTTGAATGCGGCCGTTCGATCGCAGGAGCGCCATGAGTTCCCCATCCGATCTTCGCCCGCTCGCGCCGACCCGGCTGCCGGTCACGGTCCTCACCGGGTTTCTCGGCAGCGGTAAGACCACGCTGCTCAATGCCTTAGTCCGCCAGCCGGCGATGGCCGATACCGCCGTCATCATCAACGAATTCGGCGAGATCGGCCTCGATCACTTGTTGGTCGAGAAGGTCGACGACACCATGGTCGAGTTGATGAGCGGGTGCCTATGCTGCACGGTACGCGGCGATCTCGCCAAGACGCTCGCCGATCTGGCGCGGCGGCGATACCGCAAGAAGATTCCGGCCTTCAAGCGCGTGGTGATCGAGACCACCGGCCTCGCCGATCCCGCCCCGATCCTGCAGACTTTGATGACCGACGATGCGCTCGCGCAGCGCTACACGCTCGACAGCGTCGTCACCGTGGTCGACGCCGTGAACGGCGCCGGTACCCTCGATCGCCACCAGGAGGCGGTCAAACAAGCGGCGGTCGCCGACCGCTTGATTGTTTCAAAGACCGACTGCTTGGAAGGGCCGCGCGCGACGGCATTGGAGCCGCTGCTCGCGCGGCTTCGCACGCTCAACCCGGGTGCGTCCGTGACCGAAGCGGTCAAGGGCGGGATCGCCCCCGACGTTCTGTTCGGGGCCGGCGTCTACGACCCGTCGACCAAGGTTCCCGACGTTCAGCGCTGGCTCAACGAAGAGGCCTATCGCGACCGCCACGCCGGCCACGACCACGATCGGCACGATCACGACCACGACCACCATTCCAGCGGGACCGGCCAGGATCCTCACAACGTCAACCGCCACGACGATCGCATTTCGGCCTTTTGTGTCGCGCGCGACGCACCGATTTCGATGGCGGCGTTCACGCTGTTTCTCGAACTTCTCGCCATGCTCCACGGCGAGCGGCTATTGCGGGTCAAAGGCCTCCTCAACGTCGCCGAGCACCCGGACACGCCGGCCGTGATCCACGGCGTGCAGCATGTATTCCACCCGGCGGTATGGCTCGATCGCTGGCCCGACGACGATCGCCGGTCGAAGCTCGTGTTCATTACCCGCGACGTCCCGAAAGCCGATATCGAGCGCGTCCTCGATGCGCTCGATGCCGACGATCCGGTGTTGGCATCGGGATTGGCTGCGCGTCTTTCGAGCGCGAACGAAACCGCGTCCTAGCGCTACGACGCGCCGGGCGCCAGGCATTCGCGCAGCGCGGTTGCGAGCGTCCGCATCAGCGTTTCGTAGGCCGCCGGCCCGGGTGCCGCGGTGCTGCCGAGCGGATCGAGCGTACCGATCCGCACCGACGTACCTTCGACCAGATTGCGGAGCAGGCTCGCGTCGTACTGCGGCTCGCCGAAGATGCAGGCGGCCTTGGCGCGGGTGAGCTTGTCGCGAATCTCGATCACGCGCTTCGACCCGGGCTTTTGCTCCGGCGAGACGGTGATCGAGCCGATCGCGTTCAAGTCGTAGCGCCGCTCGAAATAGGGGAACGCGTCGTGGAAAACGATGAACGGCACTTTGCGCGCCGGCGCGAGCAACAGCCGTAGCTCGGCGTCGAGCCGGTCGAGCTCGGCGTTGGTCGCCTGCGCGTTGGCGGCGTAGCGGCCGGCGTTGGCGCCATCGATCCGGGCCAACGTTGCGGCGACGTGGGTCACGATCTTCTTCGCGTTGTCGGGGTCGAGCCAGACATGCTGATTGTCGTCGTGGTGGCCGTGCTTGTGGCCTTTGCCGTGATCGTGTGCCTTGACGGCGCGCTTGCCGGCCGGTTGGCTGTGATCGTCGTCGTGCGAGTCCCAAAGACCGCCGGCACGGTTCTTGAGGAGGGCGATTCCGGCGTCGCGGCTCAACGTGACGACGGTCGTTTTCTTTGGCAGCGTTCGAATCGGTTTGGCGAGCAGCGTTTCGATGCCCTCGCCCACCCAAACGACGAGATCGGCGTCGGCGAGCGCCTTGGCCTCCGACGGCTTGAGCGCGGCGGTATGCTCCGAAAAACCGGGCGGCAGCAGCAAGGTCGGCTGGCCGACCTCGCCCATGACACTCGCGACCAACGCGTGCACGGGCAGGATGGTCGCGACGACAACGGGCGCGGCGGTGACGGGCGTCGCGATCCAAGCGCCGAGCGCGCCGAGGAAAGCCGCTACCGAAGCTCGAGGCGTCACGCTCGCCATGCCCCACCTTTGCGACGTTGCCGTTATGAAATGTTATAATGTTCCATTGTCGCGCAACCTGTCAACCGACATAGACCGCCCTTCGCCCGCACGACATCGGACGTCGTCACCGCAATCGCTTGTCGACGTTGTGATCCGCGTTCGGGCGGACGATGGTAAAATGCCGACAAGTGTGAACGAGGTTGTATCGCCCATGCTCCGTCACTGGCTCGCGATCGTTGGCGTGGCGACGCTCGCGCTCTCGACGCCCGCGCCCTCCAAAGCCCACCCGCACGTCTGGATCGACTCGATCGTGACCTTTGTGTTCGAAAATGGACGCGTCGTTGCGATCGAGCACGAATGGAAGCTGGATGAGTTTTTTTCGAACTTCCTGGTCGAGTCGTTCGATCGCGACAAGAACCGCCGCTTCGATCCCGCGGAGCTCGCCGAGTTGCGCAAGGGCGCTTTCGATACGCTCAAGGAGTTCGGTTACTTCACCTATCTGCAGGTGAACGGCAAGGCCGTAAAGGTCGGGGAGGTCGAAACGTTCGCGGCCGAACTGTTCGCGGACGACACCGTGACCTACCGGTTCCGCCAAAAACTAGCCGCGGCGCTCGATCCCCGCGCGGCCAAGATCGCGGTCAGCGTTCACGACGAAACCTATTTCGTCGAAACCCGTGTCGATCCCAAGGACCCGGTCCGCTTCAAGGGCATCGCCGATGGTGCCTGCAGCTATCAAGTGCGCGACGATCCGACCAAGAAGATCTACATGGGCATGGTGCCGACCACGTTGATCTTTCTCGCATGCGCCAAGTGAGGCGGTTGGCAGCGGCCGCACTGGTGGTGGTGGCGGTGTGGTTCGGCATCGCGATTGCGAGCGCGCAGACCAATCCGTTCACCGGCGCCAAGCCGACGCCCACGACACCCTCGACTTCGACCGAACAGTCGGCCTCCGGATTCGGCCCGTTCGCTGCAGTCGGACGCGCCATGCTCGACGTTCAGCGCGCGGCCAACCGGGCGATGGCGCAAGGGTTGCGCGCCGTTCGCGATGGCGAGGGCATCGGCGCCGCGTTCCTCGCCGCCCTCGCACTGGCCTTCGCTTATGGCGTTTTTCACGCGCTCGGGCCTGGCCACGGCAAGTTCGTGGTCGCAAGCTATTTCCTCTCGCGCGACGCCCGCATCGGCCGCGGCATCCTGATGGGCACTCAGATCGCGACCATGCACGTGGTGTCGGCGGTCGCGATCGTCGTGCTGGCCAACTATTTGTTGCGCCAGAGCTTCGGCGGCGCGCCGGCCGAGGTGCCGGCCGTGCGCTATGCGAGCTACGGCGCGATCGCGGCGACCGGCCTGTTCATGGCGGTACAGGCGCTGCGGCGGTGGCGCTCGGGCGGTCACGATCACGATCACCACCACCACCATCACCAAAATGAACGCGGGCATGCGCCGCAAAGCCTGCTCTCGGTCGCGGTCGGGGTGGTGCCGTGCTCGGGCGCGGTCCTGGTCTTGCTCTACGCGCTCGCCAACAACGTGATCGTCGCCGGCCTCGTGCTCGCGGCGACGATCGCGATCGGTATGGCGATAACGATGTCGGCGCTGGGAATCTTGTGCGTGATCGCACGCGTCTGGATGACGCAGCGGCTGGCGCAGGTCGAACGACCGGCCCTGCGCCGGTTGGGCGTCGCCACCGAACTGGCTGGCGCGCTCGTCATCGCCGGGTTCGGTGGAGCGCTGCTCGCGACCGCTTGAGGCCGCCTAGCCCTTCGGTTTCCAGGCCGCGACTTCGTGCCCCAAGCCGACGATGTCGTCGGGTTTGAGGAACGTTTCGATCCGGCGCTGACCTTTCAAAGCGACGGCGGCGACATCGCCGGCGCCGCGGCGGGCCGCCAGCGTGTACCAGAAGTAGGCGCGCTCGATGCTACCGCCGGCGAGCGCGCCGCCCGCCTCGTAAATCTGTGCCAAGTTGAGCTGGCCCTTGGCGTTCCCGAATTGCGCCGCCTGCTCGTAGAGCGTGGCGGCTTTGCGCACATCGCGCTCGACGCCCGAGCCCTGCTCGTACATGTTGCCGAGGTTGGTGAGTGCGTCGGGGTGGCCGGCGGCGGCGGCTTTTTCGAACAATGGTACTGCTTTGGCCTCGTCTTTTCCGACGCCGTGGCCGAACGTATACATGACGCCGAGGTTGTTGAGGGCGACGGCGTTGTCGCGCTTGATCGCTTCTTCGAACAACGCGCGCGCGCGGCCGAAATCGCGATCGACGCCGACGCCGGAATAGTAGAGCGAGCCGAGCGTTCCCTGCGCCCCGGCGTGGCCCTTGGCGGCCGCGTCCTCAAGCAGCGCTCGCGCCTGTTTGAAATCGCCCGCTTTGACAAGCGCGCGGGCGAGGTGCGCTTTGAGCCGGAGCGATTGCGGGTGCGCCTTGACCGCGTCGTGGCAGGCCTGGGTCGCTTTGGCCGCATCCATTTCGTTGAACTCGACGCCGCGGCCGAATCCGTCGGCCGGCGCTGCGGCAAGGCGGTCGCAATCCTGGGGCGGCGGTTCTTGTGCTCGGGCCGGGACGACGCCGAGGCCGATCCCCAACGCGACGACGACCCACCATCCAAAGCGCACGGGCGGCAGCCTAATATATTAATGTCGGCAGAGTGTTAGCACGAATTCTCCGGAACGGCCATCGCGCCGCGTACGGCGTGGCGAGTGCCGCTTTACTCGGCCTGGTCGCTTGCCAGCAGTCGGTCCTCGACCCGGTGCTGGCCGAGCCGCCCGCGTGCGCGCATGCCGCCCAGCATATCGCGACACTCGAGCGCGAGACAGCGACCACCCAAGAGCGGGTCGCGGCCCAAAAACGATCGTGCCGACGTCGCTGGCGGTCCAGTTATTTCGGGGCGAAATCAAGCGCACGGCGGCGATCGCGACCGGCGAATACAACGCGCTGCTAGCCGCGAAGATCGCCGATATCAGGTTGCGCTGCGGGCTATAACCGGCATGCCCGCGGTTTCGGCGCCGAGAATTCGATTGCCACCGTCCACCTTGGGGCGGTTAAATCGGCGAGCGGCGCCTCAGCAATCGGCGACGTTCAGCTCGACAAAGCCTGGGCAGGGGGATTCACCATGACGTATTGCGTCGGCATGTTGCTCAAGGAAGGGCTCGTGATGCTCTCGGACTCGCGCACCAATGCGGGGGTCGACAACATCTCGACTTACCGAAAAATGACGATCTGGGAGACGCCCGGCGAGCGCGTGATCGTCGCGATGTCGGCCGGCAATCTCGCGATTACCCAGTCGGCGATCCAACTGATGAACGAAGGCATGCCGCACGGCGAGTCGCGCATCTCGATGAAGAACGTCTCGTCGATGACCGAGGCGGCGCGGCTGGCGGGATGGGCGCTACGCGAGGTCGACCGCGTCGACGGGGCGTCGCTCCGCGCGAGCGGCACCGGCTTCAGCGCCGCGATCATCATCGGCGGCCAGATCAAAGGCCGGCAGATGCGGATGTTCAATCTTTACGCCGAGGGCAATTTCATCCAGGCGATGCCGGAAACGCCTTATCTGCAGATCGGCGAATTCAAGTACGGCAAGCCGATCATCGATCGCGTCGTCAAGTTCGACACCCCGCTGGTGACGGCGGCCAAGTGCGGCCTAGTGTCGATGGACTCGACCGTCAAAAGCAATCTCACCGTCGCGCCGCCGATCGATCTCTTGCTGTGCGAGCGCGACCGTCTCAAGGTCAAAGTCCACACCGTGATGCAGGATGACGACCCGTACTGGAACTCGTTGCGCCAAGCGTGGGCCGACGGCCTGCGCGACCGCTTCCAGAGACTCCCCGATCCGCACTGGAAGTGAAGCGCCGCCGCGTCGCTCGTCACTCGGCTTTGACGTCGACCTTGACGTCCATCCCGACGCAGTCGTCGGGGAACCCCTCGAAGGTGCCGCTCAGCGGGATCGCCTGACGCGGGTCGCGCGCGACCGCGACGCGGATCAGGTTGACGCCGCCGACCAGTCCGTTGGTCGGGTCGAATTCAACCCAGCCGGCGCCGGGCAGAAAAATCTGCACCCAGGCATGGGTAGTGCCGGAGCCGACCGTCGCGCCGGTCGCGGTTGCGAGCTTGGAATCGTAGACATACCCCGAGACGAACCGCGCCGCGAGGCCGAAGGTGCGACATGCCTCCATCATCAAGAGTGCGAAGTCGCGGCACGAGCCGCTCCGCATGTGCAGCGTCTCGGTCGGCGTCTGTGTTCCCTCTTCGTCGCGGCGGATGTAGCGAAACTCTTTCGGAATCGCCCGCGTCATCGCCAACAGAATGTCCATCGTCGCCGGGTGGCCGTTGCCGCTTTTGATGAACTGGCGCGCCCAGTCGTCGACGATGTGGTGCGCGTCGGGGTAGTGGCGTTCGCGGGTGCGGCCGAGATCCGGGACCTCGTCGGTCGAATAGCTGAACGGGAATTCGCGCGCGTGCGGCTCGAGCGAGAAGTTGGGCTCGGTGTCGACGTAATGTTGGAGCTTGATGCGGCTTTCGATCTTGAGCGTTTCGGACTGG
>Ga0194132_10006806_pt1 | contig 17483 bp, 14 predicted proteins | sample TA2KigOf80mmetaG_FD_148612 | JGI IMG/M metagenome (GOLD analysis project Ga0194132, IMG submission 148612) | Freshwater microbial communities from Lake Tanganyika, Tanzania - TA2015054 Kigoma Offshore 80m | ecosystem: Environmental > Aquatic > Freshwater > Lake | place: Tanzania: Lake...
TTGGTGGTCGTGGTTGGTGGTCGCGGTTGGTGGTCGTGGTTGGTGGTCGCGGTTGGTGGTCGTGGTTGGTGGTTGGCGGGCGCGGTTGGTGGTCGTGGTTGGTGGTCGTGGTTGGGGGTTGGCGGGCGCGGTTGGTGGTTGGTGGTTGCGGTTCGTGATCGCGGTTGGTGGTCGCGGTTGGTGGTTGCGGTTAACGGTCACGGTTCGTGGTTGCAGTTGGTGGTCGCGGTTGTGGGGGTCGTGGTTGGGGGTTGGCGGGTGCGGTTGGTGGGCGTGTGTGGTGGCTGCGGTTCCCACCCTTGCGACTCCGGGCGGTCTGGTGGGTTTAGAATAAGGGTCTTCATGTGTATTTTTCGAGTGACCGCTCTTGCTGCCCTGATTTTGCCCGTTGGGTTTGCTCAGACCGGTGTGGGCCAGGGGGCTCCCAACGGTAACATCCGGCAGGCTTTTGTGGACAGGTACAATCGCGGCAGCTTTGCCCAGTTGGTGTCGCTGCCTCCGGTGGCGGATGTGCGGGCGCTGGGCCAGGGCGGGTTTGTGCAGGAGTTTTTCGACACGTTGCGCATTCAGAAGTACGCAATTGTGGTGAAGGGCTCGGCGGCGACGGCGACGGCCGTGCCGGGGTACCAGTTGATTCCCGCGATGTGGACGTACTATCAGGCGGTGGGCGCGGGGGAGGCGGGGTATCCGATTGAGGATACGAACACGTGCCCGGCGATGCTGTCGAATTCTTGCATCCATCAGAGCTTTGATCTGAACCAGACGCTGTTTGTGTGGACGAACGTTCCGGGAACGACGGCTTCGAGCATGGTGGTGCGGAATCCGTTTCAGGCGCGGTGGCTGACGCTGGGGGGCGTGGGGGGACTGGGTCCGCCGACGAATACGGAGGCGGCGGTGACGTCGTCGAAGGGCACGACGGCGACGGTGCAGACGTACCTGGCCGGCGCGCTGTATAACATCACGTCGGGCAACGCGAGCGGGCGGCTGCTGCGGGTGGTGGAGCCGATCTACAGATTTTATCTGGGGATTGGGGGGTTTACGGGGTCGCTGGGGTTGCCGCAGACGGAGGAGTTGGCGGGGGGCGGCACGACGCGGCGGCAGACGTTTGAGGGCGGGAGCATTGAGTACCGCCAGGGGCAGAGTCCGGTGCTGCGGAAGCAGGTGGGCAGCATTCAGTTGAGCATCACGACGCCGAGCATCCGGTTGAGCCCGGGGCAGACGCAGGCGGTGACGGCGTTTCCGTTCACGATTGACAGTGAGCCGGCGGAGAACCGCGACATCTTCTGGACGACGTCGAATTCGCGGGTGGCGGTGATTCAGGGGACGGGGCAGACGGTGGCGATTCGGGCGGTGGCGGGGGGCGTGGCGACGATCACGGCGACGAGCGAGGGCAGGAGCAGCGAGGGGCTGGCGGTGTTCGTGTCGGCTTCGTGCTGCGCGGTTGGGGAGGGGTCGCCGGCGGCCGCGATCCAGCAGGCGTTCCAGGACGCGGTGGTGCGCAACCGGTTGGCGATTCAGACGCCGGTGGCGAACCCGGTGCGGCGCGCGGGGAACGGCTATGTGCAGGATATGGTGGCGGCGGGCGGGTCGCGGGTGGTGCTGGCGAAGCTGGAGTCGAATGCGCTGGCGTATCCGCTGACGGGGGCTTTGCTGGCGGCGTGGGAGATGCAGGGCGGTCCTGGGGGGGCGCTGGGGTTCCCGATCTCGGACCCGACGGCGCAGGGGCGGCAGTTGTTCGAGGGTGGGGCTCTGGCGGGGCAGCCGGTGCAGGTGGTTTCGGGCGCGATTCTGGCGCGGTGGGCGAATCTGGGGTATGAGACAGGATTGATGGGATCTCCGGCGGCGGCGGCCGAGGCGTTCCTGAGTTTCGCGGCGACGACGGGCAGTGCGCAGGCGTTCCGCGGCGGCTTGCTGGTGGCGGCCGATAGCGGATTGCAGGCGGGGCGCGCGTATCCGGTGACGGGCGCGGTGGCGGCGGCATTTGCGGCGGAGGGCGGCGTGAACGGCGCGCTGGGGATTCCGCTGAGCGACGAGTTCCAGAACGCGGGGCGCCGGAAGCAGGAGTTTGAGGGGGGGTCGGCTGAGTACACGCCGCCGGGGCCTTCGGTGGACATTACGCGGAAGGAGCGGCGGCCGGTGATTACGGCGACGCCGCCGGTGGCGATTGCGGGGAACCGGGTGCGGCTGGCGATTGGCGGGTTCGCGGCGGGGTCGCGGTTGCGGGTGACGTTTGGGGGAAGCGGCGGGCAGGGACAGCCGGAGTTTGAGACGGGGGCGCCGAATGGGGCGTTTGCGTGGGATGCGGTGGTGGCGGCGAATGCGCGGTCGAGTGTGGTGACACTGCGGGCGGTGGATGCGCAGGGGCGGGCGGCTGAGGGATCGTATGAGATCCGGGCGCTGACGGATGTGCGGCCGCTGCTTCGGAAGTCGGGTGGCGACAATCAGACGGGGGTGCCGGGGGCGGTGCTGCCGGTGGCGCTGCGGGTGCAGGTGCTGGATGAGAACAGCGTGCCGCTGGCGGGTTATCCGGTGCGGTTCACGGCGTCGCCGGGCGCTACGGTGCTGGAGCCGTCCGCGGTGAGCGATGCGCAGGGTTTCGCGAGCGCGCTGCTGCGGCTGCCAGCGAGTGAATCGACGGTGCTGGTGACGGCGGCGGCGGGGCGTGAAGTGGTGACGTTCGCGGCGCTCTCATCGGCCGGGGCGGTGGTGAATTTCCCGCGTCTGACGCAGACGTCGCCCAAGGGCGCGTTTGTGGCGGCGGCGGCGAGCGTGCTGCGGCTGCTGCAGATTCGCGGCGAGTTGCCGCAACCGAACGGTCTGGCGGACCCGACGCTGCTGGGGCAGTATCTGCGGAACGTGTGCGGAATCGACAACCAGGGTGTGCAGATCTGCGATGGCTATCTGACGGCGCCGGGGGGGATGGACCCGATGGTGAACCCGTGGCGGGTGGCGGGGTTCGCGGGCGGCGGCGCGGATGTGGTGGTGCAGCGTGGGGATTTGGGGAGCTTGCGGGATGCGGTGGGCCCGGGGTCGCCGGTGATTCTGGCGCTGGAGCTGATGGTGAATGGGGGGCCGGGCGGGGCGCATTTCATTGTGGCGACGGGTGTGGGCGCGGATGGGTCCGTGCAGGTGTTCGACCCGAGCTTTGGCCGGACGCAGCTGGCGGAGTATCTGGACGGGTTTACGGCGTCGGGCCGGATGTTCCGGGGGACGGTGGCATCGGCGTTCCGGATTGTGGCTCGGCCGCCGCGGGGGACGGGGTTCGTGGTGAGCAGCAATGCGGCGATCGACCTGGCGTCGCCGGGGATGACCTGCGCGTTGGTGCTTCAATGGCCGGACACGCTGGCGCTGGGCGATGCGGCGATGACGGATGCGCTGACGGCTCCGGTGCGGATGTTCCGGGTGCGGTACTGCCCGGGGGTGGAGGAGTTGTATCAGTTGGCGCCGGGCGGTGAGACGGGTGCGTTCCGGATGGCGTTCAACAGTCTGGCGAACCCGCCGCAGCGCATTGAGGTTTCGGGCAGCGAGGGGGCGGTGTTCCGCGTATCGAGGCAGGGCGGCGGATGGGCGATTGGGCCGCAGACGGTGGAGTTCACGACGGCGAGCGTGGTGAATGGCGCGAGCTTCGAGCCTGGGGTTGCGCCGGGGAGCATCATCTCGATTTTTGGCAACGGGCTGGCCGCGGCCGGGACCGCGACGACGGTTGAGGTAGGGGGCGTGGCGGCGCGGGTGCTGTTCCAATCGCCGTTCCAGGTGAATGTGTTTGTTCCGGCGACGGTGTCGTTGGGCGCGCAGGCGGTGCGTGTGCGGTCGCCTTACGGGGCCGGGGAGCAGGCGGTGATGTTCACGGCGAATGCGCCGGCGGTGTTTCTGCTGGGGCCGCGGGTGGGGGCGATCACGCTGCAGGATGGTTCGATCAACGCTCCGCTCAATCCGGTGCGGCGGGGGCAGTTCCTGATTCTGTATACGACGGGCCTGGGGGCGACGGTGCGTCAGGGCAACCTGGAGGTGACGCGGGAGCCGGTTCGGGTGGTGCTGCGGGGGATGGAGCTGACGCCCACCTTCGCGGGGCTGGCGCCGGGGTTCGTGGGCCTTTATCAGATCAACGTGCAGGTGCCGGCGAACATGGCTCCTGGAAGCGCGCTGCCTCTGGTGGTGCGGCAGGGCGGCGTGGCGAGCAATCAGGTGGAGGTGGCGGTTCAGTAGACTGGAACGAAGGAGTCTCAACCGTCACGATGTCTGTTTCCCGGCGTCATTTCTTCTACGGCCCGCTGCTGGCGGGCGCCGTTCCTCAAGCTGGTTTCGGCAGCGTTCCTTCGCTGCGGGCGCTGGGGTACAAGCCTTTCTATGAGAAGCTGAACATCGCGGCGGTGGGCTGCGGCGGGCAGGGTGGCGTGATTCTGAACGACGCCGCCCGCACGGAGAACATCGTGGCTCTGTGCGACGTGGATGAGAAGCGGGCGGCGGCGAATTTCGAGAAGTTCGGCAAGGCGCCGAAGTATCAGGATTTCCGCGTGATGCTGGATAAGGAAGGCAAGAACATCGATGCGTGCACGATCGGGATTCCGGATCATATGCATGCCACGGTGGCTTTGGCCTGCATGCAGCGCGGGATCCATGTGTATCTGGAGAAGCCGCTGACGAGGACGCCGTGGGAGGCCCGGCTGATGGCGGATGCGGCGGCCAAGTACAAAGTGGCGACGCAGATGGGCAATCAGGGGTATTCGCACGAGAGCATCCGCACGGCGGCGGAGATTGTGTGGTCAGGGGCGATTGGCGATGTGCGGGAGGTGCATGTGGCGTCTTCGCCGGGCACGCACCCGACGTCTTTGACGCAGTTGCCGGGCGAGGCTTCCGTGCCGTCGAATCTGAACTGGGACCTGTGGCTGGGCGGGGCGGCGATGCGGGCGTATGCGCCGGATCATTATGCGCCCTACAACTGGCGCGGGTACTTCGATTTCGGCACGGGGCAGTTGGGGAATTGGGGGATCCACTCGATGGGCCCGGTGCAGTTGGCGCTGCAGCTTGGGGCTCCCACGAGCGTTGAGATGGTGCGGTTCACGGAGCCGAGCAAGTGGACGTTCCCTTCATCGGCGACGATTCGATTTGAGTTTCCGGCGCGCGGGGGCATGCCGCCGGTGACGGTGTACTGGCACGATTCGGCGCGGCCGGGGGATCCGGATGCGTTCCGGCCGAAGGGGCTGGAGGAGGAGATGCTGCTGCCGGCGAGCGACAATCTGGCGGACAAGGGCCGGGTGACGGCGGCGCGCGGCGGGGCCGGTGGGTTCTTTGGTGCGCAAGGGGCTGGGCGGCGGCGGGATCCGGGTGCTCCGCGTCAGGGTGCGGGTGGTCCTGGAGTGAAGGTGTTTGGGGAGCCCGGGGCGCCGTTGGCTGCGGGGGTGTTGACGGGCAATGGCGCGGTGTTTGTGGGAAGCAAGGGCATGATGGCGACGGTGTCGCGGGGGGAGGGTGTGCAGTTGCTGCCGGCTTCGCGGTGGAAGGAGTTTGAGTTGCCGCCGCAGTTGTTGACGCGGTCGCCGGGGCATATGCGGGATTGGGTGCGGGCGGCGAAGGGGGGCGATGCGGCGTGTTCGAACTTTGGTGTGTCGGGTCCTTATACGGAATGGATGTTGCTGGGTGTGATCGCGTTCCGGGTGCCGGGGAAGTTGGAGTGGGATAGCCGGAATCTGCGGTTCACGAACAGCGCGGAGGCGAATCAGTTGGTGAAGCCGGTGTTCCGGAAGGGGTGGGAGTTGAAGCTGTAGGGGGAGTGGGCGGGCAAGGGGCACTTCGCAATGCTGGCTTGTCACGATTCGGCGGGGAGGCCCGGGGGCGATTCGCCGGTGGCGGGCCGAAACGGTTTCAACCTGGATTTTGCGACAGAGCCGGCGCGGTGATGCACAATGAGGGAATGCGCGGCGCTCCCGATTTTTCTTCTTTGTCCGCTGAGGATGTTGCGGATGGTCTGATCGCGCTCCTGGCGGGATCGCGGGATCAGGAGTACTTCGGGGAGCCGGTTTCGCAGCTTCACCACGCCGAGCAGTGTGCCCATCTGGCACGCTCGGCGGGAGCGGATGAGGAACTGATTCTGGCGGCGCTGCTGCACGACATCGGGCACCTGATCGACCCGCCGGGTTCGGTGCGCGATGCGCGGGTGGGCGTGGTGAACCATGACGCGACGGGTGAGGCGTGGCTGCTGGGGTTGGGCTTCAGTGCACGGGTGGCATCGCTGGTGGGGGGCCATGTGGACGCGAAGAGGTATCTGGTGGCGGTGAATCCGGCGTACGGGGCACGGTTGAGCGAGGCGAGCACGGAGACACTGCGGCTGCAGGGCGGGGCGATGACGGCGGAAGAGGCGAAGCGGTTTTCGGAGGGGGAGCGGCTTCGGGATGTGCTGCGGCTGCGGTCATGGGATGAGCAGGCGAAGGACCCGGGGTGGACGGGCGATGGGGTGGAGAGCTACCGGGCGATGATGGTCCGGCATGTTCTGGGCGGCGCGCGGGGGGATCAGGCCAGGTAGTCGAACAGATTCTGACGGTTGGAGCGTGCTTTGGCCAGGAGGGCGGATTCGGATTCGGTGGTTGCGCGCTGAAGGCGGACGCTGGCGCTGATGAGATCGGCGTCTTCGATGCCCGCAAGCTGGGTGCTGAGGCGCAGTTCGGCTTTGTGCGCAAAATCGTTGGCGTGCTGGACGCGGCCCTGCACGACGCCATAGAAGGCCTGCATGATGTTCATGTGTTCGGTGGCGGTCTGAATGTTGTTGATGGACTCCGTGATACCGACCTGATCGTTGTTGAGCAGGGCATCGCGCAGACCTCGAATGGCGCCAAAGGCGTTGCGGGTGGCGTCAGGGTTGTCGAAGATCTCATCGGCGCTCTTCGAGATGGCGAAGGTGGTACCGCCCGGGTGGATGGCCTGGCGGGTGGATTTTGACCCGCCGTAGGAGCTGACCAGGAAGGGCAGCGTCCCGTCATAGATGTACGGGACTGTCTGATCGAGATCGCCGGCAAAGATGTGGCGGCCTTCGACGCGCGTGGATGAAATGATGACGAGCTGCTCAACCAGAGCGGCGGCTTCGGCGGCGAGGACGCGGCGTGTCTGGGCAGTGTTGGCGGTGCTGGCGCCGCGGGAGGCAAGGACGCGGGCACGCTCCATGACGTTGACGGCGGAATCGAGTGCGCGTTCGGCGCTATCGACTTCGGTGCGGATGCGGCCGAGATTGAATTTGTGCTGGGCGGTTTCGGCGAGCCCGGCACGCACCTGGAGGAGATCGGCCACCTGATCGGGATCGTCGGAGACATCAAAGAGGCGTTTGCCGGTGATGAGTTCGTTCTGCGCCCGGCGGGCCCGCTGGCTCACGCGGTCGAGAGCGGCGAGGAAGCGGTCATCGGCGGGGTCGGCGTTGCGAATCAGAGTCATGGTTACCTCACGGTGTTGAAGATGGCGTCGGTCATCTCGTTGATGGTCTTGATCAGTTGCGCGCCGGCCTGGTAGGCCTTTTGGAACCGGATGACGTAGGCGGCTTCCTCATCAAGCGACACGTTCTGGATGTCGGCGCGGAGGGACCGCGCCTGGTTGAGGAACTGTTCCTGGGTGACATCGGATTCGCGGGCGGTGGCCAGATCGCTGCCGACGCGGCCGCCGAGGAGACCGTAAAAATCGGTCAATGAGAAGCCGTCGATCAGTTTGGCTTGCCCCAGGTCGACGAGCTTGAGGACATTGCCGTTGCCGCCCGGATTCGGCGGCAGGGCGAGAGCCAGTTGTTCGGGGAGGATGGGCTTGACGGCGAGGGTGTAGGCGGCGCCGTGGGTGTCGTTGTAGGAGAACAGGTCAGTGGATGGGGGGCCGCCATCGCGGTCGAGCCCGAGGCTGAGGGTGGTGTTGACGTTATCAGCGAGCGACTTGGCGATGGTGTTGAGGTCACCCAGGTAAGAGGGGAGCAGGCGGTTGTGATAGTCGAGCAAGGCGGCGAGCTTGCCGCCCTGAAGCGTGCCTTGAATCTCGTTGCCCTGAAAGTCGAGCACGGTCTTGGCGCCGTTGTAGTCGCCGGCCTCGACTTTGTACGAGCGGTCACCGACGACGAGGAGTGTCTGGCCGCCGAGGTAGACACTGACTGAGCCGTCGGGCTGATCGATGGCGGTGTAGTTGGCGAGGCTGGAGAGTTCCTCGAGGAGGTTGTGGATGGCGGTGTCGCTCGCGGCCTCGGAGGGGGCGACAGCGTTCTGGTGACGCTCCTGATTGATGGCCCGGATGCGGCCGGCAATCTCATTGATGGCCGCGACGGTGCTATCGATCTCGCGCTTGGTGCTGCTGCCGGCGATGGTAAGGTTCCGGGCGCTCTGGTTGAATTGGGCGGCAAGGTCCCTGGCGCTGTCGATGGCCACCTGGCGGCTGACCAGGTTGTTTGGCGCAACGGAAAGCTCAGAGAAGTTCTGGAAGAGCCTGTTGAGGGCGGCGGGAAGCCCGGAACCTTCCTTGACATCGAAGACGGATTCGATGCGGGCGAGACTGTCGGCCCGTTGGCCAAAGAACGCCGAGGTTTCAAACTGGCGGCGGACGGCGAGTTCGGCGTACCGTTCCCGGTAGCTGAACATTGGGCCGGCTCTCACGCCGCCGATGGTGCCAATGTGGGGTTCAAAGCGCTGGGCTTCCAGCGTCAGGCGCTGTTTGGCATAGCCGGGCGTTGAGGCATTGAGGATGTTGTTCTGGACGGTGTTGAGGCCGCGCTCAAACACATTCAACGCGTCGGCGGCGGTGACCAGGGAGGCGAAGAGATTACTCATGGCGCCCTCCGGTGAGGGCGCTGGTGGGTCCGGGGGCGGGTTTACGCCTGGATGGAGACGGATGGCGCGGGTTTGGGAATGTCCTTGCGAAGCAGGTCCCAGCCGGCGATGAAGCTGGCGGCGGAGCCGGCCAGAGCGGTGACTCTGGCGACGGCAAGATCGAGTTCGCGCAGTTTTTCCGGTTCATCGAGCCCAAGCCTGGCTAGAGGACTATCGGCCTCCGGTGCGCCCGAGTTTAGGATGGCTTGCAGTCTTGCCCTGGCGTCTTCAAGCAGAGGAATGGCGTCGTCGAAAGACTGGGAGACAGGTGCGGCGGTGAGGAGGCCGCAGACGGATGTTAACCGGCCGATGGCCTCGTCGAGGGGATGGTTCATGGCGGGTTCATGACCTTTTGAGCAGCCGGCAAGGCGGACACGGGGCGGCGGTGTTGCCTGGAATCCAAGCCGCCCCGGCCGTTGCCGGCCTGGCTAGGAGTGCCTGATGGTGTCGTCGACGATGCTGCGTGCCAGTTGGGCGGCATCGACGTGATAGGAGCCGTTGGCGACGGCGGCGCGAAGCCGGTCCACTTTGGCTTGCCGTTCGGCCGACTCAGGCTGCTCTACGTTCAGCTTCTGACTGAGACTGGAGAGGCCGACAGAGTCGGTTGGCCGGGAACCGGTGGCGTTTCCGTTCCGGCCGTTCTGCTCCGAATTGTCCACGCCCGAGGTCCTCGCGGCACCCGCGCTTCCCAGACTTGCGTCCGGGGGAAGGTTATAGTCGTTGATTCTCATGCTACTTGCTCGCAACCCTTAATTCTTCATATCGGCAGAGCGGCGGCCGTTCAGCAGGGCCCGTGACAGGAACCCGTCCTCAGTGTAGATAATCCGGCGGGCAGGTGCAATGGGACTTTCTGGCCATATGCCTGGGGCGGGCGTGGGGGGGTTACAGGTAGCTCGGGATCATGGCGCGCCACCAGGGCCAGTCATGGCGGGTGCCGTTGCCCCAGACGTCGAGGCGGTGGGGGATCTCCTTGCGGCCGAGAAGGCCGGCGAAGTGGTAATTGCCGCCGAGGCAGATGTCTTCATCGCCGACGGCGAGGGCGAGATCGAAGCCGTTGCGGACGTGGTGGAAGAAGCCGGGGTCACTGATGTTGGCGACGTAGTCCACGGGGTTGTGGAAGTAGACATTGTCGTCGTAGTAGCCGGCGACGAACTGGCGGATGTCGAAGGCTCCGGCCAGACTGACGGCCTTGGTGACCAGACCGGGGTGGCGCAGGGCGAAGTTGACGGCGTGGTAGCCGCCGAAACTGCAGCCGGCGACGGCGATGCGGTCCCGGCCGGAGCGGCCGCGCATCAGGGGGAGGACATCGTTGAGAAGGTAGTGCTCGTATTCGCCGTGGCGCTGGAGGCGGGCACGCGGATGAACCTGTTTGTTGTACCAGCTTTCGGAATCGACGCTATCGACGCAGAACAGGGTGATGTAGCCGGCGTCGATCTTGCCGGCGAGGGCATCCACCATGCCGCGGTCCTCGAACTCGAAGAAGCGGCCCATGGAGGTGGGAAAGACGAGCACGGGCAGGCCGCCGTGGCCGAACGTGAGGAGTTCCATGGGTCGGCCGAGTCCGCTGGCGTGCCACTGATGGTATTCGCGATTCATGGCCCCGCCTCCTGGGGACGCGCTTCAACGGCTCGCAGGATTCGATGGATGGTGGACGGGACGAGCCGTTCACGCTCCACCCAGGGGCATTCGGGCCAGCGCATGATAAGGAGACTGGTGATGCCGTGGAGCATGGAGCAGAGGCGCCCGAAAGCGGCCATGCCTGAGGCCATCATGGCGTGGTGATCCCGGCGGGGTTTGTCCTTGAAATCGAGATCGATGGTGGAGGGGGCGTACTCGATGCGTTCGGCGATGGCTCGGATGGTGACGGAGGCGTAGCCCTGTTCAACGAAGAGGCTGCTGACGCCCTCGAGAACTCGCGTTCGAAGTTCCTCGCGCTCGCGGGCGCGACGCTCCTTCACTCCCATGGGTAACCTTGATTTTACTGGATAGGGTTGGGGCGCGGCGCGCTTTGTTACGATGGCCGCTTGCGGATCGGCATTCATACCTCGGCGGCCGGCGGACTGGCGAACGCGGCTCGCGAAGCGGCGGAGTTGGGCGTGGACACGTTCCAGATGTTCACGTCGAGCCCGCGGATGTGGCGCGGAACACCGCCACGGCCGGACGATGTGGCACAGTTCAAGAAACTGCGGGAGAGACACGGGCTGTACCCGGCGGTGGTTCACGACAACTATCTGATCAACCTGGCGTCGGCGGATGCCGGCATCCGGGCAAAGTCGGTGGCGGCATTCCGGGGGGAGTTGGAACGCGCGGTGATGGCGGGGGTGGAGTACCTGGTGGCGCACCCCGGCAACTACAAGGGGCAGACGGTGGAACAGGGTCTGGTGGCATTTGTGGCGGGTGTGGTGGAGGCGGCGCAGGGGTTGCGGACGGACGGCTTGATGCTGCTGCTTGAGAACACGGCGGGACAGGGCTCGTCACTGGGGCGGCGGTTCGGGGAACTGGCTCTGATCCGGCAGTTGGCGGGTCCGCACACGGACCTGGCGATTGGGTACTGTCTGGACACCTGCCACATGCTGGCTTCGGGATACGACGTGGCGACGGAGGCGGGGCTGGAAGCGGCGATGGCCGAAGCGGAGCGCGAGTTGGGGCTGGCGAACGTTCACGTGATGCATGCGAACGACTCACGCGGGGCGTTGGGATCGCATGTGGACCGGCACGAGCACATCGGAAAAGGTCATATTGGAATAGAGGGCTTTCGCCGGATTCTCCACCACGACCGGTTGCGGGACAAGGCGTTCATTCTCGAAACGCCGGTGGATGAGCCGGGCGACGGCCTTCGAAATATCGCTGCACTCAGGAATCTATGCCCGAAAAGACCTATGACCCCAACGCGATCGAACTGAAGTGGGCGGCGCGGTGGGAAGATCCGGCCCTGTATCAGGCCTCGGCGGATGCGACGCGGCCCAAGTATTATGTGCTTGAAATGCTGCCGTATCCGAGCGGCAGGCTGCACATGGGCCATGTGCGGAATTACTCGATTGGCGACGCACTGGCTCGCTACATGTGGATGCGCGGGTACAATGTGCTGCACCCGATGGGCTGGGATGCATTCGGCCTTCCGGCGGAAAACGCCGCGCTCAAGAACAACCGCCAACCGCGGGAGTGGACGCTTTCGAACATCGAGCACATGAAGAAGCAGATGAAGCGCCTGGGCTTCAGCTACGACTGGGCTCGCGAGGTGGCGACATGCGAGCCGGAGTATTACCGCTGGAACCAGTGGTTCTTCCTGAAGATGCTGGAGAAGGATCTGGCGTACCGCAAGGATTCGCTGGTGAACTGGTGCCCGGAGTGCGCGACGGTGCTGGCGAATGAGCAGGTGGTGGAGGGTTGCTGCTGGCGCCATGAGCAGACGCCGGTGGAGCAGCGGGCTCTGGAGCAGTGGTTCCTTCGGACGACGGCGTATTCGGACGCGCTGCTGGATGAGATCAAGCAGTTGGAGGCCGGATGGCCGGAGCGCGTGCTGACGATGCAGCGCAACTGGATTGGGCGGTCGGAAGGGTCCGAGGTGGATTTCGAGGTGGAGGGCGGGGGCACGCTGCGTGTGTTCACGACGCGGATCGACACGATCTTCGGCGCCACGTGCGTGATTCTGGCGCCGGAGCATCCGATGGCGGCGGCGCTGGTGAGGGCAGAGGACAAGGCTCGTCTGAAGTCGATTATCGACGACCCGGGACGCAAGGATCCGAAGCAGCTTGACAAGGAAGGCTTCTTCACGGGGCATTACGCGATCAACCCGTTCAATGGCCGGATGGTTCCCATCTGGATCGGCAACTTCGTGCTGATGGGGTACGGCACGGGCACGATCATGGCGGTGCCGGCTCACGATGAGCGCGACTTCGAGTTCTGCACGAAGTACGGCATTGAAGTGCGGCCGGTGGTGCGGCCGGTGGACGATATTCTGCCGCTGGTGGTGGGGTCGGCGTTCCCGGACGAGGGGATTGTTGAATCCTCCGGACCGTTTTCGGGTCTGCCTTCGGCGGAGGCGCGCCGCCAGATGAATGCGATGGCGGCGGAGAAGGGGTTTGGGAAATCGGCGATCACGTACCGGCTGAAGGACTGGGGCATTTCGCGGCAGCGTTACTGGGGCACACCGATTCCGGTGGTGCACTGCAAGGCTTGCGGCATTGTGCCGGTGCCGGAGAGCGAACTGCCGGTGCGGCTGCCGCTGGACGTCCAGATCACGGGAGCGGGCGATTCGCCGCTGGCGTCGCATGCGGGGTTCGTGAACACGCCTTGCCCGCGCTGCCAGGCTCCGGCGCGGCGCGAGACGGACACGATGGACACGTTCATCGACTCATCGTGGTACTTCTACCGGTACTGCGACAACACGAATTCGGGAGCGCCGTTCGAAAGTTCACGGATTGCTTACTGGTTTCCGATCGACCAGTACATTGGCGGCGTGGAGCACGCCATTCTGCACCTGATCTATTCGCGGTTCTGGACGAAGGTGATGCGCGATCTGGGCCTGATTTCCAATGCCGAGCCGGCGCGGAATCTGTTCACGCAGGGCATGGTCCTGAAGGACGGGGCGAAGATGTCGAAGTCGCTGGGGAATCTGGTGGACCCGGATGAGATTGTGGCCAGGTTCGGGGCCGACACGTGCCGACTTTACACACTGTTCGCGGCACCGCCTGAAAAGGACATGGACTGGAACGACTCCTCGGTTGAAGGGCAGAGCCGGTTCCTGGGCCGCGTGTACCGGTTCGTCACGCGCAACGTGGATCGCCGCGGGGTGGCGGGAGAGCCGGGGGCAGCAGACAGGCGGGCTCTGCGGAAGCTGCATCAGACGCTGAAGAAGATCACGGGGGACTTCGACGGACGCTGGCACTTCAACACGTCGATTGCGGCGCTGATGGAACTGGTGAACGAGTTGTATCTGGTGGAAGGCGAAATGACCGGATCCTCGATGGGCAGCGTACTGAACACGCTGGTGTTGATGCTGGCTCCGCTGGCGCCTTACATGGCGGAAGAGTTGTGGGAGGAACTGGGCCATCAGGGCCCGGTGTTCCGGCAGGCGTGGCCGGTGTTCGACGAAGATCTGGCGCGGGAGGATGAAGCGGAGGTGGTGGTGCAGATCAACGGCAAGGTGCGGGCACGGATTCTGGCCGCGCATGGGACGCCGGGCGAGATTCTGGAGAGCATGGCGCTTGAGGATGCGAAGGTAGCGCCGCAACTGGAAGGCCGGCAGGTGATGAAGGTGATTGTGGTGCCGGGGAAGTTGGTGAACATTGTCATCCGGTAAAATGCGGTCCATGCGTTCCTCCTCGGCCCACGGGTCCAAGTCTTCGAACGGATCCCAGCGCCAGCCGCTCACGGAGTTTGTCAAACCGCTTTTAGACAGCGCGGTTCCGCTGAACGACCGGCTGTCGTATTTCTTCGCGGGTCCTCCGGTTTCCGATGAGGATGTGAAGGAGTACGTGGAGGATCCGGACCGGGCGCTTCCGCAGGCGGTGCGCGAGTTGCTTCCGAAGATCGTGCTGGTGCTGGTACCCTTCATCGAGCGGCTGAACGGCAAGCGGGGGGGAGAATTCATGACCACCGAGCCACCGCCGGAGGGGAAGCGATGGAACCAGGTGATCATCCATCAGCGCGAGGGGGCGGTGGTGGTGATCGCGATCAAGGACCGGGAGACGTCGGACTATCACTACGACTTCTACAACGCGGTTGCCACGCTGATCTCAAACCGGCTGCCGGAGCCTTTCGCGATCGACTACTTTTCCATTCTGCGGGAGGAGTTGAGCCGCAACGTCCACGGAGAAGTGGACGAGCCGAGTTGGGAGTTGAAGGAGCAACTGCGCCGGCGCCCGGCAGGTCCGCGGGTGGATACGAAGATGTTCCAGCAGTACGCGCGGCAGTCGTTTGTCGATACGATGACGCTCTACCTGCACGGTATCTGCTGCGACATCGATGTGGACCCGGGGCCGCGGCAGCTTGCCAGCCGGTACCTGAAGCGGCGCTTGCAGACCTGCCAGGAGTTCTTCCGGCCGCCGGACGGCTACTTTGTTTTTCCGGAAGACCTGAAGCGGGCCAAGTGATGGAGACGGGCGCGGGGCTGTGCCAGCGGTGCGCCCGGTGTCTGATGATCGCGAGCCCGAAGGGTCCTGTGTATTACCGGTGCCTGCACGCGTTGGAGGACTCGAGATTTCCGCAATATCCGCAGTTGCCCGTGCGGCGTTGCCTTGCGTTCGTTGCGGGTTTGCCGCAACGGGCTGGTATGCCGCAAGGGGAGTGAGAGGATGATCGCGACGATTCACTGAGGGTTCTTTTCGCGGTTGAGTTTCCAACCATCGGTGTCACAGCGCAGAAACGTTGTTGAGGAAACACCGCGCAAGACGGACTCCTTCCGGCTCTGGTTTGGGTTGCGCGTTCCTGGACGCTTGGAGCCGCGCCGGAGCGGCCTTTGCGGAGGCAACCAGGGATCCGAGCAGAAGCGCTGCGACACTTCTCATGGACTTCAGTCTACTGGCCGTGATCGGCTGCGCCGCGCGGGCTACAATGGCCGGGATGCCGGAAACGGTCTTCATCACGGGCGGGACAGGATACGTGGGCCGGGCGCTGATCCCGTTGCTGGTAGCGCGGGGGCACCGGGTGATAGCGCTGGTGCGGCCGGGTTCGGCGGGGCGGGTTCCGGCGGGCGCGGAGACGGTGGAAGGCAATGCCTTGGACTCGCGCACATTCGCGGTGCGGGCGCGGACGGCGACAGTGCTGGTGCAACTGGTGGGGACGCCGCATCCGGCCCCGTGGAAGGCGGCCGAGTTTGTGCGGGTGGATGAGGCTTCGCTTCGCGCGTCGGTGGACGCGGTGGCCGGTACCGGAATTCACTTCGTTTACCTGAGCGTGGCGCATCCGGCGCCGTCGATGAAGGCCTATGTTGCAACACGAATCCGCTGCGAGGAGTATCTGGCGGCGAGTGGACTTCGGCGCACCATTCTGCGGCCCTGGTATGTTCTGGGGCCGGGGCATCGCTGGCCCTATGTGCTGTTGCCGTTCTACAAACTGGCTGCGCAGGTTCCAGGGGTTCGTGCGGGGGCGCTGCGGCTGGGTCTGGTGACGCTGCGGGAGATGGCACTGGCCCTGGTGAATGCGGTGGAGAATGCTTCGGATGACGCGGTGATCGATGTGCCCGGCATCCGGCGCGCGGGTGGGGCGCGATGATCGCAGTGGCAGCCATTCTGGCTCTGGCCGCGGACTTCACGGGCTGGACGCGGTGCGCCGGGTGCCATCCACGGGAAGCGGCGGCGCAGGCGGGGTCGCCGCATGCCAATGCGTTGCACAGACCGGCGAGCCATCCTTTGCGCTCCGGCTTCACGGGGCAGTCCGCCACGCGCGACGGGCGGTTTCGCTTCACGTTTGACGGCGCTGCCTTTCGCGGGGGTGACGGCGTGGACACGATTGCGCTGCCGGTGGAGTGGGCGTTTGGTTCGGGACTTCAGGCTGTGACGTTTGTTTCGCGGGTGAACGAGGAGTTCCATGTCGAGCACGGGCTGAGCTTCTACACACGGCTGGGCGGGCTGGGCGTGACACCGGGCCAGGGCGAGAGGCGGGTCTCGACGCTGGTGGAGGCATCGGGGCTCTTGTACAAGACAAGCGACCCGAAGGCAGGGATCGCGGGGTGCTTTGAGTGCCATTCCACCGGCGGTGTCCGGCTGGATTCAGCGAACACAGTTGCGGTGGCCGAAGCCGGTGTTCGCTGCGAGGCTTGTCATGGCGCGGGGAGCCTGCATGCGGCGCGGCCCTCGCGGTTGAACATCGCGAATCCGAAGCGGCTTTCGGCGGCGGCTCTTAACGTTGAGTGTGGCCGCTGCCACCGGCCGCCGGCGGCGCCTGGCACGGCGATCGACTGGAACTACGCCTGGAACGTTCGTCACCAACCGGTCTACTTGAGCCAGAGCCAGTGTTTCCAGAAGAGCCGCGGGCGGCTTACGTGTTTCACCTGCCATCAGCCGCATGGATCCGGGCAGGCCGTGCAAGCGAGGGCCAACGCGGAGTGCTCGGCGTGCCATGGGGTGGCGCCGAGGGGGTGCTCGAGTAACTGCTCGGATTGCCATATGCCGTTGGTGTCGCCGCAGGCGGGGCTGCGGTTTGCGAACCATTGGATTGGGGTTTATGGAGTGGGATCGAAGCTCAAGCCGCGAGAAACGAAGCCACGAGCCAGGGTGGCGGGGCGTGAGCGAGGGTTTGATCCACAGGAATTGATTGATCCCACATTTCCGTTTTGAGCCGCGCGTGCGAATCTCCTGGATGCTCGTCCGCATCAATATCGATAGGGGTTTGAAGGCAGCGAAGACCCCTGCGGAGGACAGCACCCAATGGGTGACAAACAAAACCAGCCCTTTCAGCTCTCGTTCAACGGCCTTCTCAAGATCGACTTCCAGGGATCGCGCGTTACTTCCGATGGTGGTCTGATCCTGGTGCGTGAGTTGGATGAACGGCTGGGCTTCGGTGCTCTCATTGCCCAACACCTGACTGACTCACGGCGCGGCAAGAATACCCAGCTTCCGCTGGCGGACCTACTGCGCCAGTCCGTCTACAGCCGGATTGCCGGCTACGAGGATGTCAACGATGCCGAGCGGCTCTCGCAGGATCCAACCTTCCGGCTGA
>Ga0194132_10006807_pt1 | contig 17482 bp, 8 predicted proteins | sample TA2KigOf80mmetaG_FD_148612 | JGI IMG/M metagenome (GOLD analysis project Ga0194132, IMG submission 148612) | Freshwater microbial communities from Lake Tanganyika, Tanzania - TA2015054 Kigoma Offshore 80m | ecosystem: Environmental > Aquatic > Freshwater > Lake | place: Tanzania: Lake Tanganyika...
GACCCCCAGGGAATCGTTCTCACTCTACGAAAGGAACCACAACGCCAGCGCCTACGGTTACTTTTTTAGCTGGCACAACGACCCCGGCTTGGAAAATTTCGGTTACCTGCTTATTTGGCTTGACGGGGGTACTAAAAGCTCACCCTCAACGCGAGCTGGATCCTTCTCCCCGGCCGCGTCGCAATCACCTGGCCGAACAGCCCATTCACCTGCCGCCCCTGCGCATCGAACCTTGCCGTGGTGTCCAGCGCCGACCACTGGGTGTGGTTGAAGGCGTTGTAGAACTCGGCCCGCAGCTGGGTGCGGAACCGTTCCCGGGTATGGAAGTTCTTGTACGCCGTCAGGTCCCAGGTGTGGATCCCCGGGCCCCGCAACTGGGTTCGGGCGGCGTTGCCGATGGTGCCCACGGCGGGCGGGGCGAAGACATCGGTGCGGAAGTAGCGGTCGAAGGTGCGGTCGCCGCGTGGCAGCGCGGGATTTTCGCGCACCACGATCCGCGCGCCATCGGTGGGCGAACCGGTGATATCGACCGCCTGCACCAGCCCGAATCCAATGCCGGTGGGCGGGCCGGAAGAGACGGTGAGAATGCCCGAGAACTGCCAGTCATCCAGTACCCAGCGCGCCGCCCGCGGCCCACGGCTGAGTTTCGGCAGATCGTACAGCCAGTTGGCCTTGAGCACATGGGTGCGGTCGAAGGTGGAAAGCCCGTAATTCCACACACGCACCGGCACCAGGGCCGATACCTGGTTTCCGTCGTCCGAGTTGTAATCGTGCGACTTGGACCACGTATAAGCCACCCCGTACGTCAGCCCGCGGGCGAAGCGGCGGTTCAGTGATACCTGCAGCGAATGGTAGTTCGACGACCCGGCGGGCTCGCGGATGGAGATATCGCCATAGCCCACCACCGGGCGCAGGAATGCCGGCTGCAGGCCGCGATTCTGGGGCAGGAAGTTCTGTCCGAACGGAATGGCGTTCAGATTCCGCTGCCACAGCAGGTTCCGGCCCAGCGACCCCACATAGCCCACGTCGAGAATGGTGTTCCAGCCCAGGTCCTGCTGCACGGAAAGCGAAAAGTTCATCACCCGCGGGATTTTCGCGTTGAGATCGAGCCCCAGCACATTGGCCGGAAACAGAGTGCCGGTTGAGCCCCGCAGTCCGCTCATGGTGCCAAAGAACACGGTGGGCCGGTCCACCAGCGGCGGCTGAATGGAGTAATCGGTGAGCACCACGCCATGCGACATCCGGTTATAGAACATGCCGAAGCCGGCGCGGATGGCGGTTTTTCCGTTCGCCCGCGGATCAAAGGCCAGCCCGAGACGGGGTCCGGCGAGGATGCCGGGGTTGCGCATCAGGGAGCCGGGCACCTTGCTATCGGTGACGCTTGAGATCATGCCGTTGGCCGGGTTGCCGCGGCCCGGCGCGATGGCCCCGATAAGAGTGGCAGGCACGATCTGGCCGTTGTTCGGATTCCGGCCCACGCGGGTTGTGCCTTGGGTGAAGGGCTCGATGAGGCGCACGGCCTGAGCCGGGTCGTAGGCGGGCTGCCAGAAGCCGGCCAGGCGGTCGCCTTCGATGCGCGATTGGGGTAGCCAGTGGAAGCGCACGCCCCAATCGATGGAGAGTTTTTTCGATGCGCGCCAGGTGTCCTGCGCGAACCATTCGGTGTTCGACGCAATGTTGACCGGGAAGGGGCGGCCGGTGGGCTCATCGTACTGATTGAACACGCCGAGGATGGCGTTGGCGTAAGCGTAGTCGGCATCGAGCGGATTGTTCACATTGCGCGAGAAGTTGAAGCTGCCGTTGAAGGCGCCGGCGGTGGCCTGGTTTTCGGCCCACAGGCGGTCAAAGTAGTAGCCGAACTTGAGCGTGTGCGCGGTGAACGTCTTGGTGAGGTTGTTCGATATGGAGATGATCTCGTGGGTGGTGGTGAGCGGCGTGCGGCCGTCGAAGTTCACCTGGGCCGCGTTGGGCACGCCGCCGAAGACGGTGTTCGGCATGATGCCCAGCGGGTTGTTCTCCGGCTTCAACTGGCCCAGCCGGAAGCCGATGGTTTCGCGCTGAATCGACTTCAGGTCCTCCGGCGCCAGTTCGTTGTTGAGCGGGCGTGAGGAGTAGCTGCCGTTGAACTCATTGATCAGCGTTGGTGAAAAGATGCGCTGGTAGCGGGCCAGGTACAGCTTGCCCTTGTTGACGCTGCGCTGCCGGACCACGTCGTAGTTGCCGGCGCCGGCCGGAATGCCCACCTTGCCGTCGTTGATGTCGTCGCGGCTTGAGTAGGAGAAGGTATAGAAGTTCGCCGCGTTGGGGTTCCAGTCGAGCTTGAGAGTGTCGGTGCGCTTGGGTACCTTGGGCTCATCCTGGAAGAGGTAATTGTAGTTGCCGCGGGAAATTGCCCGGTCCAGGAAGTTGGGCTGGGGCAGCACACGGAGCAGGGCTTGGCCGTTGGGGTCGACGCGCGAGGGGGGCACGATGTTGCCTGAGAACGGGGCGCGGTTGGCCAGCGGATCGCGGACGGGGATCAGTTGGCCGTTCAGGTCGAGTGTGCGTGAGAAGTCGCCGCGCCGTTCGAAGTCGGTGGGCACGGTGCGCTGGGTGAGCGGCTGGGGCACGGTGAGCGGCCAGAACTCCTGGCTCCAGAAGAAGAAGAGCTTCTCCTTGGCGCCGCGCCAGAGGCCGGGGACTGCCACCGGGCCGCCCAGTTGGTAATTCCAGGTATCGAAGCGGTAGCGCGGGCGCGGACGGCCCAGCCGGTTATTGAAAAAATCGTTGGCGTTCAGCGCTTCGTTGCGCTTGAAATACGACGCCAGTCCGTGATACTGGCGGGTGCCCGATTTGGTGACGATGGCGACGTTGGCCCCCGACATGCGGCCGTATTCGGCGGAGTAGTTCGACAGCAGCACCTTCACTTCGGCCACCGCGTCCATGGACACCGACACGACGGCGTTGAAGTTATTGCCGATAGCGTTGACGGAGGCGCCGTCGATGGTGAGGTTGTTCGAGTTGCGCCGGTTGCCCTGAACGTTGAAGTTCCAGTTGGTGGCAAGCTGTTCCGGGTCATCGAGATCGACCACGCCGGGCAGAAGGGAGACCAGCGAGGTGACGCTGCGGCCGCGGAAGGCGAGATTTTCCACCTGAGAGCTGGTGAGCACACCAGCGCGTTCGGCGGTGGTGGTCTGGACGACGGCGCCCTGCTCGCGGACCTCAACCGAGTCGGTTACCTGGCCCACTTCCAGCCTCAGGTCACCGACGGAGAACGTCTCCGCCGCCGAAAGATTGATGCCGCTCCGTTCGAGTCTTCGAAAGCCCTGGGCCTCCACCTCCAGCAGGTAGCCGCCGGGCTGTAAGGAGGCGAAGAAGAAGCGCCCTGCTTCATTGGTGGACGCGGTGCGTTCGATGCCGGTGGCCGCGCTGCGCAGTTTGATTTGGGCTCCGGCGATGGCAGCGCCGCTTGGGTCCGTGATGGCGCCGCCCACCGATCCAGTGATTGATTGGGCCAGGGAGGAAAGTGAGCCGAGCAGTGCCAGCAGGATGCAACGCATCGTGCCTAAATTGCACCGCACCGCGGCACCCACTGTCAAATCCCGGGATGTCTACAGCTTGCCGTCGAGCGCGGCGGCGGCTTCCTGGCTGAGTGTGCGCCAATCGAGTTTGTCCGCGCGTTCGCGGACATCTTCCATCAATCGTCTGGCGTTCGCATCGCCGCGGGCCAAGGCCAGATAGGCCTGGGCGCGGTCCAGAAGCAGGGAATCGGCTGCAAACTGCGGGCCGGGCACGTTTCGCCGGGCAGCGGCGATGAGGCCGTCGTCGGCGGCATGGCGTCCCAGCCGCACGAACGCCATGGCGAGCGAAGACTGGGCGTGGACCGTTTGCACCGGATTATCGTCCTCTTCGTCCGCGGACAATGTGTCGCGGAACGGCACTTCGGCTTCGGCGGGGCGGCCCTCGGCCAGCATCAACTCGCCCAGCCAGTAGTTGTAGAGAGCCCGTAGGCCTGTCTTGCGGGTTTGACTGATGGCGGTGCGCAGCTTGTCTTCCAGTCCAGCGGTGCGGCCGGCGGCGATGCCGGCGCAGGTTTCCAGGGCCAGGGCGTAGGGGCCCGCCTGGGCGGTCTGGCGGAGGGCCTCACCGGGTTCGCCCGCGTCGCAATGAGTCAAGCCCAGCCGGAGCGCTCCTTCGGCCGGGTTGAACCGGCGGGCGGCGCCCTTCTGGTATTCGAGCGAGTCGGCGAAGCGCTTGCCGGCTTCGCGGGTATCGCCCATCTGCCAGGCGATCTTGCCCAGAGTCAGCGAAAGGCGGGCGTTGCGTTCATCCGCTCGCAGGTTGAGTGCCAGGGCGCGAGCCAGAGAGCCGCGGGCGGCCTCGAGTTTTCCGAGTGCGCACTGGAGGCGGCCGATCTTGAACAGGACGGATTGCTCGACATCGGGCGCGTGCGCCTCAATGGAGGCCCGCAGAGCGCTGTTGAGCGTTGCCAGTGCCGCCTCGTGCTGTTTGCGCGCCAGTTGGGTGTCGCCGAGTTCGCCCAGCATGCCGGCTGCCCGGGCGCGGTAGCCCGCACGGTCAAAGAGGCTGTGGGCGGCGCTGAACCGCGCCGCCGCGCCGGCCAGATCACCCATGCGGCGCAGGGCGGATCCTTCAAACGATTGTCCTTCGGCCATGAACGGCAGGCTGCCGGTTTGTTCGCCGCGGGCCGAAATGCGGCGGGCGGCGTCGAGCAGCACCGGCCATTGGCCGCGCCGCCGGGCCACCTCGGCGATGCCCACCTCCAGCACACCGCGGCTGTCGGAAGGCCAGTCCTGTTCCAGTTGTTTCAGGTACCGTTCGGCTTCGTCCATCCGGTCCGCTTGAGTCAGGGCCTCGACCAGCCACATCATGGATGCGGTGTCGACGCGCTGAGAAGCCATTTTGACGCGGAGATCCGCCGCCAGGGTCCAGTTGCCGGTCAATTCGGCGTGCGCCGCCTCCGCCTCCCAGCGTGGTATGCCGTCCAGGCCCTGAGCCCGGGCCAATTGCAGGGCCAGCTCGGATGCCCGCAGGGCCTCCTGCACGTGCCCCATGCCGTCCAATGCGCGCGCCAGCAGGGCTCGCGCCTGGGGATCCCGCGGAGCGGCGAGCAGAGCGCGCGAGGCGAGGTTTCGTGCCCCGGCCAAATCGAACGTAGCAAAGCGTGTCTGGCCGTTGATCCGAAGTTTCTGCGCCTGGGGACGGGCGGGAAGATGGAGATAATCGTCTCCCGCCAGATCCTGAGCCCAGCGCGAAAGGATGCGCGCCACGGCGCCGTTGAATTCGGCGAGCGGCGTTGTTTCGGCCGCCGTTGCCACTGCCGTTCCGGAGGCTTTCTCGATGAGATTCAGGTTGATCTGCACCAGGGAAGCGGGCTGTTGGTCCGAGGAGTAGAATCCGCCGGTGATCACGTAGTCGCCGCGCGCCGCTGCTTCGAAGACGCCCGCGGCGGTCATCTCGCTGAGGAGGGTCGCGGTGAACACACCGTTGCCGCCCGGGCCGGGATCGGTGGAGACCAGCCGCAGATTGCCGGTTTCAATCCGGAGCGTCTTATTCAAATGGAAGTAGGCGAGCGCCGGGACCCGCAGGGAGGGATTCCACGCCGCCCAGCCGAGCAGCAGGGCCAACACAGCGGCGCCGGCCAGGATCTTCGGGCGCTTGTTGCGCGACATCTGCCGGCGCAGGCGGTAGATCCGGGAATCGGCACGCGCCAGGACGGTGCGGCCCGTCAGATAGCGGTCGATATCGCTGGCCAGGCCTTCGGGCGATTCATAGCGCCGTTCGGGAGTGGGATGCAAGGCCTTGTAGATGATCCGGATCACCGCCTCCGGCAGCGTGTCCGACAGCGTGCCGGGGTCGGTGGATTGGATGTACTCCGCCATGGCGGTGTAATCGCTGTTGGGCAGCCGGTAAGGCCGTTCCCCTGACACCATCTCGTAGAGCATCACGCCCAGGGCATAGACATCGGCGCGGCCGTCCAGCGGCTGGCCTCGCAACTGTTCAGGGCTGGAGTAGGCCGGCGATAGCATGCGCAAGGCGGTGCGCGTTTGTGTCGCTTCGATGAAATCGTGGTCGGCCAGCTTGGCGATGCCGAAATCGAGCAGCTTCACCTGCCCCTCGCTATCCACCAGGACGTTGGCTGGCTTCAGGTCGCGGTGCAGCACGCGCTGGCTGTGGGCGTACTCCACGGCCAGGCAGAGCTGGTGGAAGAGTTCGAGCAGCCTGGAGAGGTCCGGTTTGGTGTCTTGCACCCAGGCATCGAGGTGTGTGCCGTCGATGAAGTCCATGACGATGTAGTAGTCACCGTCCTGGGTTTGGCCTACATCGAGCATGCGGGCGATGTTTGGGTGGCACAGCCGCGAAAGGGTATCGCGCTCGACGCGGAACCGGCGCACCCAGTCCGGGTTCTCCGTGCTCCCGCGCAATACCTTCAGGGCCACCCTGACCTCCGTGGTCTCGTGAATGGCTTCAAATACGGATCCCATGCCGCCCGCGCCCAGACGCCGCATCAGCCGGTATGGGCCGATCATCCGGCTGCCGGGGTTGGTGATCGCCCGCGGGTCGGAGGTTTGGGGCTGAGGGGCGCCGGCGTTCATGACTGCTTCCTGCTCCCCTGCGCCGGCCGCCCCAGTGTGCGCTGCACAGCCGCCAACTCCTCCATCAGGTTGCGCAGATAGAACGGAAGCTCGGCTTGCCAGGCTACGCTGAGACCGCGTGAGTAGGCTCGTTCGGCCGCCGCCAGGTCGCCGGCCGCTCTGTGCGCCAGACCCAATTGAAGCTGAACCGCCTGTTCCACCTCGTCCAGGCCGGTCGAAGGAATACGGTCCAGCGCCTGTTCGAACAGCTTGATGCCCGCGGCCGGCCGGCCCTCACGCAGTTCGCTCATGCCTTCAAGCATCAGCAGCCGGATGAGCGCCTGACGGTCGCCTGTCTGCTCATAAAGTGATCGCGCCTCGGTGATGTGGGGCCGGGCGGCTTCGCCATGGTTCCGGTCAATGGCCTGGTTGGCGAGACAGGCCAGGACATCGGCCGTCCACTGCGGGCTCCCCGCCGCGCGAACCGAATCGAGGAAGGCGGCGGTATCCAGGCTTTGTCCCAACTGTAGGGCCAGCCAATCGGCGTGAAGCCCCGGCGTGTGACGGCGCACGGCAGCCACCTGCGCCCCGGCTTCGCCGTGCCGGTTGGCGCGCATCAGCAGTTCAGCCAGGGCCAGTTGCTGCTCGGCGTCGGCGGGCAGCAGATGCACCAGGCGCTGGCGAGCCTCGACGGCGGCGTTCCAGTTGGCCACGGCCTGGTAGTGAACCGCATCCGCCTCCAGACGCTCCACCGGGCCGAGCGTCCGCGCCAGGTCCACCACCTGCCGGGACTCCTGCTCCGCCAGATGCCTGTAACCCAGGCGTGTCAAGGTCATGCTAAGAGCCGCATGGGCCATGGCATGCGCCGGATTCCGGTTGACGGCGCGTTCCAGTTGGCGGCGGGCGCCGGTGAGATCGAATTGCTTCAGCCGCCGCCGCCCGTCTGCATAGAGTTGAGCCGCTTCGTCCCGATGAGGGGAACGGCGGGCCCGGGCCAGAAAACTGGGTCCGCCCATGGTGCGGGCCAATGCCGCGGCGGTCCGTGCCGCCAAGGCTTCTTTTTCGGCCAGTGCCCCCTGCGTCGATGTGCTGGCGAGCAGCCGGCCATCCGAACTGTCCACCAGCCATGTCTTGAGTTCCAGGCTGCCGGCTGGGTGTTTCGGCCCGGAAGTGCTGTCATGCGACGTAAAAAAGGTGGTCACCAGCAGCGCGCCGGCCTCATCGCGGACAGCCCGCAGAACCTCGTCCGGAATGCGGTCCGGGTGGGTCGGATTGCGCGCGGGCAGCACAGACGTGCGCTCCACCGGCATCAGCACTCCGGTCACCGGCAGCTCCGCGCGGAGAAGGCTGTCCAATTCCGCCGCCACGGCCTGCCGCTCCGGCAGAATCTCCGAGGCCGCCATGCTCGCCACGAACACGCGCGTCACCGGGACCGGCCGCAGGTAGGAGAGAACTCCTTCCCGCCAAGGGTCATGGATGTAAGCCGATAGACCCAGCGCGGCGGCGGCTATGGCGGCACCGGCCAGAATCCACCGCGAGGATGGCCGCAGCGTCCAGCGCCGGATCCGGTAAGCCCACCCGTCGGGGCGTGCCAGAACCGTCTGCTCGGTGAGATAGCGCTGGATGTCCTCGCGCAACCCGGCCACTGTCTGATAGCGCCGCGCGGGGTCGCGGTGGATGGCTTTCCGGATGATCCGGTTCAACGCACGAGGTGTGCCCGGGGGCAGGGGATCGGGTTCCGACCGGTCAATGTGCTTGATCAGCTCTTCGAGCGACGTGGAGGGCGAATGATACGGCCGCGTCCCTGCCACCAGTTCGTACAGCATCACACCCAGCGAGTAGATATCCCAACTCACGGCGGGCTGTCCGCCGCGCAGCATCTCCGGGCAGGCATACTCGGGCGTGAGGATGCGCACCATGGTCGCCGTGCGGGTCATCGCCGGCAGGGTCTCGTCGTCCAGCATCTTCGCGATGCCGAAATCGAGCAGCTTCACCCGGCCGAAATGGTCCACCAGCACGTTGCCGAGTTTGATGTCGCGATGCAGGCATTTCTGTTCGTGCGCATACTGCACGGCTTCGCAAAGCTGTGCGAACAGCCGCAGATGATTTGCCTGTCCCAGCTCTTCGTTCGACCGCACGTAGCGGTCGAACGGCTGGCCATCGACGAACTCGATCACCAGGTACGGCTGGCCTTCGGGAGAAGTGCCACCATCGAGCAGCCGGCCGATGTTTGGATGATCCAGCGCGCCCAGTGTCTTGCGTTCGTGCGTGAACCGCCGGAGCAGGTGCGGGGAATCCGCCAGGCCTCGCATGATCTTGATGGCCACCCGGTCGTGCGGTTCGGATAAACGCTGAGCCTCGTAGACGGTTCCCATGCCACCTTGCCCCAGCCAGCGGACAAGCCGGAAATTCCCCATGGTCTGGCCCACGCGGATAGCGGCGAAAGAAAAATTCTGCTGCAGGGCAGGGGTTTCGAGGAACTCTTCCGACTTCTCCACAAGTCCTAGAAGAGATTCAAGTTCCTGGCGGAGCGCCGGGTCGTTGACGCAGTGCTGGTCGAGGAATGCGGTCCGGCCCACCGGGCCCAGACGGCTGGCCTCATCGAAAAGATCCCGTAGGGTTCTCCAGCGATCCGTTGTCAAGACACACTCCTCCGTGCAGCGTGGGGCCTCCGTACACTTCCCGCTGCCTACTTAACGAGTGTACTCGGGCCAACAGATGAATGCCAAGGGAAAAACGAGGTGCGCCGAAACTGGCGATCACGTGGTCTTGATCCAGTAAGCACAATAGAATCTATGTGATAGACGGATGGGCAACCACTTGTTTCCTAGAAATACCAGAACTCGTAAACTTTCATGCAGTACCGTTCTAATGGTCCGGGTATCCGGTGACATGCGCTAAAGTGGACTTAGGAAAAGTGAGCGAAACGCCGCCCATCACGCTGCTGTTACACCAATGGCGGTCCGGCGACCGCCGGGCTCTGGATGAGGTGATGCCGCACGTGCACGAGGAGCTTCTCCGCGTGGCCCGGTATCATCTGGAGCGAATGAACGGCGGCAGCCCCACCGTTGAAGCGCGAGCGCTGGTGAATGAGGCTTACTTGAAGCTTGCCACCGGCGTGGAGGTCGATTGGCGGGACCGTGTTCATTTCATGGCGGTTTGCGCCAACATGATCCGCCGCATTCTGGTGGATTACGTCCGTGAGCGGACGCGCGAGAAACGCGGCAGCGGTGTGGTCCATGTCGGCATTGAAAATGTCGAATTAGCCGGTAACTCGGACATGGTCTCCCTGGTGGCGCTCGATCAATCCCTGGACGCGCTTCGTGAACTGGATGAGCGGCAGGCCCGGATCGTTGAGTTGAAGTTTTTCGGCGGGCTGTCGTTCGAAGAGATCGGCGAGATTCTCGGCATTTCGGTCCCCACGGCCAAGCGCGACTGGCTGATGGCCCGCACCTGGCTGTACCGCGAGATCACTGGCGAGAACCGCAAGGTATAGCCGTTTTCGAGCGGAAAACCCCCTCAGCAGCCGTTTTCTATCCGATACAACCCCGTTCCGATAAGCGGCGCGGCTTGCTTCTAGCGTTTTTCATGCAGAATCCGGAAAATCGCCGAACCATACGTCTCGACGGTCTTGAGCCCCATGCCCGGCACCGCGAGCAACTCCGCTGTCGTCTCCGGCAGATCCTCCGCGATCGCCTCCAGTGTCCGGTCGGTCAGGATCCGGAACGCCGGGACCTGGCGGCGCTTGGCTTCCGCCAATCTCCAGGCCTTCAGCGCTTCCACCGTCTGCTTCTCAACCGGCGTCAGCTTCTTGGGCTTGAGCTCCACCACGTCCGGTTCGCTCCGCCCCACGGCTTGGGCTTTGGCCTTGGCCTTGGTTTTGGGCGCCGCCTTCCGGGCTTTCGCCTTGCCCGCCTTCCCGTGCGACTCGAACGTCTCGGTGATCGTTAGTTCCGGGGTGGCGCCGGGGTCAAAGGCCCGTCCGTCCGCCGTGATGTTCACTTTCGTGAAGTCGATCCGCCGGCCGTCCTTTTCAAAGCTCGCATTCTGCAACTCAAGCAGGCCCGCGCGCGACATGGCGCCCAGCAGGCGTTCATACTCGCGACGGTCCAACCCGCCATCCGGGCACGCCGCGGGATGCAGTTTGCCCGGCGTCTGCCCGGGGACGGCTCGCAACAGCGCGAGCGTACTCCGGGCGGCTTCGCGTTCGGCTTTCGTGGCCTGGCGAAACGTCTGCGCCAGGCATTCATCGGGAGCGCAGAAATCGCAGATGCCGCACCGGGTGCGCGCATCGCTCAAGTCCCCGAAGTGGCTCACCAGCGTGGTCATCCGGCATTGGTTGGACTGGGCATACCGCAGCATCTGATCCAACTGGGCCAGTTTTTGCGAGCGCTGCACCTCATAGGATTCCCGCCAGCCCGGCTCCCCCAGGCTGACATTCTCCGCGTAATCCACCACCGCGCCGCCATGGATCCACAGCTTTTCAAGCGCCGGTGCGAACACCTCCTCCGTCAGCCGAGCCTGACGAAGAAGCATCTGCTTGGCCTTGGGCTCCTGGTCCAGCAGCCGCGCAATCCGCTCCAGCACGTCCGGTTCCGGGTAATCGCGGTCGAAAAAGAAGTCGTGCGTGCGGCGGTCCGAGTACCCTTGCATGAGCACGGCGCGCGACGGCTTTCCGTCGCGCCCGGCGCGTCCGATCTCCTGGTAGTACGCCTCGACGCTACCCGGCAATGCGGTATGAATCACCGTCCGCACGTCCGGCTTGTCGATCCCCATGCCGAAGGCGATGGTGGCGACAATAGCCTGGTAGCGGCCTTCGAGGAACGCCGTCTGAACCTCGTCGCGGCGCCGGGCCTCCAGACCCGCATGATAAGCCGCCGCCGGGAAGTGCGCCCGCAGTTCACCGGCCAGCGATTCGGCCTCGCGCCGCGTGGGCACGTAGACAATGGCCGGCCGGCGATCCGGGTCTTCCAGAAGGTCCAAGGCCAGTTCGGCGCGCCGTGACGGCGCCGCTTCCACCACTTCAATGGCGATGTTATCCCGCCGGAAGCCCTGAATGAACCGCCGGGCCGTGGCCAGGCCCAGTTGCGAGGCGATGTCCTGCTGGACAATCGGGGTGGCGGTGGCCGTCAAGGCCACCACGGGCGCCGGGCGGTAGCCGTCCAGATGCTGGCCGATCATACGGTAGTCCGGCCGGAAGTCGTGTCCCCATTGCGAGATGCAGTGCGCCTCGTCGATGGCGATCAGGGCCGGCTTTTTCCGCGCCAGCATTTCCGGGAAGCCCGGCACCCGGAACCGCTCCGGGGCGACGAACAGAAAGTCGAGAGCGCCGTTCAGATAGTCGAAACAAACCTGGCGTGAAGCCGCCCGGTCGCGCCCGGAATGGATCCGTTCGGCGCGAAACCCCATGGCCGCGAGTTTGCCCACCTGATCCTCCATCAGCGCGATCAGCGGGCTGATGACCAACGCCGTTCCGCCGCGGGCGATGCCCGGGAGCTGGTAACAAAGCGACTTGCCGCTGCCGGTAGGCATCACAAGCAGCACGTCCTGGCCCGCCACCAGCGCCTGGCACACCTCCTTCTGGGTTGGCCGGAAACCGGGGTAGCCGAACCGGTCCCGCAGCAGTGCGTCAAGACTCTCCCCGCCCGCGGGCAAGGGCTGATCGCCGGGCGGCGTCTGGCGGAGGCGCGGCGGGGGAGGCATGGGCCGGGGTGGCGGCGGGGTCACGCGCGGCGCCGAGGAGGGACTCTTCAATACCTTCCCCACCACCTCACGCACATAGTCCTCGATCCCTTCCATAAATGGATCCAGCCGGGCGCCGCCCCGGTGAATGGCCTGCAGACGCTGTTCCCAGGCCCCGGTCATCGCCGGGCTCTTCACCTCCGGGTGGACAACATCAATGAGCCGGATGCCTTTCTGGGTGGCCGCCAGACTCTTTCCGTTGCGTTCAATGTACTCGCGCGCCAGCAGCACTTCAATGATGGAAGCTCGCGTGGCCGGGGTGCCCAGCCCGCACTCCTTCATCGCGTCGGAGAGCTCTTTTTCATCCAGCGTTTTGCCGGCCGTCTCCATGGCCGTGAGCAGGGTGGCCTCGGTGAACCGCTTGGGCGGGCGTGTTTTTTTCCGTATGGCCTGGCAATCCAGAACCTGCTGGGGCTGCCCCTCTTCGAGCGGCGGCAGGGTCTGCCCGTCCTCGCCGCCCTCGTCCTCACTGGATGCCGTGCCGGCAGCCGTGCCGGGTTTGCGCTTCTTCTTCTCGGTGACGATGTCGAGCACCTTCCAACCCGGCTCGATCACCGTCGTACCGCTCGATTGGTAGTGATCCCGGGTCTCCCCGTTGGCGATCACCGTGATCACCGTGGTGGTTGCCGAGACATGATCGCCATGCCAGGCGGTGAGCAGGCGCCGGCACACAAGATCGTAGATCCGGGCTTCATCCGGGGCCAGATTGTCCAGGTTGGGCCGCGTGTGCGTGGGGATGATGGCATGGTGGTCGGTGACCTTGGTGTCGTCGGCGTACCGGCGGCCGAGCGGCCGCTCGCCGGTGCCCGGCGCGATCAGCCCTTCATAGCGCGGCTTCACCGCTTCCAGCACGCGCGGCAATGTGCGCGCCACATCCTGTGAAAGATGGCGGCTGTCGGTGCGCGGGTAGCTGATCAGCTTGTGCCGCTCATAGAGCGCTTGCGCCAGATCGAGCGTGCGCTGGGCCGTATAGCCATACAGGCGGTTGGCATGGCGCTGGAGTTCGGTCAGGTCGTAGAGGAGTGGCGGCGCCATGCGCTGGGTTTCGCGGGTCACCGAATCGACGCGCGCCCGGCCTGTCAGGGCGCGCGCGGCGATCACCGGCGCTTCCTCGCCGCCTTGTGCGCCCTCCGGTGGAAGCCGCGTGGCATCGCGGTCCGGGTGGCGGAACCACGTTCCCTTGTACTTCGCCTTGGCGTCCGGCGAGAACGTCGCGATCACCTCGACATAGTCTTCCGGGATGAAGGATTGGATCTCGAGTTCGCGATCCACAACCATGGCCAGCGTCGGTGTCTGCACCCGGCCCACCGATAGCTTTTCATCGAGCGCCAGGCTGTAGGCGCGCGACAGATTCATGCCCACCAGCCAGTCCGCCCGGCTGCGTCCCCGGGCCGCGTCGGCCAGCGGGTCATAGTCGGCGCCGGGCTTCATCGTGTCGAGCCCGCGCTGGATCGCATCGGCCGTGAGCGAGGACACCCACAGCCGGCGCACCGGCTTGGCGGACCCGCTTGCCTCGTAGATGTAGCGGAAGATCAGTTCGCCTTCGCGCCCGGCGTCGGTGGCGCAGATGACGCTTGCCACCTTGGGCGAGGTGAGGATTCGGCTGACCACCGAGAACTGATCCTTGGTCTGGTCATAGATCACCAGCGGCCAGTCGCGCGGCAGCATCGGCAACTGGTCGGCGCGCCAGGCCTTCCACTCGGGGCGCATCTCGGCCGGTTCGGCCAAATGCACCAGATGCCCCACCGCCCAGGTGACAATAAAGCCGCCGCCGTGCATGTAACCGTCGCCGCGCTGCGTGGCGCCCACCACGCGCGCGATGTCCCGCGCGACAGAGGGTTTTTCGGTGACGATGGCGGTGGCGCCTGCCGGATCGGGCATCGGGGGAACTTCCATTCTGACACCGTGGCCGGAACGCTACACGGTCCAGAGAAAAACCGGGTACTTGTGCGACCGGTCCACCTGGTCGGGCGCCCAGTCGCCCATGCCGTTGAACTGGTAGGCCACAAGGCGCGTTCCGGGCTTCAACTCCGCGCGCAGCTTGGGTTTCAACTTCGCCATCACACCGGTGAACAGATACATGGTGACCACGCTCGCACCCGAGATGTTGGCGTGGTGGAAGTCCTGCTCGATGAAACGAACCCGGCGCGATACCCCGGCCACCCGCGCGGCCTGGCGCGACTCGCGGATGCGTTCGGGCTCGATATCAATGCCGATGCCCCGGGCTCCGAACTTGCGGGCCGCCATCACCACCACGCGCCCGTCTCCGCAGCCCAGGTCGAGCACCGTATCGCGGCGGGTGACCTTCGCCATCCGGAGCATCGTTTCGATCACCTCATCCGGCGAGGGAACCCAGGGTGTTTCTCCGCGGCTCTCCTCGTACTGGCCGCTCAAACCGAAGGGCAGGGAAGCGGTGAGGCCGGCAAAACGCCGTCGGGTGAACACGGCCTCCAGCTTACCAGTCCTGGCGTAGGGGTCCCTGGTGGGAAGAGTCCGCTAAGATCGAAGGAATGCGCCTCGCCCTTCTGGCCGCCGCGGCTTTCCTCATTGGATGCTCCAGTCCGGCGCCCACGCACGTTCGCATCGGGTCCTTTCCAGGTGATCTTTATCCCGGCCTTGCCACGCAACTGGGCCATATCCGGGCGGCTGGAATCACCACCGAGGTGCAGGAGTTGCCCAGCAATACCAAGGCTCTGGAAGCTTTGCTGGCCGGAAACACGGATGTGGTCTCCGGCACCTACGAGCAGGCGCTGCAGATGGCCGCCGAGGGGCGCGATGTGCAGGCGTTCCTGATGCTCTCCCTGCGTCCCGGCTTGAGCCTGGTGGTTTCACCGAAGACCTCCCGACGCATCGCCTCCATTGGCGACCTCAAGGGAGCCAACGTGGGAGTGATTGGGCTGGGGGGCTCCTCGCAGGCGTTCCTGAATTTCCTGCTCACTCGAAACAACGTACCGGCCGATGCGGTGTCGACGTCCGCCATCGGCGCCGCGGCCAGCGCCATCGCCGCCGTGGAACAGGGGCAGGTGAATGCCGCCGTGGTTCTCATTCGGGGCGTGTTGCTGCTGCGTGCCCGCTATCCCCAACTGCGTGTTCTGGCTGAAACCTATTCACCGGAGGGAACCTTGGCCGCGTTGGGCGCCGAATCGCTGCCCGGGCAGTGCCTGCTGGCCCGCAAGAAGTGGCTGGATGAAAATCCTAAATTGGCAAGCGCTGTCGCCGGAGCGTTCCGGAAGACCGTGGACTGGGCCGCCTCGGCCACCCCGGAAGCTCTGCGGGATCAAACGCCGGAATCGGCGCGCATGCCCGACGCGGCCGCCGAACTGGAACGGAACCGGCTTATGATCCGCATGCAGGCGCCCGGCGGCCGCATGCCCGAAGGCGGTCCGGCCCTGGCGCTAAGCATTCTCTCGGCGTCGAATGAACGGGTGAGGAATGCAACCATTGCGCTTGACTCCACATGGCGGCCGTTCGAGTAATAACACAGGGTTATAAATCCCAGGTCAATGTGGTTCCGTTGACTGTAACATTCCGCTGCCTGGCGGGCCAGGCCGGCGCACGCATGGAGTTACTCCAAGCCGTCCAGGCCCGCCGAAGCCGGCGCACCACGCCGGGCTCGGCGGCCGATAAATCTTCTTTCTCGCCGATATCCCGGCCGAGGTGATATAGCTTCGAGTAACTGTCTCCGAACTCCACCAGCTTCCAGGGCCCACTCCGCACGGCGCGCCCCTTGCCGCCCCGCCAGAAAAGGTATTCGTGCGGCGCGCCGGTGCGCCGTCCGGTGAAGTATGGCAGTAAGTCAATGCCGTCAAAAGCGGCGGCTGGTGGCGGAATCGCGGCCGCTTTTAAAAAGGTGGGCACCAAGTCACGTGAGACAATGGGGTATTTGTAAGTAATGCCGGGTGGTAATATACCTGTCCAGCGGGTTAGTAATGGTACTCGGATACCTCCGTCATAGTAAGTGACTTTTTCTCCATTGAGCGGGCCATTGGTGCCTGCTCCGGTCATGACCGGGCACCCGTTGTCGCTGAGAAACACCACCAGGGTGTCGCGTTCCAAGCCTCGTTCGCGGAGCTTGGCCAGCACGGCGCCGATGGCGTCGTCCATCGCGGCGGTCATCGCGGCCAGCATCCGGTGCTTCTCGTTCGGGATAGCCGCGAAGCGTTGAAGGTATGCATCGGTGGCATGGAGCGGTGTGTGAATGGCGTTGAATGCCAGGTAGAGGAAAAATGGCGAACCGTGATTGCGCTCAATGAAATCAACGGCTTCCGCGCCGAAGGCGCTGGTGAGATAGCGGTCCTCCGGAACCGGATCGAAGCCGCGGCGGATGGGGTCCTGCCGGCGCTCGGGGATGCGAGGCCCCGCGCCATCGGCCGCAACGGCGCGTGCACCCGGTGTGCGGGTGGTGACAAAGTCATTGCCGCCTCCCAGGAAACCGTAGAACTCGTCGAAGCCACGTTCAAGCGGATGGTAGCCCGGCCGGGCGCCCAGGTGCCATTTGCCGATGCAGGCGCTCCGGTAGCCGGCCGGTTTGAGGAGAGCCGGCAGCAGCACAGCTTCCTTCGGAAGGCCGAAGTTTACCTCCGCTTCGCGCGAAATGGGCCCGGAATTGAACTCATGGCCATACCGGTGCTGATAGCGGCCGGTCAGCAGGGCCACCCGTGACGGGCTGCAGACTGCGCAGGACACATAGGCATCGGTGCAGCGCACCCCGTCCCGGGCCAGGGAATCGAGGTGGGGCGTCGGGACATCGGGTGAGCCGTAGCACCCGATGTCGCCGTATCCCAGATCGTCGGCCAGAATCAGAACAAAGTTCGGCCGCCGGCGCGGTTGGGCGAACAGAGTGCCCCCGAGGAGTGTGCCGAGGAGGGACCGGCGTGAAACAGTAGACATAAGAGAGATTATCCTGAGAACGGTGGGGCGGAGTGCGGCGGAACCTGTCCGCAAAGCTGGCTCGCCCTGGCTATACAGCCTATCAGACCGGGATTTCCATTTTGGGTCTCCCGGACCCCAACAGTCTACACCAACGCCTCACTCCCGTGCCGGATTTGATCAGAATCCCCTTTCCGAGGGCGGGCCAGTGCCTGCGGATGGCTTCTTTCGACCATCGCACAAAAACGAAAACTGACAACATGCCTGTTTCCAGCAGTTCTTTCGACACCTCTCCC
>Ga0194132_10006808_pt1 | contig 17482 bp, 14 predicted proteins | sample TA2KigOf80mmetaG_FD_148612 | JGI IMG/M metagenome (GOLD analysis project Ga0194132, IMG submission 148612) | Freshwater microbial communities from Lake Tanganyika, Tanzania - TA2015054 Kigoma Offshore 80m | ecosystem: Environmental > Aquatic > Freshwater > Lake | place: Tanzania: Lake...
AAGCTTGAAAATCCTGTTCGTCAACGCGTCTCTCGAAGCCGCTCGCGGCGGCGGTGCTGCGGAACGCACCTTCTGCCTGGCGCGACACCTCGCGCTGCTGGGTGAACAGGTCAGCGTCCTTACCACCGATATCGGCGGAGGCCATCGGCGCCTGGAAGGTATCCCCGGCCTGGAGCCCGTGGTGCTGCACAGCCTGCTGGATCGCTTCTACCTGCCCGCGCCGGCCCTGCACCGGGTCTACCGCGCAGTGTCCAACGCCGACGTAGTGCACATCATGAACCACTGGACCGCGATCAATGCGCTGGCCTATTGGGCTGCAAGGCTCGCCGGTCGCCCCCATGTCGTTTCGCCGGCTGGCGCCCTGCCGGCTTTCGGGCGCTCGCGCCACATCAAGGCGGCCTACAACGCCCTGGTCGGGCGCCCCATGGTGCGCAATGCCGCGCGCGGCATCGCCATCACTGCAGATGAAACCCCGCAGTTCACCGCCTACGGGCTGCCGGCAGAGCGCGTCGTGGTGATCCCCAACGGCGTGGACATGGACGATGCGGCGCATGACGCAACCGACGTGAGCCCGCTGCCCGCGCTGGACAGCAAACCTTTCTTGCTGTTCATCGGCCGGCTGAACACGATCAAGGGGCCCGATCTGCTGCTCGAGGCGTTCCTGGCTGCGGCGCCGGAGTTCCCCGAAGTGCAACTCGTGTTCGCCGGCCCGGATGAAGGACTTGGGTCGTCGCTGAAAGCAGCCGCTGCAGCCCGCGGCGCAGCCGCGCGCGTGCACCTTGCGGGCCCGGTCCTGGGCGGAGCCAAGCGCTGGCTGCTGCGCCACGCGACACTGGTCGCCATACCGTCGCGGCAGGAGGCCATGTCCATCGTCGTGCTGGAAGCCGGCGCGCACGGCCGGTCGGTATTGCTGACCGACCAGTGCGGCTTTCCGCAGCTGGCCGACTGCGGTGGCGGAATCATCGTGCCGGCCAGCGCAGGAGAGCTGGAACGGGGATTGCGCGAATTGCTGCAGCCCGATGCCCCGCTGTTCGCCATGGGCGCGCGGCTGCAGCAACTGGTGGAGGCGCGCTACACCTGGAACGCGTCCGCGCGCGCGCTGCAGGCCTGCCTCGACATGGTCATCGCCGAGGCGCGCGCTTCATGAACATCCTCATCGTCTCGCAGTATTTCTGGCCGGAGAATTTCCGCGTCAATGATCTCGCGCTGGCGCTGCGTGACCGTGGTCATTCGGTGACCGTGCTCACGGGGACGCCGAACTATCCGTCGGGACGCTTTTTCGACGGTCATGGCTGGTTCAGGCGCAGCAGCGAAAACTGGAAGGGCGTGGAGATCCGGCGCTGTCCGCTCATCGCGCGTGGCAGCGGCGGCGGCCTGCGGCTGGCGTTGAACTATGCGTCGTTTGCGCTTTTTGCGAGCCTGCTGGGGCCATGGAAGTGTCCGGGAAAATTCGACGCCATCTTCGTGCATGAGCCCTCCCCCATCACCGTCGCACTACCGGCGCTGGTGCTGCGCCGGCTGCGACGCGGACCCGTGCTGCTCTGGGTGCTCGACCTGTGGCCGGAAAGCGTCACCGCCGCGGGATCGGTGCGCTCGCCCCTCGTGCTCGGCATGATCGGCCGCCTGGTGCGCTTCATCTACCGGCACTGCGATCGCGTGCTGGTACAGTCGCGCGGATTCATCGCACGCGTGCACGCCCAGGGCGCCGATCCCACGCGGGTATTGTACTTCCCTAGTTGGGCCGAAGCGATGTTCACGCAGGCAACGCAGCCGCCGCGTCCGCTGCCAGTGGCATTGCCCAGCGGTTTTCGCATCCTGTTCGCAGGCAACATCGGCGCCGCCCAGGACTTCGAAACCATCCTTGCGGCAGCCGAGCTGCTGCGCGACATCAAGGAGATTCACTGGGTTGTCGTCGGCGATGGCCGCATGGCCGGCTGGGTCCGCGAGCAGGTGCTTGCGCGCGGACTCACCGACACCGTGCACCTCACCGGCGCCTTTCCGCTAGAAACGATGCCGCCCCTGTTCGCAGCCGCCGACGCACTGCTGGTCACCCTCAAGGCCGACCCGATCTTCGCGCTGACCATCCCCGGTAAGATACAATCGTATCTGGCCTGCGGCCGGCCGGTTGTCGGCATGCTGGATGGCGAGGGCGCCAACGTGCTGCGGGAATCCGGCGCCGCAAGAGTGGGCCCCTCGGGCGATGCCAAGGCATTGGCGACAAACGTGATGGCGCTCTATCAGATGCGCGGGGAAGCGCGCCAGGCCATGGGAGAAGCCGGCCGCGCATATTATCGGCAGCACTTCGAGCGCGATCGCCTCATGACTCAGCTGGAGCAGTGGTTCAACCAGGCCCGCGACGGCGGCAGCCCGGCAAACTGAATGGAGAAGAACGCGCCCTTGGCCAACCCCTTCAGGAACAGGACAGCCCTTGTCACCGGCGGCACCGGGTCCTTCGGCCACGCTGTCATCGCGCCGCTGCTCTCGCGCGGCGTGCGCGAAATCCGCATCTTCAGCCGCGACGAGCTGAAACAGGAACTGATGCGCATCGAATATGCCGAGCCGCGCCTCAAGTTCTTCATCGGCGACGTGCGCAGCCGCGAGAGCGTGGACCAGGCCATGACCGGCGTTGATTTCGTGTTCCATGCCGCGGCGCTGAAACAGGTGCCCTCCTGCGACTTCTTCCCCATGCAGGCGGTCCTGACCAACGTCATCGGCAGCAATAACGTCATCGAATCGGCCATTGCGCAGGGCGTCGGCAGGGTCATCTGCCTGAGCACCGACAAGGCCGTCTATCCCATCAATGCCATGGGCATGACCAAGGGGCTGATGGAGAAGCTGGCCCAGGCGGGCGCCCGCAGCCATGCCCGCAGCACCATCGTCCCCTGCGTGCGCTACGGCAATGTCATGCATTCGCGCGGTTCCGTCATAGCGCTCTTCCTAGAGCAGATCCGCAACAGGCAGCCGATCACCGTGACCGAACCGTCCATGACGCGATTCCTGCTGGCGCTGCCGGAAGCCATCGAACTGGTCATCCATGCATTCGAGCATGCCGACCAGGGGGACATCTTCATCCAGAAGGCGCCGGCCTGCACCATTGCGGACCTGGTGACCGCGCTGAAGCGGCTGTTCGGTTCGCGTGCTGCGGTCAGCGTCATCGGCATGCGTCACGGAGAGAAGATCTACAAAACCCTCGCCACGCGCGAGGAAATGCGCAATGCGGAAGACCGCGGAGACTACCTGCGGCTGCGCATAGACGCGCGCGACCTCAACTATGCCAAGTACTTCACCGAGGGCGACCGCCAGGAGGTAGCTCAGGACGACTATACCTCGCACAATACCCGGCGCCTCGACGCCCGCGAGGTCGAGAAGCTGCTTCGCTCGCTCCCGGAAATTCGCGCCCAGCTGCCCGGCGCGGCTGGCGCAGGATGACCGGCTCTCCGTTGCGCATCGGCATCACCGGCGCCGGCGGCTTCCTCGGCTGGCACATGCATGCCCATCTGCTCGCGCGCAAGGACATCGCGGTCGTCACCGCCGACCGCCCGACATTCGCCGAACCGTCCCGGCTGCGCGGTTTCGTGGCATCCGTCGACGCCATTGCCCATTTCGCCGGCAGCAACCGCGGCAGCGACCGCGAGATCCATGACGGCAACGTGCTGCCGGTGCGGCAACTGGTGGAGGCGATGCAGGCGGCAGGCGTGCGCCCGCACGTGCTGTTCGCCAACTCGATTCAACACTCGCGCAACACGGCCTACGCGCTGTCCAAGCGCGCGGCAGCAGGTCTGCTGGCGGGCTGGAGCCTGGAGAGCGGCGCACCCTACGCCAACGTCATCCTTCCGCACCTCTTCGGCGAGGCCGGGCGCCCGTTCTACAACTCGGCCGTGACCACGTTCTGCCACCAGATCGCGAGTGGCGAGGAGCCGCGCATCATCGTCGACGCCGATCTGGAACTGGTGCATGCGCAGCGTGTTGCAGCCCGCATGCTGGCTGCGATCGAAGGCCGGGAGACGGGCGATATTCGCGTCACGGGCACGCCGATGCGGGTGTCCGATGCCCTCGCGCGAATCCGCGCCATCGCCGGCCAGTACGAGGCACACGTCATCCCGGCATTCAGCTCGGAGTTCGAGCTGGACCTGTTCAACACCTATCGCTCGTACCTGTTTCCCCGACACTACCCGCGGGCGCTGCAGCTGCGTAGCGATGCGCGCGGAGAACTCTTCGAAGCGGTGCGCTCCCTGCATGGGGGGCAGTGCTTCCTATCCACCACGCGCCCGGGAATCACGCGCGGCAACCACTACCACCACCACAAGCTCGAACGGTTCCTGGTCGTGTCAGGGGATGCCCTGATCCGGGTGCGCCGGCTGCTGACCAGCGACGTCGTCGAGTTCCGTGTGACGGGGGGCCGGCCGGCCTACGTGGACATGCCCGCCCTCCACACCCACAACATCACCAACACGGGAACAGGGGACCTGCTGACCATGTTCTGGTCGCACGAGATCTTCGACCCCGACACGCCGGACACCTTCCAGGAGGCGGTCTGAACATGGCACGACTCAAGGTCCTCACGGTGGTGGGCACCCGCCCGGAGATCATCCGCCTCGCCTGCGTTCTCAAGGAACTCGACACCCACACCGAGCACGTGCTGGTGCACACCGGGCAGAATTACGACTACGAGCTTAACGAGATCTTCTTCAGCGACCTCGGGCTGCGCAAACCCGACTATTTCCTCGGCGCCGCCGGTGACACCGCGGCCGATACCATCGGCCAGACGCTGATCCGCATCGACCCGGTGCTGGCGGAGGTGAAGCCAGATGCCTTTCTTGTGCTCGGCGACACCAACAGCTGCGTGACGGTGTTTGCGGCCAAGCGCCGCAGGATTCCGGTGTTTCACATGGAGGCCGGCAACCGCTGCTTCGACGACCGTGTTCCCGAGGAGATCAACCGCCGGCTGGTAGACCATCTCAGCGACATCAACCTGCCCTACAGCGACCATGCCCGCGAGTTCCTGCTGCGCGAAGGGTTGCCGCCCGACCGCGTCATCAAGACCGGCAGCCCGCTGTTCGAGGTACTGAACCGGTTTCGCCCCAGGATAGATGCCTCACCGGTGCTGTCGACGCTGAGGCTGAAGAAGGGCGAATATTTTCTCGTCAGCGCGCATCGCGAGGAGAATGTCGACGACCCTGTCCGGATCAACGGCTTGCACCAGCTGCTGAACGGCATGGCCGCGAAATACGAGCAGCGCATCATCGTGTCGACGCACCCGCGCACCCGCAAGCGGCTGGAGACGCAGGGCCTCGGCTTCGACAGCCGGGTGGAACTGCACAAGCCGTTCTCCTTTACCGATTATGTCGCCCTGCAGTTGAATGCACGTGCAGTGCTCTCGGACAGCGGCACCATCACCGAGGAATCCTCCATCCTCGGATTCCCGGCACTCAACATCCGCGACACGCATGAACGGCACGAAGGCATGGAAGAGGCGGCCGTCATGCTGGCGGGACTCGAACCGGGCCGGGTGATGCGCGCCCTCGATGTAGTGCTGGACCAGCGTGCCGCGGGCGGCGGGGCGGTGCGCACGCCGGCCGACTATCAGATGCCGAACGTCTCGCAGAAGGTTGTCCGCATCCTGCTCAGCTACACGGACTACGTCAACCGCACGGTGTGGCGCGCATCCTGAGGTGCTGCCGGCGCCGATCATGGGGACCACGGGAGGACACGCATGCTGGTCGTGATCACCGGCGCAACCGGTTTCATCGGTCGATCCGTCTGCACGCGATTTGCCGCCGCCGGCTGGAAGATCCGCGGCATTGCCCGGAACATTTCCGCGCAGGGCATGAAGGACGTCGAATTGCATTCGCTGGATCTGGAGGCCGCCGATGCGCTGCCGTCGCTGAGGGGCGCTGAACTCGTCATCCACCTGGCCGGGCGCGCGCACATGCTGGAGGAGAAGTTCGACGATCTTCGCGCCGCTTTCCAATCCGCCAACTCGAATGCCACGGTGCACCTGGCGCAGGCGGCCGCCAGGGCCGGAGTGCGACGCTTCATTTTTGCCAGCACCGCCAAGGTCCACGGCGAGGAGTCGCCGGGGCGGCCCTTTACGGAACACGATGCGCCGAACCCGCAGGACGACTATGCGCGCTCGAAATGGAATGCCGAGCAACGGCTGCGCCACATCCTGCCCGACAGCATCGTCCTGCGGCCGCCGCTGGTCTTCGGTCCCGGGGTCGGGGCGAACTTCCTGCGCCTGATGCGCCTGGTCGAGCGCGGCATTCCGCTGCCCCTTGCCTCGGTCAGGAACAGTCGCAGCCTGGTATCGGTACAGAATCTTGCTGACTGCATCATGGCCTGCGCCACGCACAAGGATGCGCCGGGGAAGACCTTCCTGGTCAGCGACGGCGAGGACGTGTCGACGCCGCAGCTATTGCGCATGCTCGGCGCACACCTGGGCTTTCCGGCCATGTTGTGGCCCTGTCCGCCGGCAGTCCTGCGCCTGGGGGCAAGCCTACTGGGCAGGCGCGCCGAAGCCGATCGCCTGCTTGGCTCGCTGGAGATCGACAGCAATGCCGTGCGAGCCATGGGCTGGGCGCCCTCACTGACCCTCGACGAGGGATTGCGCCAGACGGTGTCCTGGTACCGGAGCGCCAAGAGCCGGCAACCGAAGACGGACGACCGCCAAGCCGTAGACTGACGCCACCGTCGCGTGGCATCAACGCATCGGTTTCTGGTAGTTATCCCTTCGCCGATATGGAAACTTTCGGTGAAAGCACGCCAGACTGCCATCTGCAAAATTGAAACTTGAGAATTGCCTCGCCGATTCGACGGCGGTCAGGCGCCGGTTTCGCGCGAAGCTTCCAGCAGTTGCATCACGGCGGCAACTGCAGCGGATACCGGAACCTCATCGACGACCCGGCCTGGCGACTGCAGCACCACATGCGGGCAGGCCCAGGGATGCCACCGCGCAGGCGAAGAATCGCCGAACAGGCAGGCGATCGGCCTTCCCAGCGCCGCTGCCAGATGCATGGCACCGCCATCGGAGCACAGCACGGCATCGCTTGCCGCCAGCGCCGCCACCAGTTCCGGAAGCCGTGCGGTCGGCCATGAAAGCAGCGGCAGTCCAAGGCCACCGGCTTCTCTGCTGACCGAGGCGGCCTTTTCATCGTCCCCTGGGTGCATCGGATTAGCATCCGATCCCGGCGCCCAGAGAAGGATGAAACGCGCGTTACCTCGGCGATGCAGTTCGTGCATCGCCTCGACGTAGCGTTCCGCCGGCCAGCGCTGGCTGGGCTTGCGCGCGCTGATATGCATGGCAACGACCGGTCCGCCAGGCAGGGCGCCCAGCGCCGTGCGCACGCGCACGAGCGTCGCGGGCTGCGGAAACACCCGCGCCGACGGCGGCTCGCCGGACACGCCCAGCGGCGCTCCCAGGCGAAAGACATCCTCCGCCTCATGCAGCGTTGCACCGCTGCCGTAAGAAACTGGGTGATCAATCCGCGCCGCACCACGCCCGTCCACAAACCCCACCACATGCCGCGCGCCCGAGGCGCGTGCGAAACACAGCGCATGCGGCTGGAAATGCGGTGCCGCCAGAACGGCAAAGTCGAAGCGCCGTCTGCGCATGGCCATGAAAAGCCGTACGCGCCCGGCATAGGTTGCGAATAGCGTTGTGCCCGGCTCACGGTGCTTGCCCTTGGTGTAGTCGAAGACTTCGTCCAGCGTCGGGTTGCCGTCCAGCACGTCGCGGTTGTAGGAGTTCACCAGTGCTGCAATGTAGGCACCGGGATGGCGCTGGCGCAGCGCCGCGATCAGCGGCGTGGTGCAAACCAGATCGCCAATATTGTCGCGGCGTATGAGCAGGATGCGCGGGCTGCGCTGCCGCGGGTCCGGGCCGGAACCGGCGGTCATTGCCGAGCCTTCATGCGCAGCATGTCCTCGAGCACGGCTTTCACGCGACTGCCGCGCGCGTCCCAGGTGAATTCTCCGGAGCGCAGGCGGACGCGCTCGCCCAGCGCCCGTGCGCGCTGCGGATCGGACGCAAGCGCCTGGATCCCCGCTGCGAGCGCGGCTGCATCGCCGGGTTTGACCCATACCGCTTCGTTCTCGCCGAGGACCTCGCGCAAGGCCGGCAGGTCGCTGGCGACGATGGCGCAGCCGGCCGCCATGTACTCGAACAGCTTGATCGGCGAGGTAAACGCGCTGTCCGTATCCTCGCGGTTCGGCAGCACGGCGATGCACGCGCCTGCCAGACGCGCCATGACCGCCGTATGCGGCAGGCGACCGGCGAATTCGATGACCGCGCCGTCCGGCGAGCAGCTCGCCTCCATCTCGGCAATCCTTTGTGGCTCGCCACCGATGAGCGCGATGTGGCAGCCGGGCAAGCGAGCGGCGGCATCCACCAGTTCGCCAACGCCTTTCCAGGGGAAGAAGCTGCCCGCGTAGACGATATGCCTGGCAGCGTCAGCCCAGGGCTTGTCAGGCAACGCGTCCGGCCGGGCAACGCCGTTGGGCACTACCGCGAGCAGGGCAGGTCCGCCGTACAGCGCCTCAAGCCGCCGGGCCGTTGCCGCGGAGTTCGCGATCACGGCGCCGGCAGCGGCAATGACGGTGCGCTCAAGCACCCGGTTCTCCTCGCGCCGGGCCGGTGTCGCGGTGTCACCGAATACCTCGTGCGCCTCATAGACAAAGCACGCCTCGGGCAATCGCCGCGCGATATTCGCGGCAAGTTTCAAATGCCGCACGAACACGGGTCCGGCCGCCAGCCCTTTGGCGCAGTTGCGCTGCAAGTTGGCGAAGTACAGCCGGTTGGAATGGACACCCGAGAAGGGCCAGGGCAGCGATCGCGGAACCGCCGCAAGGGTCACACCCGCGGGGCGGGCGATAGCATAATGAGCGAACGGGTCGACATGGGCGCCGAATGCGCCGCCGGGACCGCGCACCGGCGCAAACGCCAGCGTGACGTCGACCCCGGCGCGGCCAAGGGCCGCGACGGTCTGCACGACCTGCAGCCCCCGCGCCCGCTCCAGCGGCAACGGCTCCGGAAACGTATAGAGCAGTCGCATGGCGCTCAGGCGCGCTTTTGCCCGGAAACGATCAGGCAGTCCCCGAACAGCACGTCGTCCGAGGTGATGCCGGGATCCGGGAAGCCGCGCCGGCGAATGTTGTTGCGGATCATGCGCGCGACCAGGGCCTCGACCATGCGCGCGGCCCATCGCGGCTTGTACAGGCGGGCATCCGCGGTCACGCGCTCGATACGCACGCCGCTGGTGAGCAGGAAGTAGTTAAGCTGCCAAAAATACACCGGGCTGATGTGGGCGTCATCGACATCCTGGTCCATGACCTTGTCCGGTGTCAGCATCAACGGCCGGAAGCGCGGGAAATAGCCTGACAGCAGGTACTTCAGGCGCGCATCGACGGAAAACGTGTTCGGCGTGGTGATGACCAGGCGTCCCCCCGGCTTCAGCACCCGGCACAGTTCGCTCACGAAGCTCCACGGATTCACGAAATGCTCCAGACCCTCGATGCTGAACACGTGGTCGAAATGGTTGTCCGGGAACGGCAGGGGATCCATTACATTGTGCTGCCGGAAGCTCACCCGAGGATCCTTCATTGCGAAGGCGGCTGCATTGATGTCGAGGTAGTGAATGTCATCGTAACCGCGCGCCAGCAGCGCCTGTGCGAAGGCCCCGTGTCCGGCGGGCACATCGAGAATCCGCCCCCGCGAGGCTCCCTCGAACAGCGCCAGCACGGCCGGGTAGAGCGCGGGCGTCGCCAGCGCGCGCATGTCGGTCGCGGCCCGTGCGCCCTCCGAGTCACCAGCCTGCGCGCTTGCCGCGCTGCCCGGCCCCTGCCTCAACTGACTTGCGCCCAGTAGTCGCCGACGGCCAGGCAATCCACCCTCCGTTCGGCCAGCGCGCGGATCGCCTCGTCCGGCGCACAGACGATGGGCTCCTCGTGCACGTTGAAACTGGTATTGAGCACCAGCGGAATGCCGGAGAGCGCACAATAGGCCGAGATCAGCCGGTGGTAGCGCGGATTGACCTCGGGTCGCACCAGTTGCGGGCGCGCCGTTCCATCGACATGCACGACGGCCGGGATGCGCTTCCGCCATTCGGGACGCACATCGAAGGTCACGGTCATGAACTCAGCGGTATGCCGCGCCTTACCGACACCGATGAAGATCTCGTCGGCGCGTTCGGCCAGCACGCTGGGCGCGAAGGGCATGAACTCCGAGCGTTCCAGCCGCTGGTTGAGCCAGTCGTTGATGCGCCCTTCCGTCGGGCGCGCCAGCATGGAGCGGTTGCCCAGCGCGCGCGGTCCGAATTCCATGCGGCCCTGGAACCAGCCGACGATGCGGCCATCGTGGATGGCACGCGCAGAGCGTTCGATCAGCGCCGCCTCATCGAGCCGGGTGGCCTTCAGGCCCGCCCGGGCGAACGCCACCGCGATCTCGACGTCGGTGTAGGACGGCCCCCAATAGACATCCCGCAGCGGCGGATTGTCCGCGAGCGCATCGAGGTTGCGCGCCATGAGGTCGAGCAGTACCGCGCCCACGGCATTGCCGGTGTCGCTCATGGCCGGGAACACGAAGATGCTGTCCACTTCGGGCAGGGCGGCGATGCGCTGGTTGAGCTTGACATTGGCGAACACCCCGCCATTGAGTGCAATGCGCCGCTGACCGGTATCGGCGAGAAACCTGCGCACCAGTTCCAGCACCACGTCCTCCAGCACCTTCTGGCAGGCTGCCGACACGTTCTCGCGGCTGTGCCCCTGGATCACCCGCTTGAGGTAGCCGTAGCGCCGGCCCTCGGGTTGCGGCTGCCCGACGAATTCCGAGTCAAGCCGGTTGCCGTCCGTGGACGGCCGCAGGGCCTGCCGAAAGGCGTCGTACAACGGCGCGGGATCGCCCATGGCGGCGAGTCCCACCACCTTGCCCTCGTGGCGCATGACGCGAAAGCCCAGCAGTTCGGTCAAATGGCCATAAAACGCTCCGGGCGATGCACCGACAGCATCCGTAGCGTGGGCGCGCTCGTAACGCCCATCGCGCCACAGTCCCGAGGTATGACAGACATGCCGGTCGCCAACGCCATCCATGGTGATGACGGCGCAATCGCGGAAACCGGAATAGTAGGCCGCCGATATTGCATGCGTCAGGTGATGGTCGTAGAAGGCCGGCTCTGCGCCCTCGAAGCGCTCGCCACGCAGGAAGCGCAGGCGCAGGAAGTGGCGGTCGAAATCCTTGCCCCGCGCCTCCAGCCGTTCGATGAAGTTGGTCAGCAGCATCTGCGGGCGCTCGGCGCTCGGGGCACCTCTCGCCTTGCGCAGGCGCGACAGCCGGCGCTCGATCTCCTTGGTCCAGGTCTCGCGGACAAAATAGTCTTCGGGGAAGAAGGTGTAGAGCAATGCCAGCCGCTCGACGTCGCTGCGCCGTCTGCCAGCAAGGCGCAGCACCTCGTCGATGGCCAGGTCGCTCAGCCTGCCGCCATCGTTCTTGATGCGCGACAGGCGCTCATCGGAGACGGCTGCAACCACGCGCGTGCCGTCGAACAGGGCCGCGGAGGATTCGTGTCCGGTTTGGATGCCCAGGGTGAGAGTCAAGGCCGCACTCGGGATGAGGGATGCTGTTGATGGATATCGCCCTGCAGCAGGGCGATCAGGCCGGCGGCGACCCGCTCCAGGGCAAATTCCCCGGCCAGCGCATCCAGCGCATCGGCACGAGCATGAGAGGGGCGAGAATTCTGATGCGGATCAGCGTTTTGCAGTGCGAAAATTATAGCATCGGCCAGCGGGCGAACTTCTGCGCGCGGCACCACCTTTCCGGCGCCGAAACGCGAGATCCAGTGCGCGATCCCGGCACCGTCGCTGCCGATGGTAGGCGTGCCGACTGCCGCAGCTTCCGCAGTCACCATGTTGAGGCTTTCGCAGAGGCTCGGATTCACGTGAACATCGGCCGCGGCAAGATGCCGAAACACCTCCAGGCCCTGCAGGGTCCCCGTGGCGACGACCGTATCGCGCACGCCCGCGCGCTCGAGCACCGGCCACACCTCGGCCCGCAGCCACGGATGATCCGGTCCGCACAGCATCCAGCGCGCGCCGGCCACTTCACGTACCACCTGCGGCCAAGCCGCCGCCAGCACATGCAGGCCCTTGCCCTTGTGATTGCCGCTCAGCGTCACGACCAGCGGCGCCGCGGCCGCGATGCCGTACTGCTCCCGAATCTCCGCCCGGCAGGCTGACTTGCGGGCAGCGACACCGGCAAGCTCGCCGTGGCCGGCGACCAGGTGACTGGGCAGCACATGCACGCGCGACCGGAGGGCACCGTCCTCGAGCAGCACGGCCTCGATCTTGGGCGACACCGCGCGCAGCAGGTCCACCCCAGGCAGCGAAGCGCGGATCAGCCAGTCGGTCAGCCGCGTGCGCCGATGTCCCACCTCGGCCTCGGGGCAGTCGAGCACATCGCCGCCGATGTACGACACAAGCAGGCGCGTCGAGAACAGCCCGGTGCGCCGGGCGAGGCCGGCCGGGATGCCGTAGCTGAAGCCGTCGCTCGACACGATGGCATCGGGCCTGAAATGCCGCACGGCCTCTGCGATCACCAGCATGCGATGCACGAGGTTGCGGCCTTCGAAGGCGCGGCGGAACACGCGGTCGGCCAGCCAGGTCACGAGGCGCAAGGCGCCGCGCGAGGGGTCATACCAGAGCATGCGCAGGCCGTCCCCCGGTGCCTGATGCCACGCCGTGAACGCACGCGTACCGCCGCCGCGGCGCTCTTCCAGCACACAGACGTCATGCCCCATGCGGACGAGTTCGTGCAGCAATGCATATTCGCCGGTCCAGGCCTTCGGATGCAGGAACAGGATGCGCATGGCCTCAGGACCCCGCCGGCGTCGCGGACCCCACATCCAGCGCGCGCAGCGCGGCAGCAAGCCGCTCGCGGAATGCCGCGGCGGAGAAACGCGCGAGATGCGCGTCTGCCCGCCTGGGCTCCAGCAGCCGCGTACCGACAACGATCCGCGCCAGCAGCTCGGCGAAGCTCCGGCCCTGATCCTGCCGCGGATCCTCAAAGAGGAACCCGGTCTCGCAATCCACCACGCTTTCCGTAAAGGGCGGCGCACGCACCGCGAGCACCGGCGTATTGCAGCACTGCGCCTCGATGAGGTTGAGCCCCAGCGCCTCCTTCTCCGGCAGGCCGGAGAGCACGTAATCGAGTTGCGGATAGATGCTGGCCACGTCATCCTGCCGGCCCCAAAACCGGACCTGCTGCCGCGCCGGCAGCAATGCGCGCCTGAGGTCGCGGATGGACGCATAGCCACCGCTGCCGAATATCTCGAGGTTGACCGCAGGATGGCACGCCAGCACCGGAGCCAGGATGGAGAACATCAGCGGAAACTGCTTGATCGGCGTGATCCGCGACACGATGCCGAGGGTCAGCCCTGGCCTGCGCCGGAACACTTGCGCGCGCGCGTCCGTTGCACCCGACCGCCCGCGGGCCTCTAACCAGCCCAGCAAGCGATCGCGCACCTTGCGCCTGTCCCAGTCGTATAGGGCGCGCGCCCGGATGGTACCGTCCGTGGCAACTTCAGGCATACCACCGCGGGGAGCAAGATCGGCGACACCATACAGCGGCAGATCATGCACGTTCACCAGCCCGCGCGAGCGCGCGCTCGCAATCACATGTGCCGACACCGCCAACAGGCAGTGATACTGCGGAAGGCCATCCGGAAAGCGCTCGTAGAGCGGCATGTGCAGCATGCCGGCGAGCCGGTACGCCGCGGCGAACCGCCGCGCGGCCTCCGCGGGCAATGCGGAGTGCGTGATCACCGTTGCGCGACGGCCATCATGTCCGGACTCCTCTGCCAGCATTTGCTCGATTTCCGGCAGCGTGCGCACCGGCACGAGGCGGGTTCCGGGCGGTAGTAGCCGCGGCCAGAACGGCGCGTCCGCGTGTGTGAACAGCACCGGCTCGTAACCCAGTTCGCGCAGCGCGACGGTGAGAAAGCGCGTGTAGATCTCGCCGCCGCCCAGGCTCAGCTGGAGGTTGATCTGATAGCAGGTCTTCATGCTGGCGCTCATTCAGGCGGCCGCCGTTTCATGGTCAGCGGCGGGCACGTATCGCATCAGCAGGCCTTCCAGCGCCAGCGTGACGCGATCAAGCGACAACGCCTCTGCGGTGCGTTCCGCCATGCCGCGCGCCCTGCCCGCGTCCGGCAGCTGCGCCAGTACGCTTTCGATCCCGGCCGCGAAGTCCTCCGATGCCCGGCCCCTGACCACCACAGACGCGCCGACTTCCTCGAGCCAGTGGCCGGCGCCAATGCGGTCGGTCATCACCGTGCAGGTTCCGGCCAGCGCCGCCTCGACTGCCGCATAGCTGAAGGTCTCGATGTACGAGGTCACCACATGCAGATCCGCCGCCGCGTAGTAGCGTTTCATCAGACCGGGCTCGATATCGCCAGCGAACAGGATCGCGGAATCCGCCCGGCAGTCGTTCGCGAGCCGTTCGAGCACCATCCGGTAACTGCCCGCGCCGGCCACGCTGCGGTCGCCGCCGCAGACCAGCAGTCGCGCGCGCGGACGGCGCGCACGGCCAGTTCGAGTCCCTTGATGGGCGTGAGGCGGCAGGCCGCCAGCACCAGTTCGCAATCCGCAGGGAGCCCGTGCCGCGCAATGACGTCGGCGCGTGCGGCAGCGCGGAATGCAGCGAGATCGCCATCGATCTTCATGCGCTCGCTGACATGAAGCGGAACAACATGAACGGACTCCGGTGCGACGCCTCCCTGCACCAGGATGTCACGCGTCACGTGGGAATTGGTCCTCACGCCGTCCGCACGCTGCAACACCCAGCGCTTGGTCCGCTCGCGCCAGCGGTTCGACGGTTCACCGGGGTAACCCAGCCGCACGCCGGCGTGATCGGGATCATGCACGCTGACGACCCAGCGAAATCGTGACAGATAGCCGAGCAGCGCAGGGAACACGCCGATCCAGTCGCCCTCGACCAGGTAGATGTCGCAGCGGCTGCGCCGCAGGTAGCGGTGGATGGCATACAGGGTGGTGAAGAACCGGCGGCCCAGCCAGGCCTTGAGCAGGCGGTCCGGCAGCCACAGCCAGGGATTGCGGCGCTCATGATGGATGCCAAGGATCTCCACGCCGTCCTCGACGCGGCGCGCAAGGCCCGCGATGCTCAGCAGGCTGGCATCCTCGGTGTACACCACCACCTGATGCCCGCGGGCCTGCAGGGCCTTGGCCATGTCGAGGTGGACGGAGCGCCAGAGCCCCGCGGCGATGATGCCGATGCGCATTCCGGCCCTTCAGTGCGAGACGCCCATCTGGCGCACCCAGATCGCGAGCACCAGCAGCGGCCACAGCCGCAATCCATGTCCGCGCTGGCCGGACACATGTTCGTTGACGTAGCGCTCCACCACGTCCTGCCGGATCCACGGCGCCAGCGTGCGGCTGCCGATGAGGAGGTCGCGTATCATCTCGGACAAGTCGTCCTTCAGCCAGCGACCCATCGGCGCCGAGAAACCCTTCTTGGGCCGGTCCATGAAGCCCGGCGGTAACCAGCCGCCGAAGGCCTCCTTGAGGATGTGCTTGTGACGCCCGGCAGCGGACAGCTTGAAGCGGCCCGGCAACGAGAACGCCAACTCGATCAGTTCGTGATCGAGGAAGGGCGAGCGGCATTCCAGCGAGTTCGCCATGCTGGCGACATCGACCTTAAACAGGATGTCCTCCGGCAGGAAGGTCTTGAGGTCGACGCATAGATAACGGTTCAGGACGTCGCGGCCGCCGGCGGCGCCGGATCGCATATGACCGGCAAGATAGTCCGTCGTCGCGCTGCGGCCGATCGCCTCCTGCATCGCAGGCGTCAGCAAGGCGCGCTTCTCAGCATCGGTGAAAAAGGCGAGCAGGTGCTTGTAGCGCTCGATCCCGTCCATGGACAGGATCTGGTCGGCACGCGTCGACGGAAACGGCGGGCGGCGCTTGTGGGGGCGCAGCCGGTTCTCCAGCGCCACGGTCATGCGGCGCAGCCCGCGCCAGGCCGGGATAAGCCCCTGCCGCGCGAGCCAGTCCATGCGGCGGATCTGGTAGAAGCGGCGGTAACCCGCGAAAGCCTCGTCCCCGCCATCCCCGGTCAGCGCGACGGTGACCTGCGAGCGCGCGAAGCGCGAAACGCAATAGGTCGGCATCACCGAATTGTCCGCCAGCGGCTCGCCCAGGTGCTCGACCATGCGCGGCATGATGTCGGCGACATCGGCCTTGACCACCATCTCGTTGTGGTCGGTGCCGAGGTGCCGCGCCACCTCCCCGGCCTGCGGCAACTCGTTGAACTTTTCGTCCTCGAAGCCGATGGAGAAGGTCTTCAGCGGCGCTGCGCCGAGCCGGGCCATGGCCGCCACCGTGATGCTTGAATCGACCCCGCCGGACAGAAACGCGCCGAGAGGCACATCCGAGACCAGCCGCATGCGGGTAGCCTCCAGCAGCTTTTCCCGCAAGGCTTCACCGGCATCGTCGAAGCTGAGCGCGCTGCGGCGCTCGAGATCGACGTCCCAGTAGCGGAAGACCTTCTCGACGCGACCGTCCTTGACGGTCATGGCGTGTCCCGGCTGCAGCTTGCGCACGGCCGCAAAGCCGCTCATGGGCGCGGGGATGTACTGGTAGGTCAGATAGTGGTCCAGGCCCTGGAAATCCGGGGCGCGCGACAGGGACGGGTCCAGCGCGAACAGCGCCTGGATTTCGGACCCGAACAGGAATCCCCCTGTGGTCTGGGCGTAGACCAGCGGCTTGACGCCCAGCCTGTCGCGCGCCAGCGACAGGCGGCGTTCCAGGCGATCCCACACGGCGAACGCGAACATGCCGCGCAGCCGCGCCAGGCAGCGCTCGAGCCCCAGCCTGGCAAAAAGCCGCAACAGGATTTCGGTGTCGGAATGACCGGCAAAGGTTTCCCCAGCGGCCTCCAGCTCGGCGCGCAGGTCCGGGAAATTGTAGATCTCGCCATTGAAGACGATCACGTAGCGCCCCTCAGGGCTCTGCATGGGCTGATGCCCGGCCGCGCTCAGGTCGATGATGGAGAGGCGGGCAAATCCCAGCTGCGCATCGCCCTCGCGCCAGACGCCCTGGTCGTCGGGCCCGCGGTGGCGCAGTCTGGCAATGCCCTTCTCCACCGCCAGCGGGTTGGCGGACAGGCCACCTACGATGCCGCACATGCTTGCCCCTTCACGAACGTCGGATGAACATGGATCATCGCGCGCCGCCCCCGCGCGCGAGGATGGCCTCCAGCCGCGCGGCATTGGCGGCCCAGGTGAATTCGGCCTCGGCGCGCGCGCGCGCGGCGCGGCCCATGCGCGCCAGCGCTGTCGGGTCAGCGCACAGTCCGGCAATGGCCGCGGCCCATGCAGCCACCTCGCCCGGCGGCAGCAAGCGGCCGGTTTCGCCCTCGACCACGATCTCGGGCAACCCGCCGTTGGCCGAGGCCAGCACCGGCAATCCACACGCCATG
>Ga0194132_10006809_pt1 | contig 17477 bp, 17 predicted proteins | sample TA2KigOf80mmetaG_FD_148612 | JGI IMG/M metagenome (GOLD analysis project Ga0194132, IMG submission 148612) | Freshwater microbial communities from Lake Tanganyika, Tanzania - TA2015054 Kigoma Offshore 80m | ecosystem: Environmental > Aquatic > Freshwater > Lake | place: Tanzania: Lake...
AGACATTTACGCCACAATGGGCTTCGATATCGGCAAATGTATCGAGTTTCTTGGCGCCGTCTTTCAGCACGGCGGATTCGCGGAGGATCTCCGCGAGTAGTTGGCGAAGCCGATTTTCCCGCCACACCGGTTTACCGCGGGCCATTAGAGCCAAGCGAGTAATGGCCCATCGTTCCGGTACTATTTCTTCGAGTGAGGCCGAGCCGAGTCGTTGTCGCACCGTGTCCATCGGAACCTTGGCGGCAAGAAAGGCGCCAGCGATCGCTCCCGCCGAGGTTCCCGCGACGCGCGTCACTCGAATCACGCCCTCAGCCTGCAAATGTTCGACGGCCTCCATCACGCCGATCAAAAGCGCGATTTTGGCGGCGCCGCCCTGGACGCAGAGTTGGATCGGAATGGAATTGTCCACCATAGATTCTCCCCAATCATACGATGGCACAATAGAAAGAATGTCTCGCGTTGCTCTGTCCCTCGTTGCCGCCTCGCTTGGTGCGCAATCGTTTCAACCGGTGCTCGATTCTATTAAGGCGGATCAGGCGTGGACGCTGGAGCAGCAGATCAGCATCTGCGAGATTCCGGCGCCGTCCTTTAAGGAGACCAAACGCGGCGAGGAGTGGGCCCGGCGGATGCGCGCGCTCGGCTTCACTGACATCCGCACCGATAGCGAAGGCAATGTCATCAGCCTGTATCCGGGATCGAAGCAGGCCAAGCCGCTCATTGTGTTTAGCGCGCATCTCGATACGGTTTCCCCGGAAGGCATGGATGTGAAGGTGCGGAAGGAAGGTACACAGCATCACGGACTGGGGATTGGCGACGATTGCCGCGGTCTGGCCGTTGTGCTCACCGTTGCGAAGGCGTTTCAGAAACACAAGGTCGCGCTCGATGCGAATGTGCTGTTTGTAGCGACCGTCGGCGAAGAAGGACAGGGCGATTTGCGCGGTGTGCGGCATCTCTTTACGAAAGAATTGAAGGGCCAGATCGACGCGTTCATTTCGATCGACGGCACGGGCAACCGGCTAACGGCGCGGGGCGTCGGGAGCAATCGATACCTGGTCACTTACAAGGGCAAGGGCGGGCACAGCTACGGCTCGTTCGGCATGCCGAATCCGGCGCACGCGATGGGACGCGCGATGGCGCGCATCGCCGACATTCAGGTGCCGAAATCGCCGAAGACGACGTTCAACATTGGACGCGTGGAAGGCGGCACGAGCGTGAATTCGATCCCAATCAGCACGAGCATGGAGATCGATCTGCGGAGCGAATCGGCAAAGGAATTGGCGGCGCTGGACGAACGCATTCGCGCCGCGCTGCAAGTGGCGCTCGATGCGGAGAAGAAGCGCTGGCCGGAATCGAAAGCGCCGCTTGAACTCGACATCAAGACCATGGGACTGCGGCCCGCGACCGAACCGCCCGACTCGCTGCCAATCGTGCAGAAGGCGCTCGCGCCAGCCAAACAAGCCGGCGTGCCGATCTTCGCGACGGGCGCGGGATCGACCGATTCGAACATTCCGATGAACCTCGGCATTCCCGCCGTGACGCTGGCCGGCGGCGGCAACGCTCAAGGCGCGCACTCCTCCGACGAGTGGTACGAAGACACACCCGATTCCTACAAGGCCGTGCAATGGGCGGCGCTGCTTCTCAAATCTCTCTCTGAAAAATGATCTCCATCGATAGAACTCTCACCCCCACTTCCCTGCTCCCGAAGATCGACGCGATGTGGACCGCGTCGGCCGCAAAGATCCGGTCGCTCGCCGAGTCGTGGAAGCCGGGCGACGGCGCGCCTGTTTTCACCGTTAACGGCAAGTACACGTCCCGCGGCTGGACCGAATGGACCCAGGGCTTTCAGTTCGGCTCGGCGATTTTGCAGTTCGATGCGACGGGCGAAGACTGGTTTCTCACCGAGGGCCGCCGCACAACCGCACAGTACATGGCGCCGCACATCACCCACGTTGGCGTGCACGATCACGGCTTCAACAATGTATCGACGTACGGAAATCTATTGCGCTTGATGAACGAAGGCCGCATCGCCGACAACGAATGGGAACGGCGCTTCTACGTGCTCGCGCTGCAATGCACCGGCGCGGTGCAGGCGGCTCGATGGTCGACGATCAAAGGCGGCGGGGGATACATCTACTCCTTCAACGGCGCGCATTCGTTGTTCGTCGATACGATTCGATCGCTACGCGCATTGGCGGTTTCCCATCTGCATGGGCATGTGCTGATGGGCGAGAACGATCAGAAGATTTCGCTGCTCGAACGGTTGATCGAGCATGGCGAGGCGACCGCAAAGTACAACGTGTTCTACGGCGCCGGCCGCGATAGCTATGACGTGCACGAAGGCCGCACGGTGCATGAGGTGATCTTCAATCGCAACGACGGCAACGCGCGCTGTCCGAGTTCGCAGCAAGGTTATTCGCCGTTCACCACATGGACGCGCGGACTGGCGTGGGCGATTCTTGGCTTCGCGGAACAGATTGAATTCTTCAGGGCTCAAGGAATTTCCGTGCCTGTCGCTTTCGACGACGCGGCGCGCGCAACTTGCAACTTCTATCTGCAGCACACCCCGGTTTGCGGTGTACCGTATTGGGATACGGGCGCGCCGGGCTTAGCCAGGATGGGCGACTATTTAAGCCGCGCCGCGGAGCCATTCAACGATCACGAACCGGTAGATTCGTCGGCGGCCGCGATCGCCGCGCAAGGCCTGTTGCGCTATGGATGTCTGACAGGTAATACCGATTATGTGCAAGCGGGGCTGACGATCGCACAGACGATATTGTCGGCGCCTTACTTGAGCACGGACCCGGCGCATCAAGGCTTGCTGCTGCATGCCGTCTATCATCGGCCCAACAGCTGGGACAATATCCCCGCCGGACGCACGCAGCCGTGCGGGGAGTCGTGCATGTGGGGTGACTATCACCTGCGGGAGTTGGCACTCTACATCCAGCGATTGGCAAAACAGGACCCGTACTTGACGTTTTGGAGTTGATCCGCGCGACTGAATTCGTCAGCGGCCGGCAAGCGAGGGAACCTCAAGCCAGCAACGGTTTCAACACACGGCCGTGAATGTCGGTCAAGCGGAAGTCGCGGCCCTGGAAGCGGTGGGTCAGCTTTAAATGATCGATCCCCAGCAAATGCAACAGCGTCGCCTGAATGTCGTACACCTCGATCTTTTCTTGCGGCGAAAATCCGAACTCATCGGTTGCGCCCAACACAGCGCCGCGCTTCAATCCGCCGCCGGCCATAAACATGCTGAATGCGTCAATGTGGTGATTGCGGCCGATCTTGCCCTTTTCGCGCACTTCACCCATCGGCGTGCGACCGAACTCGCCGCTCCAGATCACCAGAGTCCGATCAAGCAACCCGCGCTGTTTCAAGTCGCGGATCAGCGCCGCGGTCGGTTTGTCGACTTCGGCCGCCACGCGATCCAGCGGTTTCGTGATGTCGTCGTGATGATCCCAGTCGGTGTGATAGAGCTGCACAAATCGCACACCGCGCTCGACGAGGCGGCGCGCGAGCAAGCAATTGTTCGCGAAGCTCGCCTTGCCCGGCTCGGCGCCGTACATCTCCATCGTGTCCTTCGACTCCTGCTTAAAGTCGATCAACTCGGGCCCGCTGGTCTGCATGCGATACGCCATCTCGTACTGGGAGATGCGCGCTTGGATTTCGGCGTCACCGGTTTCTTCGAGCTCCATCTTGTTCAGATCGCGAATCGCTTCGATCGTCCTTCGCTGCTGCTCGGCGTCTATGCCTTGCGGATTCGACAGATCGAGGATCGGATCACCCGCCGATCGAAACGGAACGCCCTGATACGCGCTGGGCAGAAAGCCGCTCGCCCACAACGCGGCGCCGCTACGCGGACCGCGCGGCCCCGATTGCAGCACGACAAAGCCCGGCAGATCCTTCGATTCGCTGCCGATGCCGTAGGTCACCCACGACCCGATACTCGGCCGCCCAACGCGCACACTGCCGGTGTTGGCAAACAACTTCGCGGGTCCGTGATTGAAGTTCTCCGTGCACAAACCATGCACCATCGAGATGTCATCGGCGACGGTCGCGATGTTCGGAATCAGATCCGAAAACCACATGCCGTTACCGCCCGACTGTTTGAACGTCCGCCGCGTCCCGAGCAGCTTTGGCGGTTCCTTCACGAACGTATCCATGAATGCGAACCGCTTGCCGTTGAGGAACGACTCGGGCGTGACCTTGCCGTCCCACTTCACCAGTTCCGGTTTGTAGTCGAAGAGTTCGAGATGGCTCGGCCCGCCGGCTTGAAAGATAAAGATCACGCTGTCGATCTTCGACGCGTGGTGCTTGCCGCGAGTCTGCGAAAACGCGTTGCCGGCCGCCAGCGACGCCAGCGCGGCTTTGCCGACGCCGAAACCGCAGTCTTCAAAAAAGTGTCGGCGTGTGCGGCGCCGCAGGAGCTTGTCTTCAAGATTCATCGTGGCTACTCCCTGGTCATGAACTCATCGAGGTTCAAAATCACGCGAGCCGCGGCGGTCCAAGCCGCCTGCTCGTTTTTCTCTTTTTGCGCATCGCGCGTGGTGTTAAGGAACGCCAGCAACCGAGCGGACTCGGAGGCTTTCGGCGCTCGATGCAACGTCCACGTCCACGCGCGTTCGAGCCGCTGCTGATCGGCGCCTTCTTGCGAGAGAACCCGCTTGGCGAGCGCTTCGGCGAATTCGAAGTAGGCGTCGTCGTTCAGCAGGATCAACGCTTGGAGCGGTGTGTTGGAACGGACGCGTCGCGTGCACGCGACGGTTGCGTCGGGCGCGTCAAACGTTAACAACGCAGGGTGCGCGGCCGAACGCTGGAAATACGTGTACATCCCCCGGCGATAGCGGTCCTCGCCGGTCGACACTTTCCATTCGCGTTTAACCTGCGTGATATCGGTCGCGCCTTTCGGAATCGGCGGATACACGCTCGGCCCGCCAACCTGCCGACCCAGGAGATTTGTCGCGACCAGCGCGGAGTCACGGATGATTTCGGCGTCCAAGCGCAACCGATTCTGCCGCGCCAGCAGCTTGTTGTACGGATCCATCGCGGCGGCGTCAGGGCGGTTGGCGCTCGACTGCCGGTAGGCGGCGCTGAGAACTATCGTCCGGTGCATCGCCTTCATCTTCCAACCGCTTTCCATGAACTCGCTCGCCAACCAATCAAGCAACTCCGGATGCGTTGGGCGATCACCCATCAGCCCGAAGTCGTTCTCGGTCTCGACAATGCCTTTTCCGAAGTAATGTTGCCACACGCGGTTCATGTTGACGCGCGCGGTGAGCGGGTTTTCCTTGTCGACCAGCCACTTGGCGAAGTCCAAGCGATTTGGCGGATTACCGGCGGTCGTTAATGGCGGGAACACGCTCGGCACCTCGGGCTGCACGCTGGCGCCCTTACGCGTGAAGTCGCCGCCAAGATGAATGTAGTGCTGCCTCGGCGCAGCCAATTCGCGCATGATCATCGTGCGCTTGACGTCCGGCTTGCGGCGGCGCGTGGCGCTCAACTCTTTGCGCAGCGCCTGCAGCGTCGGGTCTTTCTCGGCGTCGGCGTTCAGGGTCTCTTCGTGCTTGCGAATGCGCTGCTCGACATCCTGCACGTCGAGATCCCACTTGGCCAGCGCCGCGACTTGATCGGGAGTACCCATCTCGAGAAATGGTTTGTTGAAGAACTTGCGATCGGCTTCCTTGTCCACCTCGTCGACGTTGTTCAGAAACGCGAAGATCTGATAGTACTCACGCTGAGAAATCGGATCGTACTTATGGTCATGACAGCGCGAACAGCCTAGCGTCAGGCCCATCCATCCTGATCCCGTCGTCGCGACGCGGTCGGCGACGGCCTCGACGCGATACTGCTCAAAGTCGATGCCGCCTTCAAAGTTCGACGGCGTGTTGCGGTGAAAGCCGGTCGCGATTAACTGATCGTTGGTTGGGCGAGGCAGCAAGTCGCCCGCAAACTGTTCGATCGTGAATCGATCGAACGGCATGTCGGAATTGAACGCATTCAACACCCAATCGCGCCATGGGTAGATGTCGCGCGGCGCGTCGATGGTGTAGCCATCGGAATCGGCGTAGCGCGCCAGATCCAGCCAGATCCGGGCCTGCCGTTCGCCGTAGTGCGGCGAGGCCAACAGTTTATCGACCAAGCGCTCATACGCATCGGCGCGCGTGTCTTTCAGAAAGTCTTTCAGTTCCGCCTCGGTCGGCGGCAAACCGGTGATGTCGAGCGCGACGCGGCGCGCGAGCGTGGCTTTGTCGGCTTGATCGTTGGGCCGCAGATTCTTCTCTTCGAGTTTGGCCAAGATGAAGTTGTCGATCGGATTGCGCACCCAGGCGCTGTTGCGAACGGCCGGCGCGGCTGGACGTTTCACGGGTTGAAAGGCCCAATGGCGCGAAGTCCGCCGCTTGGCCGCGACGAAGTCCGCGGGCGCTGGCATGCCATCGGCGATCCACTTCTCCAGCTTGGCTATTTGCTCCGGCTCCAGCTTCTTTTTCGGCGGCATCTTCAGCCCGCCGTCCTGCCGCACGGCTTGTAGCAGCAGACTCGCCGCATCGCCAGGCTTCGCGGCAGGACCGCGATTGCCGCCCTTTAGAATCGCTTCTTTCGAGTCAAGAGCCAACCCACTGTTGAGCCCGTTGACGGAGTGACAACCCTGGCAATTCGATCGCAAAATCGGGCGGATCTCTTTGTCGAAGAAATCGGCTTGCGCGTAGAGGGCCGCCGCGGTGAGAAAACTGATTACCAGCCGCATGTTTCCAACATTCTATCAACGCCAGCGAGCTAGATTGGGAATATGCATCGCACGAGGGTGGCACTGCTGGCAACGGCCTTTTATCCCGACGTGCTTCCGTTGTTGGAGAAGCACTGTCTGCGGTGTCATCGCGAGGGCGAGTCCGCGCCGATGGCGCTCGACACGTACGAGAAGGCGCGGCCATACGCGCGGGCCATTCGCGACGCGGTCCTGCGCGGCGCGATGCCGCCATGGTTTGCCGATTCGAAGCCAAACGAGTTCGCCAACGACCCTCGCCTATCCGCCGCCGAGATCGAGGTCATCAAGCGCTGGGCGGATCATCCGAAGGTGAAGGGAGCGCCGCGCGCGGCGGTGTTTGGCGCGGCTCATCTCACGCCCGACGTCACGTTCGCCATGCCCGCACCATTTTCGGTTCCGGCGAAGGGCACGGTCGACTACCAGCATTTCATCGTTCCGACGAACTTTACGACGGACCGTTGGGTTCAGGCGATCGAGGTGCGGCCGTCGGCGCCGGCGGTGGTACATCACGCGGTCGTATTTGTCCGGCCTCCTCGATCCGCATGGCTGCGCGATCGCGCGCCGGGCGCGGCCTTCACGGCAAAAGGAGCGGCGCTGGAAGGGCTGTCGGCATTCGACGAAGTGATCGGCACCTATCTACCCGGAAACGGTCCGATGACTCTGCCCGAGGATCACGCCAAACTCATTCCGGCCGGCAGTGATCTCATCATTCAACTGCACTATACCCCGTCGGGCCGGGCGACCGCCGACACGACGCGCGTTGGTCTTGTGTTTGCGAAACAGCCGCCGCGGTATCGAATCTACTCGGCCGCCATTGCGCGCGGCGATTTCGAGATTCCGCCTCGCGTACGGGCGCACACGGTCGACATCACATTTCAAGTGCAGGCGCCGACGGCGATCTACGCGCTCGCGCCGCACATGCATTTGCGCGGCCGGTCGATGCGCGTCTCGGTTGACGATCGCGTTGTGCTCGACGTGCCGCGTTACCGGTTCAACTGGCAGCTTGTGTATCGGCCGGCGCGGCAGATTCCGCTCGCTCGCGGCGCGCGCATCGAAGTCGAAGCGGTGTTCGACAACTCCGGTAATCCGAACGCCGTTCGATGGGGAGAGCAGTCCGACGAAGAAATGGCCGTTTGCTTCGTCGACTTCGTGATTCCGGCCTCTGCTTCGCCGAACGAACTGTTCGTCACGCCCCAGCTACTGCGCGGGAAGCAACCGTAGCACAGCCAGCAACGCTCGGTGATCGGATGCGACGTCTTCATCCAGTACCCTCGTCTCGATCACTTTCCACTGGTTTTTTGGGCGAAACAAAACGAAGTCGATTTGTTTTTTCGGGTCCTTCACTGGGATCGTCGGCTGTTCGGCGTTCGACGCATTGGCCCACTCTTTCATCAACACGCCGAAGACCGGACTATCGGCCGTTGTGTTGAGGTCCCCCGCCAAGATCGCAGGCAGGCTCACCGGCAAATTGGCCATATCCGCACCCGCTATGCGATCCGTCTCGCTGCGATGATCCAGGTGGGTGGCGATGAAGGCGACGTCCTGGGCACAGCGATAGGGTCTCGTTTCGACGAGCAGCAGGGACCGCGGTTCCATGTTTGGCGAATTCGGAATAGGAAAGACGCGCGAGCCCAGCAACTGCCCGCTCACCAGTACCCCGTTGCCGTAGCCGCCGCCTTGGAACGGCATCGATTGGCCGAACACGCCGCGAAGACCGGTGAGGCGCTCCAACTCGCGAACCGTGTCGCGGCCCTTCACGCGTTCGGTGCGCACGTCGACCTCCTGAAGCGAAACGATGTCCGGCCGAGCGTCGCGGATCACTCGCCCGATCCGGGGAACGTCGAGCTTCCCATCGACGCCCTCGGCGTGGTGGATGTTGTAGGTGAGTACGCGTAACTCGCAGGCCATGGCGGCGGTGGTCATCAGCAGAATTGTCGTCTTCATCGTAAGTCCGCCAGGTTGTCCTTTGCGATTTGTGTGCGCGTGTGGCGCGGGCCGAGCGCCTGCTCGAAGATCTTGACGGCACGCTGCATCAGGGGCCGCGCTAGCGCCGGACGCTTTGTCTCACCCAGCAACATTGCGATGTTGTTCAGCTGCGTCGCGGTCTCCGGATGATTCGGACCATGCAACTTTTCGCTCTCCGCAAGCGCCGCGCGGAGTTGCGATTCGGCCGCCTTGTATTGGCTCGCGGCCTGCAGCGCGAGGGCGTAGTCGCTGCGCCGCGGGATGGATGGTTCGGCTTCAAGCGCGCGTTTGTAGAGCGCAAGCGCGGCGGGCCGGTCCTCACGCCGCTCGGCTAGATTCGCGAGGCGCGTCAGACAGCGGGCGGTGGCGGCGCAGGTTTCAAAGAGCTTTTCGGCCTCGGCGTCGCGGCCCTGCGCGGCGACGGCTTCGGCCAGAAACGCGGGCTCGACGTCGGAGTGGCGCAGATAGATCTCCGCGCGGGCCGGCTGCCCGTTGCGCAAAAGGAACAGCCCGTAGTCGCGCTTCGCGGATTTCGACGATGGCTCGCGCGCGATGCGTTCTTCGTGCAGCCGCGCCACATCGGCGGGATCGACCGGCGAGAAGAGTTGCAATGCAAGGACGAGAATCACTCCGGATACCCCTCGCGGATTTCGCCGGTCAGGGCTTCGAGAAATCTAACAAGGGCGCGTTTTTCTTCCGGTGTGATCGAGAACTTGCGAATTTCGGGATCGAGGTTCTTGCGCGGCTTGCCGCCTTTGGCGTAGTGGTCGATGACATCGTCAAGCGTCTTCGCACTGCCGTCGTGAAAGTACGGCGGCGTGGCGGCGACATGGCGGAGAGACGGCGTCTTGAAGGCGGCGTTGTCATTGTCGTCGAAGCTCACCAGCGAGTGGCCGGCGTCGTCGTCGATTGCACCGGCGGCGGTGACGTGGAAGCCTTCATCGGTCAGGTTTGGGCCGAGGTGACAGGAGATGCAGCCGGCTTTGCCGCGAAACAAATTGAGGCCCACTTGTTGTTCGGCGGTCAACGCGGAATTGTCACCGGCCAGGTAGCGATCGTAGGGCGAGTTGCCGGCGAGAATGGTCCGCACGTATGACGCCAGCGCGAACCGCAATCCCTTTTCATCGATACCTTTGTACTCGTCGATGGCCGCCAGACGCGCCACGACCTTGGCGACCGGCATATCCATTTCCGAAGGATTGGCGATAGGCTGCGCGACCTGGTGTTCGAGATCGGGCGCGCGGCCATCCCAGAAGAATCGCTTGCCCCAGGCGCGGTTCAGGATGCGCGGCGTGCGTCGCGGGCCAACTTTGTTTTCGATGCCGACGGCCTTCGGGTGTTTGTCGGTAAAGCCGTATTGGGGATCGTGGCAGGTTGCGCAGGAGACGGTACCATCGCGCGAGAGACGCTTGTCGAAGAAGAGCTTGCGGCCGAGCGCCGCCGACTCCTTGGTGATGGGATTCGACGCCGGCGCAGGGACGTAGTTGTCAATCCCGAGCGGCACGCGCAACGCGTAGGCGAGGAACAGGAGCAGCATCTACCTGATTATCGCGTCTATCACACCATCGAAGGTGTGCGGGTTTGCCTCGGCGGCGATGACAATGCCGTGCGCGCGCAGCGTTTCGCTGGTCGCAGGCCCGATCGAAATCGCGCGCGCGCCGGCGTCGAGCAGGCGGCGGCCGTCGAGCGCGAGGAAATTCTTGACGGTGCTGGAACTGGTGAACACGATGAAATCGGCGTGCGCGATGGCGGCAATTTTTTCGGCGGCGCCTGGAGGAACGACGTTGCGATAGACCGGCAGGACTTCGACACCTGGGATGACATCGCGGGCGACAGCGGCGCGCGGGAGCAGCACTCGGCCCGAAAGGCCCTGCAGATTTTCGGCGACACCCTCTCCAACGGCATCGGCCACGATTCGATACTCGCGCAGAGCCGCGGCGGTTGCTGGGCCGATAGCCATTACGCGCGGCGTAACGCGGCGGGTATCGGGAATTTGCGCGAAGAAGAAACGAACCGCGTTAGCGGAGGTGAAGAGCAGCCAGTCGTAGGCGGCGAGATCGGGTACGGCGAAATCGATGGCTTCGAGAGCGATCACGGGGGCTTCGATGACGTGCGCGCCCCGAGATCGGAGCGCGTGGGCCGATTCACTTGATTGCTCGGGCGCGCGGAGGAGAACGATCGTCTTGTTGTGCAGCGGGCGGCGCGCGAACCAATCGAGTTTGTCGCCGAGCGCGGCCACTTCGCCGATGACGATCGTCGCGGGCGGCTTCAATGGCTTGACGGCTTCGGCGAGCGAGGCGAGATCGGTGCGTACGGTGTGTTGGCGCGGCGTTGTCGCGCGCTGCACGACAAGCGCGGGCGTATGCGGCGCGCGGCCGGCTGCAATCAACCGCGAGGCGATGTCGGCGGCGCTGCTCAAGCCCATGTAGATGACGAGCGTTTCGGAATGCCCGACGCGCGACCAGTCGATCTTCGAAGGATCGTGGCCGGTAACAAAGCTGACCGATGAGGTGTGCTCGCGATGTGTGAGCGGCACGCCGGTACAGGCGGCCATGCCGAGCGCCGACGTCACGCCGGGAATGACTTCGTAATCGATGGCCGCATCGTGGAGCGCTTCCAACTCTTCCCCGCCCCGGCCGAAGATGAACGGATCGCCGCCCTTTAATCGAACGACGACCGCGTGTTCGCGCGCCTTCGCGATGAGCAGTTGGCTGATTTCAGTCTGCGGCATCGAGTGGTCGGACTTCTTTTTGCCGACGTAGATTCTTTCGGCGCACGGAGCGAGATCGAGCAGTTCGTGCGCGGCTAGGTTGTCGTACAGAACAACGCCCGCGCGCTGCAAGACGTCGCGGCCCTTGACGGTGATCAGGTCTGGATCGCCCGGGCCCGCACCGACAAGGTAGACCTTGCCAGTCACATTCCCACCTGTTGGAGCACAATCGAAGCGCCGCTGGCGAGGAGTTTCTTGGCCAGTGCCGCGCCGACGCCGGCGGGATCGTTGCCGGCGCCCGTTGCGGTGGCGTTGACAATAAAGCGTCCGTCGGGCGACACAACGATGCCGCGCATGTTGATTTCGCCGTGCTTGCCGACTACCGCATGCGCGCCGAGCGGGACCTGACATCCGCCGCCCATCGCGGCGAGCGCGGCGCGTTCGGCGGTTACGCGCGTGCGCGTGGCGGCGTCGTCCAACTTCATCGCTGCCGCGTGTCCGGCGCCGCTGTCGTCGCGGGTTTCGATCGCGAGCGCGCCTTGGCCGACAGCGGGGATGAAGACCTCGGGGTCGAGATATTCGGTGATGCGGTCCTGCCAGCCGAGCCGCGTCAATCCCGCCGCCGCGAGTACGATGGCCGCATATTGCCCTTCGGCCTGTTTGCGCAATCGCGTGTCGACATTGCCACGCAGATCGTTGATCACCAGATCCTGCCGGATGCCGCGAAGTTGCGCCGTTCGGCGCAAGGAACTTGTGCCGACGATTGCGCCGTTCGGGAGCGCGGCGAGCGTGGAGCCGATCAAGGCGTCGCGCGGATCTTCGCGTTCGGGAAATGCCGATAAAACGAGGCCAACGGGCAGTTCGGTCGGCATGTCCTTGGCCGAATGCACGGCGAGATCGATCGTTCCGGCGAGCAGCGCTTCCTCGATTTCCTTGGTGAACAGGCCCTTGGCGCCGACTTTGCTCAGCGCGACATCAGTGATTTTGTCGCCGGTAGTTTGAATGATATCTATACGCGTAGAGTGACCGAGGGCCGCAAGTTTCGCCGCGATGTGATTGGCCTGCCATAGCGCGAGCTTGGAGCCGCGCGATCCGATTACGAGTTCGCTCATTTGTCCGTCTCATCCAGGCGCAAGGCGCGCCGGATCGTTTCGATTTCGCCCCAGCCTTCTTCGCTCGCCGCGAGGCGGCGTATCTCGGCAATCGGGCCGTGGGCGACCTTCGCCATCATCGCTTTGGTCAACAATTCGAGGGCCTCTTCCTGCTGCGGAGCCAGCGCGCCGAGTTTGCCGCGCAGCCTCTGTAGTTCGGCCTGACGGGTGCGCTCGAACTGCTCCTGCAGGGCGACGATAACAGGCGCGGCTTCTCGGACTCGCAAGCGCGCGATGAGCTTGTCCACTTCATCGGCGATGATCGCCTCGGCCGCCTGCGCCTCGGCCTCGCGGCCTTTGCGATTCTGTTCGACGACGCGGCCGAGATCGTCGATGTCGTAGAGGAAGACGTTTTCGAGGGTGTTGACGGCGGGATCGATGTTGCGAGGAACGGCAATATCGATGAAGAAGATCGGCCGGCCTTTGCGTTTGGCGCACACTTGGCGGACCTGCGCTTCGTTCAAGATGTAGTGCTGCGCGCCGGAGGAGGCGATGACGATATCGATTGCCGGCATCGCGTCGAGGAACTCGTCGTAGTCGACGATTGTGCCGTTGAATAGCGAGGCCATTTCTTCGGCGCGCGCGCGGGTCCGATTCGTGACGAATATCTTTTCGGCGCCGGAACGGTGCAAGTGGCGCGCCGCAAGTTCCGACATCTTGCCAGCGCCGATCAGCAGGACTTTGCAGCCGGTAAGCGAGCCGAATATTTCGCGAGCCAGTTCAACGGCGGCAAAAGAGACCGAGACGGCGCTTTCGCCGATCGTGGTTTCAGTGCGTACGCGTTTGGCGACGTTGAAGGCACGCGTCAACACGGCGTCGAGATACTGGCCTACGGCACCTTCTTCTTTGGCCAGCGACCAGGCGTCTTTCAGTTGCCCGAGAATTTGGGGCTCGCCAACGACCATCGAATCGAGCGACGATGCGACGCGGAACAGATGACGGATCGCATCGCGGTTTTCGTAGTGATAGAAGTGGCGCTGGAAATCGAGGCGATGGCCGGGGCGGGCGTTATCGAGAAAACCGGCGACGGCGCGATCGGCGTCGGCGGATTCATCGCCGGCGACGACAATTTCAACGCGGTTGCAGGTGGAGAGAATCAGGCTTTCGTGCATGCCGGCGGCATTGCGGAGTTCGCGTAGCGCATCGGGCAGAGCGGCGGCGTCAAAGGCCAATCGTTCGCGCAGTTCGACCGGCGCGGTGCGATGATTCAGACCTGTGACGTGGAGTTTCATTTGGCGAGCAGTGGGCGCAATCCGGTGTGCGAGATCCAGGTCAGCGTTGAGAACAGAAGCACGTAGAAAGCAAGGAAGGCCGCGCGGCGGCCGCGCCAGCCCCCGCTCGAACGCAGCAGCACGACAGCGAGATAGAAGGCCCACGTGAACAGCGAGATGTGGATGCGGCCTTCGCCGATCCACCGCGTACCGGACTCCATGTACGCCCAGCCGCTGCCGGCGATGACGCCGACGGTGGTGAACACGAAGCCCGCGTACATAGCGCGCGTCGAGAGCTGATCAAGAGTGTGGAGGGGCGGCAGTTGCGTGAAAACCGGGATGGGCTGTTTGGTTTTTAGGTGGCGCTCTTGCAGAAGATAGAACACCGAGGCGAGGGCCATGAAGAGGGTCGAAGTGAAGCCGCCGATGTTGAGGAGTACGTGACCGAGCAACCAGGCGTCGCGCAGTCCGCTGGCGGGCCAGACGTTAATTGAAGCGGCGGCGCCGATCCAGGTCAAGACGGCGATCAGCGGGAACCCCACCAAGCCGAGGCTTTCAAATTCGTAAATCCAGACGACGACCAGGAACACGATGGCCAACACGAGCGCCAGGAGTGAAACCGTTTGGAACTGGTCTTTGGTCGCGACGGCTTGTTCGACAACGGCGACGAAGTGGAACACGACGGCGGCGGTAAAGGCCGAGAAGGCGGGCTTGTAAAGCGCGGCGCTACGGCGGATGAAGTAGTCGGCAACGTAGACGAGACCGACGGAATAAAGCACCGCCGCCACGCGGAGCCAGAAGAGGCTCATCTCCTGCATCGTTACGAAACAGTATATCGTGTGGCGCTAGGAGGCGGCTTTTTTGGCCGTGAACTCCATAGTACGGTCTTCGGCGCCTTCGGGGATGGCCTTGATCTTCATTTCGGCGCCGTTGACGGTCGCTTTGTGGAGAATGCGCATCTGGTTGCCGTTGCGCTCCATGATCATGACCCAGCTCAGGTCGTTGCCCGCGACCTTTCCTTCCTTCACTTCCAGTTCCCCCAACTGGCTGGAGATGGTACCCGACAGTTTTTCGCCATCGGCTTTGAGGGTGTAGGTGAGTTGGAATTCGCCGTTGCCGGTGGTGACGGTGGCGTTCCATTTGCCGTCGACATCGGCGGCGAAAACGGCGGCGGTTGCGAGGAGGAATAGGCGTGCGATCTTCATAGGGTGATAATAACCGAATGGGACCTCAACATAAAGCACAAGAACTCGGAGTGAGTTTCGAGAAGCAGACGCCGGGGTATTTGACCCTCTGCATCAGGACCGGGAATCAGCTATGGAGCTCAGGACATGTGAGCACGCTGAAAGGCAAGCTGGGCGAGGGTTTGACGACGCAGGACGGCTATGCCGCGGCTCGCGAATGCGTAACCAAGATCTTGAATTCGGTTTGGAACGTCAATGGCACGCTGGATGGATTGCGGGTCATTAAAGTTCTTGGATGTGTGAACTCGGCGCCGGAATTTATCGAGCAGCACCTGGTGATCAATGGCGCGTCGGATCTGCTGCACGAGATCTTCGGCAAGGACGGAGATGGATATCACGCACGCTCGGCGCTGGGATTTGCCTCGCTGCCGACGGGCGCGGCGGTAGAGGTGGAAGTAGTGTTCGAATTGAAGGCGTGAGCGGAGGGTGGGCGCCGCAAGCCGGCTAGCGTCCCCGCATACGGTTGAGCAGGCGGCGGTCACGTTTTTCGGGTTTGGACTCGGTGAAACCGCCGGCGAGGGTCATGGCTTTGCGGAGTTCGGCGGCTTCAAGGCGTTTCGCCTTGCTTTCTTCGCCTTCCTGGAAGAGGGTTCGGGCGACGCCGGCTGGCCCGCGCATTTGGCTGAGCCCTAGGACTTCGATGGTGAAGTCGCCCGTGTCGTTCTTGATAGTCAGTATGTCCCCGATGCGGACTTCGCGCATGGGCTTAGCTGGGTAGCCGTTTGAGGTCACCCGGCCGAAGTCGCAGGCGCGGGCGGCGAGCGCGCGGGTCTTGAAGAAGCGCGCGGCCCAGAGCCATTTATCCATGCGCATCGTAGCGTCCTAGGTGGAGATGCGGGGTGCGCAGACTGGCCAGGGAGAGAAACCGAGCACGAGGGAATTACGAGCGACGTAAAGATTAACGTCTTCGCCCTTGATGGTCATCTGCTGGATGATTCCGCCGGAGCAACTCTTCACTTTGCCGCGTTGGACGGCGGAGAGGTTTCCGGCGATCGATTCCGGCCCCCAGTCGCGGAGGAACTTGTCGAAGGCGTAATCGCGGCAGGGAGTGGCGTCGGTGCAGCCCCAGAGCCCATAGGCCTGCTTGTAGTCCTTCTTTTCGAGCAGAGCGAAGAACTCGCGGAGGCGCGCCTCTTCTTTCCAATCGCGGAAGAAGTACCAGAGTAGTCCACCGGCGACCGCGATCGACAGAATCGAGATAACGATGCGTTTATTCCGCTTCTCGCGCTTGGCGTCCACGACGCCGAAATTATCGAGATAGCCGCTCATGGATTTTGTCCTCCTGGCGGAGGACTACTTGGCGGGGAACGCCTTGTTGTATTCGGCGGTCGCTTCCGCGGTAATGTCCAGCGCCGGTTTGAAGTAGATGGTATTGGAAACGTCGACGACAACATCGAGGCCCTTGGTTTCAGCGACCTTCTTGACTACGTCGCTCATACGGGTGCCGCTGCGGCCGAGGATGTCCTGGCGCTCGCGGTCGACGTCGGCCTGCAAATCTTCCGTGACGCGCTGCAACTCGCGCTGCTTGCGCTGACCTTGCAGGTTGTACTCCTGTTCGGCTTGCGGTGTGAGCTTGCCGGCGAGCGTCTGCAACTGGTTTTGGATGTTTTGCAGCTCTTTCTGCAACGCCTCCATCTTGTCCTGACGCGGCTTGTAGCGCGCTTCAAGTTCTTTCTGCGCCTTTTGAATTTCGGCGGTATCTAGCACCGCCTTCTGCAGATTGATGATGGCGACCTTGACCTGCGCCGTCATCGTGGAGGCGCACAAAGCAAAAAGGACGGGAAGCACGACCCGAGCCTGACGAATTCCGAACATGTTACAGATTTCTCCTGAGATTCCCGCTGAGCGATTGAACTAAACAACAGCGTATCACGGAACCAGCGCCTCAACGAGCACGCGGCCCATGGAACCGGCGGGAGTTTCCACTTCTAACAAAGTGGCCAGGGTCGGGGCAATATCGTTTACGGCGGCCGGCGTGTGGTACTTGCCGGGTTTGATGCCGGGTCCCATGAGAAGGATGGGGACATGCGTGTCGTAGCTGTAGTAGGTGCCATGGGTCGCCTTGTCGGTGGCGAAGATGGCGTACGGCGCCATCATTACAACGACGTCCGAACTGCGGGACGGATGGTATCCGGCGGCGATACGGCGCGAGAATTTGTCCTGGCCGATTTCACCGCGAAGAATCTGATCCTTGGTATAGACACGCATGACGTACGGTAAGTTCCTGAGAGTATCGGCGGCGAGTTTACGGACCTCCTCGGCGTTGTACTTGGCAAGAAGCTTGGGCTCGAGGTACATCTGCTGGCTGTTCTTGCCGACGGTCCATTTTTCGTAGCCGTACTTGGACTTGAGGGCCTTTTCGACAGCGGCGGCGAAGTCGGCATCCTTGAAACGAATGCCGGGCATTTTTCGAGCGACGTTGATTTCGGGGACCGG
>Ga0194132_10006811_pt1 | contig 17467 bp, 16 predicted proteins | sample TA2KigOf80mmetaG_FD_148612 | JGI IMG/M metagenome (GOLD analysis project Ga0194132, IMG submission 148612) | Freshwater microbial communities from Lake Tanganyika, Tanzania - TA2015054 Kigoma Offshore 80m | ecosystem: Environmental > Aquatic > Freshwater > Lake | place: Tanzania: Lake...
GCGAGTGAGTTGCTCGCAGGATCGCAAATCGAGAAAACGCTGTTCAAATCGAGACCAGAAAAAATCATCTGTTATTTATTTACAATCAACCAATTAGCACGTTTCGGGCACTCAACGTCCGGACACTACTGCCTAGGTATATGTCCTTAACAACGCGGCCTGAACCCCCACGCAGCGCCGTTCGCCGCGAGCATCGTTAACACGCGAGCGGCTATAATCGCCGCTCCACGCACGCGTGTGGCGTTGCCATGAAACACGTTGCCACGCCGACGCTGCCCGGTACTGCGGCTTTTTTATCGCACCCTGTTCGTCGCGGTGAAGCGCGGCAACCCCGCCGCATGATGATCGGCGCAAGCCGAAGCTGTGGATGACGCTTGGACCGCCCTCCGTCTTGGCTTAAAATAATAAATAAAATCAAATACTTATGGAAAATCTTTGGATAGCGATTGCAATCGGCTTCGCTGTGTTGGTGGTGTTGCTCTTACTGTTGCGCAGCGGCGGCAAAAAAGGCGATGCGAACAACACCGCTGCCGACACCACCCGCGCGCCGCAACCGTTCACCGGCAATGTAGCGCCGGCCCAGCCGGCCGCGCCCGCGGCCGACACCTTCGCCGGCGGACACTCGAACATCCCGACAGGCAACTTCGAGGCAGAAGTGCGCATGCTGATCGACTACGGCAACAAAGCCGAAGCCATGCGCATCGTGCGCGAAAAATTGGGCCTCGATCTGAAGGACGCCAAGGACCTGGTCGAGCGCATGGAAAACGGCGAGCCGTTGCAAATCGAAAGCGCCATTGCCCCCATCGATCAGGAAAAAGACCCCGACTTCGATGTGCGCCAACTCGCGCAAAGCGGCCGCCTAATCGAAGCCATCAAACTGGTGCGCGAGCGCAAGGGCCTGGATCTTAAGGCGGCCAAGGCGTATGTGGAGCGGTTGTAATCGGTGCGGCGCGCGCTATCGACCACCCGAGGCCAGCATCAACTGATTCAAGCGCTTCACAAACCCCGCGGGGTCTTCCAGCTGTCCGCCTTCGGCGAGCAGCGATTGATCGAACAGCACCATGGCCAGATCGGTGAAGCGCGCCTCATCCGCCTCATCCTTCAGGCGCGCGACCAGCGGATGCTGCGGGTTGATTTCGAGGATGGGTTTGGCGCTTGGCATATTTTGTCCGGCGGCTTTCATCAACCGCTGAAAATGCGCGCCCATGTCGTGCTCGTCGGCCACCAGGCACGCGGGGGAGTCGGTTAAACGCAGCGTCACGCGCACGTCCTTCACCGCTTCGCCGAGCGATTTTTTGATGCGCTCCAACAACGGCTTGGCGTCGCTTTCTTCTTTCTCGGCGGCTTTTTTCTCGGCTTCGTCTTCCAGTTTGCCCAGTTCCAGGCGGCCCTTCGCCACCGACTGCAGCTTTTTGCCTTCAAATTCCATCAGGTGCTGGGTCACCCATTCGTCGACGCGCTCGTGCAGCAGCAGCACTTCCACGCCTTTTTTGCGGAACACTTCGAGGTGCGGGCTGTTTTTGGCGGCGGCGAAGGTTTCGGCCGTCACGTAATAGATTTTTTCCTGCTCCGGTTTCATGCGAGCAATGTAATCGGCGAGCGACACCTCTTGCGCATCGGTGTCGCTGTGCGTCGAGGCAAAACGCAGCAGCTTGGCGATGCGCTCGCGGTTGCCGAAATCCTCGACCACGCCTTCCTTGATCACACGGCCGAATTCCTTCCACAGGGTGGCGAATTTTTCCTTTTGATTCTCGGCCAAGTCTTCGATCAGCGACAGCACCCGCCGCACGTTGCCCGCGCGCATCGCTTCGATATCCTTGGACTCTTGTAGAATCTCGCGCGACACGTTAAGCGGCAAGTCGTTCGAATCGATCACGCCGCGCACAAAACGCAAATACACCGGCAGCAGCTGCTCGGCATCGTCCATGATGAACACGCGCCGCACGTAGAGCTTCACGCCGCGGCGATGCTCGCGATCCCACAAATCGAACGGCGCGCGCGCGGGGATATAAAGCAGTTGCGTGTACTCCTTGGCGCCCTCCACCTTGTTGTGGGTATAGGCGAGCGGCGCCTCGAAATCATGCGCCACGTGTTTGTAGAACTCGTGGTATTGCTCCTCGCTGATGTCGCTTTTCGGCCGCGCCCACAACGCGCTCGCCTGGTTGACGGTTTGATCTTTTTCGGTGGTGCGATAACGCGAGTTCTCCTTGTCCCACTCCTCTTCCTTCATCACGATCGGCAGCGTGATGTGGTCGGAGTATTTGCGGATGATGTTGCGCAGCCGGTTGCCTTCGGCGAGTTCATCTTCGCCCTCGCGCAAGTGCAGCGTGACTTCGGTGCCGCGCGCTTCTTTCTCCACCACTTGCAGCGTGTACTCGCCGCCGCCGTCTGACTCCCAGCGCACGCCATGTTCCTTGGCAAGCCCCGCGCGGCGCGTCACCACCGTCACCTTATCCGCCACCACGAACGCCGAATAAAAACCCACGCCGAATTGGCCGATCAGGTTGGCGTCTTTTTGCTGATCGCCGGTGAGGCTCGCCAAAAACTCGCGCGTGCCCGACTTCGCGATGGTGCCGATGTTGGCGATTACCTCGTCACGCGACATGCCGATGCCGTTGTCGGTCACGGTAACCGTGCGCGCCTTCGGGTCGCAGGCGACGCGGATTCTCAACTCCGCATCGCTCTCCATCAGCGCCTTGTCGGTGAGCGCCTCGAAGCGCAGTTTATCCGCCGCGTCGGACGCATTGGAAATCAACTCGCGCAAAAAAATCTCCTTGTTGGAATACAAGGAGTGGATCATCAGATTTAAGAGTTGCTTAACTTCGGCTTGAAAACCGTGGGTTTCCTTGGCGGCGGTGGCGTCAGAGGCTGTCATGAAATATCCAATTAAATCAGATAGTTACGAAAAAACTGTTTACACGGGGGCACAACGTTGCAATTTCAAGCGGCATGCCGCGCGCGCCGATGTTCAAAAAAAATCGGCCGGGGTATCCAGGCCGATTTCTTGCGCGAGCGGCTTACGCCGCGCGCCGCGCCTCGCCGCCGCGCGCGAAGAACAACACCACCACGCCCACCGCGAGCACCGCCAAACCCACCAGTGCATTGCCTTTGTGAAACATGAGGCTCGAATACAACAAGTAAGCGCACATGCACACGAAGATCGCCGGCAGCACCGGATACAGCGGCACCTTGAACGGCCGCGGCGCGTTCGGCTCTTTCGCGCGCAACACAAAAATCGCGATGCCGATCAGCAGGAAAAAGCCCCAGAACACCGGCAGCGAATATTCCACCAGGCCCTTGAAGCCGGCCTTTTGCACCGCGCCCAAACCCACCAGCGCCAGCGCGATCACGCCTTGCACCACCATCGCATTGCGCGGTGAACCGCTGCCCGCATGCCACTCGCCCAGGAAACGGAAGATCGGCCAATCGCGGCCCATGGCATAGTTGGAGCGCGCGCCGACGATGATCGAACCGTTGACCGAGGTAAGCGCGGCAATCGCCACCATGATCGCGATCAATTTTTCACCGCCGCTACCCCACACCGCTTTTAACAAATCAGCGGCCACCGCGTCGGAGCGCACCATCGCGTGCAGCCCCAGGCCTTTCATGTACGCCCATGCCACCAACACGTACAAAATCGTCACCACGGCAATCGCGATCAACAGCGCTTTGACCATGTTGCGCTCGCCGCGCACTTCGGCGGAAATGTAGGCCGCATCGTTCCAGCCGCCGTAGGTAAACAACACGAACAACATCGCGGTGCCGATGCCCGCACCCAGATACCACGGGCCACCGCCGCCACCGGCCACAGCTTCGACGGCGGGCGGCGGTGCGGGCGGCGCCGCCAAAAACAAACCCGCGACGATAATCAACAGTAAGCCCGCCACCTCCAACGTGGTAAACACATTCTGCGTGTTTTTGCCTTCACGGATGCCGCGGTAGTTGATCGCCGTCAGCACAATCACCACAAAGGCCGCCCAAATCGCCGACGAATGGGGCCCAAGATTGATCACGCGCGAGATGTAATCACCAAACAAAAACGCAAACACCGCGATCGAACCCGCCGCGATCACCGTCATGCGCGCCCAGCCGTAGAGAAACGACAGTTTGCGCCCGTACGCACGCTGAATAAAATGATACTCGCCGCCCGCCGACGGGAACGCCGTGGCGAGCTCAGCGTAACACAAGGCGCCGATGAGCGAAAACACGCCGCCCGCCACCCACATCGCGATCACCATCGATTCGTTGTTTACCGCGCCCGCGACGATCGCCGGAGTGCCGAAAATGCCCGCACCCACGATCAGCCCCACGATCATGGCGCAAGCATCGAACACCGATAGTGAAGCCTTGGGCTGCCCCGGCGCGTTGCTGGTTTGACTCATCTTAGTTGCCCCCTTCGTCTTGCGCGCGGGTCATGGCGCCGCGCTTGATCAGTTTTGCCGTCCACGGCCGCTGCGTCGAATCGAGCCCGATGCGCACGGTGCCGGTGATGGTGTCGCCCTTCATCACACCTTGAAATTCGTGGCGCTCGATTTTTTGCGCGCCGCGGCTGGAGACGGAAAAACGGATTTGCTCGCCGGTCATTTTGCCGCGCACTTCACCACCGGCGCCGCCGGCCGCGGTGGCATTGCCGTCGATGTTTTGGAAAAACTGCGTGAGGTCGAATTGATACGCCACGTCCTTGCCGCTGACGTTGATCGTCGATTGCCATTGCCCGGCGGCGAGCGCCGGCACCACCCACGAGAAGATGTAACTGATGCCGGGATTGCCGACCTTTTTCTCCGGCACCACCAGGGTTTTTTGCTCATCCGGGTACCAGTCGCCCATGGCGTAATCGTGCGCCACCACGCGCGTGCCGGGTTTTAACGCGAGAATCGACGGCCGAAGCTTGAGGTTCATCGACGGCAGCAAATAGGTGGAAATTACGGTCGCATCCGAAAGATCGGTTTGAAACAGGTTTTGCTCGCGGAACGTGACGCGCTCGGTCACGCCTTCTTTTTGCGCCGCTTCGTTGGCGACCTTGAGCAAATACCGGTCAAGATCCACGCCCAGGGCGCGCGCGCCGTGTTTTTTGGCGGCGGTAATCACCAGGCGCCCGTCACCGGAACCCAGGTCGATCAGAAAATCGGATTTGTTGAGCTTCACCATGTTCAACATCTCATCGACCACCACTTGCGGCGTCGGCACATACACCACATCGCCCACGCCGCTTTGCGCATGCGCGGAGGCCGCCGCGCCCATCGACGCCGCGAGGCCCAGTGCCCATAGCGACAGATATCGTTGATATCGTTTGATTGCTTTCATTGCTGCTCCTTAAAAAAGTCTTTTAACGCGGCGTCTCGAACTTTGCTGGCGCCAGATCGGTATGCCATTTGCCGCGCGCCGAGCGCCTGGCGCGCCACGGCGCTTGCAAGCCCTCGGCGCGCACCTCGCCTTCGATGGTGTCGCCGCTCAATCGCCCCTTGAACTCATGCCGCAGCGCACGCCCGCCGCGCTCCAGCATTACGCTAAAACTCACTTGCTCGCCGCGCACGCGCGCATCCTGCACTGGCACGCCGCGCCCCGCCGCGTGCACCGCACCGGCCAGCATTTGAAACGTTTGTTCCAGTTGCGCTTCCAGCGGCGCCGTGCCCTCCCCCATGGACCAACGCCAGCGCCCCGAGGCATCCGCCGGCACCACCCACAGCATGATGTCGCTGCGCGGCGGGCCGTAGGGCTTGCCGGGCACGGGAATGGTGACTTTTTCGTCGGGCGGCCAGTTGCCAAGGTCAAAGTCGTGCGACACGATGCGCGTGCCGGGCTTGAGTTTTAACAGCGCGGGCCTAAGCCGCAGGTTCACCGATTCACCGATATACATGGTGATCACGCTGGCCTTGCTGATGTCGATGTTAAACAGGTTCTCCGCTTCGAACGTTACGCGATCCGCCACGCCTTGACGCTGCGCCTCGCGCCGCGCGGTGTTCACCAGATTAGGATCGAGTTCAACGCCGTAGCCGCGCGCACCGTGCTGCCGGGCCGCGGCGATAACGATGCGCCCGTCGCCCGAGCCCAGATCGATCACATAATCGCCGGCGGTGACGCCGCCCATCTTGAGCATGGTGTCGACCACGGTGGGCAGGGTGACGACAAACGGCGCGTCGGCGGCGCGCGCACTCGCGGCGAACAGCAGCAATACGCAAACCGCAAGGTGACGCTTGCCCATGGCGATCATGGTTTAAAACGCTCCGCGCGCCACTTGTGGCGTGTTTGTTTGTTGCCCACGCCGCGGCGCATTTCGCCTTCCATCACATTGCCCTTGATCACGCCCTCGAAATACATCATGGCTTCGTTCTCGCGATCGGTGCTGTCGACCAGCGTAAAACTCACGCGCTCGCCGCGCAACTGCGCTTGCCACAAACCGCCCGGCGGCTGTTGCGCCACGCGCACCACGCCGTCGACTTCTTGATACTTCTGGCGGATGTCGAGCTCCCAGGTTTGCGCGCCGCCGGGCAGCGGCAGATTCAAACGCCAATGCCCGTGGATGTTCGCCGGCACGATCCACAACATCACGTTTTTGCGCACGGTGGTTTTGAAATCGGGTTTCCAGTCGCCCAGATCGAAATCATGCGCGACGATGCGCGTGCCCGGCCGCAACGCGAGCAAATGCGGCCGCAGCCGCACATTCATCTTTTGCAACAAGTAAAGCGTGATGACGCTCGCCTTGGACAAATCGGTTTTGAACAAATCCTGGCGCAAAAACTGCACGCGCTCCGCCACGCCGGCGTTTTGCGCGGCGGCTTCACTCTGATAGATCAGCGTCTCGTCCAGATCGACGCCGATGCCGCGCGCGCCGAACTTGACCGCCGCGGTGATCAAAATGCGCCCATCGCCGGAGCCCAGATCCATCACAAAATCATCCTTCGTGACTTCGGCAAGCCGCAGCATTTCATCCACCACCACCTGCGGCGAAGGCACGAACGGCGCTTCGTAAGGCCACTGCGCGCGCGCTTGCAGGGCACTCAGGCACAACACGGCGGCCATCCCGGCCAAAAAAATTTTATTCAATAAAATCAGAGGGTTACGAATTTTCATATTATTGTACCGTCATTACGCGCCGCGCGCGCCAAGGTTCCTCTGCAAGCTTGGGGCCGTAACCATAACGTACTACGCCTTCGATCACATCCCCGCGCACCGTGCCCTCGAAACGGTGGCTGCGATCGTCATCGACCAGCACGAAGTGCAGGCGCTCGCCGTGCAGCCGCGCCTCGAACGCCGGTAAAAAACCGCCTTGCGTGCGCACGCCGCCGCTCACCTGCTGATAGTGCTGCTTCAGATCGAGCGCCAACTCGCGCCCGCGCGCCATGGACAGTGTGGGCGCGTCGATGCGCCACGCCCCGGCGACGTTCGCCGGCGCCACATACAGCAGGTAGGTTTTGGAAATACGCACCGTGCGATCGGGCTGCCATTTCGGAAAACCATAATCGTGCGCCACGATGCGCGTGCCGGGTTTTAACTCGGCGAGCAGCTTCGGTTCGAGCTTCGCCACCAGGCCGGAGAGCAAATACATCGTCACCACCGTGGCTTCGCTTAAATTGACCGCGAAGATATCGCTGGCGCGAAACGCGGTGCGCTCGGCGACGCCGGCTTTTTTGGCGTTGTCGAGGCTTAATTTGACAAGCGCCGGATCGATATCGATACCGACAGCGCGCGCCGTAATCGCGCGCCGCGGCGATCACAATGCGCCCGTCGCCGGCGCCCAAGTCGTACACCACATCGTTGGGCGTGACCGCGGCAAGCCGCAGCATTTCATCGACGTTGCCGGGCGTGGAGGGAATATAGGGCGTGGGCACGTCTAGCATGGCCGCCCGCGCGCCGCTTAGCGCCGCGATCAATAACAATGCCAGCGCCGCGCGCCCTATTCGCCGCAACGCCGCCTACCTCGCCATGACCCCGGGTTTAAGATCGTGAAACCGCGCTTCGCGCAGCATCGTGCGCGTGGCGTCCCAGGCGTGCGCCGCGCCCGCCACGCGCATTTCACCGTTGATGGCGTTGTTGGTCACTTTGCCGATGAATTCGTAACGCGTCTCGCCCACCACGGCTTCGAAACGAATCTGCTCGCCGCTTAACTGGGCTTTGTCGATATTGGCGCGGCGGCCGTTCACACCGAGCGTTCCGCTGATTTTTTGGAACACCTGATCAAGCTCTAAATCGTACGTCCCACCGGGTGCGCTCCACACCCACTTGCCCGCCACCTGGGCCGGCACCACGTAAAACAGCACCTTGCTTTTTTCGTCGCGCCCCACTTTTTTGCCGGGCGCATCCATGATGAATTCGATATCCGGCGGCCACTCGCCGAATCCATAATCGTGCGATACCAGCCGCGTGCCGGGCCGTAACGCCAGTATGCGCGAGCGGATCATCAGGTTGACCTCGGGTAACAGATAAAGGCTGAGCACGTCGGCCTTGGACAAATCGGTTTCGTGCAAATCCTGCTCGTAAAACACCGCACGGTTGGCCACGCCGGCCTTGGCGGCGTTGCGATTGGCGGTCTGCACCAGGTTTCTGTTCAGGTCGACGCCAAAACCGCGCGCGCCGAAGCGCTGAGCCGCGGTGATGATCATGCGCCCGTCACCGGAACCCAGGTCAATCACAAAATCCCGCTTGGTGACCTTGGCGGTCTCTAGCATTCGGTCGACCACCACTTGCGGGGTGGGCACGTAGGGCGTATCGCCGTAATCCTGTGCACCGGCCGCCACGCCAAACGACATCCAGCCCGCCAACAACCACCCCAGCCACATTCGCATACGCAGACCCTTTAAGAATTTGGAAACCCGAAAACTATTGTGCCGCGGCGCGCACGGCGCTCACATCGTAACGGCCTTGCGAACGCGCGCCGGACAGATCGGCCGTGCCGTTAAACCGATTGCCGTCGACCTTGCCGCGCAGTTCGTGTTTGACCGGCCCCGCGCCAAGATCGGCGGTGAAGGTCAGGCGCAATTCGTCGCCCCTGAGCCGCGCCACTTGCAACGGCACGCTACGCCCGCTCACTTGCACATTGCCGGTGAGCATTTGAAACGTCTGATTCAGATTCACCACATAGGCCTGCGGCTTGCCGCGCAGCGGCAGCTCCCAGCGCCATTCGCCGGCGACCTTGGCAGGAATCACCCAAAGATAAAGCTCGCTGTTGCCCCCGGCGCCGTGGTATTTCTCTTTCGAATAAAAGGTTTCGTGGATGTCCGGCTTCCACTCCTCCATCGAAAAATCGTGCGATACGATGCGCGTGCCGGGTTTCAGATCGAGCAGCTTGGGGCGCAAATCAAGATTGATCCGCGGCAGCAAATACATGCTGATCACGGTGGCCTGCGATAAATCGGTCTGGAACAAATCGCGCTGGTAAAACTCCACCTTGTCGATCACGCCGGCTTTTTTGGCGTTTTCGTTGGCCTCGGCGATACGCGTCGGATTAATGTCCACGCCAAAGCCGCGCGCGCCGTGTTTGGCCGCGGCCGTCACCACAATACGCCCGTCCCCCGAGCCCAGGTCGATCAAATAATCGTTGCTGGTGACGCGCGCGATCTGCAGCATGCGATGTACCACGTCCTGTGGCGTGGGCACGTACGGCACGCGCGACTCTTGCGCGTGCGCCGCGGCGCCCACCAGCAGCGCCAGCGCTGGCAACATGGCCCACCAGCGCACAACCGTTCTAACCATCATCGATCCCCTCCGTTACCGCTAAACGCACGAGCCCGCCACCGGACTACCGCACCCATGCACGTTGGGAGCGTATGGTAAATTCACGGGCAGCGCATTATACCCGCGGCCCTCGCCAAACTCCCAACGCCGAACGCCCAACTGAAAACGCACAGCATGCTGCTACCAGCCATTATCTTCATCTGCGGCGGCGCGATTTTAGCGCTGGAACTGCTCGCCTCGCGCATCATGACGCCCTATTTCGGCGTAAGCCTCTACATCTGGACCGGCATTTTGTCGATCACGCTGGTGGCGCTGGCGGTGGGTTATTGGACCGGCGGCAAGCTTGCGAATTCCCGCAAGTTGAGCGCGGCGAACCTGCTGGAACTTTACGGGCTGATGCCGGCGCTGGCGTCGATTTTCATTGTCGTGGCGTGTTTGATTTACCCGTTTACCTTTGCCGCGCTCGCGGCGTGGAGTGTCGTGGGCGGCTCGTTCATTGCGTGCCTGATTTTCCTGCTCGCGCCGCTGGTCGCCACCTCGGCGATGAACCCGCTGCTGGTCGCGATCAAACGCGGCAACGCCGATAAACAGGGTGATAGCGGCGCCGGCCTGGTGTTTTTCGTGAGCACCATCGGCTCGGTGGCCGGGGTGCTGATCACCGCGTTCGTCTTGATTCCCAACATGAGCAATTTTGATGCGGTGCTGCTGGTCGCAGTGGTGCTGGCGCTGCTGGCGCTCGCGGTGGGACTGTGGGCGCCGAAAACCTTGAAGCGCCGCGCGGCGATCATCGTTACCGCCGCCGCGGGCCTTCTCGCCGCGCTCCTGTTGTGGTGGCAAGCCGATGCCTACACCGGCCGCGCCGGCACTATTGCGTATCAAGACAGCCAATGGCGCGTCGAAGCTTCGTTTCGTTCGTACTTCGGCACGGTGAAGATCATCAAGCAAGTGCCCGATGCCAACGGCAACTTCCGCCGGCTTTATTTTCAAGACGGCCTGACCCAAAACGCCGTCGATTCCAACGGCCGCTCCAGCACCTTTTACACCTACGCGCTGGAAGCGCTTGCGCTCGCCTACCGCCCGCAAGCGCGCGAGGCATTGGTGCTGGGGCTCGGTGCGGGCGTAGTACCGGCAAAATTCGCGGGCCGCGGCATCAGAGCCGAGACGGTGGAAATCGACTCGGCGTCGCTGCAAGCCGCGCGGCGCTTTTTTAACCTCGACGAAAAAAAGACGCCGGTGCATCAAACCGACGCGCGCACCTTCGTGCAGCGCTGCCCGCGCGTCTATGATGTGATCGTGGTCGATTTATTCCACGGCGACGGCACACCCGATTATTTGATCACCCGCGATTTTTTTCGCGATCTCAAACACTGCTTGAAGCCCAACGGCGTGGCGGTATTCAACACCTTCGCCGATTTGCAGGACACCGCGGGTTACGCGCATTTGCTGGTAACGCTGCGCTCGGAGTTGCCGCATCTCGCACTTTATCGGCCGATCAACCCTGGCGCCACGCACAGCAATAGCTTCATCGTCGCCGGCGCGCAAGCGCTCGCCGCGCCGCAACGCGTCACGCTCGATCATGTGCCGCGGCACTACGAAGGCCCGCTGTGGGACATGCTCGCCGCGCCCTTGCCGCTGATTGCGCCGCTGTTCGAAGGCGGCCATATCATTACCGATGCACGCAACCGCGGCGCGCTAGATCTGGCGCGCACGCATCGCGGCTACCGCCAATCGGTGATCGGCTTTACGCCGCCGCAGTTTTTGTTGAATTAGCGCGGTTTGCAGCGGCAACCATAATATTCGTAAGTATTTGATTTTATTGATATTTTTATCCTCGCCCGCCGTCGCGCAGCGCTTGCCATTTGGTATCCCGGCCATTCACATTCACCACCCCGCTCATGGCATTGCCGTTCACCCGACCGCGGTAGTGATGACGCGCGCCGCCGTGCCAGATTGAAAAGCTGATGCTCTCGCCTTTGACTGCCACATCAGTGATGTTGGCGCCTTTGGCATCGAGCAGGTTGCCGCGTGTCTGATGGAAATTTTGCGTAAGTTCCATCGCTTGTGGCTGCGCCAAGCCGTCGACTTTGATTTGCCAGCGCCCGCCGACTTTCGCCGGGATCGTCCACAAATACACCGTGGCGCTGGGCACGCCGTTGATGAGCTCTTTTTCCGGCACGTCGAAGGTGATGCGATCATCCGCCACCCAATCGCCGAAATGATAGTCGTGTGACACCACGCGCGCGCCGGGGCGCAACTCGTTAAAAATCTTGGTGCGCAGATTCATCATCATCGAGGGCAGCAGGTAGAGCGTGACCACGGAGGCCTTGGATAAATCGGCCTTGAACACATCCAACACCTGAAAGCTCGCGCGCTCGGCCACGCCTTGCTTTCTTGCCAGCGCATTGGCCATTTTCACCAATTCCGGATCGATTTCGACGCCGAGGCCCGCGGCTTTCATTTGCAGCGCGGCGGTGCGCACCAGCACGCCGTCGCCGGAGCCCAAATCCATCACGTAATCGCTTTCCTTCACATTGGCAAACCGCAGCATTTGGTCGACCACGATCTGCGGCGTAGGCACGTACGGCCCGCCGCTGCGCTCGATGTCCCTGGTTTGCGCGAACGCCGCACCTTGCGCCAAAACACACGCGAACAACATCGGCAAAACCCCACGAAAAATACGCTTCATAACGGCTCCTGATTCGAATAACGTCCTTCGGTTCACTGTTCACGGCTTGCTTTTCGGTATGCCGAGGTTGCCGGCGCGGCAAGCCTCGAAAATTTCGCGCGGGCTGTACTCGCTGGTAAAACTCACGCGCACGATTTGGCGCAATAAGTTTATTTCCTGCGCGTTTAGTTTCTGCTGCAATTCGCCGCGTTCGATCTCCGCCAGCACGCTGGACAATGTGCGCCCGGCGTCGCGCATGTCCAGCGTGGCGTGCGACACGGCCAGCAAATGTTCGCAATTCAGGGTTGCGCGCGCGCCAGAAGCTACAGCCATCGACAAAACCACCGATAAACAAGCCGTTAATCGCAACATGGCGGGAAATTTTACTCCTTCGGTACGCATCCGCCGCGCGATTACAATACTGCTCATGAATTCGCCCCATCGCAACCCTCGCGCGTTGGCAGCCGCGGCATGTTTGTGCGCGGCGCTTCTCTCGCTCGCGGCGCCGCCGAGTGCTGCCGACATTTGGGGCTACGTCGATGAACAAGGCGTCGCGCATCTGGCCGATCATCAGGTAAACGAGCGCTATTTCCTGTTTAAAAGAGAACCGCCGCGCCCTGCCTTCGAGGCTTATGTGCCGCCGCCGATTGTTGTGCCGCCGCCGGCACATGCCCATGGCCCGGTGATCGCGGTCAGTGTGGCGCTGCGCGCGCAGTACGCGCCGCTGATTGCCAAGGTGGCGCGGGAATTTGACCTCGACGCGTCGCTTTTGCATGCGATCGTGACGGTGGAATCGGGTTACAACGCGAACGCCAAATCACCCGCCGGCGCGATCGGGCTGATGCAGTTGATTCCCGAAACGGCGGCGCGCTTCGGCGTTAACAACATATTCGATCCGCTGGAGAATTTGCGCGGCGGCGCGCGCTACCTGCGTTTTTTGCTGGCGATGTTCAAGGACAATCTCGAACTGGTGCTCGCCGCCTACAACGCGGGCGAAGGCGCGGTGCAAAAAGCCGGCAACAAGATTCCGAATTTCGCCGAAACCCAGGCGTATGTACCAAGCGTGCTCACGCAATACCGGCACAACAGCCGCGGCGCGGGTGCGGCGCCCGCCGGCACCACGCCGGTAAATCGCGAATCGCCCGCGTTGATTCGCTAGCCGCTAACCACTAGCCGCCGTCCGGCATCGGCCGCGGATCAGCCGCACGCAGCAAACGCGACACCTGCAAAGCCGCGGCAGCACATTAAAAAATATAATAAAATCAGGTACTTAAAAATATCACTCGCTTATGCCTGATCGTCCAAGCCCACTTGGGAACGCCAGTCTCGTTTGCGGCTGATGAGCGGCTTCAAACTCACCAGTAACATCAGCACACCCAAGCCCAGCATCACCGCGGAAATCGGCCGCTGAAAAAATATCGCGTAATCGCCGGCGCTCATCGCCAGCGATTGGCGCAGCGACAATTCGAGCATCGGCGCCAGCACCAAGCCCAGTGCCACCGGCGCCAAATCGAAACCGAATTTTCGCAACACGAAGCCCACGCCGCCCATCGCCAGCATGATCCACACATCGACCACGGAGTTACTCACCGAATAACAACCGAGTATGCAAAACGCGAGGATGCACGGATACAAATACGAATAGGGGATGCGCAGCAAGCTCACGAACAGGCCGATCAACGGCAAATTGAATATCAGCAGCATGACGTTGCCCACGTACATGCTGGCGACAAAGCCCCAGAAAAGCTCCGGCCGCTCGGTGATCAAAGTGGGCCCCGGCGCGATGCCATGAATCATGATGGCGGCGAGCATCACGGCGGTGACGGGGCTGGTGGGGACGCCCAACGCCATCATCGGAATAAACGCGCCGCTGGCGGCCGAGTTGTTGGCCGACTCCGGCGCGGCCACGCCTTCGATGGCACCCTGGCCGAAGCGCTCAGGCGTCTTGGACAAGCGGCGCTCGACACCGTAGGCCACGAACGAGGAAATGATATGCGCCGAGCCCGGAATAATGCCGATCAAAAAACCGATAACGCTGCCGCGCGCGATCGCCCCGCTCGACTGCCGCCATTCCGTGCGCGAGGGCATGAGCTCGCGCAAGGTGGGTGTCTTCGGTAACGCACCCATCTGATGCGATGCGGTCATCAATATTTCCGAGATGCCGAACAGCCCCACCGCCACCGGCACAATGCCGATGCCATCGGCCAGCTCGACCACATCGAAGGAAAACCGCGTGTAACCGCTCATCGCGTCGATGCCGATCATGCCCAGCATCAAGCCAAAGCCCGCCATCGCCAGCGTCTTGGGCATGGATCCGCCCGACATGTAAGCGAGCACGAGCAGCCCCATCATCAACAGCGCGGTATATTCCGGCGGCCCGAAGCGCAACGCGAAACTCGCCAGCGTGGGCGCCAGCAGCATCAGGCCCAGCACACCGAGGGTACCCGCGACAAACGAACCAATGGCGCAAATCGCCAACGCCGGCCCTGCACGCCCGCGGCGCGTCATTTCATAACCGTCGATACAAGTCATCACCGATGCGGCCTCGCCCGGCAAGCGCATCAGTATCGAGGTGGTCGAACCGCCGTACATCGCGCCGTAATACACACCGGCGAGCAGCACCACCGCGATGATCGGATCGAGCCCAAATGTCGCCGGCAGCAACATGCTGATACCGGCCAGCGGCCCCACGCCCGGCAGCATGCCCACCAGCGTGCCGATCAAGCAGCCGACGAAGGCATACATCAGCACCTGCGGCTGCAGCGCCACGCTAAAGCCGAGCATCAAATTGTTCAGGGTTTCAAGCATTTTTCAGAAGTAAGGGGTTAGCATCAAGGATCAAAGATTAAAGATCGAGTACCCGCGCCTCTGGCGCCCCGGCTCAATGCTCAATCCCAATGGCTCAATCGCCGTCACACCCCCCACGGGCTGACCGGCAGCGGCACACGCAGCAGGGTGGCAAACAGGTAGTAAGTGCCGAAAGCAAATCCCACCGCAACCGTCACCACCCTCGCCGGATGTTTGCGCTCCAACACGCCGATAAAAAACACCAGCAGCGCCGTCATGGTGATGCGATAGCCTAGCCGCTCGAGTCCGTAAGCGGCAAACCCGCAGGCGGCGAGTATCGCCAACGCGCGCCAGCGCTCGCGCCAATCCATCACGGCCAGCGGCATCGATTTCCCGCCGGCGATCATCACCAAGAGCCCCATCGCGCCAAGAAACACCGCGAGGATCAGCGGCACATAGCCCGGCCCCGGCTCGGCCAAGGTGCCTAGCGGATACACGCGATTCATCCAACCCACATAAAGCGCGAGCGCTATCAACATCAGACCGGCAACTTGGTCGCTGCGCAGGCCGCGGCTTGCGGGTGGTGTGCTGGTACTTTCGGTCATGAATGCCAGAACCTCAAAAAATTGTCGGCGCAGAGTAACGCCGCCGCCGTCGTTCCCGCGAAAGCGGGAACCCATGACATAGCAGCACTTAAGACACCTTATAAGACACCTTATGAATTTGCACTTGTGCGGGAATGACAAATGGGAAATCTGCGTTCATCTGCGTCAATCTGCGCCTATCCGTGTCTAAGGTTTTTATTTTCTATCCTCAACCTTACCAACAATCTTCACGATCGCCGCCAGGCGCCTGGCATCGGCATCCCAATACCGCGCGAACTCCGGCGCATCCAGGTACTGTACCGGCGAATTCACGCGCGCCATCGCGGTCTTGAAGTCGGCATCTTCAACCGCTTTGCGCACCGTCTCGCGCAGCACTTTTAACACCGGCTCCGGTGTCGCGCGCGGCGCCATCAAACCGGCCCAAATGGAGTACTCGATGTCCACGCCCTGCTCTTTGAACGTCGGCACCTCGGGATAATTCGGGTGGCGCTGTGCGCCCCAGCTCACGTGCGGGCGCAGCTTGCCGGCCTTGACATGCACAGTGATCGCCGCGGGGCCGCCGGCGGTCAATTCGACATGACCGCCGAGCAGCGTGGTCAGCGCCGGGCCGCCGCCGGTGGTCGGCACGTGGCGCATTTTTAATTTGTAGTGATGCAAAAACATCTCCATCGGCATGTGCAGCGCGCCATAAATGCCGGACGATGAATACGACATCTGCCCTCGCTTGGCGCGTGCCAGCGCAACGAGCTCCTTTAAATTTTTCACCGGCAGCGACGGATGCGACACCAGGATGGTCGGATCCGCCGAGATCAGCGCGATCGGCGCGAACTGATCGAGCAAGTACGCAGGCTTACGGTTAAACAACTCATCAGCCGCTGGGATCACGGAAATGCTGGAAAGCGCCATCAGCAGCGTATAGCCGTCGGGCTTCGCATTGGCAACCGCGGCGTTGCCCACCGCACCGCCCGCGCCGGGCCGATTCACCAGCGCGACGGGCTGCTTGAAGACCTTTTCCATCGCCATCGCGGTCGGGCGGCCGGTGATGTCGGCAACACCGCCAGGCGGAAATGGAATGATCAACGTGACCGCGCGCGATGGAAATGCGTCTTGAGCAACCGCATTAGGCGCGACGAACGTGGTTAACACGAGCGGGGTCACGGTGAAAATACGCAGCAGCGGAATTATCATAAGTATTTGATTTTATTATATATTTTATTAATGACGCGAATATTGTCCGACTTGAATGCGAGCCGGCTTCGCCCTACCGGTGCAAGCGGTGGAGCAGGCTTCATTCGCACAGGAGTTTTTCGGGGCATCAGGATGGGTTGAAGATGTGGTGCCGCTCAAATATGAGCGGTGTGGCAGCTGGCCGTACCGCCAGCGGCGAAGGACGCAAAGATGCACACCAGGTTGAGCGGGCGGCTTGCGCGCGGGCGTACACACACGTACACACAACCACCGCACAACCCCAGGAACGATTACATTGATTTGAACCACTATCCCCCTCGAATTGTTCCAACGAGCGCAGTCGGTGCGCGCTTCTTTTTTTGCCACGATCTTATCGCGAGAGTATGGTCTGCGTGCGCCGCCGCGTCAACGCCTGCGGCGGGCGAAAAAAAGCCCGGTTACAAGAACCGGGCTTTTCCGTGGCGTTACCAACACCACTAATGGGTGCCTGACGATGTCCTACTTTCACACGGGTAATCCGCACTATCATCGGCGCTGAGTCGTTTCACGG